>Ga0105240_10013805_pt1 | contig 11064 bp, 6 predicted proteins | sample KBSC54metaG_FD_80426 | JGI IMG/M metagenome (GOLD analysis project Ga0105240, IMG submission 80426) | Corn rhizosphere microbial communities from Kellogg Biological Station, Michigan, USA - KBS C5-4 metaG | ecosystem: Host-associated > Plants > Roots > Rhizosphere > Soil | place: Michigan, USA...
ATACAACCGCTGGAGTGGCGAACGGCGACAGACGCGATGAAGGCCAAGGTGTTCAAAGGATGATCTTTTCGAGGGTCGAGCAGGGCCAGGCGCCTGTGCGTCTGATTGCCTGACATGGTCACGAGTCGCGATGTGCACCTGGCCAGGCTGCGCTGGTGACAACCTGGCTTTGCAGCCGGTCTGATGGTATACCACCGCGACGGCATGGGCCTGGAGTTCATACATGATTCGTCGCCGAGATCTCCTTGCCGCAGCGGGCGGAATCGTTGGCGGCGTGCCTCTGCGATCGCGGGCGAACGTTTCGGGGGTCGGTCCATGTGAGCCCCTCGGCACGGCCTCTCAGGCGCCAACCGAAAAAGTTTTGCCTGCAACCCGGGTCGACGCTTTGTCGCAACGTGGAGAAGCCACGGTCTACCGGGATAAAGATTTCAAATTTATCGGTATGCCTGTAGGTGGGCTGACCACGGGGCAGCTCTATCTCGGGGGTGATGGGCGGCTGTGGTATTGGGATATTTTCAACCAAACCAAACCTGCCGAGCAGCCCGGTGCCGGGCACTATGCGAGTCCTTTGAGCTCTGGGTATTTTTCCGCGGTCGAGCAGGGATTCAATTTGAACTTGGAGGCTCCGGATTCCGAGAAACCGCGCCCGCTCTCGGTCGACGGTTTTTCTGAAGTGTCGTTCCGCGGACAGTATCCGCTGGGCACGGTGGAGTACCGTGATCCGGGGTGTCCGCTGGCCGTTACCTTGGAGGCGTTTTCGCCCTTCACTCCGCTGAACGTGGCGGCTTCCAGTATTCCGGCGACTCTGCTGCGCTTCACGCTCAAGAATATTGCGACGAGGCAAGTGCGAGGTGAGCTCACCGGCTTCCTCGAGAACGCAGTAGCGCGCGCGGCCTATCCGTTAGCAACGATCAAGCGGGATATCAAAGTCGAGCGCTACTCGAACTTCATTCTGCTCAATTGCAGTGCCTCGGTGTCTCCCGCATTAGAGCTTCCTGATGCCGGTACGATGGGTTTGGCGCTGCTCGCTGTGCTGCCCTCGGACAGCGGTGTAGCGAAGCTGCCGGGACGTTCCGAGCAACGACCTGCCGGCTCGCTGACGCGCCGGCTTTCGCTCGAGCCGGGTGCCTCGCAAGTCGTCATGTTCGCGGTGGTGTGGTGCTTTCCCAACCTTCTGATGGACTGGAGTTTGGGCGGCCCACCGCTCGAGCGGCTGGCTCTGAAGGGCAACACCCGTCGGCACTATGCCAATCGTTTCGACTCGGCAGTGTCGGTTGCGCGTTATGTCGCAGACGGTGGCGAGGCGCTCTATTCGCGCACGCGCCTATGGTGCGACACCTGGTATGAGTCCACGTTGCCGCATTGGCTGCTCGAGCGTACCTTTATCAATACTTCGACGCTGGCCACTTCCACGGCGTTTCGCTTTGCCGATGGCCGCTTTTACGGTTCCGAAGGCGTGGGCGGAGGTCCCGGCACCTGTACTCATGTGTGGTATTACGAGCAGGCCATGGGGCGACTGTTTCCAGAGCTCGATGTTCTGCTTCGCGAACGAACGGATTTCAACCCGGCGATCTCATTCAAGCCGGACGGCCTGATCAGTCAGCGCGGCGAGTTGTATCCCGATGGGGCCACGGACGGTCAGGCGGGCACGATTCTGCGTGCCCTGCGCAATCATCAGACTTCGCCCGACGATGCTTTCTTGAAACGTAACTGGGCTGCGATCGCCAAGGCGACCCAATGGCTCATTGCGCAGGATGGCAATCGAGACGGCATCTTCGCGGGCGGACAGATCAACACCCTGGATGCCGAATGGTTCGGACCGGTCGCCTGGTTGAGCGGTCTGTATCTGGCCGCATTGCGCGCTGCCGAGGAACTGGCCCTCGACGCTGGAGATACCGCTTTCGCCACAACCTGTCGCGGCATCTTCACCGTGGGACAGAAGAACTTTGTCGACCGGCTCTTCAACGGTGAGTACTTCATCAATCTGCCCGATCCCAAGCATCCCGAAGCCATCAACTCAGGAAGCGGTTGTCTCATCGACCAGGTACTCGGGCAGAGCTGGGCGTTTCAGTTGGGTCTTGGAAGAGTGTTGCCTGCGAAGCAAACGCGCGCGGCGTTGTCAGCGCTGTGGCGCTACAACTTCAAGACAGATGTCGGTCCCTATCGAGACGCGAACAGGGGCGGTAGGTGGCTCGCGATGCCAGGTGAAGGCGGATTGCTCATGTGCACTTTTCCGCGCCCGGACTGGGATTTCCAGCAGGCGCGCGGTCAAAATCGCGCCGAGAACGGCGGCTACTTCAACGAATGCATGACAGGCTTCGAGCATCAGGTCGCGGCGCACATGATCTGGGAGGGCATGGTGACGGAGGGTCTGGCCATCGAGCGCGCGATTCACGATCGTTACCATGCTTCCCGGCGCAATCCCTGGAACGAAGTGGAGGCGGGCGATCATTACGCACGTGCCATGGCGTCCTATGGAGTCCACATCGCCGTATGTGGCTTTGAGTATCACGGTCCCAAGGGTTACATGGCGTTTGCTCCGCGGGTCACTCCCGAGAACTTTCAGGCGGCCTTTACAGCAGCCGAGGGCTGGGGTCGCTTTAGACAACACTCCGATCGCGGTCAACTGTCTGCTGGACTCGACCTCGAGTACGGTCGCCTGCGGCTGCGATCGTTGCGATTGACTCCAGTCTCAGACCGGGTTCCTGTGCGCAGCTCGGTCACCGTCAACAACAAGGCTGCGCAAGTGAAACTCAACATCCGCGACGGGCATGCCTACCTTGCGTTTGCCAGTGACATCGAGTTACGGGCGGGTGATCGAATGGAGGTGATGCTCAGCCCATGACGTATGAGAATGCCCGACGTATGCACCACCTGCCTGATTCCGGTATCCCATGACTGGAAGCGGCAGCGGGAAATTTGACTTAAGTCAAAGCCGAAGGTGAAGCTCGGCGGCGCGGCGCAGGCCGCAAGTCTCTGATTTTATTGAGGCCCGAGAATAAATTTTCGGTCCGGTTGTCCCTTTTCACATTCAAGTGGCTCTTATATCGGAGGGAGAACCCTGCGCGAGTGCGATTTTTGAGCCTCGAACCTAAACACTCCTTTGTGACTGCCCTGGAGAAGTCGCACGGCCACAAACTGCGACAGTATCTGGCGGCACGTATGCGCAATGCCGCATCTGATGTGCCCGATCTGGTGCAGGAGGTCTTTCTGCGCCTGCTGCGGGTCGAAGATCATGAGGCCATTCGCAATTCTCAAGCCTACCTGTACACCGTGGCCAGCCACGTGCTCCACCAGTACACCCTGCGCCGGGCCGCGGCGGGGGAGACTGCGGATCTGACCGACATCGCCAGTGAGCTGGAGCGCGCGGATGCCGATCCGGCGAGCCAACTGGAGGTCGAGCAGCAATTTGAGCAGATTGGCCACGGGCTGCGACAAGAGTCCCCCAGGGCCTACGCCACATTGATTCTCCACCGCTGCCACGGCCTCTCCTTAGCTGAGATCAGCACCCGCCTGGGCGTGTCCTACAGCATGACCAAGAAATATCTGGCGCGAGCGCTCAAGTACATCGAGCAGCAGATGGAAAATGCCAAGGAGGCATCATGATTCGCCCGCTGGTGGCCAGACTCTCGAATCAAATTCTGGATGAGGCGACGAGTTGGTTCGTCGAATTCAGCGAAGGTGAGCTCAGTCACCTGCAACGCCAACAATTCATTGCGTGGCTGCGGACCTCCCCGGAGCATGTTCGGGCGTATCTGCAAATCTCCGCGCATTGGGAGGAGGCGCGGACTCTTCGACGAAGCGCGACCGACGAAATCGACGCACTCGTTGCTTTAGCGCGAACTGATACCGCGGAGGTCATTTCTTTGGGGCTCCAGGAGGCCCCTCGCCAGAGCGCATCGCTGGAAGGCGCAGCGCACCCTGGCTCGCGCAGACAGCACCCGAAAATCAAGCGCTGGCAGGTCCTTGCTGCCTCTGTCGTAGCCGTGTCTGCGGGTATCGGCTATTGGATGGCGCTCGAGCGCAACACCTACACCACCGATACAGGCGAACAGCGCAGTCTCACGCTGGCAGATGGCACGACGGTCGAGTTGAATGCGCAATCCAAGATGCGCGTGAGCTTTCACTCACACGAGCGCGACATCAGCCTGATCCGGGGACAGGCGCTCTTCAATGTGGCCAAAGATCCTGCTCGGCCCTTCATCGTTCAGACCGACAGGACTCAAGTGCGCGCGGTCGGCACGCAATTCGATGTTTACCGTCGCAAAGAAGAAACCACCGTTACGGTGCTCGAAGGCACGGTGGCCGTTGTGCCGACAGCGAGAGTTGGCGATGATCCTGGTGCGACTTTGATCCCGGCACCCGCTCTACCGATGCAACAAAAACACGTCACCGAAGCCAGGCGTGGGGTGCAGGAGCCCGCCGGTGCGAAGTCGGCCGGAGAGATGTTCCTCAGCGCTGGCGATCAGACCGTGGTGTCGGCAAAGGGCGCGGTTGCGCCCCGGCACCTGGTTGACACCACGGAGGTCACGGCCTGGTCACGCAAACAGATTGTTCTGCGTAGCAGACCGCTCACCGAGGTTGTCGCTGAGTTCAATCGTTACAACACGAAGCAGATTGTCATCGTCGATCCTACTGTCGAGTCCATTCATGTCAGTGGGGTCTTTTCCTCCTCCAACCCTCAGTCCCTGCTGCGGGGACTGAAGTCACTCGGCAGATTTACCATTCGGGAAACACCCGACCGCATCGAAATCTCGGCCAGGTGAGACTGCACGCCAGTCTCCATGAGGCGCGCATCGCCACAAAATATTCACGTCCGCCATTGTCCCTGAGTACTCCCAAACCGCTCTATACCTGCAGAAGACCGTCGCAATGTTGACGACGGCTATAACCGGTCTCTTACAGGTCTGGGGAATACTCATGCGCACTGCGATCGCCGCTGCCGTCAGTTGTTTAGTCTTGCTGGGGGCGACTGCCACAGCGCAAGTACACGCTTCCATGAAAATGCACACAGACATCCCCGAGCAGTCGCTCGGAGATGCGCTGCGAGCGCTGGCTACCAGCCGCGGCGTGCAACTCATTTATCTCTCGGATGATATCGAGAATCGACACACGCCCGGTGCCGTGGGTGAGCTCACGGTGGACCAGGCGCTCAAGAAGTTGCTCTCTGGTAGCGGGCTCGAGTACCGCTATGTCGATGAAAACACGATATCGATTTACCCGCATGGCACCGCGCCGGCCAGCTCGCAGCAACTTCAGGACAATGGCGCTGATCCGGCGCCGCAGCTCGCGTCGTCCTCGATCTGGGGGCGACTGCGACTGGCCCAGCTCGGGGCTGCTGAAAGCACCGTACCCGACACCACGGCTGGCTACAGTGCCGGCAATTCAGACGGCACAACTGAGCGGACCAGTCTCGAAGAAGTCGTTGTCACGGCGCAAAAGCGGTCCGAACGCCTGATCGATGTACCCATGAGCATCGTCGCGGTGAGCGGTCAAGAGTTACGGGACCGTCAAATAGTATCCGTCGATGATCTTCCCTCGGTGGTGCCGGGCTTCTCGATCACCAAGGGCGGCAACTACATTCTGTACGAGATACGGGGTGTCTCCAACGTTTACGGCAATGGGCCCCTGATCGGCATGTACTTCGATGACACGCCCGTCACGCTGCCGGGAGCGTTCCAACTCAATCCACTGACCTACGATCTGGAGCGGGTGGAGGTGCTGCGGGGACCCCAGGGTACGCTCTATGGGGCGGGTTCCGCGGGCGGGACGGTTCGCCTGATCTCCCGGCAACCGGATCTGACTCAATGGGATCTGGAATCGCAGGTGACCGCGATGTTCACCCAGGAGGGCGACCCGAGCCAGCGTCTCAACTTTGCCGCGAGTGTTCCGCTGATCGACCACGAATTGGGGATACGTGTTTCCGGGACATTCGAGCATGACGGTGGTTGGATCGACCAGCTGTCCACCGCCGGTCCAGCGGGCAACGGCCAGAACAATATCAATCCACGGGATATCGCGAGCGTACGGATCAAGGGACTCTGGCAGCCGTTTTCCGAGTTGACCGTGAGCGGCACGGTGATGATCAACCGTGATCGGCATGGATTTGACTTCAGCGATCATTATGGGCTCAACCCCAAGACGGGGAACGCGCCGTATTCGTTTACGCCGACCTTCATCGGACTGAGTCCGGGCTGGGCAAGAACCGATTACAACCTTTACAGTCTGACGGTCGCCTACAACTTGTCGCCAACCGCAAAAGTCTCAAACACGGTCAGCTATACAACTGTGAATGAGCCGCAATTCAATATGACACAGGACTTTCCCGCCGATGCTCCAAACACGGTGTATCGGAACGCGGGGAGTGAGCTTTCCCATAACAGGGATTGGACCGACGAGCTGCGGTTTACCTCTACCGGCTCGGGTCCTTGGCAATGGACCGCAGGCGGTTACTTCGCGCGGGCCAAGGAAGAGGACTACGCATATAATTTTTACCTCGTGACCGCCGATCGGAAGGACCCGCCCGGGCCTTTGCCTGAGCCGTTTCCAGGAAGTCCGAACGGTTTCACGTACAAGAGCTATTCCGTGTTCACCGACACGAACTATCGGTTGTGGGATCGGCTCACTCTGGGGGCGGGCGTACGCTATTTCAGGGAAGACCAGTTTTACCCATACGACTCCGAACAAACCGCCCGATTTCATTCTGTCGATCCACGCGCTTACGCCCAATTCAAACTGACCCCAAACCTCAATGTGTATGCAAGCGCTGCGAAAGGCTTTCGCAGCGGCGGCATCAACGGGGGCTCAAAGCCTCCGTATGCACCCGAAAGCGTGTGGACCTACGAGACGGGCACGAAGATGGCGCTGCTGCAAGGCCGCGTTCAGGTGGACACGGCAGTTTTTGTGAGCAACTACACAAACTACGTCATATTCGGCCAAATACCGACTTCGGGAAATCCCATGAGCTTCTACTCAAATGCCGGTTACGCCAGGATCAAGGGAATCGACAGCAGCATCGCGTGGCAGTTATCGCCTGCCTGGCGTGTGGAGGCCAAGGGGGAATATCTGAACGGCAGGTTCACCAACGTCAATGTCTTGAATCCTTCCTACGATGTCGGTGAGCCGCTCGACCTGGTGCCGCGGTATCAAGTCACATTATCGGATGAGCACGACTTTGTTTTGTCAGGCAAGCGCGGCTCGGTTCGGTTGGACTACAGCCAGAAGGCACAGATGAGTTTCAGGAACCACTACTTGAACGGACCGGATCAGCCGGCGACGCCTTGGGACTACGCCACCTCAGGGGTTATCCGGTTGCTCAGTTTGCATGCCAGCCTGCAATTGAGCGACGATCTGAGGCTGGGTGTATTTGGTCAGAACCTGATCAATGATCAGCGTCTCATTATTCCATTCTGGTTTCAGAATCAAGGCATCCGCTCGCGTCCCAGGACCTTCGGCATCGAGCTGAGTTGGGCGGCTCGGTGAGATCCCCGGGAAGCCTCAGGAAAATTACACGCGCTGCCGTTGCGATCGCGACGCTGTACATTCCCCCAACACTTGATGCACAAACGCTGAGCTGGACGGGAGCCGACTTACGGCGGGTCCATACTCTGTATCTCTCGCCAAACTGGGCCAGTGACCGGGGCATACACTTCGATCCGCGCCAGTACGTGCGCGATCTCAAGGCGGCGGGGTGCGGAACGATCGAGTTCTACCTGAAGGACCACCACGGCGACGCCTATTTCAGCACGACGGTGGGCAACTACTATGGACGGGACCTGCTGGCGCCGCTGGTGGAGGAAAGCCATGCCCAAGGGATGAAGTTGGTTGCCTACTACAGTGTGGGGCTGGATTCCTGGGCCTATGAGCATCATCCTGAGTGGCGGCGCGCGGACGCCCCGAGATCGCCGGATAAGCCGGAATTCGGCAAGGTGGATGTGCAATCCGGCTACCAGCAGTACATGCTCCGGCAACTCGAGGATATTGCGGCACAGCCGGTCGATGGTTGGTTTCTGGACGTGGCCGCGTTTCCATCTGAATTTGGCAACAGCACCCCGCAGACCATCCGTACGATCCACGACACGATCAAGAAACATCGTCCTGCATCGCTGATCACCTGGAATGGCGCCGGTAGCCAGGAGAATGAGGCGCTGACGCAATATTCCGACTTTTCGTCCATGGAAGGGTGGCTACCCAACGACCAGAGTTATGTCGCTCGCAACCTGCGGCGCCTCGATAAACCTTTCACCGAAGAGTCGCCTGGGAGCTACCGGGGCTGGGGCGGCTGGGCGCTGAAGCCCGCGTCGCTCTTGCAACTGGAAGGGGCGGTCGTCTCGGCCAACGGTGGGGCTTTGACCGTGGGTCTCAATCCGCTCCCGGACGGGACCGTCAAAACCGCGGAGGTCGAGAACTTGCGGGCGCTCTGGACATTCATCGCTGAGCGGGAGCCGTATTTTCTCAACACCCGCTCGGCTGCGGAGGTTGCCATCCTGGCACCGTCGGGCCAGTCGTCTTTTTCCACTGACGGACTGCACGCCGCCCTCATGGACTATCAAATCGACTATGCCGTCGTCACGCCCGATTCGAATTGGCAGAGCTACTCGCTGTTGATAGTCCCTGGTGAAGGACCGTCCATACCGGCGGTATTGGAGCGACTGCGGCAGTTTGTGCGTGGCGGCGGAACGTTGCTGGTGCTGGGTATGGGATACGTAGGACTGGAGGATGTGCTGGGAATCAACGTTCAAGGTGGGGCGAGCTCACGCTATTCCGTTGCCTATGCCGCGCTGAAGACCCCCGCCTTGGCCAGGAACATACCCGACTATCCGGTGTTGATTCGCGGCAAAGCGGTCCCGGCCAAGGCAAGCACAGGCACCTCGCTGGCCAAAGTCGTCAATCCGATCGCCGAATACACCGCCAACAGTTTTGTAGCGGGCTGGGACGAGGTGGGTCCGGGGGAGGTCGGGTTGGGATCGAATCCACCGGGGAAAGAGACGCCCTACGACATGGTGGTCAGCAATCGGTTCGGCCATGGCCGGACGCTCTATGTTGCCGGCATGCTCAATCAGGACTTGAATGCTTCCGCGTCACCGATCCTGGCAAAGGTTGACAATGGCGCGCTCTGGCAGAAGCAGCTGCTGGCTAACATGGTCGACCTGCTACTCCCCGAACGTCTCGTCAAGGTCACGGCGCCTCCGGGGATCGAGGTGGTCGCCAACTGGCAGGGCAGCCGGCTGATTATCAACTTGATCAACCACGCTGCGGCGGCGCCGGGTCATTTCGGCGTGGGTGACGAGAGAATCCTAAAGGCGACGGGCGTCGAGCTGCGCATTGACGCTGCCCGTTTTGGCAAGATTTCGCACGTCTACCAGCGGCCGGAAAACCGAGAATTGCAGTGGGTCCAGCAAGGCAAAACGGCGCAGATCGAGGTGCCCGCCTTTGCGATACATACCTTTGTCATATTCGAAGCAGAGCGGACATGAGGGGCAATGGACTTTGTCGAGGCCGCACCCTGGATCGCCGACTGTTTGTTCGGCGCATGCTGGCCGGCAGTGGTGCGCTGGCATTGGCTGGTCTATCCATGGGCACTGTGTCGCGGGCAGGGACCGCCACCAGGTTGCTGCCGGGCGGTTTTTCATCTGCACGGCTCCAGGCGTTAACGAATGCCATGCAGGGATACATCGACCGCGACGAGGCAGCCGGCATGGTTTCGACGATCTTTCGTCACGGCGTGCCCGCCTATACGGGCGTCATCGGTTGGCAGAACAAGGAACGTAAGATTCGCATGGGAGCGGACTCAATTTTCCGCCTGGCCTCGATGAGCAAGCCCCTGGTAGCCGCGGCCACCTTGACACTCATGGACGATGGCACACTGTCATTGAATGACCCGGTGGAGAAATTCCTACCTGAGCTGGCCGGGCGCCAGGTTTTGCGCGATCCAGGCGGTCCTTTGGATCACACCGTGCCTGCCTCCAGGCCCATGCGGATCGTGGACCTGCTGACGCATCGCTCGGGGTTGGTTCCGGGAGCTGCTGTCGCGCTGACGGCGCCGGATATCCCTAGATCGCCACTGACTCAAGCCATGGTGGAGGCCGATCGAGCCCGGCTGATCGGCGGTGACGCGTGGCTCAGGGAAGTGTCGAAGCTGCCGTTGGCCTACGATCCGGGATCAAAATTTTACTATGGCATCTCGTTTGATCTGCTCGGGGTCCTGTTAGCCCGGGCGGCCGGGAAGTCTCTGCCGGACCTGCTGCGTGATCGCCTGTTGGAGCCGCTGGGAATGCGGGACACGGGGTTCCAGGTGCCGGCCGAGAAGCGCGGCCGCCTCGCCTCAGTTTATCAGGCGGATGTCAGCACAAATAAGATAGCGCCGCAGGAAGAGACGCTGTTGTCGCAGTTCAGTCCACCCACTTTCCCAAGCGGCGAGGGCGGTCTGTATTCGACGGCCAAGGATTACCTACAAGCCGCCCGCATGTTACTCGGGCGTGGGCGACTGAATGACGTCCGGGTCCTTTCGCATCGGGCGGTGGCTTTGATGACCAGCAATTACCTTACGCCGCAGCAGCGTCAGGAATCTGTCGAAGGCATTCGTGAGTGGGCGGGGCATGGTTTCGGCTTGGGTGTATGGGTGGTGGACGATGTGGCCGAACAGGACGCTGCGACAGGCTACTTTGATGGATATGCATCGGCCGGGTCTTACGGCTGGCCAGGCTATTTTGGCTGCTGGTGGCAGGTCGATCCCAAGGAGGACATGATTCAGCTGTTGATGATTCAACTCCTCCCGCCGCAGCGGCACGAGGCGATCCGCAAGAAGTTCGAATCGATGGCGTACCTGGCGATCGATGACTGAGAGGGGTTGTTGGCCTGAGCGCGGAATGCCATCATACCACAGGAGATAACCGACGGCCTGCGTCACGAGCTGGAGCTGAGAGAATGAGCCGCACCGAATCAACCGGCACCCCCACCGACTTCCGGCTCGCCTCGACCACTGCCCGCGAACGCGGCGGCGCGAGAGCCACCTCCTTTGTCATCGCGATAGCACTCGCCGCTGCATCGACTTGCTCGGGCTCG
>Ga0105240_10013807_pt1 | contig 11063 bp, 14 predicted proteins | sample KBSC54metaG_FD_80426 | JGI IMG/M metagenome (GOLD analysis project Ga0105240, IMG submission 80426) | Corn rhizosphere microbial communities from Kellogg Biological Station, Michigan, USA - KBS C5-4 metaG | ecosystem: Host-associated > Plants > Roots > Rhizosphere > Soil | place: Michigan, USA...
CCCGCATGGCAGGGCTTCTGTGACGTCTTTGGGTGGCGGGAGGTGCCGTTCAAGTGAGCGGCACTTCGCCCGCACCGTGCACTCCTGCCCATACAGCCTGCTCGAGCGGTGCCTTGCGCTTGTCGATCTTGTCGAACTCCGTCTTTGGCAATTCCTGTATAAGGTTGAATGCGGCCATCCTGTGCGTACCGTCGAGCTGACGCCGTCAGGCTTTTGCATGGTGACCAAAGCCTTTGGAAAGCAGGCGTGGTCCTTCAGGTAGAGCCAGGGCTGCGCAATCCTTTTCTTCGCACCTGCATCGAGTGTGCCCTTCTTCATTCCGGAAACGAGGTCCGTCACGTCATCGCGCGCTTTCGGGGTCAGAGCGCTAAGCTCGCACCGAACCTTTTGCTTTTTCTGCGTAACGTTTTTCGACCGCGAAAGCGGGCGACCGCCAAGGAGGCCTGTTCCAACGATGATTACTGAGAATCCGAAGGCGGCCACCCGTGGTTGGAAGAGCGCTTCGTACTGGCACATGCCAGCGCGCCCGCCATCGAGAAGCGGTCGTGGGCCATGGAATCATCGCCTGAAAAATAGTCTTTTGATGACGGCCGAAATCGGATTTCCTTGTGACGCGCCGCGCGCGCAAAACGGAAGGGAAACAGGAGCAGCACATGAGCGGACTTGGCGGCCTCAACAAATCGCCCAACGGCGTCGTCATCGGGCTCGTTCAGCTCCAATTGCCGGTGGTCGCGACCAAAGCCGATCTCGCGCAGCAAACCGAGCGCATTGTCAGCATGGTCGGCAAGGCGCGGCGCAATCTCGGCACGATGGATCTTGTGGTGTTCCCCGAATATTCGCTGCACGGGCTGTCGATGGACACCAACCCCGAAATCATGTGCCGGCTCGATGGCCCGGAGGTCGCCGCATTCAGACAGGCCTGCATCGACAACAAGATCTGGGGCTGTTTTTCCATCATGGAATTCAACCCCGACGGTAATCCCTATAATTCCGGCCTGATCATCGACGACCACGGCGAGATCAAGCTGTATTACCGGAAACTCCACCCCTGGATTCCAGTCGAGCCCTGGGAGCCCGGTGATCTCGGCATTCCCGTAATCGAGGGACCGAGGGGCGCAAAACTCGGGTTGATCATCTGCCATGACGGCATGTTCCCGGAGATGGCGCGCGAATGCGCCTACAAGGGTGCCGAGATTATGATCCGCACCGCCGGCTACACCGCCCCGATCCGCGAAAGCTGGCGCTTCACCAACCAGGCCAACGCGTTCCAGAACCTGATGGTGACCGCCAATGTCTGCATGTGTGGGTCGGACGGCTCGTTCGATTCCATGGGCGAAGGCATGATCGTCAATTTCGACGGCAGCATTATCGCGCACGGCACCACCGGCCGCGCCGACGAGATCATCACCGCGGAGGTGCGCCCCGATCTCGTGCGCGAGGCACGCGTCCACTGGGGTGTCGAGAACAACATCTACCAGCTCTGGCACCGCGGCTATGTCGCGGTGAAGGGCGGCGCCATGGATTGCCCCTACACTTTCATGCACGACATGGTCGCCGGCACCTTCCGCTTGCCGTGGGAGGATCAGGTCAAGATCACCGATGGTACATCGTGCGGGTTCGCCCCGCCGGCGCGGATTTTTGGAAGAACGGCGAAAGCGGCCGAGTGATCTCTCAACGCGGCGTCCCGGCGAAACGCCGGAACCACCGATGCTCCCTGTCGGTCGAATTGCGCTGTCGCGCCGCGTCCAGATGGCTTTCCTGGAGCCAGGGTTGCTTAACCAGCTTGCATACAATGAGGAAATGAGGCTCAAATTTTGAGCATTCAACGTCCCAAAGTTTGAACGACGAACTAAAACCAATAAAACAAAAAATAGATTCAATTTGTTAGCTGAATGTGACCATCAGGTATGCCTTGGCACGAAGCTTGCGACATCCCTCTTGCGCTCCGCCACCTGGGCGCGGTTGCGCGATCACCGGCGGTCCGTCCGCCTAGAGGGAACAGGCAATGGATTTCGGCAGGATTTCACGACGGCATTTGCTGCAGGGAAGCGCCGCGTTGGCGCTCGGCACCACCATCGGCACGCGTCAGGCCGCGGCGGCGGCCGATACCACGATCGGCTTTATCTATGTCGGGTCGCGCGACGACTACGGCTACAACCAGGCTCACGCGCAAGGCGCGGCGGCGCTGAAGAAGTTGCCGGGCCTCAAGGTGGTCGAGGAAGAAAAGGTCCCGGAGACCGACGCGGTCGAAAAGACCATGGAGTCGATGATCAATCTCGACGGCGCGACCCTGCTCTTCCCGACCTCGTTCGGGTACTACAATCCGCACATGATCAAGATGGCGAGCAAGTTTCCAAAACTTCGGTTCGAACATTGCGGCGGTTTGTGGAGCGATAAGGATCCGAAGAACGCCGGCAGCTATTTCGGCTATATCGACGAGGCGCAGTACATTTCCGGCATTGTCGCCGGCTACTCGACCAAGAGCGGCAAGCTCGGATTTGTCGCTGCAAAACCGATCCCCCAGGTGCTGCGCAATATCAATGCCTTTACGCTCGGCGCCAAACTCGCCAATCCCAAGGCCACCACGCAGGTGATCTTCACCGGCGATTGGTCGATGCCGGTCAAGGAAGCCGAGGCGACCAACAGCCTGATCGACCAGGGCGTCGATGTTCTCACATGCCACGTCGATGGTCCAAAGACGATGGTCGAGAATGCCGCACGCCGCGGCGCGATGGTCTGCGGTTATCACGTCAACCAGTCGCCATTGGCACCAAAAGCCTATTTGACCGGCGCAGAATGGAACTGGGAAGCGCTCTATCCGAAATTCGTCAAGATGATCGCCGCCGGCGAAGCCATCCCGAATTTCTATCGCGGCGGACTGAAGGAAGACATCGTCAAATGCTCGCCTTATGGCGAGGCGGTCTCCGCCGAGGCGCGAAAGCATGCCGACGCGATCAAGGCGAAGTTCCTGTCCGCCGAGGGCTACATCTTCTTCAAGGGCCCGATCATGGACAACAAGGGCAAGACGGTGATTGCGGGCGGCGTCGAACGCGGCCAGAACGATCCCGAACTCGAGAAGATGGATTACCTGATCGAGGGCGTGATCGGAGCCACTTCATGACATCAGAGGCGGTGGACAGTGTCGAGGCGGCCGGGCCTGCCCCGGCCGCCGATCCTGGCTTTCTGCAGCGCTACGGCACGACCATCGAATACATCCTGATCCCCGGTGCTGCGCTGGTCGGCGCGCTGATCGTGTTCGGCATTTTCGTCGCGCTGTTCGGCAAGAACCCGCTCGATCTCTATTTCTACACGTACCAGGGCGCGTTCGGCACCTGGTTCTCCTGGCAGAACACCCTGACCCGCGCCGCGCCCCTGATCCTGACAGCGTTGTGCACGGCCCTGCCCGCGCAACTCGGCATGGTCATTATCGGCGGCGAAGGCGCGCTTTTGATTGGCGCGCTCGCTGCCACCAGCATGGCGCTCACCATGCCATGGGCGCCGCCGCTCGCCGTGCAAATTGCGATGGCCGGCGCCGGTATGCTGGCTGGCGGGCTCTGGATCGTGCTGTCGGGCGCGCTGCGGCAGTACCGCGGTGTCAACGAAACCATTTCCAGCCTGCTGCTGGTCTATATCGGGCTCGCGATCCTCAACCATCTCGTCGAGGGCGCGATGCGCGACCCCTCCAGCCTCAACAAACCGTCGACGCGGGAGATCGGCGCGGCCAATATGATCGGCACCATTCCCGGCACCGACGTGCATTGGGGCCTCGTGTTCGGCCTGATCGCGGCGGTCGCCTCCTACATCCTGATCTATCACACCGTGTTCGGTTTTGCCGCGCGCGTCGCTGGCGGCAACATCCGCGCGGCAAAAATCGTCGGCCTTGGCGTCGGCAAGCTGATCCTGACGATCTGTTTTCTCGCAGGCGCTGCCGCCGGCCTTGCCGGCATGGTGGAAGTCGCGGCCGTGCAGGGCCGCACCAATGCCAATCTCGCCGCCGGTTACGGCTTCACTGGCATCCTTGTCGCCTTCCTCGCCCGGCAAAATCCGCTCGCCATCATCCCGGTCGCGATCCTGCTCGGCGGCATCAGTGCCAGCGGTGGATTGTTGCAACGCCGGCTCGGGCTCCCCGATGCTTCGGTGCAGGTGCTGCAAGGCATCATTTTTGTCTTCGTGCTCGCCAGCGACGCACTCTACGGGCGCATCGGCTTCCTGAAAGGAAAGTCCTGATGGCAGACGGATCGATCGGACTCTGGACCGTGCCGCTCGCCGTGCTTGGCGGCGCCATCCGCGTCTCCACACCGTTCCTGTTCGTCAGCCTCGGCGAATGCATCACCGAGCGCTCCGGCCGCATCAATCTCGGCCTCGAAGGCACGTTGGTGATGGGCGCGATGAGCGCCTACGGCATTTCCTACCTATCCGGCTCGCCCTGGCTCGGCGTGCTCGCCGCCGGCATTACGGGGGCACTGTTTGGCGCGCTGCATGCCGGCATCTGTTCGCTTCCGAGGGTCAACGACATCGCCGTCGGCATCGCGTTGATGCTGTTCGGCACCGGGCTCGCCTTCTATCTCGGCAAGCCGCTGATCGAACCGACCGCCCCTCGCCTGCCCGCAATCGATTTCGGCTGGTGGAGCGACATCCCGCAGGTGCGCGCGGCGCTGCGCATCAACGTGCTGTTCCTGATTGGCGCCGCCATCGCGCCGCTGCTGTATTGGGCGTTCAAGAACACGCGCTGGGGCCTTCTGATCCGCACCGCCGGCGAAAGCTCGGACGCCGCGCGCGCCATGGGCTATTCGGTGCTGCTGATCCGGCTGCGCGCCACCATGGTCGGCGGCTTCCTCGCCGGCATCGGCGGCTCGTTTCTGTCGTTGTTCTATCCCGGAAGCTGGAACGAAGGCCTTTCCAGCGGCCAGGGCATCACCGCGGTGGCGCTGGTCATCTTCGCGCGCTGGGACCCAATGCTGTGCTTGTGGGCGTCGCTGGCCTTCGGCGGCGCCGCGGCGCTGGGGCCCGCCCTGCAATCGGTCGGCGTCACCTCCGGCTATCACCTCTTCAACGCCGCGCCCTACATCCTGACGCTGGCGATCATGATCATCACCTGCTCGCCCAAGCGCACGCTGACCGGTGCGCCGGCGGAACTGTCGATCACACGCTAATCACCGGAACTACGCCATGCCCGAGCGTTACCTGAAATCCGAGCCCTATGCTTGGCCCTACAACGGCGACCTGCGCCCAGAAAACACCGCGCTTATCATCATCGACATGCAGACCGACTTCTGCGGGATCGGCGGTTATGTTGACAAGATGGGCTATGACTTGTCGCTGACGCGGGCGCCGATCGAGCCGATCAAGCGGCTGCTGAAAGTAATGCGCCAGCAGGGTTTTCACATCATCCACACCCGCGAGGGCCATCGCCCTGACCTCTCCGACCTGCCTGCGAACAAGCAATGGCGTTCGCGGCAGATCGGCGCAGGGATCGGCGACCCCGGCCCCTGCGGCCGCGTGCTGGTGCGCGGCGAGCCCGGCTGGGACATCATTCCGGACCTCGCGCCGCTGCCGGGCGAACCCATCATCGACAAGCCCGGCAAGGGATCGTTCTGCGCCACCGACCTTGAGCTGATGCTGCGGCTCCGCGGCATCGAAAACATCGTCCTTACGGGCATCACCACCGATGTCTGCGTCCACACCACGATGCGGGAGGCCAATGATCGCGGCTTTGAATGCGTGCTGATCGAGGATTGCTGCGCAGCCACCGACAAGAGCAATCACGACCACGCGCTCAAGATGATCAAGATGCAGGGCGGCGTATTCGGCGCAGTCGCCAGTTCCGCCGACCTGATCGGGGCGCTGTCGTGATCATCGGCGAAACGCCCCTGCCCACCGGCGCCTTTGGCGTCGACGCTATCGCCATAACAATGCGCTTCGGCGATTTCCTGGCGTTGGACAATGTCGAGCTGAAGGTGCGGCCCGGTACCTTCCACGCCCTGCTCGGCGAGAACGGCGCCGGCAAGAGCACGCTGGTGAAATGCATCATGGGCTATTACCACGCGACCGCAGGCGACATCCTTGTCGGCGGACGTGAGCAGGCTATCGCCAACCCCAAGGACGCCCACGCGCTCGGCCTCGGCATGGTCTACCAGCATTTTACGCTGGTGCCGGCGATGACGGTCGCCGAAAACCTCGTGCTGGCGCGCGACGACGTGCCTGCGGTGGTCGACTGGCCGAAGGAGAAGAAGGAGCTGGATGCGTTTCTGGCAAAAATGCCCTTCAAGGTGCCGCTCGATGCAAAAGTCTCAGACATCTCCGCCGGCGAGCGGCAAAAGTGCGAGATCCTCAAGCAGCTTTACCTGAAGCGCCGCTTCCTCATCCTGGACGAGCCGACCTCGGTGCTCACGCCGGGCGAAGCCGACGAAGTTTTGGGCATGCTGAGCGCGATGGTCGTCGCGGGTGACCTCACCATCCTGATGATTACCCACAAGTTCCGCGAGGTGATGGCCTTTGCCGATGAAGTAACCATCCTGCGCCGTGGAAAGCTCGCCGGCCGCGGCCGGGTCGCCGAACTGACGCCGGACGCGATGGCGCGCACCATGATCGGCGCGGAGCAGTTGACGGTACAGCCGCCGCGCTCCGGCGAAGCCGGAGAGACGCGGCTTGAGTTGAAGAAGATCACGGCGCTGGACGATGCCGGCGCGGTCGCGGTGCGCGAAGTCTCGCTCGCCGTGCGCGGCGGCGAGATCGTCGGCATTGCCGGCGTCTCCGGCAATGGCCAGCGCCAGCTCGTCGAGGTCCTGGCCGGGCAGCGCGAGGCCGAGAGCGGCGAGATGCTCGTCGCCGGTGACCCCTATAGCGCCCGCCGCGAGGAAATGCGCCGGCACCGGATGTCGCTGTTGCCGGAAGAACCGCTGAAAAACGCCTGCGTCGGCGGCATGAGCGTGGCCGACAACGTCGCCTTCCGCGAATTCGACCGCGCGCCGTTCGCCAAGGGCGGCTGGTGGCTCAACCGTTCGGCCTTCCGAAAGGATGCCGAGCGCAAGATCCGCCTCTACAAGATCAAGACCCGCACGCCGGACACGCCGATCTCGGCGCTGTCGGGCGGCAATGTGCAGCGCGCGGTGCTCGCCCGCGAGCTTGGCGGCGACGTCGAGGTGCTGATCGCCGCCAATCCCTGTTTCGGGCTCGATTTCGCGGCAGTTGCGCAGATCCATGCAGAGATCATGGCCGCTCGCAACCGCGGCGCCGCGGTGCTGCTGGTCAGCGAGGACCTCGACGAGTTGCTCGAATTGTCCGACCGGCTGGTCGTGATGTTCCATGGCCAATTCGTCCACGAGGCGCGTGCGAGCGAAGCCGATCTCACCGAGATCGGCCGGCATATGGCCGGCCATTAATGGCCGGGCGCCATCCCGACCCGGTGGACCGCGACGCGCGTTTCCTGCGCCGCTCCTTCGAGGTCGCCCGCCGCGCCATGAAAAACGGCAACCATCCCTTCGGCGCGGTGCTGGTCGATGGTGACGGGAACGTGCTGATCGAGGCCGAGAATGGCTATATGCCCTCGCATGACGGCACCGCGCACGCCGAGCGGCTGCTGGCGACACAGGCCTGCACCTCGCTCGATGCGCTGACCCTGCGTGGCGCCACGATCTATTCTTCCGCCGAGCCCTGCTCGATGTAGATCGGATGCCTGATCAGGCGATAAAGTCCGGGCGTCCTGAACGTCATCGGCCGTGTCCGGCGATGGGCGAAATAGGTCATCACCTGCTCGCCAACAGAACGTATGTACTGCGCTCAATCGCGCGCGAAGCGAAGCTCGCGAACAGCCGTTTGAAACCCTGACGCGCCATGCCGCTGTGCTGAATGGCAAACAGCGACAACAGCACCAAATCGACGATCAGAGCCTGCACAGGCGAAGAAGCCGGCCCGCTGTCGATCGTCTTGGGCACAACCAGTTGCGAGACAAAGCCAATGGCGTAAAGAAAAGTGACGAAAAAGACGAGATAAGAGAGCACGCCAAACCCAAGCGCGAGGCTGCGCGCGATGAAGGAATTACGAGTCCGTTCTGGGTCAGCGATTGACCCGCTCTGCGCCATGGTGGGCATATCCAGTTCTCCACAACGGGGTGCGAAATGAAGGCTGCCGGCAAAGTGATCGCCGCCAGCGGCGATAGCGTTAAAATCCGATAGGGTCGCTGCAAACGTTTTTCGTGTTGCGAGGGCCGCCGGAGCAATCGGGTATGCGAACCGTCGGCGCCCTGGTCACGGTGGAAGCTAGCAAGCTCGCGACCGCCGATCTCAGGGCGGCGGTCTCGATGCCCCACGGGCGCAACGAAGCCCGACCTCCTTCGACCAGTTGATTGGGCATCAGCTGCAACGCCTGCCGCTCCCAGTTTGCAAGCATGTCGGCAACCGATCGGTCGACAAACCGCCCCAAGGCCAGCAAGAGAGCCCTGAGATAGGAGTGCAGCGGATTCAGCGCGGGCGCTCCGAATAAGGTAGACATGGCAGCCTCCTTCGAATGTTCGTTTCGTGAACCGCCCGCGCCGAATTCCGGCTACGCCGCAGCGGTGTGCTCAGCAGGGTCGCTGCGAACAACGACTGTGGTGGCGACTTTGTAGAACTCCTCGCCGGGCATGCCGACACGTCGGGCGTGTTCGCGGATCGATTCGCCGTCACGGGCTTCGTAAATGCAGAAGGTGCCAATCCGGCCGTCGGCCTCCTGAACAACATAGCTGCGGATCCAGCGCACCCGGTCGGACATCTGCTCATTGCCGATTTGAGCTGATTTGGCGCCGGCAGCTTGCAGCTCTTGCAGGTTGGCCCAGGCGCTCGGACGACGGATGACATAGAGTTCCATGACAATTCTCCTTGTGGGTTGAGAGGGTTAGCAAAATGACCGCCAACAATTGCCGGCCGTGTGAAGCTATAGGCCCCGGCGATGCTGACCGTCCTTACCGCGTCCTGACCTTTTCCTGATCCTTGTTTGATTTCCGGCTGAACCTTTTTCGCTTCGACGGGACTCACCGATATGACCCTCCGGTTCGGACCATTCGAGCTCGACGAAGCGGGGCGTGCTCTTATGTGCGCGCGGCAAGAGATGCCGTTGCAGCCACGCGTCTTCGATCTCTTGGTCTATCTGACGCACAACCGGAATCGGGTCATTGCCAAGGACGAGTTGCTGGATGCGGTCTGGCCGGGTGTGACGGTCACCGACAACTCGTTGCAGCGGGCAGTGAGTACGCTGCGCGCCGTGCTGCGCAAGGGCGGCTTGGAGGCGGCGGTCCGGAATGTGCCGGGCAAGGGCTATCGGTTCTGCACGGAGTTTGACGCCGTTCTGCAAGTGCCGTCAGTACCGCCAGCCGTCGAGACAAATTTAATCGACCAGGCGCAGCGCGCCGCGGCTGCGCAGGCCTGGGTCGAAGCCGCAACTCTGTTCGAGAAAGCGGATGGAAGCAGCACGCTCGAAGGTGACGACCTACACCGATGGGCGCTCGCCCTTCAATGCACCGGCAAAAGCGATGCCGCCATGCCGGTGCTGGTTCGCGCTGTCGCCGCGCACATCGCGGCTGGCAAAACCTGTCTGGCGGTCATCGACGCAGTGACGCTCTCTGGCCTCCACTTCGAGCGGGGCCAGGCGGCGATCGCAAAGGGCTGGCTCGCCCGTGCCGAAGACTGGGCATCGGAGACCAAGGACGACGCGACCACGGCCCTGGTCCTCTGGATGAAATCCAAGGTGGCCGCATTCGACGGAGAACCTGACCTGGCGCTCTCCCTCGCTGATGCCGCCTATACGACGGTTCGCCACAAGGGCGCCATCATGATCGAGGCGCTGAGCCTGGTTTACCGGGGCTTCTATCGGTTGTGCCTCGGCGATACCCGCGCGGGCCTCGCCGACCAGGATCACGCCGCCGCGCTGGCGCTATCGAGCAATGATCTCGATCCCGTGGTGGGCGGCATCCTTTACTGCAACATCCTGTGGGCCTCCCGGATGTTCGGAGATTGGGCGCGGGCCGAACAATGGACGCTCGGTTATCAGAGATTCTGTTCCGAGAGCGGAATGGAGCTGACCGGCTCGTGCCAACTCCACCGCTCCGAAGTGCTTGGCGTGCGTGGCTCTCTTGGCGAGGCGCTGCAACGCATTCAGGACTCGCTCGCTCGCCTCTCTAGCGATGCGCCATGGTCGATCGGCGATGCCAACCGGGTGCTCGGCGACATCCAGTCCGCGATCGGCAATGATGAGTTGGCGCTGGAAGCCTATGATAGGGCTTACTCGCTCGGCTGGGATCCCGAACCGGGCCGTGCGATGTTGCTGCTGGAACGGGGCGAGGCGGATGCCGGCTACGCCCATCTCGAGCGAAGCCTGATTGGCAGGAGCTGGTGGACGCTGCAGCGGCGCGGAATCCTTTTCGCGCATCTGGCGCTGGCCGCGGCACACACCGGGCGTCATGATCAGGCACTGGAATTGATCGAGGAGCTTTCCGGCAGCGCCGACCGCTGGCCGATGCCGTCGATCCGGGCACTGACCAACGAAGCGCAAGCCGTGCTCGCCCATACGCGGCAGGACTTCGAGACCGCCCTGCGCCACTTCCATCTCGCCCGCCAGCTCTGGTCGAGCATCGACGGGCGCGTGCAGGCGGTCCGGCTGCGGCTAAAGATCGCCAGCCTTCAGCTCGAAGGCGGCGACATCAGGGGCGCGGCCGCCGAAATTCATGCAGCCCAGCTCACCGCAAACGAGCTCGGTTCGCATAAGCTGAAGGCGAAATGCGCCGCGCTCCAGGGAGAGCTCGACTCGCGGAAGGCGGCGTAGGTCATCGCAGGAACGCTTACTGCACGGTTTGGCAGATGCAATTTGCGTATGCCCTCCGAAACCTTGGGACAGTCCTCTCGCAACGGATTGAAACACCGGGATAAGACCCGGAGAAAACTGACTAATCCAGATCAATGCTGGGTTTCTGGTGCGCTCGGAGGGACTCGAACCCCCACGATGTTACTCACTGCCACCTCAAGGCAGCGCGTCTACCAATTCCGCCACGAGCGCTAGGAAGACCGGCTTGGATGCGGGTGCCGCACCGGATC
>Ga0105240_10013809_pt1 | contig 11062 bp, 11 predicted proteins | sample KBSC54metaG_FD_80426 | JGI IMG/M metagenome (GOLD analysis project Ga0105240, IMG submission 80426) | Corn rhizosphere microbial communities from Kellogg Biological Station, Michigan, USA - KBS C5-4 metaG | ecosystem: Host-associated > Plants > Roots > Rhizosphere > Soil | place: Michigan, USA...
GCGCCATGGCGGATCAGGCCGCCCTGCTCCTGCTTGGTGCCCGGCATGAAGCCCGGCACGTCGACGAAGGTGATCAGCGGGAAGTCGAAGGCGTCGCAGAAGCGCACGAAGCGGGCGGCCTTGCGGCTGGCGTCGATGTCGAGCACGCCGGCCAGCGTCTGCGGCTGGTTGGCGACGACGCCCACCGGCTGGCCGTCCAGGCGGGCGAAGCCCACCACGATGTTCTTGGCGTAGTCCGGGCTGATCTCGAAGAAATCGGCCTCGTCGACCACCTTCAGGATCAGCTCCTTCATGTCGTAGGGCTTGTTGGGGTTGGCCGGCACCAGGGTGTCGAGGCTGGGCTCGTCGCGGCAGGGCTCGTCGAAGCTCTCGCGCACCGGCGGCTTCTCGCGGTTGGAGAGCGGCAGGAAGTCCACCAGCCGGCGAACCTGGGTGAGCGCCTCCAGGTCGTTGTCGAAGGCCCCGTCGGCGACGCCGGATTTCAGCGCGTGGACCCGGTAGCCGCCCAGCTCCTCGTGGCTGACCTCCTCGTGGGTCACCGTCTTCACCACGTCAGGGCCGGTCACGTACATGTAGCTGGTGTCCTTCACCATGAAGATGAAGTCGGTGATGGCCGGCGAATAGACGTCGCCCCCGGCGCAGGGGCCCATGATCACGCTGATCTGCGGGATGACGCCGGAGGCCAGGGTGTTTTCCAGGAAGATGTCGGCGTAGCCGGCGAGGCTCTCGACCCCTTCCTGGATGCGCGCGCCGCCGGCGTCGAACAGGCCGATGATCGGCGCCCCCATCTTCAGGGCCTGGCGCTGCACCTTGAGGATCTTCTGGGCGTGCGCGCCCGAAAGAGACCCGCCGAACACCGTGAAATCCTTGGAGAAGACGAACACGACCCGGCCGTTGATGCGGCCCCAGCCGGTGACCACCCCGTCGCCGGGGATCTTCTGCTCGGCCATGCCGAAATCGGTGGCCCGGTGCTCGACGAACATGTCGAACTCCTCGAAGGAGCCCTCGTCGAGCAAGAGGTCGACGCGTTCGCGGGCGGTCAGCTTGCCCTTGGCGTGCTGGCTGGCGATGCGCCGCTCGCCGCCGCCGACGCGCGCCCGTTCCCGGCGCTTCTCAAGCTGTTCGAGGATCTGCTTCACGCGTCGGGGCCCTTCCGCTGCCGCGGCAAGGGGTAGTCGGGCGCGGCCTGGGAGGCAAGGTCAGGCCTGAGCGGTCGCCGGGCCCTGGGCGAGCGCGGAACGCGCCTGCTGCAGCCTGCGCACGTCGAAGCTGGCGGCGACGGGCGTGGCCGTGCCGGCCATGCGCACGATCAGCTGGTCGATCCGGGCTGCGGTGTCCTGCCGGTCCGGCGCCGGGGCCTGCTCGTTGAGCTGCGCCTGCGCCTGGATCAGCGCCGTCATGGCGGCGGGCGCGAGCGGCGCCGCCGCGGGACTGGGCTGGACGGGCGGCTGGGGCGGACGATCGTTCAGGGTCGGCGCGCGGGCGGCCGGCGCGACGGCGCGCGCCGTCAGGCCCTGGGTCGGGACGGGTCGGCCGAAAGAGGCTGGGGACGCGATCACGTCGTCCTGGCTCCGCTCCATTCCGGCACAACGGCCGGGACTGGGGCGTCCGCGCGCAAGTTCCGCGCCGCTAGAGCCCGATCGCGCGCTCCGCCTCCACCGGCAGCACCGCGCAGGCGACGAGCGCCTTGCGGTCAAGCACGTGCGCCACGCCTCGCCGAAGCTCGAACAGGCCGGACGTGCGCAGATGCCGGAGCACGCGGTTCAGGTGCACGACGCTGAGTCCCAGCGCGTCGGCCATGACCTCCTGGGTCAGCGGCAAGGGGAAGCTGCGCGGGTCCGCCGCGCCGGTGCGCCGCTGCATCTCGAGCACGAAGTGAGCGACCCTTTCGACGGCCGTCAGCCGCCCCAGGCGAACCATGTGGTCGAGCCGGCGGGCGTCCTCGTCCAGCAGCAAGCCGCGGAGCGCCTTCGCCAGGCCGCCCGGAACGGCCTGCTCGCCGTCAATGAGGAGGCCGCCCGCCTCGACGATGTCCACGCGCGTCAGGGCCACCACCGTCTGCCGCGCCGGGCTGTCGGCCGCCTGGCCCCAGCCGAAGCCTTCGCCCGGCGCGACCACATCGAAAATCTGGCGTCGGCCGTCACGCAGCACGCGCTGGCGGCAGGCCCAGCCCGACAGCAGGAAATGTCCGCCCGCGCGCCCCTCGGCCAGCAACACCGCGCCGGCCTTCCACCGCCGGCTGCGGTGCGCGAGATCGGCCAGCCGATCGAGGTCGCCGCCGGTCAGCTCGGCGTACCGGCGCAGACACCGGAGCAGGGCGCTGGGCGCGCGGTCGCGCGCCTCCATGGACGTGCGGGCCGCGAACCTTGGGGCCGCCCAATCCCGCGCGAGGTCAGTCACGCGGCGCCCGCAGCGTAGTCACCCGGCCCAGGTCGTCCTGGACCATGATTTCCACGTCCTCGCCGTCCCGACGCCGCGCCGTCGCCATCTCGTAGGCCGCCTCCACCGCGGCCTCGCGCGAGGTGAAGCCGCGTTTCGCGCCATCGCCGCCAACCAGCGACCAGATCTGTCCAAGGCGGAACACGCCGTAGGTCGCGTCCATCTTCGTCTCCCTGGAAACGAGGTTTGAGCGCCCCGTCCAAGGCTGTCTGCCCAGGACCCGAAATAGGCGGCGCACAACTGAAGAATGGGGACGAAGGCGCCAGGTGGCGCCGCCGGCGGTCCTATGTCGTCATCCCAACACACTATGTTGTAAATTGTCGCTTCGTGCAGGATTACGGAAATATAGACCGCTTGCCCTTTCGAATTAACAATATGACTTTCGTATGCCGCATAATAGTATCAGGAGATGAAGCGGCTGGATTCGATCGACAATTTGCGGAACCGAAGTGAAGCTCCTTAATTTCCTGCTTTCGGCTCTTCATCCCGCTGATCTGGCGGCTTTGTCTGTCGGATTGACAGAACTCTCCGTGGCCAGCGGCGAAGTTTTTTTTGAACCGGGCCAGCAGCCGGACGCGATTTATTTTCCCGGAGGCGCCTGTATTTCGCTCGTCAGCGTACTGGCCGATGGGCGCATCGTTGAGACCACCACGGTCGGTCGGGAGAGCGCCGCGGGCCTGCTTGAGGCGATTACCCACCGCCCGGCCACCAACCGGGGGTTCGCCCAGATCGGCGGCAGCGCAATCCGGCTGCCCGCCGACCTCTTTCGCGCACGGATGCTGCAAAGCCCCACCCTGACGGAGCTGGCGTTCCTGCATGTGCGCGCCAACGTCGCCCAGGCCGAGCAGAGCGTGGCCTGCAACGCGGCGCACGACGTCCCGGCTCGCCTCTCGCGCTGGCTGCTGATGACCCAGGACCGGGTCGGCGCAAAGACCTTCCCCCTGACGCAGGACTATATGGCGGTGATGACCGGCGTTCAGCGCTCGACCATCAGCCTGGCGGCCAGCGGGCTGAAGCGGCGCGGGATCATCGACTACTCCCGCGGCTCCTTGACCATCGTCGACCGCGCGGCCCTCGAGCGGCACGCCTGCGAATGCTACGCGATCGTCGCCGAGCAGTTCGAGAACCTGCGCGCGGCTGCGGCCTAGGGACCCCTCAAGAGTCCGCCGCCAGGCCTTTGAACCACCGCTCCAGCATGGCGGCCTCGCCACGCAGGCGCGCCGTACGCTCGGCCGCCTCCGCGTCGACCCCCCATTGGCCCTCCTGCCAACTCTCGTCGAGGCGCGAGAGGTCGAAGGCCGCCTCGCCCGTCAGCCACCCACGCATGAGCGCGATCGCCAGCACCGCCGAGCCGAAGAGGGCCGCGCCGAACGACAGGCCGGTGAGCGCGAAGTCATCGAGCTCGAGCGCGATCACCTTCACCCGCGCCAAAGTCTCCGGCGGCTGTGGCCGGTGCACGATGCCGGCGACGCGCACGAAGCTCAGGCCCAGCTCCGCCTCGGCGCAGTCGAGCAGCGGCCCCCAGAACTCTTCCTGCCGGGCCACCAGCCCCTTCGGGCCCTCGGCGAAGTAGCAGACCAAGTCCGAGGCCGCGAAGTCGCTGACCGCCTGGGCGGTGGCCTCGCGCGCCTGGGGCACGGCCTCGATGGCGGTGTTGGCGAGCCGCGTGACCGGCATGGCGGCCAGTTCCAGGGTCTGGCCCTGCCCCGCCCATTCCGCCGCCACCTGGTCGGCGACAGCCCGGGTCGGCAGCACGGTGGGCGAACCCTTCGGCCCGCGCAGGCCCCGGCCGTCCAGGAGCACGGTAAAGCCGCCGTTCATCGGAGCGACAGAAACCTCGCTGTAGAACCGCTTTGGCTTGTCGCCCGGTTCGTGGAATCCTCGCGTCAAGCTGCAGTGACTCCGAAACGTTCCGGCCTGCGTTCGGCCGCTTTCCAGTGAGATGGCGGACAGGCGGGACAGGCGCAAGGATCGAAGCATGGCGCTGGCAGACCAGGACATGAGGGCCGCGATCGCGGCGACCCGCTTTGGGCTCGGGGCCAAGCCCGGCGAAATCGCCGAGGCGCGCAAGGATCCGCAAGGCTTCCTGAAGAGCCAGATCCGCCGCGCCGGCGCCGACCTGCCGCCCGGCCAGGCCCCCAGCAGCGCCCAGCGCATGGCGGCGTTCCGCGACTACCAGCGCGAGCGCCGGGAGGTCCGGCTGGAACGGACCGCGGCGACCCCGCCCGCCGGAGCGTCAGGCCCGGCTATGGCCGACGCCACCCCGGCCAAGCCCGAGGCGCGCGATCCGGTGAAGCTGGTCGGCGCCATGCTGCGCGAGGACATCAGCACCGACTTCACAGCCCGCACCCAGCTCGCCGCCACCACGGATGCGGCCTTCCGCGAGCGCTGGACCCTGTTCTGGGCCAACCATTTCACGGTTTCGGCGACCAAGGCGATCACCGGCACGGTCGTGGGCCCTTTCGAGGACGAGGCGATCCGGCCCAACGTGTTCGGCCGCTTTGTCGACCTGTTGGGCGCGGCCGAGAGCCATCCGGCGATGCTGACCTACCTCGACCAGATCCAGTCGATCGGTCCGGACAGCCCCGCGGCCATGTTCCAGCGCCGCGGTGGCGGACGGGGCCTGGCCGGCGCGGGCCTGCAGCCGGCCGCCCTGCGAACCGTCGGCCTCAACGAGAACCTGGCCCGCGAGATCATGGAGCTGCACACGGTGGGCGTGGGCGGCGGCTACACCCAGGCCGACGTGACCGAGTTCGCCCGCGCCATGACCGGCTTGTCCATCGGCGGCCAGCGCGACGCCGCCTTCGGCGTGGCGGTGTTCCGCGAGCAGGCGCACGAGCCCGGGCCACGCACGATCATGGGCGTCCGCTACGACCAGCGCGGCAAGGAACAGACCAACGCCATCCTCGTCGACCTCGCCGCCAAGCCGCAGACCGCGCGCTTCATCTGCGGCAAGATCGCCCGCCACTTCGTCGCCGACGACCCGCCGCCGGCCCTGGTGGCCCGGCTGGAGGCCGCCTGGAGGGACAGCCAGGGCGACCTCGCCCGCGTCGCCGAGGCCCTGGTCTCCGCGCCCGAGGCCTGGGCGCCCGCGCCGCAGAAGTTCAAGACCCCCTACGAGTTCATCGTCTCCAGCTTCCGCGCGGCCGGCGGCCAGCCGCAGTCGTTCCAGCAGTTCGGCCCGATCCTGACGGCGCTCGGCCAGAAGCCGTTCTCCGCGCCCTCGCCCAAGGGCTGGCCGGAGGACGCGCAGTCCTGGGCGGCGCCGGACGCCATCGTCAAACGCATGCAGTTCGCCCAGGCCTTCTCCGCCGCCGCGGTGCGCGACCGCGACCCCAAGACGCTGGCCGCCGAGGCGCTGGGCGAGCGCCTGACCCCCGAAACCGCCAAGGCGATCGCCCGGGCCGAATCCCGCCCGGAAGGCTTCGCCCTCCTGCTGATGAGCCCGGAGTTCCAACGCCGATGAACGCCTTCACCCCCTCACGGCCCCTGTCCCCGACCAGAAGGGGCCTGCTCGCGACCGCGGCCGGCTTCGGGCTTTCGCTGCAGCTCCTGGGCGTGCCGGCGCTGGCCGCCGACGCGGCGCTGAACCGCAAGAAGCTCATCGTGGTGATCTGCCGCGGCGGCATGGACGGGCTGTCCGTGGCCCCGCCGGTGGGCGACGGCGAATACCGGTCCTTGCGCGGCGCGCTCGCGCTGAACGACGCGGCCCTGCCGCTCGACGGGACCTTCGCCCTGCACCCGCAGCTTTCCTCGGTGCACGCCCTGGCCGAGGCCGGCGAGGCCCGGATTGTCCCGGCGGTCGCCACGCCGGACCGGGCCCGCTCCCACTTCGAGGCGCAGGACGTGCTGGAGACCGGCGCGGCCGGCGTCTATTCGACCAGCTCGGGCTGGCTGAACCGGGCGGTCGAGACGCTGTCGGCGCACCGCAAGGTGGACGCGCTTTCCATCGGCGCAACCGCGCCGCTGATCCTGCGCGGCAAGGTCCAGACCGCCTCCTGGTCGCCCGGCCGCGGGCTCGACACCCAGGCGAGGCTGCCGACCCTGCTGCAGGATCTCTACCGCAACGATCCGCTCCTCGGCCCGGCGCTCGCCCGCGGCCTCGCCACCGAGACCATGGCCAAGGAGGCCACCGCCGGCCTGCAGGCCGCGCCCGCCATGATCCCCAAGGCCTCGGCGGCCGGCGCGCCGCGCGAGCAGGCGGGCTTCGTCCGCGCCGCCGCCCAGCAGGGCCGCGAGGCGGCGCACAACCTGGGCGCCTCGCTGGCCGGCTTCATGCGCGAGCCGGGCGGCCCAACCGTGGCGGCGATCTCGCTGGACGGCTTCGACAGCCACGCCAACCAGGCGGGCCTCTTGGCCACGCGGCTGGCCTATCTCGACGCGGTGCTGGACGGCGTCCACCAGGGGCTCGGGCCCGACTGGAAGGACACGGTCGTGGTCGTCGCCACGGAGTTCGGGCGCACAGCGCGGGTCAACGGCACCGGCGGCACCGACCACGGCACCGCCTCGACCGCGCTCTTGCTCGGCGGCGCCCTGAAGCCCGGCGGCATCGTCGGCGACTGGCCGACGCTGAAGCAGAGCGCGCTCTACGAGAACCGCGACGTGGCCCCGACGCTGGACATGCGCGGCCTCTTCAAGGGCGTCCTGGCCGAGCACATGGGCGTCGACCGCGCCGCCCTGGACCGCGCGGTCTTCCCGGAGAGCGTGACGGTGAAGCCCGTCCCGGCCCTGGTCTAGGGCCCGTCCGCCGGCGTCATTTCGGCACGGCGTCGAAGGCCATGGTCATCCGGGCCTCGTCCGTCGTGAACGGCACGGTGCCGTGCCATAGGTACGAGGGGAAGAGCACCAGCCGCCCGGGCTTCGGCCGCACGAAATGGGCCGGCGGCAAGGGCGGATCGGTGATGAACGGCGGCTGGCCGAAGCGGATCCAGCCCTGCCTGTCGGCGCTCTCCAGGGCCGCGTCCGGCGTCTCCACATAGAAGGCCGACGACAGCCAGCCCTCCGGGTGGAAGTGGTCGCGGTGGAAGCCGCCCGGCTTCAACCGCACCGACCAAGCGCCCTGGATCCTGTAGTCGAAGGTGTTGCGCCGCCGCAGCGGGTCGGTCCCCTCGCCCAACTTGGCCATGTGTTCGCGGATCGGCGCGTCGATGGCCTTGAAGAAGGCCCGGATGGCCGGCGCCTTGGCCCCGCTCAGCAGGTGCATCGACTGGCTGCCGTGGCGCAGCGACTGGTTGGTCGGGTGCTGCTGGTAAAGATGTATGTCTTTCAATTCCTTGGCGAGCTCGGCTAAGTAGGCGCCGAGGGTCGGCCAACCGTCGGGCGTGGCGATGTCGTAGGCGGCGACGACGGCGTCGTAGTCGCAGAGCTCCTCATAGAGCGGATCGCCCGCCGCCCGGGCCGCGGTCGCCGCCCAGCCCCACAGCGACTGGTCCTGCGGATGGTCCGCCAGGGCCTGGCGCAGCTTGGCGAGCGCCGCGTCGGGACGGGCTTTCGCGAGGTCGACGATGGCGGCGTACTGCAGCATGCTGCGCGAGCCCGGATCGATGGCCTCGGCGAGGCCCACGTAGCGCTCGGCCTCGTCGACCCGCTCCAGCCGCAGGGCGAACTCCGTGGCGGCCATGGCGATGAAGGCGTCATCGGGCAGCTTGCGGCTCGCGGCCTCCAGCAGGCCCGCCGCGCGCTCGGGCGCGCCCGCGGCGTCGTAGAGGGTCGCCTTGGCCAGCAGCAGCGGCGCGGGCGGGGCGCCCGCGTGGAAGGCCGTGTCCAGCACCGCGTCGGCGGCGGCCACGTCGCCGGTGCGCATCCACACGAAATTGGCGTACTCCGAGGCCACCGCGGTGACGCCCGGTGCGCGCAACAGGCTCTGGCGGTAGGCGTAGTCGGCCCGCTCGTGGTTGCCGGCGGCGCGCAGGGCGCGGGCGTAGACCGCGAAGGTCTGCGGCGCATCCATCCCCCGGCGGAAGGCCTGTTCGCACGCCTCGACCGCCTCGGCCGCGCGGCCGAGGTCGTCCAGAGTGGCGGCGTAGTTGTGCCAGGCGACCGGGCTCGCGGCGAAGCGCGCGATGGCCTGCTCGTCGAACGCCAAGGCCTCCTCGCCGCGGCCGGCCAGCTTCAGGGCGCCGGAGTGGGTGGCGAGCGCCAGGTGGCTGGGCGCGGGGCCGGCGACCAGGCTCTCGGTCACGGCGACAGCGTCGGCCGCCCGGCCTTGCGCGATCAGGGCGTCCGCCTGGGCGACGGTCTCGGCTTCGTTCATCGGCGGCCCTTCCGCGAGGTTTGCGCGCCGAACGGCTCAGGGTCGGCCTCATGCTCGTCGAAGCCGAACCGCTGGAAGCCGGCGCGCATCTCCGGGCTGAGCGGCGCTTCCAGGATGAGCTGGCCGCGCGAGGGGTGGGCGAGCACCAGGCGCCGGGCGTGGAGTTGCAGCTTCAGGCCGGCGGAGAGTTCGCGGGAGGCTTCCGTGGCGTACTTGGGGTCCCCCAGGATCGGGTGGCCCATGGCCAGCATGTGGACGCGCAGTTGGTGGGTGCGGCCGGTGCGCGGCCGCAGCGCCATCCAGGCGACGCGGTCGCCGGCCCGCAACAGGGTCACGAACTCGGTCTCGGCGAGCTCCGCGCGGGGATCGGACGGGTCGGCGGGCTGCACCATCTCGCGGTCGCCCAGGCCCTTCTTGACGAGCGGCAGGTCCAATATCCCCTCGCCGGGCTTCGGGAAGCCGGCGACCAGGGCCCAGTAGGTCTTCTGCGCGCGCCTTCGGGCGAAGGCGCCGGCGAGCTTGGCCGCCGCCCCGGGCGACTTGCCCAGCACCAGCACGCCGGAGGTGTCGCGATCGAGCCGGTGCACCAGCCGCGGCCGCTCGAGCCCCTCGCCCCAGGCCGACAGCAGCCGGTCGATGTGCTTGGAGGTTTTGGTGCCGCCCTGCACGGCGAGACCCGCGGGCTTGTTCAGCACCAGCACCTCCTCGTCCTCGTAGAGAACGAGCGACTTGACGTAGGCCGTCTCGCGGGGGTCCAACGCGCCCTTCTCGCGCGGCGGCGGGGCCTCGGGCAGCGGCGGCACCCGCACCTGGGCGCCGGCGGCGAGCCGCGTCTCGGGCTTGGCCCGGCCGCCGTCCACGCGGATCTGGCCGGAGCGCGCGAGCTTCTGGATCTGGATGTGATTGAGGTGCGGCCAGCGGCGCTTGAACCAGCGGTCCAGGCGCACCCCATCCTCGCCGGCGTCCACATAGAGGGTGCGGACCTCCTTCATGCCAGGAGCCGGCGCATCACCAGGAGGCCCAGGAACAGTCCGCCGATCGACAGCGCCACGGAGGCGAGGACATAGGCGGCGGCGATTTCCAGCTGGCGCCGCTCAATCATCAGCGCGGTCTCCAGGGAGAAGGATGAGAAGGTGGTGAAGCCACCCAGCACGCCGACCGCCAGCAGGAGGCGCCACTTCTCCTGGTCCGCCCCGCCGCGCAAGGCCAGCACGCCCACTAGCACGCCCATCAGGACGCCGCCGATGACGTTGGCGCCCAGCGTGCCATAGGGGAAACCCGGGCCGAGCGTCCTGAAGGTCGCGATGCCCAAGAGATAGCGGCAGACCGCCCCGACCGCGCCCCCCACGGCGACAAGCAGCAGATTCAGCATCGGCCCCTTATGCGACGCCCAAGCGGCCGGCGCAAAGGCGTCAGGCGGGTCGGGCGATCGACTGCTGCACGCCGCGGGCGTCATAGACATCCGGGCCGGGCGGCCGGGGGCCCTTGCCCATCACCACCTCCAGGGTCGCGACCGGCGCAGGGCCGCCGCCCAGGTTGAAGCCTGTGCCGACGCTGCCGCCGACCGCGCTGTGGCGGCCGAAGCTCGCGCCGCCGACCCCGAGCCCGATTGTCGGCCCATTGCCGCCGGTGAAGCCCATGTCGCGGCCATAGACGCGGAACCAGTCGTAGCCCTCGGCCACCGCCAGGTCGGCCGCGCGGCGGAGCGCATAGTCCTGGGCCTGAATCGGCGGCGCGCCGGCCCCGGCATGGAAGGTCACGCGATAGCGGCCGGGCTCGATGCGCAGCTCAGAGAAGCCGACGCCGTGCGGGCCGCCGGCCGGCTGGTAGAGCGTCGGCTGCGGCGTTTCGCAGGCGGCGAGCGAGAGGGCGGCCAGGGCCGGCAGGATCAGGCGTTTCATCGGTCTTCGTCCGGCGGAAAGTCGTTTCGGTTCCAAGACTTCGCCACAGCAAACGGGCGAAGTGGCGGCGCCGTTCCCCTGCCCGTCAGCCGAGGCCGAGAGCCGCGATCAGCCCGGCCATGTCGGAAGGCGTCGGCGCCTCCAGCCGCGTCTCGCCGCCCGCGGGATGCGGGAACTTCAGCGCCGCGGCGTGCAGCATCAGGCGCGGCGCGGGATGGCCGCCGACCACCAGGGCGCCGCCATAACGCGCGTCGCCGGCGATCGGGCGGCCGATGGCGGCCAGGTGGACGCGCAGCTGGTGCATGCGCCCGGTCTGCGGATCGAGCTCCAGCAGCGCCGCGCCGGGCGCCTCAGCCAGGGTGCGGTAGCGGCTGCGCGCGGTCTCGGCGTCCGGATGATCGGGCGGCGCCACCCGCATATAGGCCTCGCGTCCCTGCTCGTCGCGGCGCAGCGGCAGGTCGATGATCCC
>Ga0105240_10013811_pt1 | contig 11061 bp, 6 predicted proteins | sample KBSC54metaG_FD_80426 | JGI IMG/M metagenome (GOLD analysis project Ga0105240, IMG submission 80426) | Corn rhizosphere microbial communities from Kellogg Biological Station, Michigan, USA - KBS C5-4 metaG | ecosystem: Host-associated > Plants > Roots > Rhizosphere > Soil | place: Michigan, USA...
CCCGCCATTGCTGTGGAAACTGCTGCCGCCACGAAATCCTCCGCCACTATGGAAGCTACTTCCTCCGCGGGAACCGCCGCCACCTCCGTGGAAGCCACCGCCTCCGCCATGAAAACCACCTCCACCACTGTGACCGCCTCCGCCGCCACGATGTTGCGCACCCGCTGACGCAATCAGGCCCATTGTCAGCAATCCTGTAAAAGCAAGGGCCGACATATATTTAAACCATCTTTTCATAATCTCTTGAGTATAATACCTAATAGACTATAAACGATAAGAAAGGTTTATTTGTGTGCTGATTAAATTAAACGCTCAGGCCTAAAAACAAAAAAGCCCGGCTCTAAGCGGGCTCATTTTATATAGGCAGATGATTTAATTTTGTTTCTCGTCGTCCATTGGTATGCTGGCAATCCGGTAGGCCTTCATATTGTTGGCATCGGTAAATTCTTCGTAATAGATGCCGTCAGGCGATACATAGTACTTTTTACCGTTCAGTTTTACCTTACGGCAATTTTCTGGTAGCTGGTTTATCACGTCACCCACTTGCGGCGCAGGCGGATTATCGACGCCGCCATCGCTTCCGTCGGTATTTAACACACCATCTTTACCGGCAATTACATAAACTGTTTTGCCTTTATCGTTCACCACACCCTGGTAGTAAACACCGTTAAACTCATAAAACTGCTGACCGTTTATTACTATGGAACTCGCACCTCTTGGCAAGCCAGGTACTTCAGCACCAACCGGGGGAACGGTTACTTCATACCCACCACCATCATATGGTCTGTAAAATACACCACCGTAGTAATAATACAAGTCGGAACCCCAATAAAAGGGGTAATAACCGTATGGTAAAACAGATAAGCGGTAACCAAGACCCGGATAGCCATAATACCCTCGTCCATAGCCGCCGGTGCGGAAGCCTAAGCCAATTCCGCCCCGAAAACCGCCGCCGCCAAAACCTACACCAACACGAACGCCACCACCGTGGAACCCCCGCTGAGCATTAGCTGTAGAAACTAGCGCCAGGGAAAGAAAGCCTGCCAATGCAAAAACGGCAGCATATTTAAATAACCTTTTCATGATTGATCAGAACAAAATTTGTAATTCTTATATTTTCTATTTTTTATTAGACTCAAAAATAAGTCCCCGGTTTAACGTTCGATGCATTCTAATGTAATTCTAATTTCCTTCAAAAACCTCCCGGATTGCCTATTTACGCGCATTTAACATAAAAAGTATAGCGCAGTCAGGTTGCGATACGATTGTATCGGCTTTATTACAATTTTTTGTTTATCAGCCTGATTTTTTACAGGCCACCATTACGGCTATTCCTTCGTATTCTACAGAATAAATCCAATTTGTTTACATAAAATTAACATCGTATTAACTTTTATATAACATGCAAAAAAACCTAAACCGCGTGTTTCCGGTAGCAAACACATCGTCTATTATCCCGTTTTTATTAATTATTTCGGTAATTCCACTCTCCGAATTGCTCTTTAACATCCTGCGCCATCAGTTTGTTAAAGGGATATTTACTTTCGCCTTCGGGGTACTGATCTTCCTTATACCGCTTGTTCTGTTTCGGAAGCACCTGAGGCTTTACTTGATTTTCCTGATACCAATTCTTTTACTAGTCCCATTCAACCTGGGCTATATCTTATACTTTCATTCAGAAATGTCGGAAGCTACCATCCTGATGATCATCAACACCAACCACAATGAAGCGCTTGAATTACTGAGAAATTACCTGGTGGTGCTGATCATTTTTATGGTAATATATCTATTTGTACTTTATTGGTTGTACCGAAGGGTTCCGAATACAATCGATACTAAAAAGACGGTCTACGTTTCATCGGTTTCATTAATGGCCCTGGCCATATCACCGTTACCTATTTATGACCATAATGTAAGTTATTCTGAAAATATAAAAGATGCACTGTACGATGTATTCCCCGGCAATGTAATAAGCGGGATTACCAATGTTTTTTACCAGGACAAATTTGTTAAACAAGGCGAAAGCGAACGAAAGAACTTCAGTTATCATAGCTGGCAGGATACCTCTATTAAGGGTAAACAAGTCCATGTATTGATTATTGGGGAAAGCAGCCGCTATGATCATTGGGGAATTAATGGCTATTCAAGAAATACTTCTCCCCACCTATCAAAAAGGAAAGATATTGTATCCTATAGCGATGCGGTCGCCGGCGGATTTATGACCGAATGGGCTGTACCGCTACTATTGACAGGTGTTGGGGCTGATCATTACGAATCAAACTTTCACCGCAAGAGCATTATCGGAGTCTTTAACGAGGCTGGATTTAATTCCTATTGGATCACCAACCAAACTGATTATTTAGGCTACTTCAAAGTGCATTCGCTGGAAGCACAAAAAGGATATTATTTACTAACCGATTTCCGGTCGACCAAAAATGTGGTGTTGGATATGCAACTGGTTGATACCCTGAAAAAATTATTGAGCCAGCCGGGCGACAAGAAGTTTATCGTTATCCACGGTTTGGGCAGCCACTACAGCTATAGTGCAAGGTACCCGGACCAGTTTGACATATTTAAGCCAAGCAATAAATCTGTAACTACAAAATTGACTGACGGGAAATCAAAAAATATACTGATCAATAGTTATGACAATAGCATTTGCTATACCGATGCGGTGATCGATAGCGTGATCAGCCTGGTAGATAAGCAAAATGCATTTTCGTCGGTCACTTATATGTCCGATCATGGCGAGGACCTGATGGATGATAGCCGGGGCTTAACCTCTCATCACCAGGGCACGCCGCCTACCAAGTACATCGCGCATGTACCTTTATTTATATGGTATTCGCCAAAACTGCAAGCTAAATATCCTCAGAAAATATCGAACTTATTGCAGCACAAGGACACTAAGGTCTCGTCTCAGAATCTGATTTATTCTTTAACCAGCATGGTTGGTATTCATTACCCAACACAGGATTCACTGAAAGATATTACCAGCGCCTACTATAAAAACAACCAGCAATTAATAATGGGTGAAAGCCGGAAGGTTTATCCCTGTCCGGCTTTTAAGTAGATCGCAAACAATATTTAGATCGCTTCCTTATTTCTTTACATCAAAAGTAAAGGTTTGACTGCCCGACTCACCATCGGCGGTCATTCCTTGTATTACGCCAACATATTTTCCATCTTCGTCAGAGGTATAAAACGATAACTGGTTTTTACCTGCAGTAGTTGTTTTTACTGCCGGGGCCCAATATAATAAGCTTCTGAAATCTGGTGTATGACTTGATACCTGGGCGTCTGTATCATAAACAGGCGAGTAGAATACGCGTTGCAATTGCATACCCTCGTAATCCATTACCGCCGCATGGGGGTCTACTTCAACACCGGCCAGGTCTGATTTATAGCTGGCATAACTCAGTATACCTTCTGCATCAGCAGGTCCCCAGAAATAGCGGTCTTTAATCACATCAACCCTTTTTATTTTCAGCGGATCGATTGCCAGCACTTTGTTCATATCAAAAATAGGGATACCGTCAAGCAGTACCAACGGGTCGCCTTCCAGGAACCCTTTATCGCTTATAACCCTTATCTGGAACCGATTACGCGGATGGAATACGTTTACTTCCCTGATATACTCGCGCAAAACCTCTTCCATCGTGGTGAACCGGGTATAGTCGTCCAGGCGGTAAACGTGGTCAGGTTTCCCGTAAAAACCAGTGCTATCTACGTATGGCTCATAAAATTGCTTGGTTTTGCTGCCTGCATAAATATTCTGCACCTGCATAGCTACATTTTGCTGCTCCAAAGGTGTTTTCATGTCCGGAGTAAGTTCAAACGGTGCCAACGGCAATTTTGAAAATTGTTCCGAAAATGGGTTTTGAATATCGATATGATAGGTTGTGTCACGATGTGAATCTGTTTGAACTACAATTTCGCCAGGGCCATAGAGGTCTTTGGTATTGAATAAAATGTGCCCTGTAGTATCGCTCCTGGAAGCAAATAGCTGCACCCGTTTACCCGGCACGGCAAAGTATGCGATCACGTCAAATGCCGGTTCATTAGTGGTTGTGTTGATGACCTTACCGGCAACGATATGTCCGTTATATTCTGGCAAAAAGCTAAATGAAGCGGGCCTATTTTGCAGCACATCACTCCATTGAAAACGGCGCCAGCCCTGCGTGAGCATCAGGTTGTCTACAGCTTCATTGGCCTCGGCTGTATTGTTTTTGACGTAATATTCAGGCGATTCTATACCCCCGCGCAGATCTGAGCTTAGTAAAAAATAGCTTGTTATATCGCCCGGCTCAAGTGTTTGATATGCATCCAGCCGGTATACCGACAGGGATAAATTAGCCTCTAAAAGTTTACCGGACTGATCTTTGGCATCCAATGCAATGTTTACTTTTTTACGGTTACCATAATTTTGCTGATCTGAAGCTGCGTCAATTAACAGGTTTTTGGTTGGTCGTTTAAAATACAGGCGTTCGCATACCGGATGTTTATCGCCATCAAAAATAGTTAAACTCGAGATACCGTCATTCAAAGTCGATTTATCGATCGCAAAGGTGGCTGCGCCATTTACTTGTGGCGCTCTTTGTGCCATCTTCATTATTTGCCCCGTATGCGCGAACAAGTATACCGAGCCATCAGAGCTGGCAGTGTTACTGTTAACTATCACCTGTAATTTGTCAGAACCGGCTTCTGTTACAGTCATTACATATCCTTTTTCCTTAACAGCCGGCATGTCTTTTACCACCGGGGTACCACCGGCCCTAATCACAGCTTTGTAGGTATTTCCTACAGCCGGAGTAAATGAGAAATGCCCCATACCGAACTTCAGCGGCTGGAATTTTGCCACAGTATCATTTTTTTGATCGATAATGGTACCGGTAAAGTCAATCCCTTTGCCGCTTTTATTAACGGCTTTAAAACCAACTTTGCTGGCTATCCCACTCACAAGGTCACCACCTTCAGGGAAAAACTGGATATCAAAATCAGTAGAGTTAACTTTGGCTACAATGGGGGCTCTTTGCGGATTAACAATGGTGATCTTTTTATCAAAATAAAAATCGGGGTTGAAATTCTTCATCCAGTTGGTGTACGCTCTCAAATGATAATTACCATTATTGAGTGTTACGGGTATATATAACGACCCGCTTCCAATACCATTTTTTAGCTCAACTTTAGCCTGCATGACAGGGTTCAGGGCTTCATCCAAAACCTCGACATAAGCAACTTTACTCAGCGCAAAAGGTTTATGGAAGTTGCCATCCACCACATACGCTTTAAACCAAAGTATTTCACCGGTAAGATAGGCTCCTTTGTCCGAATGAACAAACACCTTTTCCTGCAGCGCATCCTGGCTGTATTTTTTGAAACTACCCTGTATATCATTTAATACCTGCGCGTTAGCACTAAACGCAAGTAGTACTACAAGTGCAAGGCCGCCGAGTGCTTTCTTTAATATTGATGCCATATGTATTACTTTTTAGTTATATCAGTTTTTTTGAATTCATTATCCCAACTAATGTTCACCTATTTATTCTTTTACTCATTACTTCATTGCCAAAAAGCCGGTGGTTTATTAGTGCCGCGTACTGTACAATCCACACATTCCCTTGTAGAAGCCGTATATCCTATCGGCGGATGCCCGGGTACTCCGATAGCGTCAATAGGTATTAGCGGATCCTTATTGCCGTTAGTGTTATAATTAATATAATAGTTAACCTGGTTAGTTCCTCCAAAATTGTAAAAACAGCAGGGGTTGGTTGGCCAATCGAAAGCTAAATGACATCCAGTATAAAAAGCAGTATCTGCTTTCCATGCCGGCAATTTCTGATTCGCAATAAATATCCGCTTGCTCGATGTACTGCCAATGCTGATATATCCAATGACAGGCTCAGCAGGATTTGCTACTGAATGTATATTACCATTAATTACAGATGGCAGCGCATCAAAAATGCTCCCCAGCTGCTCCGTATTCTTCTTTATGTTCACATAAAAATTATAAGCGTCTTCAGTTAAAGCATATTGTCTAACCAAAATGCTGTATTTAGAACGAAGCTTTTCGGATGTTGATGGAATGGAAATAACGGGCTCTTGATATATTACATTCGTTGATAATTTAGCCGATGAACCCAGAACGATTGTGCTTGATGTATCGCTCTGCCAGCAATTAGTAATATTATCCGTAATTACATTTCTGCCTAATACAGTATCCCCATTTGATTTAAAATAAGATGCATAATACGAGTGGATAACCCATGTCTCCTGGTAATCCCACCGATAATAGGATATCTTATTTGTTTGGTCGTGCGTACTCACATATAGATTTAGGCCCGGCACTGTAAGTTTGCCACTTAAATCATAACTGACACTGTCTATCGGTGGGGAGTTTAGTACTTCTACATAGTCTGACAAATACTGTTTATTATCAGCTGTTCTGATTCTCAAGCGATACTTATGACTATTATCCAGGTTTAATCCTTGCGAAGCATAATTTCCTTTATTTATTTCAGTCAACGGATAGGAGATGTTTTGATCACCTTCAACCGTAAGAACGGCACCTGATTCTGCGTTCGCAACCACTTTATCTGATATTTTTACCGTGCGGCTTAGCTTTATAAAAGTTGAATCAGGTCCGGCATTGATCACACCTTCAACTACCAGGTAACTATTGGTTGCGGAAGTAGCTGGCGGATCATAAGGTTTGCGACAACTGCCAAATATCAGCAGCGCCACAGTAATCAACGCATATATATATATACTTCTATCCATTTTATTGCCAAAAAGCAGGTGGTTTATTAGTGCCCCGCACCGTGCAATCCACACATTGTTTTGTTGAAGCGGTATATCCAATTGGTGGTGTCCCGGGGTGGATAACTATCGCATCAATAGGTATTAATGGGTCCTGGTTGCCACTTAGATTATAACTATTTGGATTATAATTAATATAAGCATCTACCTGGTTTTTGGGTCCAGGAGGAAAATCATAATAACAACACGGGATTGCTCCAAAAGCAAGATGACAACCTGCATAATAAGAAATATCTGTGTTCCATTTCGGAAGATTTCTATTATCAATAAATATTCGCGTGCTTGATGTGCTGCCAACGCTGATATATCCAATAACGGGCTCAGCAGCTTTTGTTATCGAGTGTATATTTCCGTTAATAACCGATGGCAGTGCGTCAAATATGCTTCCCAATTGCTCTGTATTTTTCTTAACATTTACATAGAAATTATAAGCATCTTCGCTTAAAGCATACTGCTTTACCAGGATGCTGTATTTGATACGGACCTTTTCGGAGGTCGAAGCAATAGAAATGATCGGTTGACCAAATATTACATTCTGGGTTAATTTAGCTGAAGAGCCAAGAACAACTGTACTTGAGGTATCGCTCTGCCAGCAATCGGTTATATTATCAGTTATCAGGTTTCGACCTAAAACGGTGTCCCCATTTGATTTAAAATAGGATGGATAATAGGAAATTATCATCCATGTTTCCTGGTAATCCCAGCGGTAATATTGTACTTTATTACTCAGATCGTGGGTATTCGCATATATATTTACTCCAGGTACAGTAAGCGCACCTTTTAAATCATAGCTGATACTATCGATTGGCGGTGAGTTCAGCACTTCAACATAGTCTGATAAATACTGCTTGTTGTCAGTCGTTCTTATTCTTAAGCGATATTTATGACTGTTATCCAGGTTTAGGCCGTGCGAAGCATAATTACCTTTGCTTACTTCAGTTAATGGGTAAGAGGTATTTTGATCGCCTTCAACTGTAAGAACAGCTCGTGTTTCGGGATTTGCCACAACCTTGTCCGAAATTTTGACCGTGCGGCTGAGTTTTATAAAAGTTGAGTCTGGTCCGGCGTTGATTACACCTTCAACCACCAGGTAACTATTGGTTGCAGAAGTAGCAGGCGGGTCATACAGCTTGCGGCAACTGATGCCTGTAAACAGCATAGTTGCACCAAAAAGTTGTATGTAGCCTGTCATTCTCATTGCCAAAATGATGGTTTAACTTGTGTCCCCCGTATGGTACAATCCACGCATTCCTTTTTTGATGACGTAAACCCTGCCGGGTTTAGCGGGTCAAAGAAAGCGCTAACGGGAATATTTTCATTAGGCAGTTGGATAAGGTTATCGGCAACCTGGTTTTTACACCCCAGTCCATAACAATATCTGTTTGAATCCAATCCACAATCGTAAGGATAAGTTGTGATCCATGATTGCGGCAATTGCTGTTTTGCAATAAATACGCGTTTAGTTTGAACAGAGCAAGCGGATATATAGCCAATCACGGGCTCCGACGAATTATTCACGTTGTGGATGTTGCTTAGGTTTTTTGATGGTTGTACATCAAATATACTACCAAGCTCCTCTGTATTTTTCCGCATTGCCACCCAAAAATCATATGCGTCGTTAGTTAGGGCATATTGATGTAGAAGGATGCTGTATTTTACTTCGATCTTTTCAGATGTGGATGGGATATTAACTATCGTATTCTGATATGTTACGTCCTGCTTCAATTTTGCAGTGGAGTTAATAACAATGTCGCTTGATGTATCAGCGTGAAAGCAATAGTATATATATTGATAAGGTTGCCGTTCAACTATAGCCTGACCGTTCGACATATATCCCGAAAAATATTTTGCGTGGAATTGCCATGTTTCGGTATAATCCCACCTGTAATACCTGGTGTTATTGTTTGGATCGTGTGCGTTAGCATAAATATTTAGGCTGTTATTTACACCGTTTATATTAAAGCCAATGCTATCAATTGGTGGGGTAGTCTTAGCTGTTACAAAATCGGATAAATATTCACCGCCACCAGTCGTTTTTATTCTTAGACGATATTTTAAGGTAGGATCAAGATTCAGACTATCGGAAACGTATGTTCCGCTCTTTGTTTCGGTTAACGAATAGCTATTATTTTGACTATTTTCAATAACCACATTTGCCCCCTCTAATGGGTTTATTGTAGTTTTACTCGACAGGCTTGTAGACCGGCTAAGTTTAATTGTTGTTTGTCCGTTAATATTTATGGTGCCCTCAACCACAAGATAGGCATGGTTCACTGATTGAATGGGGGCCATGTATGGCTTCCTGCATTCGGTTGCAGCCACGGCCGACGCCAAAATCAGATATATGTAGCCCGTGCGGTTCATTTAAAACCTGATATTATAGTTAATAAATGGAATCGGCCTTGCAAATATTGAAAGTTTATATCCATTGATTATACCGCCTTGCTCTGTAAAGAAGGTTGAATAAGCATTGGCCCGTCCTGTAAGGTTATATACCCCAATAGTCCATGAATTGTGCGTTAGCTGATGCACTTTATGGTTACCTTCGATATTCATAGAAAAATCGCTTCTGAAATAATCCGGGATGCGATATTGATTCCTGTCTGAGTAGAATACCCTTTCAGATCCGGCATATTCATATTTGGCTATTGGCAAAGTAATTGGACGGCCAGTACTGTAGGTGACATCCAGCGAGATGCTAAACCTGTGACTAAACCTGTAATTCCCATTAAAGTTAACCGCATGAGGTTTATCATAGTTGGCCGGGTAGTATGCTCCGCCATTGATCAGCTCGCCTGCATTAGGGTCGTCTTGTCTCAGGAAGGTCCTTGAATAGGTGTAGCTCAGCCAGCCGTTCAGCTTCCCTGCTGTCTTCTTTACCAGGAACTCGATCCCGTAAGCCTTGCCCTGTGTTTCCAGTACATCCTGTTCTATGTGGTGGTTCAGTATCAGTGTTGCCCCGCTCTTGTAATCCAGATAGTCGGCTATCCATTTGTAATATCCTTCCACCGACATCTCTATCGTATTGGAGTTGTTGTTATGGTACAGCCCCAGTGAGGCCTGTCTGCCAAACTGTGGTTTGATGTTCGGGTCGCTCAGCTTATAGGTGTCTGTCGGTGATATCGCCGTGGTGTTCGACAGCAGGTGAATATATTGTCTCAGTGTATTGTACGATGCTTTGATCGAGGTGTTGTCGCCTACCTGGTACCTGGCTGATAACCTGATCTCCGGGCCCTGGTAGGTGTTGATCACTTTGTTCTTTCCGTAGCTGGTGCTATCCGTGATGTTCACTGCTTCTTTAGGCAGGTTCGGTGCATAGTGGTCCACCGTCTGCGGACCCAAATAAGCATACAGCGAGTACCTGATACCTGCACTGATGGACAGTTTGGGGGTGATGTCATATTTGTCGCCCAGGTAAAGGGCGCTCTCCAGCGCCTGTTCCAGCGGCACCTGGTCCGGGGCTACCAATGATTTTTCTCCGTTCGGTTCATTGTCCCCCGGGTTCAGCTTATAGTAGATCGAACTTAATCCGAAGTTGATCGTGTTCTTGGGGTTCAGGTAATAGTTAAAGTCGGTTTTGAAATCATATTGCCTCACCGAGAAGTTTAGCTTATAGGCATTCACCGGGTTGGCTGTGCTCGATACATCATACTGGTAATCGTCTATCCCCGTCATGAATACGCTGTACAGTTTATTGTTATAGCTATGCTTCCATTTAATGTTAGCGTTCTTGTTACTATAGCCGTAGGCCGTATCGCTGTTCAGCCTGAATTTGTCCTGGCTCAGGTAGGTGGTCAGGTATAAGCTGTTCTTATCGTCTATCTGGTGGGTGATGTCAAAGTTACCGTCATAGAACGAGGCTGAGCTGTGTTTATAGGCATCGGGCAGCAATTTCAGCAGCCAGTCGGAATAAGTGGTTCTTGCCCCGAAGATGAACGAGGTCTTATCCTTGATCAGCGGGCCTTCTATGTTCAGCCTGCTGGTCAGTAAGCCTATACCTGCTGTTCCGGTAAACTTCTTCTTGTTCCCTTCCCGGTCGCTTACATCCAGTACCGAGGATAATCTGCCCCCGAATTTTTCCGGGATGGTGCTTTTATACAGTTCGATACTCTTTACGATATCCGGGTTAAAGGCTGAAAAGAAGCCGAAGAAGTGGGATGGGTTATAGATCGTCGCATCATTCAGCAGGATCAGGTTCTGGTCGGCTGAGCCGCCCCGCACGTTAAAGCCTGTCGTGGCTTC
>Ga0105240_10013815_pt1 | contig 11060 bp, 5 predicted proteins | sample KBSC54metaG_FD_80426 | JGI IMG/M metagenome (GOLD analysis project Ga0105240, IMG submission 80426) | Corn rhizosphere microbial communities from Kellogg Biological Station, Michigan, USA - KBS C5-4 metaG | ecosystem: Host-associated > Plants > Roots > Rhizosphere > Soil | place: Michigan, USA...
CACGATCCTCGTGAATGTCAGCCGGGGTGGTTTGATCGATACCGCTGCGCTGATTGAGGCGCTTAAATCCTCCCGGCTCGGCGGGGTGGCGCTTGACGTCTACGAGGAGGAAGAAGGGATTTTCTTTGAGGATTTGTCCGGCCAGGTTCTGCAAGATGACGTGCTGGCGCGGCTTCTGACCTTTCCCAACGTCCTCATCACGGCTCACCAAGCTTTCCTGACCCGAGAAGCACTCGGCGACATCGCTCGCACGACCGTTGCCAACCTGGTGGCGCTGGGCAAGGGGGCGCCTTTTGTCGAGAGCTCCATACTTACCTAGAGCATCCATCATCATGGCTTTTCCACATATTCTCACGCAGCCCCAAACCTTGCGAAACCCACTATCCCATGTCCTTGCCTGACCATAAAACCAAGATCGTCGCCACCATCGGCCCAGCGTCTGAATCGCCGGAGATGTTGGAGCGCCTCATTCGCGCGGGATTGAACATCGCGCGCCTGAACTTTTCCCACGGCGACTTCCAAGGCCACGCCGAGCGCATCGGCTGCATTCGCGCTGCGGAGAAGGTCACGGGCAAGCGCGTCGTTATTATGGCCGATTTACCCGGCCCCAAGATGCGCCTCGGGAAAATCGATCCGGAGCCAATCCAGTTGCGTCCCGGCGACCGCTTCACGTTGACGAGCCAGGAAGTGGTTGGCAACGCGCAGCGCGTTTCGATGAGCTTTGCACGGTTGCCCGAGGTCGTGAAACCTGGCGACCGCCTCTTCCTGAATGACGGTCTGGTGCAGTTGGTCGTCGAGCGGACGAGCGGCACGGAGGTACACTGCAAGGTTGCGGTGGGCGGCGAATTAAGATCCCGGAAGGGCCTCAACCTACCAGGCATCAACCTCGGGATCGGCGCGTTTACGGAACACGATCGCTCGTGCCTGGAGTTCGCGCTGGAGAACGGAGTGGACGCTTTGAGCCAGTCCTTTGTCGAGACGGCGGCGGATGTCGAAGCCGTGCGCTCCGCGGCAAAGGCCATCGGCAAGCAGCCGTTCCTCATTGCCAAGATCGAGCGAGCGGACGCCCTCAAGAATTTCGACGAGATCCTCAAGGCCGCGGATGGCATCATGGTGGCGCGCGGCGACCTGGGGGTGGAGGTGCCGATTGAAGAGATGGCGATCCTGCAGAAGCAACTCATCGCCAAGGCCGGCCTGGCCGGCAAGCCCGTCATTGTCGCTACGCAAATGCTCGAAAGCATGACCACCAGCCGCCTCCCAACCCGGGCCGAAGCCACCGATGTGTCCAACGCCATCCTGGACGGAACTGACTGCCTGATGCTTTCCGGCGAATCGGCGATGGGCAAGTATCCCGAGGAAGCCGTCATGATGCTCGCACGGATCGCCAGGTACACTGAGGCGCATCGCCCCCCCTCGCGCATTAGCGACTGGAAATCCTATGGCCAACAGCCAAAGCCGACGACGGCAGCAGAAGCCATCGCCTCGGTGGTGGAGCACTCCCTACAAACCGTTCCGTGCGCCGCCGTGTTCGTGCCGACTCACAGCGGAATGACCGGCCGGATGATCTCGCGGTTTAAGCCCGCCGTTTGGATCATCGCCCTGAGCCGTGATCGCGCCGTAGCTCAGGGCCTGGCTTTTTCCTATGGTGTGCACCCAGTCGAACTGTTGCAAGACCCGGAAATTTGGCGCGATTTTGCCCGGCAGTGGCTTGCGAAGCAGGAGTTGCCGGGAGCCATCGCCATGCTCGTGGCGGGGCCGTCCACAGGCGCTCCCGACGCCAATCACCGGATCGAATTCCTGCACGTGGACGATTCTCGGAGAAGTTCCAATCTCCGGCCCCGAGATGGATTGACGGCATAAAATCTTCGGAACATTTATGAGCGCACCAACCGACTCGCTCCAGCACCAAACCAATGAACTGCTGCAACGGATCCTGGCGGCGGTCCAGCCCGCGAAACCCCGGCGTGGCTTCGAAATCTCCTGTGCCATTGTGCTCTCGCTCACCACAACCGCATCTGCCTGGTCCGCCTATCAGTCCAAGCTTTGGGGCGGGGAGCAAATGGCACGCTCAGGCGTGGCGGCGGCCGCCAGCCGGGAAGAAGCGGTGAGTAGCCTGGCCGCAGTCCAGGCGCGCGCCTTTGATGCCTCCATGTTCATCAGCTACATGCAATTCAAGATGCAGAAGAACGAGGCGATGGAGGCCTTTCTCATCCAGCGCTTCCGGCCGGAGATGAAACCGGCGCTGGAGGCTTGGCTCAAAATGGATGAGATAAACGGTGCTTCAACGCCACTCTCCCCGCTGCAGATGCCCGAATACATCCAGAAAGAGGCCACCGAGGCTGCTCGCCGAGACGCCGTGGCCGCTGAGGCGCAAATAGCGGCCCGCCAGGCCCGCCAGTTCTCTGATAACGATGTCTTGCTCACGGTCCTGTTCGCCTCCGTCCTGTTCTTCGGCGGCATTTCCAGGGCCTTCGCATCGCGCCGCCTCCAGAGTGCCTTGGCCCTTTTGAGAATCGTCCTGTTCCTGGTGACCGTGGCGGGACTGGTGACCATGCCAGTCGGCCATGGATGAAGCGGAAAAGCGGACGGCAATCAATCTCGATAACCCTTGTAAAGACTCAAATTCAAAGTGACCCTATGAGCAAAGAATCTCAACGTCTCGAGCAGGCTAAAAATCCGCAGACCCCATGGAAGAAATGGGGGCCATACCTCAGTGAACGGCAGTGGGGTACCGTGCGCGAGGACTACAGCGAAAATGGCAACGCTTGGGACTACTTCAGTCATGAAGATTCGCATTCTCGCGCTTATCATTGGGGCGAGGATGGCTTGGCCGGCATCTCCGACGACCAACAGCGGCTCTGCTTCGCCCTGGCGCTCTGGAATGGGAAAGATCCCGTTCTCAAAGAGCGGTTGTTCGGCCTCACCAATGGCCAGGGGAACCACGGTGAGGACGTGAAGGAATACTATTTCTACCTGGACAGCACGCCCACGCATTCCTACCTCAAGTACCTTTACAAGTACCCACAGGCCGCCTACCCGTATCAGCAATTGGTCCAGGCCAACCAGGGGCGCAGTCGCCAGGAGGTTGAATATGAACTGATCGATACCGGCGTCTTCAATGAGGACCGTTACTTTGACGTGTTTGTGGAGTACGCGAAGGAGTCGCCCGAGGACATCCTGGTCGAAATCAGCGCGCACAATCGTGGCCCTGAACCCGCGGAGATCCACCTGATCCCAACGCTCTGGTTCCGGAATCGGTGGGCTTGGGGCCAGGAAAACCCGAAGCCTTCCCTGCAAGGCTCCGGCGGCCAACTCACTGTTGTGAAAGCGACCGAGCCTTATCTGGGTGAGCGCTATCTTTATTGCGATGGCCAGGCATCTCTCCTTTTTACCGAGAACGAGACGAACGCGAAGAAGTTGTTTGGATCCGAGAACCGGACCCCGTTCGTCAAAGATGGCATCATTGACCGCATCGTGCATGGAAAGATCCAGGCGGTGAATCCTGATCAAAAGGGGACCAAGGCCGCCGTTCACTACAAGTTGACCGTTCCGCCCGGCAAGTGCGGGGTGGTGCGGCTCCGGTTGACCTCGGTCGCGCCCGGCGCACTCGAAAAAGCCTATGGCAAACGCGAGGGCGCTTTTGGCAAGCACTTTGGCGCGGTGATGCAAGCACGCCGCGACGAGGCGGATGAATTCTACAACGGTGTCATCCCAACATCACTCAAGGAGGATGCGGCCAGGGTCATGCGCCAGGCGCTGGCGGGAATGTTGTGGTCCAAACAGTATTATTACTTCGATGTGAACCGCTGGCTCGAAGAGCGTGGGTGCGATCCCTATCTCCCGATGTCTAAACGGGCACCCCGCAACGATCAGTGGCACCACATGTACAACGCCGATGTGATCTCCATGCCAGATAAATGGGAGTACCCGTGGTACGCAGCCTGGGACCTCGCTTTCCACGTATTGCCGCTGACGCTCGTGGACGCGGACTTCGGGAAACAGCAACTCGATTTGATGTTGCGTGAGAACTACCTGCACCCCAACGGCCAGATTCCCGCCTATGAATGGAACTTCGGCGACGTGAACCCACCGGTTCACCCATGGGCTACTATTTTCACCTACCGTCTGGAAAAGGCGCAGACCGGCAAGGGGGACCTCCCCTGGCTGGAGCGGAGCTTCCAAAAATTGTTGCTCAATTTTACCTGGTGGCTAAACCGCAAGGACCGCTCGGGCAAGAACGCCTTTGAAGGCGGCTTCCTCGGTCTCGACAACATCGGGGTGTTCGACCGCAGTTCGCCGCTGCCGACCGGTGGCTATCTGGAACAGGCGGACGGCACGGCCTGGATGGCGCTCTTCAGCTTGAACATGCTCGAGATTGCGGGTGAACTCGCCCTGCATGATCCCACGTACGCCGATATGGTGATCAAGTTCGTTCGGCACTTTATCTCGATCGCCTCCGCCACCATTCACGCGGGTGGAAACACCGGTATGTGGGATGACGAAGATGGATTCTTCTATGACGTGCTGCAACTGCCCAATGGCCAGGCCCAGCGCTTGAAGGTGCGCTCCATGGTCGGGCTCTTACCTCTTTGCGCGGTGGCGGTGTTCGAGGGTGAGTTCCGTGAAAAGTATCCCGAAATCATGGAACGGTTAAAAGGTTTCATCGAGGCACGGCCCGAACTGGTCACCTTCATTCACGACCCAGGCAAAGTCGGCCATAATGGCCGGCGCCTCGGCGCCATTCTGGATGAAACCAAACTTCGCCGCGTGCTGGCCATCATGCTTGATGAAAAGGAATTCTTCAGCCCCTATGGAATTCGTGCGCTGTCGCGCCACCATGCCGACCAACCCTATGTTTTTCGGGCTGGGGACCAGGAATTTCGGGTCGCTTACCTGCCGGGTGACTCCGACACCGGGATGTTTGGGGGCAATTCCAACTGGCGCGGGCCAATCTGGATGCCCGTCAATGCGTTGATTGTCCGCGCCCTGCTCCAGTATTACGCGTATTACGGCGATGAGTTTACGGTGGAATGCCCGACCGGCTCCGGTCGGCGAATGAACCTGTACCAGGTTGCTGAAGAACTGTCGCGGCGCTTGGCCAGTGTTTTCCTGAAAGGGGAGGATGGCCGTCGGCCTCTGAATGGCGCTGACCGCAAATTCCAGGAAGATCCGCACTGGCGCGACTACGTCCAGTTTTACGAGTTTTTTAATGGAGATACCGGAGCCGGGCTGGGCGCTAGCCATCAGACCGGTTGGACGGGCGTTATCGCTCGGCTGATGCACGTCTTCGGCACCACCAGCGCCGCTCAGGTCCTCGAACTTGGTAAGCTTTCCGCCGTGGTCGAACTCGAGAGACCGCGGTCACGCACACGGGCGGTCAGGGTCACGGGAAAATAAACGTCAGGATAAGCACTGGAACCATGTCGCTCATGGGCCGCTGATCACCATTCCGGCGCCATAGCCTCCTTCCAGACAGGGTTTCTAACATGGCCAAAACTCGAATATGGAAAATTCTATGGGATCGAAAGTATCAACCATTTGTCTGCGCGCTTCTGTTCCAATCCGCTGAGAGCCTCGTTTTTGCGCCGCTCCTGGGTTTGGCTGGCCATGCCTTGCTGGGCCGACCGGTCGTGGATAGCACCGGGCTGGTATCATTCGTCCTTTCTCCGCGCGGTTTCGGGCTTCTGTTCCTCGGCTCGGCCACGCTGCTGACGATTCGTTTACTCGAGCAAGCAGGGCTGTCGGCCATTGCCCTCGGCGCATTACAGGGAAAAACGGTGCGTGTTGCCGCCGCCCTGCGGCTCACCATGCTCAAATTACCGGGACTGGTTTCCATCGCGACTCGCATCGTCTTGTGGGGCCTGGTGGTCGCCGCCCCAGTATTGGCTGTGGTTGGGATTTTCGCGGCCCGTTTGTTGCCCAAGCACGATATCAATTTTTATCTCGCGAACTGGCCGTCGGAATTCATCCTCGCCGCAGTGCTCATTGGACTCGTCGGGGTGGCGGCACTGGTTCTCGGTGTGTGGCTGCTCGTGCGCTGGCGTCTGGTGGTGCAGGTGTGCTTGTTCGACGGGCGACGTGGTCGGGCCGCGTTCCGCGAAGCTGCGGCCCTGAGCCAGGGTGTTCGGTGGCCTCTGGCTTGGCGCTGCCTGGCGGTATTGGGCTTCGAGCTGATACTGGCGTTGGCGGCCGCGGGCCTGGCACAGGTCACCATCTGGATGATCAGCGGTGCCGGAGCCCTGGGAACCCTATCCCTGGCAGTCTCGTTTGGCTTCGTCCTGTTATTCCGGACGGTTGTCAGCGCAGCGGTCATTTCGATCGGCGCCTGCGTGGAGGCGGCTCTATTTACAGTTTTTTACCTGAATCGCAGACAGGTTTGTGGGGGTGGGGCAGTGCTTCCAGGTGGGGCCGCCTTGGAAGAATCATCTGCGCCCAATCGCAGGCTCGCTTGTAAGTGGGCCGCCGCGACCGTGCTGGGTTTATGCGCGTCTGAGGTTTTCGGAGCGTTCGTCCTGGTGGACGCCTTCAAGAATGGCCACCCGGTGACGGTGACCGCGCACCGCGGTGGCCACTCGAAAGCCCCGGAGAACACCGCCGCCTCCATCCGCGAAGCGATCGCCGTCGGCGCGCAGTACGCCGAAATCGATGTGCAGCTTACGAAGGATGGCGTTCTGGTGGTCACCCACGACAGTGACTTTTCACGGATGGGCGGCGTGGCAAAGAAGGTTTGGGATTTGAACTATGACGAGATTCGAGCAATCCCGTTGGGCGCAGGTGCGGCCCCGGAGTTTCGTAACGAATGCGCGCCCACCTTCGACGAGGTGCTCGCCTTGGCCAAGTCACACATCAAGCTCAACGTGGAGCTGAAATTTTACGGCGACCACCAGCCGCGCCTGGTCGAGCGGGTGATTAAGGAAATTCGCGCGCGCGACATGGCGGCCGAGGTGATCATTCAGTGCCTCGAGTACGATCCGCTGCAGGAAGTCCGCCGGCTCGCACCGGAGATTCCTGTGGGCTACCTGCTTTCTGTGAACGCGCGCGACCCGTCGCGGCTGAAGGTGGATTTTCTCGGCACCGCTTTGAGCCGGGCCACGGGCGCGTTCGTGCGAGCAGCTCATCGCCGGGGGCAGCAGGTGCATGTATGGACGGTCGACACGCCAGAATCCATGACGCGGATGATCGATATCGGCGTGGACAGCCTGATCACCAATGAACCCGGGGAAGCGCTGCGCCTGGTGCGTGAGTACGAAAATCTTTCGCCTGCTGAGCGAGCCCTCCGTGGATTTAGCGTCTGGCTTGCACCATGAGCCACTTCTACCAACGGGCGTGCTGCCCGCCACCTCACGCGCGCAGGTGCTCGTCTTTAGACCCGATTACTTAACCGCAACTTCAAACGCATCAACTTATGTCCAAGAACATATCTACTTCCCGATCAACCCAACCCACCCCCGCCGCCGGCGTCCGCAGCGGCCTGAGCGTTGCCGACCTCAAGCAGTCGTTCCTCGACAATCTCTTCTGCGGACTGGGCCGGGTCCCGGCGGCCGCGACGCCTAACGACACCTACACCGCGCTCGCGCTAACCATCCGTGACCGAGTCCTCAAACAGGGCGTTCGAACGCTGGAGGCGTACAGTGAACAGAACACCCGGGTGGTAGCTTATTTGTCCGCGGAGTTTCTGCCCGGTCCACACCTGGCGAACAACCTGCTTAACCTCGGCCTCACCGAGCCGGCGCGGCAGGCCATGGCGGAACTGGGGTTGAGCCTGGATGCCCTGATCGAGCAAGAGGAAGAACCTGGTCTCGGCAACGGTGGTTTGGGGCGGTTGGCCTCCTGTTACCTGGACTCCCTGGCCAGCGTTGAGGTTCCGGCCGTCGGGTACGGCATCCGGTATGAATTTGGCATCTTTGACCAAACCATCCAGGACGGTTGGCAGGTGGAGATTACCGACAAGTGGCTGCGCTTGGGCAATCCATGGGAAATCGCCCGGCCCGAAATTGCTTATGATGTGAAGTTTGGCGGGCATACCGAGCCAGGGCAGGATGATCAGGGCCGGTATGATGTGCGCTGGATCCCTGAAACCATTGTTAAAGGCGTCGCGTATGACACGCCTATTCTGGGCTATCGCGTCGGCACCTGTAACCCGCTACGCTTGTGGAAGGCGGAAGCAGTGGAGTCCTTTGATTTTTCCGCGTTCAACCACGGCGACTACTACCGCGCCGTGGAAGATAAAGTGTATTCGGAGAATATCACCAAAGTGCTCTACCCGAATGATGAAATGCTCCAAGGCAAAACCCTCCGCCTGCAGCAGCAATTCTTTTTCGTCACCTGCTCGCTCCAGGACATGGTTCGATTGCATCTGCTGCTGCAGCGGCCGCTCGAGGAATTTCATAAGAAATGGGCCGTTCAGCTCAACGACACGCATCCGGCCATCGCCATCGCCGAGTTGATGCGCTTGCTCGTGGATGAACACCATCTCGCTTGGGACACCGCGTGGGACGTAACCCGAAACACCTTCGCATATACCAACCACACGCTCCTGCCCGAGGCGCTCGAGAAATGGCCCGTTAGCTTGTTCAGCCGACTCCTCCCGCGGCACCTCGAGATCATCTATGAAATCAACCGACGTTTTCTCGACGTAGTGCGTGCTAGATTTCCGGGTGACGATGCCAAGCTAAGTCGCATGTCCCTGATTGATGAGGCAGGTGAGCGCTACGTGCGCATGGCGAATCTGGCTACGGTGGGCAGCCATCACGTGAACGGTGTCGCCGAGCTGCACTCGCGACTGCTCGTGAAAACTGTAATGCACGACTTCGCGGAGCTCTGGCCAGAGAAGTTTCTTAACGTGACCAACGGAGTAACCCCGCGGCGGTTTGTGGCCGTCAGCAACCCGCCCCTGACCCAGCTCATCACCAGCAGGATCGGTGACGGCTGGTTGCGAGACCTCAGCCAACTGCGCCGCCTGGAACCGCTCGCCGAAGACGCGAAATTTCAAAAGGAGTGGCGCGCGGTGAAGCTGACCGCCAAACGCGACCTGGTCGCGATCCTGGAGCGGCGCACGGGCGTGAAGGTAAGCCCCGAATCGCTCTTCGATATTCACGTCAAGCGCCTGCACGAGTACAAAAGGCAACACCTCAACGTGCTGCACATCCTGACGCTCTATCTCCGGCTGAAGCACGATCCACAGGCCGATGTTCCCGAGCGCACTTTCATCTTCGGCGCCAAAGCCGCTCCGGGCTATTGGATGGCCAAACTCATCATCAAACTCATCAACTCCGTCGCCAACGTGGTGAACAATGATCCGACGGTGCGCGATCGCTTGAAAATCGTGTTCTTCCCGGATTACAACGTCAAAAACGCGCAGCATATTTACCCGGCGGCCGATCTTTCGGAACAAATCTCCACGGCCGGCTTGGAAGCGTCCGGCACGGGGAACATGAAGTTCGCTATGAACGGTGCCCTCACCATCGGCACGCTCGACGGCGCCAATGTCGAGATTCGCGACGAGGTTGGCCCCGAACATTTCTTTCTCTTCGGCTTCACTGCGGAACAGGTTCAGGATCTGAAATCTCGAGGATACCGACCACGCGAAATTTATGAGCAGAACTCCATACTCCGCGAGGTGTTAAACTTTATCAACTCGGGCGCGTTGGCCGGTGGCGACACGAACCTGTTCCGGCCACTCGTCGAAAACCTGCTCTCGAGCGATCCGTTCCTAGTGCTTGCTGATTATCAATCCTATGTCGAGTGTCAGGACCGGGTTTCCTCGCTGTGGCGGGACCCGCGGGCGTGGACGAGAAAATCGATCATCAACGCCGCGCGCATGGGGAAGTTCTCGTCGGATCGATCCATCCGGGACTATTGCGATCGTGTGTGGTCCGTGAAATCGCTGGTGGTATCGTAGAAACCGGTGCCTTTCCCAGTAGAGAGACGGATTCATGCGAGTTGCTTTTTTGGCACTCCTGCGGCAAAAACGGTGCTGTTCCCGATGTCCTGGGATCGACGCGTTTTCGCCTGTTTTGATTTCTACGGATCTCGCTGCCGATCGCCCATCGGTCAGGCGAGGCTACCGTGTTTGCCTCCCTGTCAGTTTTGACAGTAGGATAGCCAAGCCCCCTTGGTCTATAACCCCTACCGGACACTAGGCTCCATGTGAACACAAGCGTAACACGAGAGAGTAGATTGCTGGCCGGGAATCCTGCGACGAAGCGCGCCTTGAACCCCAGCAGAGGCTCCCACAAGTGCCGGCTACGGCCGAACGCGTCGCGGAGCTAGTTTCAGTGCGTGCACGTGCTGTCCGAGTGGTGGCGCAAACAGGAAATCACAACAAAACAAGAAACCAGTAACAAGGATCATGAAAAAGCCCAAATACTTATGGATTAGTTCAGCGGTGGGTTTGCTGGCCCTCGCGGCCTGTACCACCACCTCCGAGCGTCACAGCAACTCTGCGCCGCCTGAGGCCGTCGCCACCGCAACCCCAACCGGAGCTACCGGCTCATACCTGGTGAATCTCGACCGGAAAGCCCCTCCCTTGGTCTCCGCGGGAGAAGAATTTTCTTATGACTTGAACGTCTCTGCCGTGGGCGATGTGGCCGACACAATCCTGGTGGACACGGTCCCAGCCGGCGCCACCTTTGTCAGCAGCCAACCGCCCGCCGTACAGGAGGGTAACAAACTCACGTGGCGCCTCGGAGACATGGGCCGAGGACAAACCACCTCCGTTAAAGTCACGCTCAAAGCCGAGAACGAAGGTGACTTGGCGAATTGCGCGACGGTCTCGGCAATTTCGCGCCTCTGCGCCACCACCAAGGTCGGTCGGCCGCTCTTGACCATTAAGAAAAGCGGGCCGGAAATGGCCGTGCTGGGCCAGAATGTGACCTACAGCGTCGTGGTTCAAAATACCGGGACCACACCGGCGAAGAACGTCGTCATGACGGACCTGGTGCCGGAGGGCCTGAGCTCGGCTAGCGGAGAAAGGCAACTGCATTTCAACCTGGGGGACCTCGAGGCTGGAGCGAGCAAGACCACGGAAGTTGTTCTGAAGGCTGACAAACGCGGCAAGG
>Ga0105240_10013817_pt1 | contig 11060 bp, 8 predicted proteins | sample KBSC54metaG_FD_80426 | JGI IMG/M metagenome (GOLD analysis project Ga0105240, IMG submission 80426) | Corn rhizosphere microbial communities from Kellogg Biological Station, Michigan, USA - KBS C5-4 metaG | ecosystem: Host-associated > Plants > Roots > Rhizosphere > Soil | place: Michigan, USA...
ACCAGCACGATCGGTGGACGCGTATCGGATACTCTCAACGGGTCTTCCATACGTACTTCGCGGCCCAGTCTGACGTAATACTTGTGAATGATCTTGAGGAGCATCACCACCGCGGGAATAACCACTACTGTAATCCACGCGCCCTCTTTGAACTTCGCGATCACAATAACAACCAGCGCTGCTCCTGTTGTAACGGTGCCGATCGCGTTGATCAATAGGTGCGCACGGCGCGACTTCTCGCGGCCGCGATACCAATGAAGCACCATCCCGGCCTGCGATAGGGTAAAGGTTAAAAACGCGCCCACGGCAAACAGGGGAATCAACGCGTCAGTAATACCGCCGAAGACGAACAACAGAAGTCCCGCCGCGCCGGCCAGATATAGAATGCCGGCGGAATAGACCAGACGCCGGCCAGCGACGGCGAAGGACGCGGGCAAGAATCCGTCGGCCGCCACCATACGACACAAACGCGGGAAATCCACGAAGCTCGTATTCGCCGATAGCGCCAGCACACATAGGAGCGAGCCGACCGCGACGTAGTATAAGGCTCCGTTTCCAACTGCAGCGCTGGCAAGCTGAGATAGCACACTGCGATAGCCGGCCTTGGTTTGGTCCATGGCACCAATGCCATAGCACTTCGACAGGTAAGCGACGCCGACGAGTAGCAGGCCCAAAATCGCTACGATAAAACTAAGCGTCCGCCGGCCATGAGTCACACGAGGATCGCGAAAGGCAGTCATACCGTTGCTAACCGCTTCGACACCCGTCATGGCGGTACAGCCAGCGGCGAACGCACGCAGTAGTAGCCATATGCTGACTGCTTCCGTTGCCGAGGGCAAATTTGGCGGGCGAACAATGGGGCGCGGATGTCCGCCCGAGACCAAAGCGTCAAACACCCCCGTCCCGATAATAATCAAGAAGCTTCCCACGAACACATAGGTTGGTAATGCGAACATCCGGCCCGCATCCAAGGTCCCACGCAGATTCACAATGGTAACAACAGCAAGAATGGCCAGGCACAGCGGTAGAATGTAGGGATGTAACGGCGGTAGCGCCGATACCAAAGCTCCCACGCCGGCCGATATACCCACGGCGACGTTAAGCACGTAGTCCACCATAAGAGAAGCGGCAGCCAGCAGGCTCGGATTCATGCCGAGATTCTCCTTCGAGACGATGTAGGCTCCGCCATTATTGGGATAGGCGCAAATGGTCTGCCAGTAGGAAGCAAACAGCACCAGGAGCAGGATCACGATCGGTGCCATGACCCAGCCAATCCAGACAAGGCTGGCTGCTCCGAGGGGTCTCAAGACAGTCAGGGCGGCTTCGGGTCCGTAGGCGGACGACCCCAGGCCGTCGAGCCCCATGGCAGGCAGGCCTTCAAAGGCACCAATGCGCCTTTGCACCTGTTCCCGATTCGCGAGCCGTCGACCGAAGAGCAGAGAGTTAAGTCGTCCCACTAGGTCCCGCATTGGACGCCGCTCCGCGCCAATTGCGACATGAGAGCGCGTTGTAGCCTCGCGAGTCCTGCGGGATCCGCCGCTTCGCAGCGTGCGGTGAGCTTAGGCTCAGTACCCGACGCACGTAACAACCACCAACCGTCCTCGGTGGTGACACGCAGGCCGTCGGTAGTATCGACATGGACGGCGTTAGAGGCGCTTAGACGTTCCGACACCTCACTTATGACTTGCATCTTGCGATACTCGGGGCAATGTAAGCGCAACTCGGGAGTGGTGGCGGTGGGCGGCAGACTTTGGCGAAACTCGCGTAAACTGCCGCCGAAGCGGCCCAATGCCAACAGGACGCGCATCGCGACAAACAGGGCGTCATCTGTGGAGTGCCAACAATCCTTAAAGAAGATGTGTCCGCTCATCTCCCCTGCCAGGGGGGCGCTTTCTTTCAACATAGCGGCGCGCACGCGAACGTAGCCGGAGGGGGCCATGATAGGACGGCCGCCGCGGCGTTTAACCTCTTCGAAAAGCACCCGACTCGATTTCACATCGGCAACGACGGCAACGCCGCTTCGATGCTCGAGCGCCTCCAGCGCGAGCAGTAGCAGTAGTTGGTCGGGCCACACAATCATGCCGCTCGAATCAATGACACCGATCCGGTCACCGTCGCCATCGAAAGCAATGCCCAGATCGGCCCGCTCGGCAAGAACTGCTGCCTGTAGCTGCCGTAGGTTATCCGCCACCGCCGGGTCCGGATGATGGGCTGGGAAGCGTCCGTCGACAGCCGCGTTGAGCAGCGTGTGTCGACCCGGAATACGGTCCGTCAGCGCTCCGATGACGGCACCTGTCGCGCCACTACCGCAATCCCAGATGACATGTAGCGAAGACGGCGCCTGAGTCCCAATCTGACTTAGACTTTGCACATAGGCCTGCGTCGAGTGGCCCTCCTCCGCCCCCACGTCGGCTACGCCTCCGCCGCCCACCGCATCGCGCGGAGCCGCCACTAGCGTTTGCAGGGCCGACCCGAACACCGGCTCACCGCCGAGAACCAACTTGAAGCCGTTCTGATCGGGTGGGTTGTGCGAGCCGGTGACCATGATACCGCCATCCAGACAGCCCGCGCAGATTGCAAAGTAAAGCTGCGGGGTAGGGCCGAGACCGAGACGGCTCACCTGCATTCCACCTGCAACGAGCCCTGCGATTAACGCCCTTTCCAGCTCGGGGGAAGTCAGTCTCCCGTCCCGCGCGACGGCTATATAACGTCGCCGCTGTAAGCGCGCCACGCTTGCATAAGCGAGGCCCAGAGCATGTGCATCGTGCAGACTTAGCTGTCGGCCGACGCAGCCTCGGATATCGTACGCGCGCACGATTGCAGGATTGATACGCTGTGAATCAACAGCACACACCCCAGCCAAACGAATCGAGCCCGGCCATGTTCCAACATCGACCCGAGTGTTACGGGAGCGGTGCTTGCTCTACAGGTGGTGTGAAAATCGTTATTTTTGGGCTCACACTCAGCTCCTCCTGGGGTAACGGCCACGCAACTTTGTGGCGCGGCCTGATCACGGCCCTGAGCTTACGCGGGCACGAAGTAGTGTTCTTTGAGAAAGATGTGCCGTACTACGCAACACACCGAGATTTTACTTCCTTCCCCGGTGCGGAGCTGGTGCTGTACAGCAATTGGGCAGGCGCAACCGCGCTGGCGCGGCGCCACGTTATCGATGCGGATGCCACCATCATTACGTCTTACTGCCCAGATGCAAACGCCGCCGCAAATCTGACCTTCGATACAAGCCCGGCCGCGCTCCATGTGTTTTACGACATGGACACGCCGGTTACTCTGGCTCGCGTGAACGCCGGAGAGCTCGTCGAATACCTCCCGGCCGCTGGATTGCGTAGCTTCGATCTAGTGCTCAGCTACGCAGGGGGCGCCGCTCTAACCGCTGCTAGGTCGCTGTTGGGCGCGCGGCGGGTCGCTCCTCTGTATGGGCATGTCGATCCCCTGACGCACAGGCCGGTGGATGCTGGACCAGGTCCGCGCGCGGACCTCTCCTACCTCGGCACCTATGCCTACGACCGGCAGGTCAAGCTGGAGAGGCTACTCATCGCTCCAGCGCGCAGTCGCCCTAACAAGCGCTTTATGTTGGGCGGCTCCGGTTACCCGGACAGCTTCCCCTGGGCGCAAAACCTCTGGTTCGTGCGCCACGTGCCGCCTGCCCGCCACCCCTGGTTTTTCTGTTCGTCGCGATTGACGCTCAACGTAACCAGGGCCGAAATGGCCGCCTGCGGGTACTGCCCCTCGGGACGTCTGTTCGAGGCGGCGGCATGCGGCACAGCGCTATTGAGCGATTCGTGGGAGGGGTTGGACCAGTTCCTGCGTCCGGGCGAGGAGATTCTAATCGCCAACAGTACCGAGGAAACACTCAGCGCACTCGAGTACTCGGACGAGGAGCTCACGCGGATAGCCCGTGCCGCAAGGGAGCGCGTATTAAGCGAGCACACCGCGGCACAACGCGCGCAGGAGCTCATCGTTCTGTTGGAGGACCATCCATGTGGGGAATCATTCCCGCAGCCGGAAACGGCACCCGCATTCAACCCCTCGCTTTCTCCAAGGAACTCCTACCGGTAGGCGATCGGGACGAAGGACAGCGACCCAAAGCCGTCAGCGAGTATCTGGTAGAGCGCCTTACCGCCGGCGGTGCAGACAAGCTGTGCTTTGTGATCTCGCCCGGCAAGTCAGACATTCTACAATACTATGGCGGTAGAATCGGGCGTGCCGACGTCGCCTACGTCGTGCAACCCAACGCGGCGGGACTCTGTGATGCGATCTTTCGCGCGCGTGTGCTGGTGGGGCCGGCAGAGAGCGTCGCCGTAGGTCTTCCAGATACAATCTGGTTTCCACATGACGCTTTGGCGGCCCTGCCGGACGACCAACTCGCCTTCCTGTTGTTTCCGGTGGGAAGACCCGAGCTGTTCGATGCGGTAGAAACGGACGAACGCGGCCGCGTGTTGCAGATCCAGGTCAAAGATGTCAATGCGCGCTCGAACTGGGTGTGGGGCGCGTTTCGCATGCCCGGGCAGATTTTTCACGAGTTGTATAAATTTTGGCATGCGCGCGGAGAGCGGGAATCATATGTAGGCACGCTGGTTAACGCGTGGCTGACACAGGGAGGACAAGCCGTGGGCATTCGCGCCGGACAGCGCTATGTAGATGTCGGAACGCTTCACGGTTATCGGGAAGCCATCCGGCTACTCGCTCGCCTCAACACAGTCAACCATAATATTCCGCGCCAAGGTGGGTGATCAGCTCCTCGCCGCGCCACTCGCGCAACGTGTTTTTCAACTTTTTCAGTTGTATGGACAGGTCGTGCTCGGGATACAGGCCCTGGGCGTGCATCGGGCTCTTGAAGTAGAACGAGAGCCACTCCTGGATACCGTGGCGATTCGCGCGGGTCGCGAGATCCAGGAACAGCGCCAGATCGAGCACTAAGGGCGCGGCAAGAATACTGTCCCGGCATAGGAAGTTGATCTTGAGCTGCATAGGATAGTTGAGCCAGCCGAACAGATCGATGTTGTCCCAGCCCTCCTTATTGTCGCCTCGTGGCGGGTAGTAGGTGATCTGCACTTTGTGACACAGTCCGCCATAGAGGTCCGGATAAAGCGGCGGCTGCAAAATATAGTCAAGCACACCCTTCTTGCTCACCTCCTTAGTACGGAAGCAATCCGGATCATCCAACACCTCGCCATCACGATTGCCGAGGATGTTGGTCGAATACCAGCCGCTGATGCCGAGCAGCCTCGATTTCAGGCCGGGCGCAATAATGGTTTTCAGCAATGTCTGTCCGGTCTTGAGATCCTTGCCGGCAACGGGTACATGTCGCTCGTTGGCAAGCTCGACCAACGCGGGTGTGTCCACTCCTAAATTGGGCGACGCGTTTGCGAACGGCACCCCCTCCTGAAGTGCGGCGTAAGCGTAGAGCATGCTCGGAGTTATAGCTTCGGAGTCCGCATCCAGTGCGCGCTCAAAGTGCGCTAGGCTCGCATGAGCCGGACCTTCCGTCATGTAGGCCTCGGTGCTCGCGCACCAAAGGACTACGAGCCGCTCCAACGAACGGGAGCGCACGAAAGCTCGCATGTCGGCGCGGAGTTGCTCGACCAGGTCACGTTTGCTGCGGCCCCGCTTTATATTCGGTCCATCAAGGCGTTTCACGTAACGGCGATCGAAGACGGCCGGTAACGGATGGATCGCCTCGAGCTCCGGACGCAGGCGTTCGAGCAGTGTTGCTTCGATCACAGCGGCGGTCTTGGCCGATTCGTAGGCGTTCTCCTCAAAAATATCCCACGCCCCGAACACCAGATCATCTAGTTGCGCCAGCGGCACAAATTCACGGATCGACGGCGAGCGGTATTCGGTGCGTTTGCCCAGACGGATGGTGCCTAGCTGGGTGAGCGAGCCGATGGGTTTTGCCCACCCCTTGCGGATGGCGTGCACCCCTGCAATAAATGTCGTACTCACGGCGCCGAGTCCGACTAGTAGGACTCCAAGCCGGCCTCGGGGGGCAGCGATGTGAATGGCCGGGTGTCTCATAACGCACCTCCGCAGGTCGCAGCACGTAGTTCGAGCTCGCGCAACTTCTTGCTAACGGCTGGCTCGGCATCATCTGGCTCGCAGACGTAAATCTCGTGACCTGGCCGCGCGCTGACTCTGAAGCCGGCCGAGCGGATCAGCGCCTCCACGCAGGCGTGGTCGGGAGCCCACCAGTTGGTAGGATCATCTTCTAGCGCGCGCTCTATAAAAGCCATGCGTGGCCATCCCGGCCGCGTCAACCATTCGCGCTCGAATAACCCGACCGACTCAGGCGGCTGCAGCGCTTCTTCACCTGGCATGGTCAAGGTCTGCAGGACCATTCGCCGCCGGGTGATCTCACGCAGGATGTCGAGCGCCAGCAAGGGATGGCGTAGGTGGTACAACACTCCCAGGAACCAGACCAAGTCGAACTTCTCACGGGCGCCGGATAGCTCGTACACCGAGCCCTGGCGGAATTCAATTCTGTGATGCAATCCGTATTCGCGGGCGGCCCAGCGCGCTTGTGCAAGATAGTGCGCGTCGATATCGATTGCTGTGACGAGCGCTCCCCGGCGTGCAAGCTCAAAGCTATAAAAGCCTGCATTGCAGCCGATATCTAACACCCGCCACCCGGTGAGGTCCGGCGCAATGAACGGCGCGATTTGCCGCCATTTGACCGTGGGAAAATCGCCCAAAGGATGCTCGGGCGCGGTTTGCGCGCCGTTCGGCAAGTGGAGATTATGAAACCACGGCGCCAAGGAAGCGATGTCGGGGGTCATAGAGCAAGTGCTCCCGCGCGGTGTTGCGTAGCGTCCTGTGGCTCATCGCGCCTGCGGGGCGTTGCCGACGGTTGCAGGAACAACTCCTGCACGTGGCGCTCGAGCTCCAGAGCGCGATGCTCCGCCGTATGGGATTCCAACACACGGTGCCGGGCCCGAGCGCCGACTTCCAGCAATTCGGTGTCACTCAGATCATGCAGGTAATGCAATACGTCGCTCGTGGAGCGCGCGATTAGGATTTCGCGCCCAGGATCGAAAAACTCCTCCAGGCCCGGCCACGGGTCGCTGACGATCGGTACTGCGCACGCCGCGCCTTCGAACAGCCGCACACTCGGCGAATACCCGTTCGAGACCATGTCGGCTCGTGTAATGTTCAACGTGATGCGCTGACAGTTGTAGAAATCGCGATGCATTGCGGGGGCGAGATGCTCAGTGCGCACGACATTCGCGGGCCACTGGATCTCGCGTGGATATTGCGCACCTGCAACGTAAAACAAACCTTCGCGCCAGCGCCGCGCAGGCTGCAACAATAACCGCTCCAGCGCGGGCTGCCGGTCCGCGCTGTAGGTTCCGAGATATCCGAGGTCGTAGCGCTTCGTTGTGGCAGGAACCGGAAAGTATTCGCGCGGTTCTACACTACAATAGAAGGGACGCGGGCGCGCCGCACCGAACTCGCTATGCAGCCGCTTGATAACAGGGCCGCCCGCAAAAGAGAGGTACAGGTCAAATAGCGGCACCTGCTTCGGCTCAAGATACTCGCACGTGCCGCGGGCGAGTTTGCCGACCGTTACCGGCGTATCGATGTCGTAGAAAGCTTTCACTCCGCTCGCCCGCGGCAGGACCCACTCGATCAGGCCACGACCCTCAGGCACATAGGATCCGACTATCAAGAGATCGGCCCGCGCGAGCTCCGCAACGTGCTGCTGAAGCTCCGCGATGCTCGAATAAAGAGTAACGTCGCAGTACGGCGCCGCAGCTAGATCGCGATGACGTTCGTACCACGGCATGTCGCGTTCAAAGAAACGCACGCGATGACCGCGTCCCTGCAGAGCGCGCGCCAAAGCGCGATAGGTTGTTGCATGCCCGTTGCCCCACGCCGAAGTGATCGACAGGCCGAAGATAACAATGTTGAGCGGGCCCAGGCCCTGCGAACGGCTGGCTATCATGCGGCGGCTTCCTGAAGTGTTTTAGCCTCGAGTGTTGCTTCCACTTCGAGCGCTCGGCGTGTATAGGTATGATGCGCCAAAACGCGGCGGAGCGCTTGTTGTCCCATCCGGCGCGCAATGACTTCGTCCAAAGTGTCGAGTTTGGCAGCGACTTCAGCGCCATTATGCGCTACGAGGACCTCTCGATTCGGCTCAAGGAACAACTCAACACCCTGCCATGCGTCGGTGATCAGGCATGCACCTGCGCCGGCAGCCTCGAATATGCGAGTAGGCGGCGAGAAGCCTGTGCGCGCCATACTGTCACTGTTGATGTTGATCACGGCACGCGCGGTGCAGTTGAAGGCATTGTGATCCCTGCTGTATACATGCCCCAACAGGCGCACATTCGGCGGCGCGCCCGCGGCGGCGTCCCAACCGTTTCCGCCCAAAATGAAGGCCGCAGACGGGAGGCGCCGCGCAGGCTCGAAGAAGAACTCACGAACTCGGGCTTCCCGGTCGGGCAATCGATTGCCGAGAAAGCCCAGAACACCTTCGAAACGTGCGTCCCCCGCGACGGGGTGGTGAGTCTGCGGATCGAGAGCGTTATAAATAGGCACACAGTCGCGCGCGCCCCAAGCACGGTACTCCTGTACTACTGGAGGACCGCCTCCGTAGGTGAAAACCAGGTCGTAGCGTGGAATCAGTTCCCGGAAAGGGTCCGCTGGTGTCTTCGCAATCCGCTCCAGCGTAGCAGGCGCATCCACGTCCCAAAACACGACTGCGGTGCTCGGCCGACGCAGAGATAGTACTTCACGCTCCAACAGTTCGTCGTTCACTCCAACGCCGCTTGCCTTGACGATCACATCCGCGCCACGCGCCGACTCGAGCGCCGCAGATACGTCTTCCTTTCGGTAGACGATCACCTTCGCCCATGGCGGATCCTCCATATCACGATGAGCTTGACGGTCATAAACATCGGGCTCGTAGAAAGTCACCCGGTGACCGCGCTCGTGGAGCGCGCGGATGATGCCGCGGTAATAGGTTGCCGCGCCGTTCCAGTAGGCGGACACCAAGCTGGAGCCGAAGAATGCAATCGTAAAGTGCTTGCCCATGCGCTACGCTCCTGCGACCAACTCGTGACAGATTGAGAGCAACTGCCGCACCCGATGGGCGCATGTGTGCTGCGCTAGAATTGTTTGTAGCCCGTTACGCGCCAGAGATTCGGCGTAGGCGCGCTCGGCGCCCAGTTGTTGAAGATGAGCACGCATTTGTGCCGCGTCATGCGCCACGAGGTAATCACGTCCCGACACAAACAATCCTTCGCAATCATCCCAAGGCGCGCTGACCAACGGTATGCCGCACGCGAGCGCTTCGAACATGCGAATCGTCGGGATGCCGGGCAGGCATTCACGATAAAAGCGTCGCGGGACATGGACCGTCGCCTGCGCTTGGCTGAAAATATCGGGCACCCGAAAATTGGCCACCCAACCGGCGTATTCAATTCCAGCCCGTGCGAGCTCGGCCAGCGCGTGCTGCGGATACCGTACCCCGTACACTCGCGCACAAAGTGACAAAGCGCGTGCCGGGCCGATAAGGAACTCCTGCAGCTCGTATGCGCGCTCGTCGTCGCCCCAGTTTCCCACCCACACGAGATCCAACCGCTCTCGCGCTCCAGACGCTCGAGGCTGGAAGACTCTTGTGTCGGCAGCCTCATGCCAAGTCCAGGCGCGCGCTGCCCAGCCGCGCTCCTGGTAAATGCGGCGGAGAACCTCACCGAAAGCGAGCACACCGTCATATGCCGAAAGGTCGTATGTTGCCAGTTCTTGAGGAGCGCTAACCGCGCGATGGTGAGTGTCGTGAAATAAAAGGCGGTAGGATGAGTGCGCACGATGGCGGCCAATTTGTGCTACGAGCTTCGGATCATTCCATTCGTGGACGATGACGATGTCGACACCGTCCAGAGCCACGTCGAGATCGAAGTCCTCGGGCTCGTAGAACGTGCTGCGTAGCTGCGGATAAGCCTCATGAAACTCCGCTACGGCGCGATTTCCGTACTCTTCGCGCAGATTGCGTAGGCTCCAGCCGTTAGCTCGCTCGAAGACCTGGACCGAGTGGCCGAGCGCAAGCAACTCGGAGCAAATGCCGCGCAAGAAGTGCGCGTTACCATGATTCCAGTCCGAGATCAGGGAATGATAGAACAGCGCGAATCGCATTGTAGCTGCCTATAAAGAGCTTCGTATTGGCGGGCGAGCCGCGCCGGCGTGAATTGCCGTGCGCGAGCCATGGCACGTGCAGCCATACGCCCTCGCAACAAGTCGTCGTCGAGCAACCTGTTCACGATGTCGCACAAGCTCTGATGGTCTTCCGGTGAGACATAGCATGCAGCTTCTCCCCAGACTTCCCGCAAGCTCTCGACGTCGCCGAGCACCAACGCACAACCCGACCAAGCCGCTTCCAAGGCAGTTAAACCGAACGGCTCGTAACGCGCGGGCAACGCGTAGACGGACGCTCTCGCATACCAGGATGCCAACGTGTCGGCTTGCAACGGTCCTAACAACTCGAGCCCGATTGCCTTCGGTCGTCCGATCCCAGAGCCTGCGCCCTCGCCTGCCACCGCTACAGGAGCCTTGATGCCGGAGGCGACCGCGGCCAAGGCGGCCAGGTTCTTGGCCTCATCCCAGAATCGGCCAGCGCTTAGGACGAGGCGCTCTTTACGAGCAGACGTGAAAAGATTGCCGGAGCGCGCGTTGTGTATGACAGCGGTTTGCCTGAAAGGGCCGTAGTTCCCCTCTAAAGAAGCCATCATCGCATGCGTAGGAGCAACTACGCAGGCGGCGGTACGGAGACTCTCCGTTACTCGCTCGCGATAGGTCGCCCATTCTTTATCGGCCGAGGTGCCACGCACCGCCTGCCACCAGGATAGGACACATGAGTGGCCCACATTCACGACCGGGACGCGCCAAGGAAGATTCGCATGCACGAGATGGTTGAGATGGATCACATCCGGTCGAAACTTGAGCTCAATGTTCAAAAGCCAGTCGCCAGCGCGCGCCAGATCGTCCCAAGGGTCCGGCATCCACCCCAGAAGGAACGTCGATTCCTGCCCCGTAACATCGCGAAG
>Ga0105240_10013818_pt1 | contig 11060 bp, 9 predicted proteins | sample KBSC54metaG_FD_80426 | JGI IMG/M metagenome (GOLD analysis project Ga0105240, IMG submission 80426) | Corn rhizosphere microbial communities from Kellogg Biological Station, Michigan, USA - KBS C5-4 metaG | ecosystem: Host-associated > Plants > Roots > Rhizosphere > Soil | place: Michigan, USA...
AGTCGAAAGACCGGTTACGGCTTTTTTCCAGTTGCGATACAACTGCTCGCGGGTGGTCTCGTCCATGCGGGGCTGCCACGTTTGATCGACGGCCCAGTTGGATTGAAGCTCCTCGATGCCTTCGAAAAAGCTGACTGCCAAACCGGCGGCGTAGGACGCGCCGAGCGCGGTTGTTTCTTTCACCATCGGGCGGACGACGGGTCGATCGAGAATGTCGGCCTGAAACTGCATCAACAAATCGTTCTCGACCATTCCGCCATCCGTCCGCAGGACGTCCAGTTTAATGCCTGAATCGCGTTCCATCGCTTCCACCACTTCGCGCGTTTGAAATGCAGTAGCTTCGAGAATCGCGCGCGCGAGATGGCCTTTATTTGCGTAGCGTGTAAGGCCGGCAATGACGCCGCGCGCGTTCGCCTTCCAGTAGGGAGCGTACAAGCCTGAGAAAGCAGGGACGAAGTAGACACCGCCGTTATCTTTCACGGTGCGCGCGAGGCCTTCGATGTCCGAGCTCTTCTCGATGATGCCGAGATTATCGCGGAGCCATTGCACGAGAGCGCCGGAGATTGCGATGCTGCCTTCGAGCGCGTAATGCGCGGGCTGCGATCCGAATTTGTAAGCGAGCGTCGTGATGAGGCCGTGTTTGGATTGCACGGGCGTGCGGGCGGTGTTCATCACGAGGAAGCAGCCGGTGCCATAGGTATTCTTCGCTTCGCCTGGCTTGAAGCAGGCTTGTCCGACAAGCGCGGCATGCTGGTCGCCGAGAATTCCGGCAATCGGCACATTTTTTATCGCGGGGAGCTGCGCAGCGCCATATTTCTCGCTGCTGGAGCAGATGCGCGGAAGCACTTGCTTGGGGATCTCGAACGCGGCGAGCATGTCATCGTCCCAGGCGAGCGTGGCGAGATTCATGAGTTGCGTGCGGCTGGCGTTCGTCACGTCCGTGACGTGAACGCCGCCTTGCGGCCCGCCGGTTAACTTCCACGCAAGATAGCTGTCGATTGTTCCGAAGAGAAGTTCGCCCGCTTCGGCCTTCTGTTTTGCTTCCGCAACGTTTTGCAGGATCCAACGAAGTTTCAACCCGCTGAAATACGTAGCGAGCGGAAGGCCGGTCTTCGCGCGAAAGCGGTCCTGACCACCGTTGCCTGAAAATTCGGCGACTGCGTCTTCAACGCGAATATCCTGCCAAACCAGAGCGTTGTGAACGGGCTCGCCGGTTTTGCGATTCCAGACGACGGTTGTCTCGCGCTGATTGGTGATGCCGATAGCAGCCAGGTCTCCGGGCTGAAGCGCGCGCTGCTGCATCGCGTCGACGATCACTTCCTGTGTGCGCCGCCAGATTTCTTCCGGATCGTGTTCGACCCAGCCGGGGCGCGGATAAATCTGTTCATGTTCGCGCTGTGCGACGGAGACGATGCGGCCGGATTTATCGAATACGATGAAGCGCGTGCTGGTAGTGCCTTGATCGATGGCGCCGATGTAATGGGGCATGGCGCGTTCCAATATAGCCGATTACGTCAGAAAAAGGCGCGCAGCGATCCCACGGCGAAGCATCTGGCACGCACAAGCCGGGTCAGCGGCCGCGGGCCGTTTCGAGCGACATGACAGGGGCGTAAACGAGCGGAACCATGCTGCGTACCGCGCGGAGCATCATCGCGCCGCGACTCATGTCGCCGCAGCCGATAAAGTCGGTCGGGACAAGCAGTCGCTCGCCGAACATTTTGGAGAGCGGTTCCAGATATTTGGGAGTGGCGATGCTGCCGAGAAGAATTATTTCCGCAGATTTGCCGATGCGCCGGGCTAATTTGGCGAGATCGCGCTCAAGTGGAGCACGATAGCGCGGATCGGAACAGTTGATGGGCACGCCGGCCATTTCGACGAGACCGTCAAGGCCGATGCGCACATGAGGCGCGACGAGTCCACGCGTGGCCGTAATAATGAAGATGGAATCGCGCGCCTTAGACTTTTCGGAGAACGCGGTAGCGTAGGCGAGCTTGCCCCGAAAATAAAGGCCGCTAATGAAGCTGAAGACTTCGCCGATAGGAGCATCCTTGATGCGCACGCGCGTGGCGAGGTCGAATTTTGCGGCTTCGCGCAGCAAGATTTCGGCGCGCCGGCCCGAAAGATTCGCAGGCGAGAGCAGAAAGATACGCCTTTTTGCAACGGCCTTTGAGGGAGACATCGTCTCCAATATACAAGGCGAGCGGAGCGAGTTCAAAAAGGCCGCGCAAAACAGAATGCCTGCCGGCAGGTCAGCGTGCGCGACCGATCAGGTCTTCTGCATCTGGTATTCCTTGCTGTACCAGGTCCACGTGCGTTTCAGGCCCTCTTCAAACGCAACGAGCGGACGATAGCCAAGAACATCCCTCGCCAGTGTGACATCCGCTTCCGAATCTCGAATGTCGCCGGCGCGCGGCGGTTCGTACTGCGCTTTTAGCTTGCGGCCCGTGATTTTTTCCAGAAGCGCGACAACTTGATTCAGCGTAATCCTAGCGCCCGTTCCACCATTGAAGACCTGGCCTGGTGCGCCCGCGGCCTCGCAAGCGCGGAGCGTCTCATCAACCACGTTATCGACATAAGTAAAATCGCGCGACTGCTCACCATCACCAAAAATCACCGGCGGCTTACCTTCGAGAACGGCGAGCATGAACCTCGACAGCACCCCCGAATACTGCGAGGAAGGGTCCTGGCGCGGCCCGAAAACGTTGAAATAGCGCAATGAGACACATTCGAGGCCATAGATACGGTGAAATACCTGGCCATAGAGTTCGCCGACATATTTCGTCACGCCATATGGAGAAATGGGCGCTGGTTGCATCGTCTCCACTTTCGGCAACGTAGGCGTCTCGCCATAGGCGGCGGATGATGCGGCAAACGCCACGCGCTTCACCTTTGCATCGCGTGCGGCGACGAGCACATTTAAGGTGCCGTCGATGTTCACGTGATTCGTTTCGAGAGGATCGGCTACGGACTTGGGTACCGAAGTACGCGCGGCGAGGTGAATTACGTAGTCCGCGCTCTGGCAGCACGCGCGAACTGTCTCGAGATCCGTGATCGTGCCCTTGCGAAAATCGATCTTACCGGCAACATGAGCGATGTTGCGTTCCTTGCCGGTGGAAAGATCGTCGAGCACGGTAACCGCATGTCCGCGCCGCAACAACTCATCCACAATATTTGAGCCAATGAAGCCGGCGCCGCCGGTGACAAGATAACGCACGAGAATCGACCCCCGAATGGTTTAGAGAAATGCCGCCGCTGCCGGAGCAGCATTTGCCAATGCTGATTCATCGAACCCTTTTCGGGTACGCTTGAATATATCTTGCGCTTTCCGGGCAGCACAAGAATCGCTCGCGAATTGTACGCTTTTTGCGGATCGGCGGCTGATGAAATCGCGAATCCATTTCGGAGATTGTGCGGCGCGGATCACCATCGCCGCTTTGCTGCTCGTGTGTGCGGCGTTCGCGTCCGAAGCCTTGCCGTACGTATTTGCGGCAGGTTCACAACCACTTTACGCAAAAACAGAATTGAATGGCGATAACGCGGCCAGAGGCAATGCATTGGAAACGGCCATGCCGTTTCACGTCGGCGAAAGACTTGATTATCGCGTCGCTTGGAGCTCGTTTGACGACGCAGCCGCTGTGCAGCTCAGTGTACCCGAGCAGCGGAATCTTTTCGGCTGGCAAACATGGCACTTTCAGGCGGCGATCCACACGCTTCGTTCTGTGCACACGCTCTTTCCGGTTGACGATCAGTTCGATTCTTACACGGATGCCTCCACGCTCGAGTGCCGTCAATTTGAAATGTATCGCAACGAATTGGGCAAGAGCACCGCAAAGGTGTACGACCTGATTCACCCAGGTCAGCAGCCGCGTGCGCCGGCGCCCGCAGTCATCGTTTCACCCGGCACGCGCGATCCGCTTGGCATGCTTTTCACGTTGCGAGCCGTCGATTGGCGGCGAACGCCGGAAGTGCGCATTCCCGTTTACGACGGGCACGATCTGTATGAAATGCATGCACAGATTGAGGCTGCGTCCGATTCGGTCCAAGTTGAGGCAGGCAGCTTTGAGGCATCGCGCATCTCGATTCAACTCTTTAAGAATGGAACGGAAGACGCGAGCATTCACTTCACGATCTGGCTGGCGAATGATGCAGCACGCACGCCCGTGCAGTTTGCGGCGGAGCTGCCCTTCGGGGATTTGCGCGTGCAATTGACCGATTCAAAGCCGGGCGACGCTCGCGCCCAATAACGCAACGTCTTCAATACGGTTTACTCTGCGCGGTCAATCTTCAGGAACAACCCAATCGTCAGGCGGGAAGTCGATCTGCCAAAAGGTGGGCGAAGCTTTTACGAATTCCAGGCCAAGCTGCATTTTACCGCCCTGCGCATTCCCCACGTGCACGACGCGGCAGTCAAGCGATTGCGCTGTAGCTTTGTTGGCGATGCCGATAATCTGGTCCGGCAGCACTTTCGTGGCAAGCGCAATGAGGGCGCCGTGGGCGTTCACGACCAGGGTTCGCGCCTCCTCTGTAAACCCCTTGTTATCAGCATCTTTGCCGCTCACAACGATTGGCACGCTCAGCAGAACGCGCATACTACGCCGCCTGCCGGGGTCGGTGGCCAGCGTGCCCTTTTCCTGCTGCGGTCTGGTCTGGGTCGGCATAGCCCACACGATAGCGGCTGGGTAGTACCAGCGCAATGGAACGAAAGTGCTATAAACCGCTTCTAGTTAATAGGAAGGCGGCTGGCATAGTGCCCGTGCACTTCAGCAGTGGACGACTTTTTCGCGTCCATTCTGCACGCGCCGCGTAGCGTTGCGCGTATCCACAACGAGTTTCGCGCCGCGCACGATGGCATCGTAATCGTAGCTCGAATGATCCGTCGCGATGAGCACGCAGTCGTAGCTGCCGAGTTTTTCCGGCGTGAGTTCGACAGAACGCATTTTGGAGAAATCATAGTGCCGCATTTTGTGCAGGGCAGGGAAATAAGGATCGTTGTAGTCCATCACAGCGCCGCGTTCGGTGAGCAGTTCGAGCAGCTTCAGCGATGGCGATTCGCGGAGATCGTCCACGTCTTTCTTGTAAGCCACTCCGAGTAGCAGGATTTTCGAACCCTTCACGCTTTTTTGCCGGTCGTTGAGCGCATGCGCAAGAGCTTCGACGACGTTGTAAGGCATTGCGGTGTTCACTTCTCCCGCGAGTTCAATGAATCGCGTGGCGAAATCGTACTCCCGCGCTTTCCAGGAGAGGTAATAAGGATCGACGGGGATGCAATGCCCGCCAAGCCCTGGTCCGGGATAAAACGGCATAAAGCCGAATGGCTTGGTTGCGGCGCTGTCGATGATCTCCCAAACATCGAGGCCCATCCGGAGGCAGAGCTGCTTGAGCTCGTTCACCAACGCGATATTCACGCAGCGGAAGATATTTTCGAGCAGCTTCACCATCTCGGCCGCGCGCGTGCAGCTTACGGGAACCACGCGCGAAACGATCTGCGCGTAAAGCCCTGCGGCCGCTTTTCCGCTGGCCGGATTCACTCCTCCGACTACTTTCGGGATCTGGGCTAATCCAAAGTGTTTGTTGCCGGGATCTTCGCGCTCGGGCGAGAAAGCGAGGTAGAAGTCCGTGGCGGTATCGGTGGTGGACGCCGGGCAGTGCAGTCCTCCAGCCTCAAGAATCGGCTGCACAAGTTCTTCCGTTGTGCCGGGGTATGTAGTGCTTTCGAGGACGATCAGCTGATTGCGCTGCAAGTGCGGAGCGATTGCACGCGCGGTCTGCTCCACATAACTGAGGTCCGGTTCGCGGCGTTCATCCAGCGGCGTGGGCACACAGATAAGCACGGCATCCACGCCGCGCAGTTTGGAAAAATCCGTCGTCGCCTCAAAGCGGCCTGCTTTGACGTGCATCTCAATCTTGTCCGCAGGAATGTGCTGAATGTAGGACTTTCCCGCATTCAGTTGCTTCACTTTGTTCTCATCGAGATCGAATCCCGTCACGTGATGTCCGATCTCGGCGAAGCGCAGTCCCAAAGGCAGCCCTACGTAACCGCAACCGATAATTCCCACTTTCAGATTCTTTCCGGCGAAGAACTCCGGCGTCCGCTGCGCGGCCATACTCTCTCCTTGTTTCGGTGGTTGTCAGCTTCTACAAAATGAGTGCGGCATAAAAGCTCTTAAGTATAACAAGTATCGCAATCTCAGCGGTTTACATGAAAATATGTATGTATCAATGCGTATCCGTCAATCGTTTGCTTTTGATCACAAGCGAGGATGGGCTATTCTGAGTTCTTAAATGATCGATATTCATTGCCACATTCTTCCGAGCCTTGATGACGGCGCGGAATCGGTCGAAACCTCGCTCGCAATGGCGGATATGGCCGTCGAGGACGGCGTCACGCACATCATTTGTACACCCCACTCCAATTCTCGATACGTTTTCGAACCGGAGCTAATCAAGCAGCGCCGTGACGAGCTTCAAGCGCGCTATGAGGGCAAGATTACGTTCGCAACAGGATGCGATTTTCACCTGAGTTTCGAGAACCTTCAGGCTATCCGCGAGAATCCCACGCGTTTCACGCTCAACCAGAAGAATTACCTTCTTGTGGAATTTGCCGACTATTCTATTCCGCCCAGCCTCGATCAGGAATTGCATCGCCTGCAACTCGCCGGAATAACGCCGATCATCACTCATCCCGAGCGCAATCCGCTCATTCGCACCAAGCCGGAGCGCCTGTTCCAATGGTTGCGCCAAGGGTGTTACGCGCAAGTTACGGCTCAATCGATTATGGGAAAATTCGGGCGCAGCGCGCAGGAGGCGGCGGAAAAATGGTTGGATGCGGGCGTGTTTCACTTCATAGCGAGCGACGCGCACAACACCACGAGCCGGCCGCTGCGATTGAAGGAAACCTATGCGTATGTAGCCCGCACTTATAGTGAAGAGTTAGCGCAGGCCCTGATGGTCGATAATCCGCTTGCGGTTTTTGAAGGCCGGCCAATTCCGCGCATCCCGGAGCTCATAGACGGGGATGGAGATGGCTCGCAAAAGCGGAGAAAACATTTTTGGCTGTTTTAATGCCCTGCGCGAGTGCTGTCTGGCTCATCAGCGGAAAAGATCGAGAATCTCTTCGTACCGTTTAAACGGGGGAATCAAATAGGCGCCCGCGATGCCGCTTTCCCGAGCGGTTCTCGCCCAGTCAAGCATTTTGCGAGCGAGGGTGAATCCCCGGTCTCGCGCCGCCTCGCCGGCGCTCTCCATTTCGCGCAGCACCGGCTCAGGAATCACGATTCCAGGAACTTCATTATTCAACCGCAGCGCCTGTTTGTAGCTTGTCAATGGCCAGAGACCCACAAGCACAGGAATTGGCGGCACTCCGCCCAGTTTTTTCACGAATGCATACCAGTGTTCCGGATCGAAGATCGGCTGCGTCATCGCAAAGTGCGCGCCCGCTTCGATCTTCGCTGCAAATCGCCGCAGCTCTTCATCTGGATTTTCTGCGACCGGATTCACCGCGACGCCGATCGTAAAATTCGTCGCGCCGCCCAGATTTTTCCCGTTCCAATCGAGCCCGCGATTCAACTTCGAGAGAATCTGCACGAGTCCGATCGAATCCACCTGATACACACCGGTGAGATTCGAGGTGCCGCCCGCCGATGGCGGATCGCCCGTGATCGCCAGCACATTGCGAACACCGCCGACAGTCCATGCGCCGAGGAGTTGCGCCTGCAAGCCGATGATATTAGCGTCGCGCGCCGTAAGATGCGGAATGGTCTCGTAACCGTGCGCTTCGAGCGCGCCGGCCATTGCCAGCGCGTCCAGGCCAACACGGCCGAGGGTCCCACTATTCACATCGATGCAATCCACTTGCCCTGATGCCATTACGGCGCGCACCTGCTCGATTACGCGGTCAATCGCGACGCCCTTCGGAGGATCGATCTCGACCGAAATGACGAACTTCTTCGCCTGAATACTCGCCCAAAGCTTGCTTTCCGGCGAACGCGCCGCGATTCGCCGCGCACGTTCAGCCGCATCAATCGTTGCGGGCTCTATTTCTGAGATATTCGATCCGGAGGCGCGCTTCGCCGTTCGCAACTTCTTCACCGCCTCAGTGATCGCGCGAATATGTGCCGGAGTCGTGCCGCAGCAACCGCCCAGAACGCGTGCTCCAAGCTGGCCCGCCTCCTGCGCAAACGCGGAGAAATACTCAGGCGATGATCGCGGGTAAATGACGCGATCTCCGAGCCGCTTAGGAAAGCCAGTGTTCGGCATCGCGGTTAACGGCAGGGTCGAGGTTGCAGCCAATTCGCGAAGCACGGGCAGCAGTAGTTGCGGACCGACGGTGCAATTCGCTCCGATGGCTTGAATATCCCGATTTTTCAGCACGTTCCACACGTCGGCGGGCGTCATACCGCCCAGCGTGAGTCCCTCGTCGGAAAAGGTCAGCTGCGCCACAATCGGCAGCTTTGAGAACGCTCGGATAGCATCAATCGCTGCACCAAGTTCCGCGACATCGCTGAACGTTTCGAGCAGGAAGAGATCCACTCCGCGTTCTTCGAGTGCGCCGGCCTGTTCGCGAAAGGCTGCGGACGCCTCCTCGCGTGCTTCGGGCTGTCCGTTTAACGGCACGCCTAATGGGCCGATCGATCCAGCGATTAGCACTTCGTGCCGCGCTGCTTCGCGGGCCTCGCGTGCAATTTTTACGCCGCGATGATTGAGTTCTGTGACGCGTTCGCCAAGCCCGAAAGCGCCAAGCTTCGCGCGATTTGCGCCGAACGTGTTCGTCTCAATGATCTGCGCGCCAGCCTCGATATACGCCTGATGCACGCGGAAGACCTCTTCGCCATTCGTCGCGTTCAATTCATCAAGGCAGCGCTGGTGGCCCACTGAGTCAACGAGCGCCGATCCCATCGCGCCGTCGGCCACGAGGATGGTTTGCCGCAGTCGTTCATTGAAATCTTCGATCCGCATAGTCTCTCTGGAATGTTCCGGATGCCAATCAGATTAGCACGGCTGGGCGGCTTAAATCAGGGCCGGTAGAGCGCCGCGTTTCCAAATTGCGGCTGAAAAATATGAGCCGTCGGGCGAGTTGCAATTCTCTAGCGCTTGCGTCCAGCAAGCCCCGCGACCGTATCCATCAGGTCAAACTTCGTCAGCACTTCGAGTTTTCCATCGTCCATCGCGACGAAAACCGCCGGGCTTTCATGGCTCAAAAGATGCGTCACGCGTTCGACAGGCGCATTTCCGGGCACTCGCGGCAACGGCGGACCCATCACCTCGCGCACAATCAGTTTGCGCAAATCTTTCCCCTGCAGGGCAAGATTGAAAATTTTGTCTTCGAAAATTGTCCCCACGGGATCGTCGCCTTCAAATACAGGAAGCTGCGAAATGTCCTGTTGCTGCATCGTCGTGAGCGCCTGATAAACGGTCCTGTTAGGGCTCACCGTCATCAGTTCGCGTGCTCTGCCGTTTTGGCGCTTCACGTGAATCACGTCGGCGGCCGTCAACGTCACCTCGGCCTCCGTGTAGCCGTGATCGCGCATCCAGCCGTCGCTGTAAATTTTGCTCAGGTACCGGCTGCCGGAATCCGGCAAAAACGCCACGACCATGTCTCCCTTTTGGCAGCTTTTCGCGACACGCAGCGCTCCGGAAACGCACCCTCCGCCCGATCCGCCTGTGAAAACGCCTTCACGTTTGGCGAGGCGCCGCGCCCACACGAAACACTCCTCGTCGTTGACCTGGATCACATCGTCGAGCACCTTGAAATCGAGCGTTGTGGGCAAAATATCCTCACCAATGCCCTCGACCACGTATGTGTGCGCCTTCCCAATGTTCCCAGTCTTGAAATATTCGTAAAAAAGCGAGCCCTGCGGATCGACGCCGATGATTTTGACGTCCGGATTCTGCTCCTTCAGATATCGTCCGACGCCGCTGATCGTGCCGCCCGTGCCCATTCCGCAGACGAAGTGCGTAATTTTGCCTTCCGTGTCTTTCCATATTTCCGGCCCGGTTGTGCGATAGTGCGCCTCGGGATTCATCTGGTTTTCGTACTGATTGGGATAATACGCATTTGGTATTTCACGGGCCAGTTTCTTCGCGACGGAATAATAGCTGCGCGGGTCCTCCGGTTCGACAGCCGTTGGGCAGACGACGACTTCCGCGCCGAACGCTTTCAGCATGTCTATCTTTTCGCGCGACTGCTTGTCCGTAATCGTGAAAACGATTTTGTAGCCGCGCACGGCGGCGACGAGCGCCAATCCCATCCCGGTATTTCCAGATGTGCCCTCGACGATCGTCCCGCCCGGCCTGAGCAAGCCCTTGCGTTCCGCCTCGTCGATCATCGAAATGGCGATGCGATCCTTGATCGAGCCCCCGGGATTCAGGTAGTCGGCCTTTACGTACACTTCAGCCGGCACATCTTTCGCAATGCGGTTCAACCGCACCAGCGGCGTATTGCCGATTGCCTCGAGAATGTTCTGACATTTCATCTTGGGAGCGCCTTGTTCGCAGAAACCATCTTATTAGACATGCACCCGAATGCAAGAGTCTGGAAATGTGCCGTACTATTCTGCATCGCTGCAAACTGTGGCCCGCCTCACGTGCTATGCTGCCCACGAACCTATTCGTGACTCCTTATGTCGACACCGTTTTCTACGATGGTCACTGTGGTCTTTGCCATGGCGCCGTGAAATTTGTTTTGCGGCACGATCGCGAAGGCGCCTTTCAATTTGCTCCGCTCCAGGGGATTACTTTTCGTGAGAGCGTACCCGCGTCGTGCCAAGCCGGCATGCCCGATAGCATTCTGGTCCTTACCACTAGTGGAGATCTGCTGCTCCGCTCGGACGCGTTTATCTATATCCTTCATCGCCTTGGTGGCGTCTGGCAGATACCGGCCGCGCTCGTGACAATCGTGCCTCGCCCACTGCGTGACGCCGTCTATAATCTCATCGCGCGTGTTCGCTATCGCATCTTCGGCCATCGCAAGAATGTCTGCCCGATTGTCCCACAGGAATTGCGCGGCCGATTTCTGGACTGAACGCAAGCCCTGCGAAACCGAAAGGAACGAGCGACATGAA
>Ga0105240_10013820_pt1 | contig 11059 bp, 13 predicted proteins | sample KBSC54metaG_FD_80426 | JGI IMG/M metagenome (GOLD analysis project Ga0105240, IMG submission 80426) | Corn rhizosphere microbial communities from Kellogg Biological Station, Michigan, USA - KBS C5-4 metaG | ecosystem: Host-associated > Plants > Roots > Rhizosphere > Soil | place: Michigan, USA...
ATCCTGCGCGGCACGCCCGCGCGGACCGTTGAAATATTCCTGAATCCACGGATGGTCCAACGCCAATAGTTCCGGGATCGTTCCGACCGCAACCACGTGCTTGTCGGCCAGCACCGCGACGCGATCGCAGATGGCATGGAGCGTATCCAGATCGTGCGTGATCAGGAACACCGTCAGCCCCAAAGTCTCCTTCAGGCTCTTGATCAGATCGTCGAACGCCGCCGCCCCGATCGGGTCGAGCCCCGCCGTCGGCTCGTCGAGGAACAGCAATTCGGGATCGAGCGCGAGGCTGCGCGCGAGGCCGGCGCGCTTCTTCATGCCGCCCGAAAGCTCCGACGGATATTTGGGGCCCGCTTCGGGCGGCAGGCCCGTCATCGTCACCTTGTAGGCGGCGATCTCGTCCATCAGCGATCGTTCGAGATGCGGGAAATATTCGCGCAGCGGCACCTGCACATTCTCCGCCACCGAAAGCGTCGAGAAGAGTGCGCCGCCCTGGAACAGTACGCCCCAGCGCGCGCGGATGTTGCGCGCCTCGGTATCCTCGCGCCCGATCATCGGCTCGCCGAAGACCTTCACCTCGCCGGCTTCGGGATGCTGCAGGCCGATGATAGAGCGCATCAGCACCGATTTGCCCGTGCCCGATCCGCCGACCACACCCAAAATCTCGCCGCGATGGACGTCGAGATCGAGATTTTCGTGCACGATCTGGTCGCCGAAACGGTTAGTAAGACCGCGCACGCAGATCACGACCTCGCCGTTGCCCGGGCGTTTGGCGGAGGACTGGGTCATATCCAGCCGATCGAGGCGAAGAAAACCGCGAAGAAGGCGTCGAGCACGATCACCAGGAAGATCGATTGCACCACCGCAGCGGTGGTGCGCAGGCCGACGGCTTCGGCATTGCCCTCCACCTGCATGCCCTGGAAACAGCCGGCGATGGCGATGATCATCCCGAAGACGGGTGCCTTCAAAAGGCCCTGCCAGAGATCGGTGATCGGTACGACCTCGCGGATGCGGCTGACGAAGGTGATTGGCGGGATATCGAGGCTGAACCAGCAGAACAGCCCGCCGCCCAGCAAGGCGACCATCGCCGAATAAAAAGCCAGCATGGGCATCATCCAGAAGGCGGCGACGACGCGCGGCAGGACCAGCGCCTCCATCGGCGCGACGCCGATCGTGCGCATCGCATCGACCTCTTCGGCCAGCTTCATCGAGCCGATCTGCGCGGCGAAAGCGGAACCGGATCGCCCGGCCACCATGATCGCGGTCATCAGCACGCCCAGCTCGCGCAAGGTGAGCCGGCCGACCAGATTGATCGTGAAGACCTCGGCACCGAACTGGCGGAGCTGGATCGCGCCCTGCTGCGCGATGACGATGCCGATCAGGAAGCTCATCAGCCCGATGATGCCGAGCGCGTCGACGCCGACCACCTCGAACTGACGCACCAAAGCGTTCCAGCGGATGCGCCTGGGGTGGCGCATCAGCACGAAGAAATCGATCAGCACCGCGCCGAAGAAGCCGATCAGCCCGACCAGGGTCACGCCCGCGCGGATCGTTGCCTCGCCCATCTGATTGAGCAACCGATTGAAGGTATGGACCGGGACCGGCGGCTCCTTGAGCGGCTGGTCGGCGACGGCGATTTGTTCGAGCAGATTTGCCTGATCCTCGCTCGCGCCCTCGACCGGAATATCGTGATCGCGCGCCAGCCGGTGGATCAGCCAGGCGCCGACAGTGTCCATCCGCTCGACCGGCGCGATGTCGATCCGGTCGGGCGATGCTTCGAGGTCGTCGAGATGCTGCGGCAGATCGCCCAGCCGCGCGAGCGTGAGCGAGCCCGTGAAGCGCAATGTCTTGCCCTTGTCGGCGAGATCGAAATCGGCCGGTGCGCTCATGGACGGAGAGGTGTTTCCCGCAGCAGAACCATCGCGTTCGGAGACGCTTACGCCTGCGTAATGTTCCCTTTTCGCTTGTCCCGCCAGCCTGAATCGGCTGTGGCCCGTGTCGATGCGCGAGCTTGCCATTTACGACATGGACCGCACGGTCACGCGAACGGGCACCTATACGCCCTTCCTGATCCATGCCGCGAAGATGCTGGCGCCGTGGCGATTGGCGCTGGCGGCATTGGTGCCGTTCACGATGGGCGCCTATGCCTGCAAGCTGATCGACCGGCGCCGGCTGAAGGAATGGAACCAGCGGCTGCTGCTGGGCGGCGCGGTATCGCGCGCGCGATTGAAGCCGGCGGTCGATGCCTTTGCCGAGCTGATCTACAAGACCAACGTCCATCCCGGTGCGCTCCGCCAGATCGCGGAAGACCGCGCCGCGGGGCGGAGGCTGGTATTGGCGACCGCATCCTACCGTTTCTATGTCGAGGCGATCGCGGAGAAACTGGGCTTCGACGACGTGATCGCGACCGGCAGCATCACCGGGCTCGACGACATCATCCATGCCAGGATCGATGGCGACAATAATTACGGCCCGGCCAAATTGCGGCTGATCGAGGCATGGATGGAAAAGCAGGGGATCAAGCGCGAGGAGGTGACGATCCGCTTCTATTCGGACCATGTCTCCGACTGGCCGGCGCTGGAATGGGCAGACACGGCGATCGCGGTCAACCCGAGCAAGGGCTTGCGGAAAATGGCGCAGAAGCGCGGCTGGCAAATTGTGGATTGGGGCTTTTAAATCTTACGCCCTCTCCCCTTGTGGGAGAGCGTTGGGAGAGGGGTGCGAGCGATAGCGAGCAAGATTTACCCTTGGCGGCGTCGAGCCGCCCCGTATAATCCCCTCTCCCCAGCCCTCCCCCACAAGGGGAGAGGGAGCTAGCGGCCCGTCAAGGCCGCGAGTTTTTCGCTTATCACAGCGCCATCGCCCTCAATCCGCAAAATCTTCAACCGCCCGGTGGCGCCGGACCGGAGCGTGATCGCCGAGCGCGCCACGCCGAGCTGTTTCGCCAACCATGCCACCAGCACATCGTTCGCCGCACCATCCACCGGCGGCGAAGCGACCCGCACCGCCAGCGCGGTGCGGCCATCCGCTTGCGGCTGAATTCCGGTAATCTCCGTCCGCGAGGCACGCGGCGTGACCTTCACGGCGAGGGTCACGCCATCGGCATCGACCGACCAGGGGAGATCAGCGTCCGTCGCGGCGGCCCAGCAGGCGGAGGCGGAGCGCGTTCAATTTGATGAAGCCCGCCGCGTCGCGCTGGTCGTAGGCGCCCTGGTCGTCCTCGAAGGTCACGACCTTCTCCGAATAGAGCGTGTTGGGTGACTTCCGCCCGATCACATGGACCCCGCCCTTGTAGAGCTTGAGGCGGACGGTGCCGGTCACCTTCTCCTGGCTATGGTCGATCGCCGCCTGCAGCATCTCGCGCTCGGGGCTGAACCAGAAGCCGTTGTAGATCAGCTCGGCATAGCGCGGCGCGAGCTCGTCCTTCAAATGCGCGGCGCCGCGGTCGAGCGTGATCTGCTCGATCCCGCGATGCGCGAGATGATAGATGGTGCCGCCCGGCGTCTCGTACATGCCGCGGCTCTTCATGCCGACGAAGCGGTTCTCAACCAGATCGAGCCGGCCGATACCGTGCGTCTTGCCGAGTTCGTTGAGCTTGGCGAGCAGATCGGCCGGGCCATAATGCTGGCCGTTGATAGCGACCGCGTCGCCGCGCTCGAAATCTACGGTGATGATCTCGGGCGTGTTGGGCGCATCCTCGGGATTGTCGGTGCGCGAATAGACATAATCCGGCACCTCTTCCCACGGGTCCTCGAGCACCTTGCCCTCGGACGAGGTGTGGAGGAGGTTGGCGTCGGTCGAGAAGGGGCTCTCGCCGCGCTTGTCCTTCGGCACCGGGATCTGATGCTGCTCGGCATATTCGATCAGGCGGCTGCGGCTGGTCAGGTCCCATTCGCGCCACGGCGCGATCACGCGGATGTCGGGCGCGAGAGCATAATAACCGAGCTCGAAGCGGACCTGGTCATTGCCCTTGCCGGTGGCGCCATGGCTGACCGCGTCGGCGCCGACCTGGCGTGCAATCTCGATCTGGCGCTTGGCGATCAAAGGCCGCGCGATCGAGGTGCCGAGCAGGTAGAGACCCTCATAGAGCGCGTTGGCGCGCATCATCGGCATGACGTAATCGCGCACGAACTCGTCGCGGAGATCGTCGATGAAGATATGCTCGTCCTTGACGCCCATCAGCTTGGCCTTGGCGCGCGCGGGCTCCAGTTCCTCGCCCTGGCCCAGATCGGCGGTGAAGGTGACGACCTCGCAATTGTAGGTTTCGCGCAGCCACTTCAGGATCACGCTCGTGTCGAGCCCACCCGAATAAGCCAGCACCACCCTTTTGACGTCGCTCATCTTCAAACTCCCGAGGCCCGATACGCCATCGCGGATGCGCGCGGCGGGACTCGGGCGGCCAACTGACTGTGAATCGCGCGCGCCTTTGGCATGGAGGGCACGCATGCGCAATGCGGGCGCGCTTTCGCCGCTCCCCGGGCTCGGCTAGGCTGGCGCTTGCGCGCGGTCCTGCGTTGGAGGGGATATTCAATGAAATTGATGACAATAGCGGGCGCGCTGACGCTCGGCCTTGCCATGCCGGTCATGGCGCAGGCACCGGCGGGGGCGATGAGCAAGGCAGACTTCATGGTCCAGGCCAAGGCACAGTTCGATGCCATCGACGCCGACCATGACGGCGTGGTCAGCCGCGAGGAGCTGACCGCCATGATCGCCAAGCAAGCGGGTAACGCACCGCCCGCGGCTGTGATCGACGGCTTCCTGGGAATGATGGACCTCAATCATGACGGCAAGATATCTGCCGACGAATGGGCCACGGTGCAGGGATCGATGTTCGACCGGATAGACGCCAATCACGACGGCACGCTCACGCCCGACGAAATGAGCACCGCTCAGCAACGGCTGCAGGCGCCGCAGCAGCAAAAGCCGCAATGACGCGCGATTGTTTCGAACCGTTGCGGGCCCGAGACGTTGAGGCTCCCATGAACGGGAGAATGACCCAGTGAGCGTGGCCTTCCGCCGCGAGAGCGACGACGAACATAAGGAACCCAAGTTCGACATTCCGATCCCGCCCGGCCCCAATCTGGTGACCGAGCGCGGCCTGAAGATGATCGAGGACAAGGTGGCCGGGCTGGAAGCAATCGCCACGCCCGACGAGGAACAGCAACGCGAACTGCGCTACTGGCGCCAGCGTCTGGCGACCGCGCAGATCGGGCCGGCGCCGGCGGCGGACGAGGTCGGCTTCGGCAGTCTGGTGACGTTCAAGCTCAACAAGGCGAAGCGGGAAATCCGCATCGTCGGCGAGGACGAAGCTGATCCGACGGCCGGCTTGCTTGGCCTGCAGGCGCCGCTCGCGCAGGCGCTGATCGGCGCAGGCGAAGGCGATCGCGTACCGTTCGGCGGCAAGGAGGATGCGATCGAGATCGTCTCGATCGGGCGCTGACGCATCCACACGTCATTGCGAGGAGCGATAGCGACGAAGCAATCCAGGCCTGCCTTTCCTTTCGGCGCCAGCCTGGATTGCTTCGCTACGCTCGCAATGACGATTTCGAGACGGACGGAAGAGAAAAAAAGGGGCGGCTCCCCGGCCGGGAGCCGCCTCTCTGTTCCGCGCGGGCTATCGGGTGGCTGGAAGAGCGTCCGATCGGCTCGCTTGCTGCCCCCGCGCGGTTAGGTCAGACGATCGGGCCCTTGGCCTTGGGCGCCTCGGCCGGCTTTTGCAGGCTGGCGGGTGTCACCTTGGGGGCCTCGGGCTTAGCCTCGATCACCGCCGGCGTGGGCTTGCGCGTGTTGACCGCGCTGCAATCGCCCTGGCTCTGGCGCTCGACCTTGGGCGGTTGGTTTGCCCCAAGCGACGTCACCTGCACGCTTTGGCTGCAGCTCGCGCCGTTGCCGCTGGAATATGAGGTGAAGCTGTAGCTGACCGTACCCGGCGGCAGGCTCTTGAGCGCGGCTTCGCTCAACTGGCCGTTCGCGCCCGGCGCGGCGCGCGCCATGGCCGAAGCCTGCTGCAGCATCGCGTCCATCCGGCGATCCATCTCGTAGGAGATGCGGTCCATCATCGCGAACGGATCGGCAAATGCGACCGGCATCGCCACCGTCTCCGCCGCTGGCACCGCCACCACCTGGGGTGCGACGTTTCCGACATAATGGATCTGTGCGACCGAACCGTCGGGCATGACCACGTTCATGATGTGATGATTGTCGGCGGCAGCCATTGCGACCCCGGTAAGGGTCAGCGCGCCCGCGCCGGCGAGAAGAAGCTTGGTTACCTTGCGCATCGAATCCTCTCTTTACTTCGATTTGCGGGGCGCAAACTGCAATATCAGCCTGAACCGCAGATGAAAATTTGCGAGCGTTTGCGACGAGTTGTGGGGAAGATTGACCGTCCAGCGATAGCGGGCATGACGGAAGGAATCAGACTTGGTCCCGCCGGAAGCAGTCGTGGGCATGATCGTTGACCATGCCGACCGCCTGCATCCAGGCATAGGCGATGGTCGCGCCGACGAACTTGAAGCCCTTGGCCTTGAGGGCCTTGGACAGGGCCTCGGATTCGGCCGTTTTGGCGGGGACGTGGCGGCCGTCGCCACGGCGTGGCGCGCCGCCCGCGAGGCTCCAGGCCCAGGCGCCGAAATCCTCGCCTGCGTCGCGCATCGCGAGGTAGGCGCGGGCGTTGCCGATCGTCGCCTCGATCTTGGCGCGGGCGCGGATGATGCCGGGGTCGGCCATCAGCGCCTCGACTTTGGCGGCGTCGTAGCGGGCGACCTGCTCGGGATCGAAGGCGTCGAAGGCGACGCGGAACCCTTCGCGCCGATGGAGGATCGTGCGCCAGGACAGGCCGGCCTGGAAGCCTTCGAGGATCAGCATCTCCCATAGCGTGCGGCTGTCGCGGATCGGCACGCCCCATTCGGCGTCGTGATAGGCCTCCATCAGCGGGTCGCCGACGCACCAGGCGCAGCGGGTTTTGGTGTCGCTCATGGGATGAGGTTAGGCGGATCCGGCCATCGCGTCATCCCGGCGCGGATCGGGATCCCGGGTTCTGCTGACAGATTCTGGCAGCAGGGCCTCGCGCTACATCAGGACGGGGGCGAAGGCTTCGGTCAGGTCCATGCGCGCGGCGGTGCGGGCGGGGTGGTTGAGCCCCATCGCGATCACATCGATCCAGCGGCCCTGGATGTAGAGCGCGTCGTGGAAGCGGCCCTCCTCGCGGAAGCCGAGCCGGCGGTAGAGGTCGATCGCGCGGACGTTGCCGGCGAACACGTTGAGCGTGAGGCGGGTCAGATTGAGGTGGGTCCAGCAATAGTCGATCGCGAGGCTCAGCGCCTCGCCGCCCTTGCCCTGGCCGCGCTGCTGCTGCTCGCCGATATGCACGCCGATCAGCGCGGAGCGGTGGATCGGATCGATCCGGCTGATCTGGACGAAGCCGATGATCACCGCCTCACCGCGGTCGCGGATCGCGAAGAAGCAGCGGCTCTGGTCGTTCTCTGCGTTCAGCCAATAGGCCTCGTGGCGGTACCAGTTGGCGGGGCGGTAGGGCTCGGTGCAGCGCAGGTCGGCGGCATTGTCGGACCATTCGAACAGGCGGCCCACGTCGATCGGCAGGATCGGACCGATCGCGACTTTGTCTCCGAAGATCATGGGGATGCCCTTGCGTGCCTGAGCGTGTGGTCCTTCAAACGGGGTTGGGGGCGGGTTCCGTCGATGGGGCGCTGGCCCTGGATGGACTCGCCCTCCCCCGGCCCCTCCCGCAAGCGGGAGGGGAGAAGGGGTTGACCATCCCGCCCCGCATAACATAACGCGTTATATATCGGGTTATGGAGTCGGCGGATGGACGTGATCGCGGATGGGGTGGAAACCTTTCTCGGGAGCCGGCTGAAGCGGTTGGCGGAGCGGATGCAGGGTGGGGCGTCGCGGTTCGTCGGGGCGCTCGGCATGGAGGTGCAGCCGACGCATATGGGGCTGCTCGCGGCGCTCGATCGGCGGGCGATGACGGTTGGGCAGTTGGTCGACGCGGTCGGTACCAGTCAGCCGGGGGTGACGCGCGGTGTGGGGCAATTGGTGGCGATGGGGCTGGTCGAATCCGCGCGCGGTGCGGACCAGAGGCAGAAGAGGCTGCGGCTGACGCCCGAGGGCGCGGCGCTGATGGTGCGGGTCAAGATGCAGGTCTGGCCGCAGCTTGAGCAGGCGGTGAAGCAGATCACCGACGGGCTGGAGGGCGGCTTCCTCGACCAGATCGCGGCGCTCGAGAAGGCGCTCGCCGAAAAGCCGCTGGAACTGCGCGCGGCGGAGGCGGGGCCGGGCTTGCGGATCCGCGACTATGCGCCCGGGCTGCAGAAGGTCTTTTACGATATCAATGCCGAATGGATCGAGGCGATGTTCCGGCTGGAGCCCGCCGACCGCGAGGTGCTGGACGATCCGCAGGCGCACATCTTGGATGGCGGCGGCGCGATATTGTTCGTGGAGGCGCCGGGGCTGGGCATCGTCGGCACCTGCGCGCTGCGCAAGACCGGGCCCAACAGCGCCGAGCTCACCAAGATGGGGGTGCGGGCGAGCGCTCGGGGATTGAAGGCGGGGGAGTATCTGCTCGCCGCCACGATCGAACGGGCGAAGGCGATGGGGATCGACGACCTCTATCTGCTCACCAATTCGGCCTGCAAGGCCGCGATCCACCTCTATGAGAAACTGGGCTTCGCGCATGATGCGGAAGTGATGGCGAGATATGCGGCGCGCTATCAGCGGTGCGACGTGGCGATGCGGTATCGGGGTTAGTTTCCCACCCGTTCGGGCTGAGCTTGTCGAAGCCTTGTCCTTTGCTGGGGGTTGGTACAGGAAAAGGACAGCCCTTCGACAAGCTCAGGGCGAACGGAAGGTGAGGTCAGCCCGAACGGCGGATAGAGCCGTGGTGCTTGGAGCCTCCGTCCCGACCCGCTACCTGCGCTTCCATGGCCCAACCCAACCATCCCCCGATCGGCGTGTTGTTGCGCGAATGGCGGGGGGTGCGGCGGATGAGTCAGCTGGATCTCGCGCTCGAGGCGGGGTTGTCGGGGCGGCATCTGGGGTTCGTCGAGACGGGGAAGGCGCAGCCGAGCCGGGAGACGATCGCGCGGCTGGCGGGCGCGCTGGCGCTGCCGCTGCGCGAGCGCAACGCGCTGTTGCTCGCGGGGGGCTATGCGCCGTCCTATGGCGAAAGCACGCTGGCGGCGCCGGGGATGGAGCGGCTGGCGCAGGCGATCGACCTGATCCTCACGCATCAGGAGCCCTACCCCGCCTTCGTCATCAACCGCCATTTCGACGTGGCCGGGGCGAACCAGGCGGCGATGCGCGTCAACGCCTTCCTGATGCGGGGCAGGGAGAGCCCGCACGCCAATCTGCTGCACCAGGTGTTCGACCCCGCCGATTTCCGCGCCGTGATCGTCAATTGGGAGGAGGTGGCCGCCAAGTTCCTGCGTCATCTGCAGGAGGAGCTGGTCGCCGCGCCGCACGATGCCCGTGCGCGCGAATTGCTCGATCAGATCATGCTTTACCCGGGCGTGCCCGAGCAATGGCGCCGCCGCGACCTGGGCAGCGAGCCCGATCCGGTGCTGACGATGACCTTTCGCAGCCCGGCGGGGAATCTGCGCTTCTTCGAGACGATCACCACCTTTGCCAGCCCGCGCGACATCACGCTGGATGAGCTTCGGATCGACTGCGCCTTTCCGGCGGACGCGCAGACCGCGCGGATGTGCGCGCAACTGGCGGCGGGCGAGACGCCCACCGGATAAGGCCCGGGGCGGGCCGGACAGGACACACCGAAAGGGAGAAAATTCCAACCGATCCGGATCTATTGGAACCCAGCGGGTGGCGGGCGCATAAACTCAGCTTATCGCCAAAAAGCGTCAGGTGATCCCCGATGACGATCCCTACCGGACCGATCCTGGCAGACCTTCTTGTGGTCGTGGGCCAGCTTTCCAAGCAAGTCGAACATCTCGCCGCCAACGGGAAGGCGAGAACCAGGCCCAAGCCCGGAACCGACAGCGGGCAGAGCGATATCGCGCTGGTGCGGCATGTCCTTGCGGAACGCCGCAGCCGCGAGGGGCATCTGCCCGCCGCTTTGCTGGGCGAGCCGGCGTGGGATATCTTGCTCGATCTGTATCTGGCCGAGGCGGAGGGGCGGACGTCCTATTCGACCAGCTGCTGCGTCGCCGCCGCGGCGCCGCAATCGACCGCGTTGCGCTACATCAAGCGGCTCGTGGCGTTCCGGCTGATCGAGGAGAAGGCCGACCGTCACGACAGCCGCCGCACGTTGATCGCGCTGACCGACGAAGGGCGGGCGGCATTATCGGGTTGGCTCGGCCAGTGGCGGCGGAGCCGATGGTTCGCGGGGCAGGCGGCGGAGGTGTAGGCCCGGCCCGGGCGCCTTGAAGGCCGCTGCCCCTCCCCCTTACCCCTCCCCTGAAGGGGAGGGGGGAATATGGGCCTCGATCGGATCTAGCGATCGGTGAACTTCTTTACCTTGTTGGGCAGGTCCTTGCCCTTGGTGCGGCGCGAGGGGACCTGGACGGGGTTTTTCTTTTTCCACGCGCCCCAGGTCATCGGGCCGTCGGGCGTTTCGATGATCGTATCGTCGTCCATTGCGGGCTCCTCTGCCGCTGCCTGTGCCGCCCTGTTTCCGGCCTAGCGCGAAGGGGAAAAACAAAAAACATCAGATTCGAACTTAATGATCTTGGGGTCGCGGCCGGGGGGATGATCGGGTTTGTTCGGACTTGAGAAAGAGCGACGGATTGGCCGGGAAAACTTAAAAACGCCGGATTCGAACTTGATGATTTGCTCGCGCTGTTGCCGGGGCAGCAATCTTGCGCGCGGAACGTATGGGGAACATTTAGGTAAAAGTCAAGGTTCCCCGTGGTCCCGGGCTTGTCCCGGGGCCACTGAGCCGCGTGCGATGTGCTGGTGGAGAGATGGATGCCGGATCAAGTCCGGCATGACGGTTTGTTTTGATGGAGAGTCACAAAACATAGTCTGTTGTCACCCCGGATTTATTCCGGGGTCCAGAGAAACATTTTCTGAGCACGCCGCCCCTGGA
>Ga0105240_10013822_pt1 | contig 11059 bp, 8 predicted proteins | sample KBSC54metaG_FD_80426 | JGI IMG/M metagenome (GOLD analysis project Ga0105240, IMG submission 80426) | Corn rhizosphere microbial communities from Kellogg Biological Station, Michigan, USA - KBS C5-4 metaG | ecosystem: Host-associated > Plants > Roots > Rhizosphere > Soil | place: Michigan, USA...
AATGTCACCAGCAAGATCGATGCCGCCAACCTCGAGCGCATCGAGGTGATCAAAGGCCCTTCCGCTACCCTTTTCGGGAGCACGCTTACCTCCTACGGCGGATTGATCAACCGGGTGACCAAAAAGCCGTATGCCTCCTTTGGAGGAGAAGTGAACTATGCAGGAGGGAATTTCGGCTACAACCGTATCAGCGCCGATATCAATACTCCGCTGGATTCAGGACGGAATGTGCTGCTGCGTGTCAACACCGCCTACCTGGACGAAGGCAGCTTCCAGGACAACGGATTCAACAGGACCTTCTGTTTTGCTCCCAGCCTGTCCTATAAGGTCAACGACCGTCTGTCCTTACTTTTCGATGTGGAGATAGTCAGAAGCCGAAACCTACTCGCTCCCATCTTTTTCTTCCCCTATGGACAGACCATTGCCTCCATGGGCTATACCCGCGCCGACCAGCTGCCATTGGATTACCGGCGGAGCTATTATAGCGATGACCTTTCCCAGCAATCCGCCAGCACCAATTTCTTTGGCCAGCTGCAATATAAGATATCCAATAAATGGAGCACTTCCACCAATGTCACTGTAACGAATAGCTATTCAGACGGTGCCGGCCCTTATTTCTATCTCCTGTCCAATGCTGCTGTCACCGGCGATGCCAACGCCATTGGCAGCGACTATATTTCCCGTAATGACCAGTTCACCGCCAACAGCCGTGACAGGATGGTCGAGATACAGGAAAACCTCAACGGTGAATTCTATCTCGGCAGCGTGCAGAACAGATTCCTCGCCGGACTTGATTATTTCAATCATAACTCCAACCAATTCTTTAGCGGTGGTACCTACGATACCATTGTCAACCATGGAGATATTCCCACCTACAGGGATTTCAACCGTGTGAACCTGGAGAAATTGTACGAGACCAAAGGGGTAGATTTTGTTTACCCTGTCGACCTTATCACCAATACTTACAGCACGTATGTTTCCGATGTGGCCAACCTCACCGACAACCTGCTGGTAATGGCCGCCCTTCGTGTAGATCATTTTGTCAATAAGGGTAATTATGACGTGACCACCGGCAAGACCAGCGGCGGCTACAATCAGACAGCGCTTTCTCCCAAATTTGGTATCGTGTATCAGCCTGTGAAGGACCGGGTTTCGCTGTTTGCCAATTATCAGAATGGATTTACCAACGAGACCGGTACCGACTATCAAGGCAGGGCTTTTAAGCCTGAAAAAGCTTACCAGGCCGAGGCCGGTGTAAAGCTGGATCTCATTGGGGGCAGACTGACCAGCACCATCAGTGTATACGATATTCGGGTAATGGATATTGTCCGGGCTTATGTGCCTGCCGTGCCCGATCCCAGCCTTCCGCCTTTCCCGCAGATACAGGATGGTACACAGCGAAGCAAAGGCATCGAGGCCGAAGTGGTTGCCAATCCCCTGCCCGGGCTCAACATCGTCGGCGGCTTCTCTTATAATGATTCCAAATACGAAAAGGCGGATGCCGATGTAGAAAGGCTTCGTCCCGGTACTGCTTCCTCGCCTTATACCGCCAACTGGTGGGTCAGCTATCGTATGCCCGATGGTGCGCTCAAGGGACTTGGCGTCGGTTTTGGCGGCAATTATGCCAGTGACAACAAGATCATCAACAGCAGGTCCATCGGCACATTCATCCTTCCTGCGTACACCGTGCTGAATGCATCCATTTTTTATGACTATGCCAAATTCAGGTTTGCCGTCAAGTCGGATAACCTGACGGATAAGAAATACTGGATCGGATATACGACCGTGAATCCACAGAAATTAAGAAGTATGACCGCGAGTATTGCTTTTAAATTCTGAGAGACCCCGTGAAAAGAAAAAAAACCATTACAGGACGGACCGGAGGTTCGTCGTCCGAAGGACAGACATTAGATTTTCGGAGCAATCGGCCTAAATTTCCCCAAGGCCGATTGCGACTGAAATACTGGATAGGCCGGCTTCACCTTTGGCTGGGGCTGGCCTCCGGCATTGTGGTGCTCATCGTAAGCATCACCGGCTGTCTCTTTGTATTCCAGAAAGAAATATCCGAGACTGTCTGGAAGGAAAAATATTTTGTGATGCCGCCTACCGGCGGACGGACCCTGCCTCTGTCGACGCTGCGGTCTACAGCCCAGGCCGTACTTGGTCCCGACAAGCCTATCAACGACATTACCATCTACCGGCGGTCCGACCGCAGCTGGGAGTTTATGGCCTATAACCTCAACGACACTGCCATCACCTATTTCGGGGCCGTGGGTTATTATGCATCTGTGTTTGTCGATCCGTATACCGGCGCCGTATTGGGTGCGCGGGATTATAAATACGACTTTTTCTCCGTCGTCAAATACATCCACTGGAGTCTGCTGCTCAATACAGCTTATGGGCAGCCCATCGTCGGGTGGAGTACATTGGTCTTTGTCATTGGGCTTATCACCGGGCTGGTGCTTTGGTGGCCGAAGAAATGGACGAAGGCCCTGCGGGACAGGAGCTTTAAAATAAAATGGAAGGCCAGCTTTAAAAGAGTGAATTATGATCTGCATAGTGTACCCGGTTTTTATACGCTCATTCCGGCCCTGATCCTTGGGCTCACCGGAATGGTCTTTGCTTTCCAATGGTTTTCGGCTGCCGTATATGTGGCGGCATCTGGTACGACTGCGCCACCACCGCAGGTGAATGTGCGATCGGTGGATACGGCCAGCGGTGTCCATCTGCCGATGGATGTCGCGTTGGAGAGAGCATTTGTGGAGCTGCCTGGGGCTAAGAGACTGCTGATTATTCCTGCTGCGGGTAAGGAAGGGGTTATCACCATACTGGGCTATAACAGTGGGGAGGTATACTATGGATCCGACGCGCTGCAGTTCGATCAGTATTCGGCGAAGCTGCTGCACCGGCGCAACAATTCCGAGAAGAATAGGGGCGAGAAGCTGATCGAGATGAACTATGATATCCATGTGGGCGCTATTGGCGGGCTGACAGGGAAGATCATTGCCTTTGTCGTGAGTCTTATTTGTGCGAGCCTACCCGTGACAGGGTTTATTATTTGGTGGGGCAAGCGGAAACGAACTTTACCATATTCAGGCTGATCCATTTCCTTGATTCATTCCAATGGTATGGTTATTGCTGCCAGGACTGTACAAATACCCGCTATGACGAAATATGACGCAATCATTATCGGCTCCGGTCAGGCGGGAAATCCCCTGGCAAAGAAGTTGGCTGGGGCCGGCTGGAAAGTAGCCGTCATCGAACGCAAGTGGGTAGGAGGCACCTGTATCAATACCGGCTGTACACCTACCAAGTCCATGATCGCCTCCGGGCGCATAGCCTATCTCGTTAAAAGAAGCAGGGATTTTGGGATTGGTACTACTGGCTGGTCCGTCGACATGCAGGAAGTCGTCCGGCGTAAGAACGCCATTGTGCTGTCTTACCGTGAGTCGACCATGAAGGGTTTATTGCAACCTGCGAATATCAAGATCGAATTTGGCAATGCCGTGTTCACGGGGGAGAGAGAAGTTACCGTGACCAAGGAGGATGGCTCACAGTCTACGCTCACCGCGCCGCACATCTTTATCAATACGGGCACCAGTCCTGCCATACCCCCTATACCTGGATTGGGTTCGTCAGGGTATCTTACATCCGACACCATCATGGATGTGATGGAGGTCCCCCGTCACCTGGTGATCATCGGCGGCAGCTATATTGCTCTGGAGTTTGGACAGTTGTACCGGAGGCTGGGGAGCGAGGTCACCGTCATCGAGAGCGGCCCGCATTTTTTGCCAAAGGAGGATGAGGATATCGCGGCGGCGCTGAAAAAGATATTGGAGGATGATGGGATAAAGATCTTGATAAATACAAAAGTCACGGGGGTAATCCAGGGCCCGCAGGGAATAGAGGTGACATGTGAGATGCCATCGACGGCCATTACGGGCTCCCATCTCCTGGTAGCCACCGGCAGGACGGCCAATACGGCTGCGCTCAACCCCGGCGCTAGTGGCATTCAGCTGGACGATCATGGCTTTATCCGTACGAATGACAAGCTGGAAACCAATGTCCCCGGTATCTATGCTTTGGGAGATGTAAAAGGCGGTCCCCAGTTCACCCATATTTCCTACAATGATCATGTCATCGTATATAAGAACCTGATAGAGAAGGGTAATGAAAGCATTACCTCCCGTCAGCCCATCTATTGTCTTTTCACGGACCCTGAACTGGGCAGGGTCGGACTGACGGAGAAACAGGCCCGGGAGAAAGGCCTGAACATAAAGGTGGCTACCATGCCCGGCGACTGGATCGCCCGTGCGTATGAGACCAGCGAGACCCGCGGCCTTTTGAAAGCCATCGTGGATGCCGATAACAAAAAAATAATAGGGGCTGCCATATTATGCACCGGGGGAGGTGAATTGATGAGTATATTGCAAATGGCCATGATGGGAGGTATTACCTATGACCGGATACGGGATGCTGTTTTTGCCCACCCTACATTTGCAGAATCCCTGAACAATCTTTTCGCCAGCTTGTAATAATAGCCCCTTGTGATGATCAAAGTCGAGAACATTACCAAAACTTTCGGCGAATTTAAGGCCGTCGACCATGTCTCTTTTACAGTGCAGGAAGGAGAGAATCTTGTATTGCTGGGTCGCAGCGGCTGCGGCAAGACTACCCTCCTGAAAATGATCAACCGGCTGATCGAGCCCAGTTCCGGCGAAATATACATCGATGGCACTAATATACACGAGAGACAGCCGGAAGAGCTGCGAAAGAAGATAGGGTATGTATTTCAGAACACCGGTCTTTTCCCTCACTATACCATAGCAGAAAATATTGCCATTGTCCCCCGGCTGCTGGGATGGGACAAGCAAAAGATACAACAACGTGCCGTCTCGCTGATGGAGAAGCTGCACCTGCCCGGTGAATATCTCTCCTACTATCCGCAGCAGCTCAGCGGCGGGCAGCAGCAACGGGTAGGACTGGCCAGGGCATTGGCAGCAGATCCTCCTGTACTGTTGATGGACGAGCCATTTGGGGCCCTCGACCCTCTTACCAGGGCCAGCGTGAAAAAAGATTTTAAGCAATTGGATGAACTGAAGAATAAGACGATCGTTCTTGTTACACATGATGTGCAGGAGGCGTTCGAGCTGGGACATCGCATATGCCTGATGGATAAAGGCAGGATAATACAGGCCGGCCGGCCCGAAGACCTTTTGTTCAGACCATCCGAGGATTATGTAAGGGAATTCTTTGAAGACCAGCGTTTTCAGCTGGAAGCTTCCATCATTGGTCCCAGGGACTATGATACGCTGATCCGGGCATTCGATCATTTTAAGAATAAAGGGAAGTAATGGAACAAGCTCAAAGCCTCTGGCAATTCATGAAACAGCAGTCCGACAAGCTGCTTCAGCAGACCCTCCAGCACATAGGGCTGACCTTTATTTCCCTCATGATCGCCCTGCTGATAGGGCTGCCCCTGGGTATTTATATTGCCCGTCACAAACGTGCATCCGGGCCTGTCTTAGGATTTGCAGGTGTCATGCAGACCATACCCAGCATTGCCTTATTAGGTTTTATGATCCCTTTATTAGGCATCGGGCCATTGCCTGCCATTGCCGCGCTCTTCCTCTACGCCCTGCTGCCTATCATCCGCAATACCTACACCGGCATCGAAGGAGTGGACCCGCTGGTAAAAGAGGCTGCTGTGGCCATGGGAATGACAAGAATGCAGATACTGCTGAAAGTGGAGCTGGCCCTGGCCTTTCCCGTCATCATGGCCGGTATCCGCACTGCCACCGTGATCAACGTGGGCGTGGGTACGCTGGCAGCTTATATTGCCGCGGGCGGGCTGGGTGAATTTATTTTTGGCGGCATTGCGCTCAACAACACTAATATGATCCTGGCAGGGGCCATACCCGCAGCGCTGCTGGCCATCCTGCTGGATCTTCTATTGTCACGGGTGCAGAAGATGGGTCGCAAAAAAAGACTGTTGACGTTGTGGGCGATGCCCGTGCTGTTCCTCTTACTGTCCTCTTTCTATGTGCTGCCTTTTGGATACAGCACCCGTCTGCTGGCCGGATTTACACCGGAATTTATGGGGCGCAGCGATGGCGACATCGGACTTCGCGCCGTATATGCTCTGAAGATAAAGACTGTTGTCATCAGTGACGCTGTCATGTACAAGGCGGTTTTTGAAAAGAAGCTGGATGTCATCAGCGGATACAGTACGGACGGCAGATTGAAGACCTATGATCTTGTGGTGCTGGAGGATGATAAAAAGATATTCCCGCCGTATTATGCCGCCCCCGTGGTCCGCAAGGAAGTGCTGGAGCGATACAAGGAGCTCGGGCCTGTGCTGAATAAATTAGCGGGACGTATCAACGATTCGGTGATGACCGGGCTCAACTATAAGGTAGAGCATTTGAACCAGACGCCGGAAAAATGCGCCCGGGATTTTTTGATGGAGCAGGGGTTGTACAAAGAGCCGGCGCCTGTGATATCGGGGACTGTACGGCTTGGTTCGAAAATATTCCCTGAGCAATATATCCTTACGAACATGTATGCGATGCTGATAAGGGGTTACACTGGTCTGCAGGTAGAGACAAAGACCGGGTTAGGGGGAACGAAGATCTGCTTCGAGGCGCTGCAGAATGACCAGATCGATATGTATCCGGAATATACAGGTACGGCATTGCTGGCAATCCTGCAGCCGCCTGTTGCAGTAGTGCGGGCGCTGGGGGAGGACAGGGATAGCGTCTACGAATATGTAAAGAAACGATTTGACGAAAAATATCATCTGACCTGGCTTGATCCCATCGGATTCAACAACGCCTATGCACTGATGATGCGGAGAAGTCAGGCACAACAATTGGGTATCCGTACTATATCAGACCTTACCAACTTCCTGAAAAAAGATAAACTATGAACCTTCCCGAACGATACCACACGATACGGCAGGCCAGTGAAGCCATTTGCCGGCCCCTACGCACGGAGGATTATGTAGTGCAGCCTGTGGTGGATGTCAGTCCTCCTAAATGGCATCTGGGACACACCACCTGGTTTTGGGAAACCTTTGTGCTGATGAAATACGATCTGGCATACAAGGTTTATAACCCTGACTACAACTATGTATTCAACAGTTATTACGAGACGGTCGGGGCAAGGGTCATCCGGACGGACAGGGGCAATCTCAGCCGCCCATCCGTAGAGGAGATCTATGCCTACCGGAAATATGTAGACGCTGCTATGGACAGGCTGCTTACCAGCTGTGCCACCGATGACACCGTGCTGCGCGATACATTGCTGCTGGGGCTGAATCATGAACAGCAGCACCAGGAGTTGCTTTGGACGGACATCAAATACATTTTGGGACATAATCCACTGTTCCCGGCCTTGTCGGATAAGGACCTGGATGATGGGGGATTTGTTGCGGATAAAAGTTTTGTTCCCATGTCCGCGGGGGTTTATGAAATAGGCTTTGAAGGGGAGGGCTTTTGCTTTGATAATGAGCTTGCCCGGCACAAGGTCTATCTCAACGACTATGAAATAGCAAGTTCCTTGGTGACCAATGAGGAGTTTATTGATTTTATCCAGGCCGGCGGGTACGGAAATTTTATTTATTGGCATGCCGAGGGTTGGGATTGGGTAAAGAACAACCAAATCAAGTCTCCTTTGTATTGGCATTTGATAGAGGGCAAATGGTATCATTATACGCTGGCCGGTCTGCGCCCCCTGGATATGAGGGCTCCTGTGTGTCATGTCAGCTACTATGAGGCCGTTGCCTATGCAGCCTGGAAGGGGATGCGTCTTCCTACCGAGTGGGAATGGGAAGCCGCATCGGGAAAATTCAAGTGGGGAAAAAGATGGGAATGGACAGAGAGCGCCTACCTACCTTATCCTGGTTTTAAGAAGGCGGAAGGGGCCATTGGGGAATATAACGGTAAGTTCATGATCAGCCAGATGGTCCTGAGAGGGGCTTCGGTGGCTACTCCTGCGGGTCACAGCCGGAATACATATAGGAATTTTTTTCATCCGCAATTGCGGTGGCAGTTTACTGGCATACGCCTTGCGAAGTAATTAACGGTCTAACTAAAAACAAAGCTATGTTTTCTGTCATCTCCACCAGAAAGCTCATTGGACGTCGGCGGTCCGTCTTTTACCAGGACGTGATCAACGGTCTCAAAGCATCCCAGAAATATCTTTTTTCCAAATATTTTTATGACGAGGCGGGTGACAGGCTTTTTCAGCAGATCATGGCCAGCCCCGAATATTATCTCACCCGCTGTGAGATGGAGATATTCCAGCACCAGTCCGGGGATATAGCTGCCCGGTTCGAAGGCGAGCCTTTTGATCTCGTGGAGCTGGGGCCTGGCGATGCCACCAAATCCTGGCATCTGCTGCGGGAATTGATGAAGAGAAAAGCCCACTTCACCTATTATCCCATCGACATCTCCTCCAATGTCATTGGATGGCTGGAAGAGAAATTACCCACCAGCCTGCCCGGTATACAGCTACAGGGGCTCAATGGGGAATACCTCGACAGGATGGAGTATGTGGAACATATTTCCCAACGCCGCAAGATCGTGCTTTTTATGGGCGCCAACATCGGCAATATGACCATGCAGCAGGCCACTCTCTTTTGCCGGCAGCTGCGTGACAGGATGCGCCCCGGCGATCTGCTCCTTATCGGATTTGATCTGAAAAAGGACCCCAAGACCATCCTGGATGCCTATAATGACAAGCAGGGCATCACCCGGGCATTCAATCTCAATTTGCTGAAGAGGATCAATAGAGAGCTGGGGGCGGACTTTGACGTTGCACAGTTCGAGCATTATCCCATCTATGATCCGGCTTCAGGAGCCTGTAAAAGCTACCTGATCAGCAAGGTCGCGCAGGATGTGCGGATCGGTGAGGAGGAGGTCATTCATTTTGCAGAGAGCGAGCCTGTCTATATGGAAATATCACAGAAGTATTCGCTTGGTGAAACCCATTACCTTGCAAGGCAATCGGGATTTAAGCCCATCCATGAATTCTACGACTCGAAAAAAATGTTTGCAGACATTTTGTGGGAAAGGCTGCCCTGACCCTGCCGATCGATCAGGCCGGCCATCAATGCTTCAGCAGCTTGAAAGCATGCGTCCATTGATTACGGATAAATCCGGGGATACACCATAACAGACACAGGGGTTCGATGGCTCTCGCCGCCTCTATTTGTCCCATGTCCTCCGTCTCCCAACCGAATGCAGTGAGTATACCTGTGACCGTCTGTTTTGCGGCGGCATCGTTCCCACAGATGAACATGGTAGGCTTTCCGCCTGGGAAGGCCGGCTTGTACATAAGGTCGCTACCTACGCTGTTCCATGTTTTTACAAATTTCCCTTCGGGGACAAGGCGTTGCAGTCTTTCCATCAGGGAGTCATCAAGGGTTGTGAAGAACTTGAGCACGCCATTGACCGGCGGCGCCTTCTCTATGGGGTTGGTGGCGTCCATGATGATCTTGCCCGCGAGGTTTTCCATTCCTGCCAGGCGGAGAGCTTCTTCCGCGCCGTCCCCTGCTACGCAGAGGACCAGCCAGTCCCCGAATTTTGCCGCATCCCGGAAAGAGCCTGTCTGACCCTTGGGGTTGTTCTTCTGCCATTGCGCCAATTCCGGCTTATGGGCGTCACGGGATGCCAGCATCACCGAATGTCCTTCTGACAAAAAAGCTTTTGCCAATGTCTGGCCTACTTCGCCCGAACCTATGATACCTACTTGCATAAGATGAAGTTTTAGAGTATAAATTTAAAAAATATCCTGCTGCCCGGTATCTTTGTTATATGTCTAATCTCAATCTCAACACCGACAAGAATGCATTAAGTCCTTCCGACAAGGAGTTTGAGAATAATATCCGCCCGTCCGCGATAGAGGATTTTTCGGGTCAGCCTCAATTGATAGAAAACCTGAAAGTCTTTATAAAAGCCGCGAAGATGCGCGGGGAGGCCCTGGATCATATTCTTTTTCATGGTCCTCCGGGATTAGGCAAGACCACATTGTCCAGGATCGTGGCGAACGAGCTAGGGGTGCATATCAAAGAAACATCCGGACCTGTCATAGAAAAGCCGGGCGACCTGGCCGGGCTGCTCACCAACCTGGAGCCGCACGATGTATTGTTCATCGACGAGATCCACCGTCTGAGCACCGTTGTAGAGGAATATCTCTATGCCGCCATGGAGGATTTCCGCATCGACATCATGATCGACACCGGTCCGAACGCACGCAGCATCCAGCTCAATATCCATCCTTTTACGCTCGTGGGGGCCACTACCCGCAGCGGATTGCTGACTGCGCCCCTGCTCTCGCGATTTGGCATAAAATCCAGGCTGGAATATTACAATGCGGACACATTGCAAAGGATCGTCCTACGCAGCGCCGGCATTCTGGGGACCCGGATCACATCCGATGCGGCAGGGGAGATATCCCGTCGCAGCCGCGGCACACCAAGGATAGCCAATGGGCTGTTGAGAAGGGTGCGGGATTTCGCCATGGTGCTGGGCAACGGCGTCATCGACCTGGCCATTACCCAGCATGCGCTCCGGGCGTTGAATGTGGATGAGCATGGATTAGACGAGATGGACAACCGCATACTTTCCACCATCATAGAAAAATTCAAAGGCGGGCCTGTAGGCATCACTACTATTGCCACTGCCGTAGGCGAAGAGACGGGCACGCTGGAAGAGGTGTACGAGCCCTTCCTGATACAAGAAGGGTTCCTCATGCGCACGCCACGGGGCAGGGAAGCCACTCCCAAGGCATATGAACACCTGGGTAAGGCAAGGCCCGGCAAACCGGGAGAACTACCGTTGTTTTAAGACCGTTGCGGCCAGCGGGACGTGCTATTTCTTTTCCGGAACCGGAGCGACGAGCCTGAACCCATTACCGTGCAAAAAACGCCACGGGCGTTTTGGCCGAAGGCCCATCATTAGACTATTTCTTTTCTGGTACCGGAGCGACGAGCCTGAACCCATTACCGTGCAAAAAACGCCACAGGCGTTTTGGCCGAAGGCCCATCATTAGACTA
>Ga0105240_10013825_pt1 | contig 11056 bp, 13 predicted proteins | sample KBSC54metaG_FD_80426 | JGI IMG/M metagenome (GOLD analysis project Ga0105240, IMG submission 80426) | Corn rhizosphere microbial communities from Kellogg Biological Station, Michigan, USA - KBS C5-4 metaG | ecosystem: Host-associated > Plants > Roots > Rhizosphere > Soil | place: Michigan, USA...
CGACGGAGCGGGTCGGTTTTCGGGTGAAGGGAATGTTATCCCCCAGAACTTGTTTGCTTTCTCGTCCTGCTCAATAAATTCGATCCCGTAAGTAGAGACTCCTTCTGTGGCTGACACCTGTGCGACGATACGAGCAGAGACCTGAGTGCTACGTTTATTCCGCACGACAATCACAGAGCCAATTACCAGATCACGACTGAGGTGGACTGAAGCTCCATGCCTGTTCAGGTGGGTAGCTCTAGCGGGCATCGTAAAGGAACACTTCAGGCGATCTTCGCCCGATAATCCTACCGACGCATTGAGAAACATTCGACGACTCCGACGCTTCGCAATCTGGCTGCGACTAACGGTGACATCAGTCGTTAGGGCTTTGGAGTGGGGTTCGAAGCGAATCTGGAATGGCTTCATGTTGGTTATCTGGGCACATTAAACTCGGGACAAAGTTTCTGCAAAGTACTTCGGTCCTAGGGACCTTCGGCCACTCATTCGGGATGCCAGAATTCCAGGGCACTGGACCTCGGTAATCATAATGGCGTAGTCTGAATTTCGCGCCAGAATGAGGGGTAAGGCCGCCGTGCGGGAATACTGGCGGCCTTTTCCTTTTGTTCCAATCGCTCTAGACTTTGCGTCGGTTTTCATGGTGCACACTTTAGCAATTGTCGTGCTAATCCTTGTCCTAGTGTGGCTCCTGACCGCGTTGCTTCTCTACCACTCCAAACGCTAGGGACTCCGAGGTGTATAGTCAACTTCAGGGCGACTATCACCGGTCGTAGCTGCTCCGGCCAAAGCCGACAGCGGCGGCAAACCTCCCCCATCCGTGATAGCCGCCCCTCGCTTCTTCCCGGCTATCCGTAGGCGCTTTCTGCGCGTTTTCTCCTATTTTCTTTTGTCTATGGAAGATCAAGTTGAACGCGAGACGCTGTCTTTATAGATTTGGGGCGGCTCTCGAAGCGGGATCTCTTCGGGGGAGGAGAGTCTCGCTTCGTCTTTTAGCGTTCTGGGTTACTTGCTCACCTTGCTATTGCGGCTCTGTTTTTACGACTGAGCCGTGTGCGCTTTTAGGCTTTCGGAAAACTTGGGCTCGGGTTGCCGCTGTATTGCAATGCGGATCGGAACTCTGAAATCCTGTGCGCCTCCTAGATCGTCTCCGATCATCGCCTCGATTCTCAGGGGGGCGGGGCTTGTGGGAAATGGTCGGGATGCTGCATGTCGCCTCCCCGGCGTGTCACACCCCGACCATTTAACGTGCGTTCTTTATACCAACTCCATTCCTGTAAAAAAGCCTTCTCATGGGCGTGCGGTCAGCGGACCCACTCGGGGATGGGTCATCAAACATCGTGCATCATTGTCGGGGTGGGGAGCGCAACCCGTGCTATGTCTCCGCCGTTTGCCGCAACCTGCGCCATCACAAGGCCATCGCTAGCAAATTCCGCGAGATAAATTCGCGAGCCATCGGTTTAATCATCCCTGCAGGCCGGGCTTCGAGAGCGGCGGGTGTAGTGTGTTCAGTCCCGGCGCCATCCTCCGAGTCTTGACCGTTGCGAACACCAGTCAAGTGTGATTTGGGATCGGCGGTCTGCGCTGCCAGATTTCAATGGATGTTGCGATAATCAGCAGCCTTTGAGAATGTTTCGACTTACAACTAGAGAATTTACTTGACTGTTCTTACGATGGCGATATGATGCTTCGCATTCTTGGCCGAGCCTCCTGTCCCGGATGTGTCCTTGGGGGAGGAACGCATTTGGTCTCATCTGTGCTCGGTCCGTCATTGTAAGAACCCATATTGACAGCGCGTCGATTTGACGCCGACCCCAGGTGGGCCGGGCAGTTCGACTGAGTCCCAGGTTCCCGACCTACATCTCTTCCTCTGTCACGCTTCTCGGGTGAACGGATTCTGGGTTCACTATTCCACGCTGCCGGTAGACGGTTCGCAAACCGGGGCCAGAGTGAAGCTGCTACTGATGGGCGGGCTTGTGGGGTTGGCAATGGGAGCGGGACTCACCGTTCTCTATTTCGCGCTGGCTGAATTCTTCGCAGTCAACGCGAGAGCCCTCAACGCAAAGCATAAAGCGACAGAGAATGGCAACGAGAACTTAGAAGGCTCAATTTCCATGGACGAGAGGAAGGTTGGATGAAGGCGAAAAGCGATTTTTTGCAAGAAGTCATGAAGGTCCCGCCGCCGGTTGCGAAAGAACTGAGGCATTCCCCCGGTGACGAAGAACAGCCTCCCCCATCCGCCGGGGGCACAGGGGGCGTGATCGAAAACGAATTTCGGTTGCGCCCTTTTGTGTGCGCTGGGAACTATCCAGACAATAGCGACAATTCGGGCTGACTCGCCATCTGTCGACAGCGTGTGAGGTGGAGAGAAGGTATTCGCCCAATTTTCGTCTCTCGCTCTGCTAGCATTTCCGAGATGCATTTAGCCTGTCAGATCGAATTTGGCGACGCCTCAGGGGCAGAAACCGTTCGGTGCGGTAAGCCATCGATTGCTCAGTGCGCTGATTGCGGAGCCGCGATCTGCATCCAGTGCCGTACCGAGTGCTGCGAGGAATCATTCTGCGATTATTGCTACGAGTACCATGTCGCAAATTACTGCCTGCCAAAATCTGCTCAGCGTGAGCGCCCAGTACACGCCGATCAGGACGCTGCAGCATAATAGCCCTAGATGAAAGCAGCTGCAATCAAAAAGGGCCATACCGACCAGAGAGCAGTGGGCTTTCGGGACATGGGGACGTTCGGTTGCGACGAGTGTGGTGAGTTGTTCTCCATCGCTCACAATCCTCTATTAGCGGACAAGTGGGTAGCGGAGCGACAGGCGCACTGGCTTGAAAAAGTCCTTGCCGAAGAGCATGAGCGTGAAAAGAATCATCCCGACGTGATCGAACTGCCGTAAATCTTTTCAGGGGCCAAGGAGCAAGACAATGTATGCTGCCCTACAAACTCGGGTCTCCGCCTCAGCCGCGGTGTGGGGGTGGCATGGCACGCTTGTGGAATTTCGAATGACGAAGATTCTTGCTAGATTCATTCGTGAGTAGTCGTTTCGCAAGCGACTCTTGAGGACGGGACTTGCCTCGGGGGAGGGACAGTCCCGTTTCCTTTTTTCCTTCATTGCTATTCGCAAACGTTACGTGTCTTTCTCTCGGACTTGGCTGTCGTAAATCCGATTAACCATCGTTATCGTGCGGTGGGTTATTCAAAATGCGCTCTGATCGAGCAGGAACGACTGTCGTCATTAGCATTCCGTGTCGAACGGACTGCCATAGATCCCGAACAGGTTGGCGAAGTACGTAGCAGTATTTCTGCAACATAACCGCTTGGTTTCGTACCAATCCCTCACAAACTGGTTTGGGCGGGACTGAATACCGCCGCAATGAAACACGCTTCTTCCTGACACTGCAACGTTTCTATCGTCATTCTTCAGGTTCTAGGGCCAGCACAATCACGAAGCGACGACGAAGGTGTGATCATCCCCAAACGTTTAAGGGAGAGCAACAACGTGGCTTCGTCTACGCCCACTCCGAATGAATCAGGCTACCTTGGAGCCGGGTTTGGCGCTCATCAGGACAGCACGGTCAAGCATGTACCACACGATCTTTTCTACAGAAGGGCCACCTTGGCCCTCCCCTAGTGCAAACAGTACATCGCCTCTCATCTTTTCGCCACGTCCCTCGGTCTGCTTGATGTAAGCCACCAACTCAGGCCAATGCGCTTCAAACTCGGCACGCATCGTGGCACGTTCCTCTTCCCTCTGGCTTTCCCGCACCTGAAAAGCCTCTGGTCAAGAATGTGACCGAACAGCACCGAATTGAACACACGCGAAAGAAAGAAGCACAGCAATGCGAAGAACTATTCAAGCTGATTCCTGAGGCTTTCATCTTTGCTTACGCAGGGACTGAGGGAAGTCTCATAAAACTCAGCTACCAACCGAATCCCGACTTTCAGCCTCCGACGCGGGAGGCACGCGTGTTTAAGAGTCTGGCAGGCGAGATATGGATATATGCGACACAAGGCAGATTGGTACGTATGCGCGGACAGCTCATGGCTGACGTGAAATCCGCCGGCGGCCTACTCGGGTACTTGCAGTACGGCGGTCACTTCGATGTGGAGCAACAACAGCTGTCGCCTGGCCGATGGGAACTCACGTCAGTTGACATTGATATGCAAGGAAAGGCGCTCCTGTTTAAAACGATCGCCATTCACCAAAAAGAGCGTCGCACGAGTTTCCGAAGCGTTCCTGGCACTCTACATCTAGGCGACGCCGCCGAGATGCTGACGAAGCAAGTTATTGTTGCTGCTAATCAGTAATTGAGCGCGATTCGCTTATCGGAGAATGGCTCAGCTCAAGAGCTGTCCCGCGCTCAATCTGAGACTCCGTTGTGGGGAGCGATGTCATCGACCCGCAACGCCTTCGGGCTGGAAATCACTGCCACTCTCGGCTGTCCCCCCGGTCGCTCCCGCGTGGATCCCCCATCCTCTCTCAATGTTGTCGGCACATTGAGCCGAATAGGAGATGCGGAGTATAAAGGTCCCTTATCCTTCTCCTTGCTTTCATGCTTTCTGCGGTACATCCGATGATCTGCTTCGGTCAGCAATTGCTCGGCTCGTTCTCCGTCCGCGGGGTAAAAGGCGGTGCCCACACTGACGGACAATTTGACGGCTTCGTTCATGCGTCTGCCTGCCGCCACTCCCACGGAAGATATTCGCTCAGCCATATCGAGAACCAATTCGACCGATGCTGCTGGCGCAACTACCACGAACTCATCACCACCCATGCGGGCAACACAGTCATATTCCCGGCAAGCCTGTTTTAGGAGTTCAGCAAACGCAATCAACAACTTGTTACCTTCTAAATGGCCGAATTGGTCGTTGATGCTCTTGAACTGATCCAGATCGCACAAAAAAACGGCCAAGGATGTCCCTTCACGTCGACACCGACCCAGTTCCTTTTCGAGCTGGGTGAAAAGAGCTCGCGAGTTGAGCAAACCCGTAAGCGCATCTGTATTGGCCGACGCCTCAGCGTCTCGATATTTCAGAGAATTCTCGAGCACAAGGCCCAGTTTAGAGCTGATCGCCTGCACAATCCGCAGATGATCTGAGGTAAACGCATCAGGTTCGGAGGCATAAAGAGCAAGGACACCGAGTACTCCCGATGCTCCTTCGAGTGGAACTGCCAGTCCGGATCGCAAGCTGCTGAAGTTCGTAGGATCATTCAAGTAGCCCGGCTCTACCGATGGATTGCCGTTCAGAATGGGTCTTCCGTTCTGGGCCACCCACCCGGACAAGCCTTCACCGAACGGTATTTCGAGCGATGATATAAGATCCTCATTTGTCCCTCTCGCGAATTCAGCATGCAATACATCATTGTGAACCAGATAGAGAGCAATGGAGTCATAGGCGACCAACTGCTTTAGACGGGTCGAAAGAACCGAGACAGTGTCCTTTAGAGATAATGAATTCCCGAGTTCATGCGTCAACTCAAACAACATATGCCCTTCCTGGCGTGCCGCAGCGATGGAAGATAAGAACCTGCGCCTTGCAGAGAATCTGTCACTCGCCTCTTCTCCCGAACGTTGGAAGCCTGCTGCCGGAGCCTCTCCACGTTCGACTTTTATTGCGGTGGACAGCCTTGTTCTGCCCTGCGGAGAACACTCGACGGCCATTCGTTCGAGTTCGATATAGCGCGCTTGCAACGCTTTGACGACGTCCGGGTCGAATGCCTTGCCTGCCTCTGACGCCACGCACGCCATCGCCTCATCAAGCGGCAAGGCTCTGCGATATTGTCGATCGCTAGCCAGAGCGTCAAGGCAGTCCACTGCGCCCAGAATGCGCGCACCGATTGGAATCTCGTTTGCTCTGAGACCATCCGGATAACCGCTTCCGTCCCACTTCTCGTGATGCGACCGAACGATGGGCACCACTGGATAAGGGAAGTCCACCTCTTTCAGGATCTCGGCGCCGACAATCGGATGAATCTTCATCTTCTCGAACTCTTCCGGAGTTAACTTTCCCGGCTTCGAGATGATGTGCTCCGGGATCGCCAGCTTACCGATATCGTGCAGCAAGGCCGCAGCCCGCAGCGCTTCCTTTTCCTCATTGGGGACGCCCAGGTCGTCAGCCAACGCCATGGCATAGGTCCGAACACGTTCCAAGTGTTCGTGCGTATTGTGGTCCTTGGCTTCAATCGCGAGTGCTAATGCTTCAATTGTTCGCAAATGAAGACCAGCGATTTCCTCAACGTGTTTTTTTTCGGTTTCAAGTTTGCTCAAATAGAGATAATAGGAACGATAGATTGCATATACTGCGGGCATGCCCACCACAGCCGTCTGCCAACCGATCCGATCACTGAATTGTCCAACGGCTGCCGCAATGGCCGCGCCCACCAAATAGTAAGGAAATGACCAGAAGTAGCACTCCCGCCATATCGCGATCGCTTTTTTCTGCTCCGTGAAGGAGATCACAAGAGATGTTGCGACGGTGTTTAACAGGAAATAACTGATGGCCGCTGCCATCAGGGCCAACGGACTCGCACCTCGGAACACGCTGTTTATACCGGCGTGATAGACGCCGAACGCTCCAGTGATCGCAACGGTGAGTTGGGAGAGATTGAAGATGAATTGCACCGGCTGAATGCGCTTGGATCGTTTCCAGAATGACTGGACTACAACGGCCGCAATCCCAAGAAGCAAAGCCTCCCCGAGCGACATCCCCTTCACAGCCCAGAGAATGAATAGGAAATTGACTGACATCGTGCCGTCGACACCCGGCAGTTTGATCTTCAGGGCTGACGCCGCCGTGGTTACAACTAGATAAAGCAGAAAGTAGAGTGCGTTCTCTTGATGCCACTGAACCGCCGCAACAGTGAAACTGCACGCCGCAGCCACTGCGAGCACACTGATGAAAGCCTTTGCGTGCCTATTAAGGGGCATGGCAGGGTTCTCGTTCTCCGAGCCTAAGACAGTTGTTCCAGTCATGCGAGTTACCTTCGTGCGCGTGCATGTAATCCTCTCGTTATGAACGCCGGGCAATGTTGTGGCTGCCCTTCGCACGCGGGACAATCTGTCCCGCGCTCATGAGCCAAGTTGTCTGGGGAACCCTTATGTCGGCGGCCTTTGCTGCTATTTTTCAAATGCTTACGCTTCAACCAAACTGGCACCTTAGCTGCACATAATCAGCCGAGACTCGAGTTTGTGCCGGAGGAAGTATGAGGAACATCTTGGTTACCGTGCTGCTGGCTGCCGCTTCCATTTCCGCGAGCGCCCGAAGCCGGAAGATTTCTTCAGACGTGCCAGCGCGCAATACCGGGGCCGTCGACGTGATTGTGCAATTCAAACACGTGCCCAGTACTGCCCATGCTGCCAAGATCACAAGCCGCGGCGGAAGGCTGACATCCGATCTCTCGGTAGTCAAGGCTTTGCACGTATCGATGCCGGCCAACCGGCTCCAGGATCTGGCGGGCGACCCCGAGGTCACGTACATCTCGCCCAATCGTACCTTGGTGAGCAAATTAAATAATGCGGCGGTAGGTGTGCTGGCAAACTACGCTTGGAGTCTTGGGTGGGATGGAACAGGAGTCGGGGTCGCTGTCATCGACAGTGGCATTCACCTCGTGGACGATCTCAAGGATGCCCAAGGCCATAGCCGCATTACCTATAATTTCGACACACTCGGCGGCGGTAACGACGACAAATATGGTCATGGCACTCACGTTGCAGGTATTATCGCGGGGAACGGCAAGTACTCGGCATGTGCAAACTGTGACATCCTCATCCGGGGTATCGCACCCAATGCAAGGCTCATCAATTTCCATGCGCTGGACCAGAACGGCCAAGGCACGGATAGCTCGGTAATCAATGCCATCAATGATGCGATTCAGTTGAAGAAGCAGTACAACATCCGCGTGTTGAACCTGTCCTTGGGCCGCTCGGTTTACGAGAGCTACAAACTGGACCCACTCTGCCAAGCAGTGGAGGCCGCATGGAAGGCCGGTATCCTGGTTGTAGTAGCCGCGGGCAACGCGGGCCGCACCAACTACGACGTTCTTAACGGCTATGGCACCATCACCGCTCCGGGCAATGATCCTTATGTCATTACGGTTGGAGCGATGAACACTAAGGCAACGCCCGATCGTTCTGATGACGTGATGACCTCTTACAGTTCGAGAGGGCCAACTGCCATCGATCATGTTGTGAAGCCTGACCTCGTCGCACCTGGAAATCGCGTCGTCTCATTACAAATAGGCGGATACCTGCAAAAAAACTATCCCAGTAATCGGCCGCCCGTGAGCTACTACCAAAACAGCACCTCAACCAGCGCTTCCGATAAGTACTTCATTCTTAGCGGCACCAGCATGGCTGCGGCTGTCGTGAGTGGCGGGGCGGCTTTGCTGGTTCAGAAGAATCCCACTCTCACGCCCGATCAGCTCAAAGCCTTGCTAATGAAGACGGCTTACAAAAGCTTCCCGAACTATACGAGCGTGACGGATGCGGGGGTAACTTATACGCTTCAGTACGATGTGTTCACGGTAGGAGCGGGATATCTTGATCTGCAAGCTGCCATTGCAGCTACGGATATTCCTCCGTCCAATCTGACCGCCAAATCTCCGACGGCGACCTACGACGTTTTCTGCGGGTGCGTTTATTTTGTGCAGGACAACTCTGCTCTTTGGGGCAGCTCTGCTCTTTGGGGCAGCAGCGCACTGTGGGGCAGCGGTGCTTTCGTCGGCAGCCAGTCTGCGCTGTGGGGCAGCAGTGCCCTTTGGGGTAGCAGCGCATTGTGGGGAAGCAGCACGACCGGTGCATTCAATGCGCTCTGGGGTAGTAGTGCTCTATGGGAAAGCAGCGCGGATGCGACTCAGTCTCTCTCTGTGGACGTGAACGGAGAAAACTGAGAACGCAATTCTGGTGAAATGCTGTGCAGCATTCGGGCTCCAGATGCAAATTCCGGTCAGCGATACTGATGCCGCCTTCCTACTGAAGCACGGCCAGAGCACAGAGGGGAATGCTAGCACGCGAGTAGCTAACGAATGGTCAAGCTGGTGAAGATGGCTAAGCAGGCTGTGAAGATGCGAGTGGACTCAGGGAGGCGCAAGATCGGAACAGCAAGATCGCGTAAGCAGAATGGTTCCGCCGCGGGGTTCCGTGCTCCTCATCCTTCCATTCAACCGCCGTCACTTGCCGCGCATTTCGCGTAATCCTCTGAGCGCTAGTCGCAACACGGAAAGAAACCCAGCTAGCTTTCGCACGAGACGCCACGAGCCCTGTCTACGCCGCTCCACCTTACGCGCAAGCAATTCGCGAAGGCGGTCTAGCTCCTGATATTGCATTGCATGGACCACAGCGTGAGTTAAACAGCATTGAACCTTCGATAGCGGAGTTCTCCAATCGGGGAAAGGCTGTAAACCATGCGCCGGCCAACATGGGGTCCGACCAAGTGGAAAAGCCATTTCCCGCAACCTACAAACGTGACCGACTTGAAATGCTCGGAATACAGCCGCCTGACAGCCTGTGTAGAAAACGTTCTTGGTATCTAGCGCAACTGACTACGCTTCATCTTGATCTGTTCCGGGCTGGGATTTCTCAGCTTGTAAACGTATCGACAGGGAATTGGAACTCGAAATTCTGAGCATCGAGGGTCACGGTCGGAGCGGGCCATTGGTGCGCTCGCCAGCACATGATCAAGCACAAGTGTCAACCAAAGGAACCGATTTAAGATCTCATCCGCCTTCAAGGCTGCAAGCACAGCAGCCAGGTATCGGAAACGTGATTTGAGGAACAGATAACTTGTGTAGGATTGTGCAACTACCAGGATAGCAACCCGCCCCCGGACCTTGAAGGCGCCTTCTATAACGAATCGGAAGGATTGGTGCGGCGAAGGGCGATGAGCCTTCGCGCAACTGCCTCGAAGATGTCTCCGCCTTCGAAAGCGGCTTCTGCAATGGCCACCATGACCACTCGGGCGAACTCCTTTCCACCCTCTTCGCTCATGTCGCACCCGATCGCCTGCGCGAAGTTTCTTACCGCTTCATGGAATCTGTGCTGTTCTTCCGTGGCGTGCTCGAGCGGGTTCACCATGCCTGGCTCCTCCGTCTTGCCTCGTCCAACTGCTATGAGGGGCGATCGTCTCTGCCGAACTCCCAACGGCACCCTCAGGTCTAGATCGAGGCGAGAGAGCGCCGGCTCAACTCGCCCTGGGTGCTTTCGTATCAGACAACGGCGGCAGTGCCGGAGCGCATTTGTGAGTTTCGTTGCAGGCCACCGCCTCATCGGCCGCTGCGACTTTATGCGTCGCCGTGAGTTCATGCTCCCAGGCGCAGGCGTGACAACGGTAGAGGAACTTGCCCGCCTCGGTTTCTCTGAGACTGAACATTTGCGCTCCAAGAGTTCCCTGGATGTGCTGAATTCAGTTTGTGCTGGGAAAGCGCTACTTGTGAATGGCCCCGATGTCTGAGGCACAGACGTAACCTAACACGAGTTACGGACGTGGAGGACGGGGAGCCGAGCGCCGTCACATTCGCGAACAAAGGATGACCGCCCTATTCTCACTCTCGAAGAGAACAAGAAATCTCGCGTAAAGCGGCTTCGATCTGCGCGATCGCGGCGGTCACCTCAGCACTCACCGATGCACCTGGCTTAGACGCGTTATGGTATGCGATCACCTGTAAGCCGTTCCGAATTTCATGATTCAGGGCCGCTATGCGTTGCAGGCGCTCATGCATAGCAACGTGACGAGCATGTACTTCGGTCAGGAGTTTGAAGACCAGGGTGGCGACAACTAATACCGACATTCCTGGAACGCTTGCCTATTACAAAGACAAGCTGGGCTTCGAATGTCTGGGGACGTGGCAGGACCCGCCAGTCTACGCCATCGTAGCGCGCGACCAGCACGCGATTCACTTCCGCTGCGCAGCGCCGCCCACGGCCAATCTGGACAAATACACGGACGAACTGCTCGACGCATACCTTCATGTCGAGGATGCAGACGCGCTTTATGCCGAGTGCGCCGCCAACGGTGTGGAGTTCGCGCGCGAACTTGCCAATATGCCATGGCGCTCGCGAGA
>Ga0105240_10013826_pt1 | contig 11056 bp, 17 predicted proteins | sample KBSC54metaG_FD_80426 | JGI IMG/M metagenome (GOLD analysis project Ga0105240, IMG submission 80426) | Corn rhizosphere microbial communities from Kellogg Biological Station, Michigan, USA - KBS C5-4 metaG | ecosystem: Host-associated > Plants > Roots > Rhizosphere > Soil | place: Michigan, USA...
TGTCTGCCAAATATTGGAGTCCGCTGACAAACTCCTTGTCTGACATCTCACCTGCTGACCATAACCATGCGTCTGTTTTTACCCAATCCGGAATCTTGCCAGAGTGAGTGACACTTGGTTGACTGGATGGAATCTTTACCGTACCTTGATTTATCAAAAACTGTAGTCCACTAGTAAATTCATCATCTGAGATTGTACCCTGAGACCACCATTTTGCATTATTTTTCATCCATGTTGGAATCTGTAATATGGTGTTGGCTTTTTGACTCGAGTTATCTGGTTTCACACTTGGGGTTTCTATGATAAAACTTGTAAAATCAAAATCTCCCGTTGTTGGATTGATGAGCTCTGCAGTATATTTTCCATTTTTTTGATACTTGTCACCTGACAATATTGTAGAGTTTGATCCAGACACTCCAAAGTTGTCTATCATGGTATTGTTGGAGTCAATCACGAGAATCTCAGCAAATGATTTTTCCCCAAGCCCAATGGTGTTTATGTCCAGTATGATGTCCTCGCCTGGCTGGTATACTTTCTTGTCTGTGTTTAATTGGTGAGTCATCTGAAGTTTTGAACCTACCTGATTGTCAAATCCTCTGTCTCCGTATATCGATTTGATCTGTGCAATGTCAAGTGATGTAATGTCGTAATGTTTCACACCAAGAACTGTTACAGTATCAATCATGATTGATGGCATGTCTTCTAGCCCGTTGATTATATTGTGTAGCCTATCACTTGGTACAATGTAATGTCCCAATCCAAATGAATGTCCAATCTCATGTCTGATTGTAGAATCTAACTGGGTGCTTGTTGCTACAAGTCCCGTGTAATACGGCATGTCTACATAGGTATAGTATTCTTGATTGTCCTGGAACCACTCTTTTTTGACCCAGTTTGGCTGGACATCTGAATAGTAAATTTCAATATCGGTTTTACCTGTCTCAAAATTTGGAATTGTTACACCCGTTGCAATGAATCCACTTGGGTCTTTTTGCGGTTCTGGATAATAGTTTATTTTTATGTCACATTTTGTATAGTCAAAATTATTTTTCTCTGAGTTTGAAACCTTGACTAGATTGATGTTCCAAACTGGGTGCTTTCCCAAACCTTGGTTAAGCTTTGTCTTCCAGTCAATTACTGCATATTCTGTTTCATCAAGAAGTTGTTTTCCAATAGTTGGAAATTTTGGATTTGGTTGTGGTTCTATGGCGCAAATTGTTGGGCTGTGCTGAACCCTAATTGGCATCTGTAGAAAATAGCCTGTAGCAAAGGCAGAGTTTGAAAAGACCAGACCTACAAAAACAATGATAGCGACGACTAGAATTGCCTTTTTCAAAGTGTCATACCTTGGCAAAAAGTATGCTGCGTTTTATCTGGACTGCCCTTGCTTTGATCATCTGGGTAAACTCTTGTGTGTCCTCAAGTGCTGGTTTTTGTTTTTGGTTTTGGTATGCTTGGAGAAATCCTGAATAGATACAGCCAACTATGATTCCAAACGCGTTTGCGTCCACATCCTTGATTTCATCAGAATATGTCATTGCAAGCTGTTTGTATGAGGCCGCCTCGCTGATATAGTAATCAATTAGACTATCGATGAATGTCTTTGTTGTACTTGGAATCACGAACTAGATTTTCCCTGCATTGTTTATAATGTTTGATTTTTCGAATTTCCAGTCTTGGATCTGTTGTAATTAGAGCAGTTGCAAACTAAAATTGACCACATGCATTTTTGAAGAGTTAACTCAAGAGGTCCATCATGCCAATCGAAGTAAACAGAGTAAACAAGGAATGCCCAAAGTGTAAGAATCCTACTATATTTAATACTGGAAAAGAGTACTTTTGCGGCAAGTGTCTTGCAACACTGAAGATAAATCAGGTAGCAGAAAAAATTACTGCATAGTATCATGTGGACAATTGATTTAGAAGACGAATATTTCAAGATCTACGATGACCGCAAAACACTTGCGGGTTATTTTGCCCCCGAATATGGCGACATTCAACCGGAGGACAAGGCACACCAAGTCATACAGGATATGATAAAAAACCATGATCCGATAAAAGGCGGATACATGATGTTGCCTCTTGTTAAGTTTGGAATATTCGAAGATGGTAAGGAGATGAGTCTTGACTATGTTGAACAACAACTTCGTGAGGTTCACAACAGAATACTTACCTGGAAAAATATGCTTACTGAAAAAGGGATTGAACATCATAAAATTTTGATATCACACACAGATCATGACATGCTAAGCATTACGCTTGGAATAATTTTTCCATCGCCTGTCCCACTTGAGAAAAAAGAGATACTTGGTAATCTGGGAAGCATCCTAGATTTTGCGCATCAAAAAGGTCTATTGTGAGCCACTAGATTTGGCAGTCTGGTAAGATTGGAGGGCGTTCATCTCATACTGGAATGATTGTTGTAGTAATTGGTCTGACTTTGCGCTTGTTGCATTGTTGCCTGTCACTATCCACTCTCTTAGGGTTTCGTCGCTTTGAAGTTGTGTTTGGGTTGACAGTATGAATAGCTGCAACGACGGTCTGAACAATTCTGGAGCTTTTAGGTCTTCATAGCGTGGAAGTATATTTTTGACTGCTAGTATGTGGGCATCAGTTATCTTTAACATCTGGTCTTTTGAAATCTGTCCGTTCTTGTATTGTGTAAGATTTTGATCAAAACTCTGAGTTTCATTTTTTAGGTCTGATTGAATTTGTGCCAGTTGGTCTCCAAATCTCTGACCTGAAAGAGTAGTCTGGTCAAGGTAATAGTTGACAAGTATCACAATTACCACTATGGCTATTCCTGAACCTATTGCAATTGGCATGGTGTGACTTTTACCTGGAGCCTTTTTTCGTCTCACAACAAAGCCAATAATTAATCTGAAATAAATCTATTTGACACAAAAATAGTCTTACGTTCTAAACAACTGGCTAATCTCTACACCATTGTTATCCATATCCAGAAGCTCTGCAATTTTTTTATAATATTCTATAAACTGATCCCCCTTCTTGGTCAATTTGTAACGTAGTGTCTTCTTGTTGTATTTTACAAGTCCCTTGTCTTGTAGTATCTGGAGATAATTTACCAACAGCGTATATGATAAAAAAGCCTTGTACATTATCTGAGTTTTTGATGCACCTGATCTTGTAATCTCTAAAATTGCTTTTACAATGTCAACATGTTCTCTATATTTCATAATGTGTTTGTCCATATCCTTGTTGCATTTTGAAATAAAATGCATGACCGTACCAGAATTTCACACTAGTGTATAGTGATACGTCTATTTCAAATTTGATGATTTCCTATCAAATTTTCTAGTTGAATCTTATCGAACAAATGTAGTTGAGGTTGATTCTTTCTTTGTGACAAGAAAACTAACAACCCCAATTATTGCAATTGCAGCAATCTCAAACAATATCCAGTCTTCTCTTGGAAATTCAATTATCTTGTTTACAAAAGGAGTCAAGATTGGAAATCCGTATTCTGTTGAAAATATGTCATATGATATGTGAGTAAGTATGCTTGTTCCAACTATGGCTCCTAGACGATAGTCGTTTCTACGAAAGAGAACCATTAGAACAATCACAGCAACGATTGCAAATGTGATGGAATGACCCATTCTTGGAATTCCCTCGACATGTAAAAGGCCAATCAGATGATCCGCGTCTATTAGAACTGCAAGAAATCCTCCTAGCAATATGTATCTGACTCTGAGTGTTACTAGGGCTGCAACAACACCCCATGCAAAATGCCCTGTGATCTCTTTCAAGTTTAGACTGCCGTGCTCTATCGGATTTGTCAAAACAGTCTTGTCTGGTAATACTGTGCTGACAAGTGAGAAACCTGCAGCCAAGGAACAATAAACAGCAGAGACTACTATTACAAACAAGACATCCTTTTTTTCTAGTTTCAATTATTGGTAAATGAAAAATGTTTGGTTACTTATGCGTTTGAATCCTAATGTGTGTTAGATGAACTAAAAATGGTATTCTGATTGTTAGTCTATGTATTTTCCTTCTGCGTCTGCTTTTAGCTCTATTATCATTATGCTGCCGCTTATGTACGAGTCATTTCTTGTTGTTCTTACTCGTCCAACCTCGATGTGATATGGATATACATCTACTACTACAGTTCCAACCTTTACATCTGATGGTGCGTCTGTAATTGTAATGTCTTCTTTTTTAACTCCGTAATCTACCAGCTTTTTTATGCAATGATCAAGCAATGGTTGAGGTAGGCCATGATTTATTGCCCAAACGGTGCCTTCGTATTCAATTTTTTCCAACTAGTAACACTCTCTAGTTTACCAGTATAATTATCATACTCTGAATGGATAAAACTGCCAAGGTATAGCATTAATCGAGTAAAAACTGTTTTCAGGTTGTGGCCTTGAGGGTCATGGTGCTCATAACCTGGGACAATGAACGGATCTTTTGAGACAATATGCTATCAAATTCCTGAGAATTTTTTGCCTGTATCTCTGCTATCACATCATAGGCGCCAAATGTGACATGGGCATTTTTGACCTCTGGTATGGTTTTGAGCTCTTCGATTATGTAATCCTCTGCGCCTAGTTCGCAATTGATTAGTACAAATCCCTTTTCCACTATGTTATCATCCTGTTTACGTTACTTAACTTTTTGTCTGTTTCTCTGAAATGATATTCACTTTGTCATGTTCTGGATTCTTGGGTCATAGCATATTGGAAAATATGGCTTGAGATTACTGTTACATGACTCGTTGATGATATTTTGTGAATCAAGGCATATTGTTTGGTTTAACATTTTACTAGAACACTTGTCTAAAACAATCTGGAGCTTGCTGTTCTGCTCATCTATCTCTGTTATTATGGCAGAATTTAGGCCCAAGTTTGCTATCTGTTGCAACCTGTCATCACTACATGCCGAGGTAGGGCTAGAATGGCACAGGCTCATCACCTGCCTTGCAGTAGTGGCACATGTTGTAATGGAATCATTTCCACTTGCCTTGGAACATGTATCAATAAATGACAAGACTTGGTCTTGGAAATAATTTGAATTGATTGTACTGTAGTTGATATTTTTAGCAATTATTTTATCAATTCTAGGGTCAGCACATGCCTGGATTTTGTCAAATTTACTAGTGGAACACTCTTGCTTTAGTTCCATCATTGTTGATTGGCATGAAGAAATGTCTGACTGGACACACAAGTTTACCAGATGAGAAATAGAACTATTCAGATCAAACGACACTTCATTAATTTGGTTCTGGGCAGCTGTTATTTTGTAGTCTACTGTACCTAGAAACTGGTCAATTCTAGGGTCCCTGCAAATTTCTACACCTGTGTATTCTTGTCCACTACACTCTTGCTTTAGGTTAGAAATTGCTGTTTTGCATCTTGTAAGACTATCCAAGCTTTGAAACTGCATGCAGTCATTTACAAGATTTAGATTCTCTGTATTATACTGGGAAGCAGATTTTGTAACACTTGATTTCTCATCTTGCCCTGTCATATAGTAAAATTCAATGTCTCCAACAATTGCAATTACAAAGATTGCAATAGCGACAGATATCAAATACATGATTTTACGCATACTATATCATTCACATTGTGATATATTGTAATTTGTACTTAGCAATAAAACAGCACAAATCTATACGAATAAAACTGTAGAAAAGAATCACAATACTTGAGCGCTTCAGGTAAAAGCACTAGAGAATATCCATGTACTTCATGTCATACAAACTGCTGCAAAGAATATACCATATTTGTCAATGCACACGATATCTATAGGCTTACAACAAATCTTGGAATTGCACCTCAAAGTTTTCTTGAGATTTACGGTGCAAAGGATTTTGATCTTGGCATAAAGGTAAAAGAAGGCCTGGTAGACCTTGCCTTGAAACAACAATCTGGTGCGTGTATGTTTCTTGTAGAATCTAAAGATGTTTTCAGATGTACAGTAAATGAATTCAAGCCGGGTGTGTGCAAATCATATCCATTTCAGATAAAGGATGGAAAACTGACTCAGATGGATGATAAAATGTGTCCTGTTGATTGGGATACAAAAGAATTTGAAGAAATGATGGCACCTCATCTCAAAAAAGACGAGTCAGAATGGAAGTTCTACAATGATCTTATTATGGAATGGAATGCAAAACATTGGATGAAAAAACCGTTAGATGAATTTCTGAGGTTTATGGTAGAACGTGTATCGCTTTCTCTAAAAACAAATGATTGTTTTTGATTCTATGCTTCTATGTTGAGAAATGGATAGCCTGATGGTTTGGGAGCAAGTAATTCGTTTATCTCTCTTGTTCTAGATAGAAACTTGAGTCCCTTCTCAGTTACATGATACAGTTGTTTCCCTTCTTCGTATTCTAATAATTCACTTTCTTGTAGTATCTTCATGTATTCCAGTAGCTGACGATAAGACAAAAGTGCATTATACATTATCCTGGTTTTTGTTGTACCACCTTTGGATGATTCTAGTATTTTATTTAGAATCTCTATTTTACTACGATTTTTCATTAATATTATTATCATGTACCATGTCATAAAAGGAATCTGAAGTGTCGATTCATTTTATTCCGACTCAAACCTTATGAGGTACTATTTCCTTGATGTAAAAAATTCATGCTAACTTGGTTTTTACTAAAATTATATTTTAAATAAAAAGAAGGTTTAGGGTGAATAAGTCACACTAAAACTGGATGCTGCACCAGAATCAGTCAATGCAGATGGGGTAGAATTACCTCCGTTTGGATCGTGCATTGTAATTTGATCATATGTGCCTGTACCTTTGCCGTCTATAGCAATTGCATTACCTGCAGAGTCGGTAAATTGTGCATTGGTGAAATTCATTGTTCCAAAGTTTGCCAGTGGTAATATTCCGCCTGAATAGGGGGCTTCAACTACCCATTCTGCTGATGAACGTTGGGCTTTTGCTTTGAATGTATTAGAATATGATTTACCTGTTGTTGCATCAGTTATTGACAATTGGAATTTACTATTTCCAATATATGCAACCTTTGCGTTGAACACATCTCCAGCATGTACTGTTATGCCAGTAATCTTAAAGGATGGATGTGGATACATTTCAAACCAAGCATAGTTTTGCTGTGCGCCGTTTGAACAATCTTGCTCTGTACCAATTTGCTCTACAGAATTGTCAGAATATCCATCTATTCCGACCCATGCGGAGGAATATGTTGTACTTGAGCCACAAGTAAGTGTCGGAATGATCCAGCTACCTTGCACTGTTTTTACATAGTTACTAGCTGGTGAAGATATGTTAGAAACTGATGCATACCCACTCCAGTTTGAGCTAGTTCCTTCTTTCAACTTTATTCTAGGTGCGGAATGAACACTATCTGCAAATGCAGAAAGTGGAGTCGTCATTATCATTGCCACAATTAAGATTGATGTCATGGCTGCAATTGCCTTGTTGTGATAAGTCATTGATTTGTACCGTGAAAAACAAGTATTTATGAATTAAGTAGGATAAGCCAACGAAGGGATTTGGACCCTCGACCTTCTGATTACAAGTCAGATGCTCTAGCCAGGCTGAGCTACGTTGGCATTAGGTTATGGACTTTGGAAGGTGGTTTAAAATGTTATCACACTTGGAAAACGATCTGGCTTCTTCTACTGCCTTGCTTTTCATACCACCATACGAAATTTATATCCTGATCTGCTGACTTTAGTATTGACAGACACAGAAAAAAAATGTGACATCTGTGGAGCTGAGTTTGAAAATTCTGATAAACTAGAACAGCACAAAAAAGAATCACACCAAGAAAAACCAAAGGCAAAACCTCAAGTTTCAAAATCCTCAAGATACAAGGCTACTGGAATCGCTGCTGCTATTGCGGTGGCAATCATAAGTGTTGTATATTTTTCTGATAATACCACTTCCGTTGGAACTATACAGGGCGTAGGATGTGATCCATTGGAAGGTACTATCTCTCATATTCATGCACATCTTGATCTTGTAGTAGATTCAAAACCCGTCACAATTCCTGCAGGAATTGGAATAAAACCAAACGAGTGTCTCTATTGGCTGCATACTCATAACACCTCCGGTATTATACACATAGAATCTCCGCAACTAACTACCTTTACTCTTGGCCAATTTATTCAAGTCTGGGATAACACAGCTGGCATCTCACCCACGTTTGAAGATGCAATCCATGGTGACAAGAACATCAAGGTCTTTGTCAACGGTACTGAGGTAAAGGACAGTTATGAGAACATAACATTAACTGCACATGATGAAATTGTTTTGGTGTCTGGGAGCATACCGCAAGTAATTCCATCATCGTACGAGTTTAATGGACTGTAAGGAGTTGTATTAGAATGCAAAAAATCAATACCAAAAAACTAGGACCCGATACATCACTAGTCAAGAGCAAGAAAAGATATTTTGTAGGCGATGCTTGGTTAAGCGACATTTCAGTTAAGCTACAAATCCAAGGAGAAAAAGCATATCTTGCAAATTTCAATAACGGAGCAAGAACAAAGGTACACTATCATCAAGGCGGACAAATACTTGTAGTGACAAGAGGGCAAGGAATGCTTGTCATATACAAAAAATCTAACATAACTAAAGATATTGTAAAGATACAAAAACTCTCGCAGACAAGTCTTGGAGAAGGTGATGTGGCTTTTATCCCAAAAAACACGTTGCACTGGCATGGCGCATTAAAGGGGAAAAATTTTGCCCATATCGCACTTAACATATTTACGGAAAAAGCAAAAGAGGCAGAGACAATATGGTACGAATCTGATTTTGTATCGTATGCCACAAAAATAAAGTAACTAGTGATTAATCCCTGATGCGACTAGCACAGTCCAGGGAAATATGATGTTGCCGTCTTTTTCATATCTTGTCGCATTTTTCCTAGCATCTTGTTTTAACTTGCTCATTACTTCATTTCCATGACTTTCTAATCTAGACCTAATGGAATTTGCAGTAGAGTGCATATAGTCATCCCAGTACTCATCAAAGGTTCCTGGCCTGTACACAAAATCATGTCTTGTCACTGAGACGCTCTCAAATCCTGCCTTTTTCAGCTCTGTCTCTAAATCTTTGGGGTTGCCAAACCTGTGAACTGTTGGCGTTCCAACTGGTCTAATGCCTGGAACATGTTCTAAAATGGGCTTCATAATGGTACTAAAATATGGCACATCTTCTGCAAGTCCATGTACTGCTACAACTAGCATGCCTTTGTGATTTAGAATATTTCTAATTGAACCAAGAACTTTTTGAGTGTCAGGAAAAAACATCAACCCATACTGGCATGTGACTTTGTCAAACTTGAAGTTCAACCCAATATTTTCTGCATCCATTTCCAAAAACATGGAATTTTCAAAAACAATTGTCCCTCTTGCTATGTTTAATGCAGTCCTTGATAGATCGATTCCCACCAAGAGTCCATTTGGACCCAAGACCTGTGAAATCTCTTTTGAAACAACGCCTGTTCCACAAGCCACATCTAGTATCTTGTCATCTGATTTGATGTTTGCTACCTTGACAATCTCTGTAGTGGATTTAAACGGCCCGATTTTTTTATCTGCCCAGTTGTAATGATATTCTGAAGCTACTGTATTCCAATTTGCTTTGGTAGTTATCTTGTACTGGGTTGGATCAAAGATTGGTTTCATTTTCTTGTTGCCTTGCTCAAAGCTTAAATTGATTGTACATAAACGCATTTTATGCCTTCCTTCAAAGTCAACGTGATAATTGAAAACAAACCTGAAATTGTAGACCCGGAAGGTGATACTATACTAAATGACTTGATTCTAAAAGACAAAAAGACAAGTATCAAAAAGGTCCGTTCAGCCAAGATGCTCAGATTTGTAATTGATGCAAAAAGCAAGGAATCTGCAGAAAAAACCGTACTTGACATATGCAATCAATTTAGAATATTCAATCCTCTTGTAAGCAAGGTATCAGTTGAGACGCTAGGCGCCTAGCCGCTCTTTATCACTTTTCTATTAAGAGCAGTAACGTCATCTAATGCCCCGTCTATGAGCAGTTTGCTTCGCAAGTATTTTGCAAGGTCAGTCTCAGTTATGATTCCAACTAGGTTGTTGTTGTCAAGAACCAGTAGCCTTCGCACATTCTTGTTTAACATCTTTTGAACAGCATCTTCTATCTGTGTCATTGGCTCTACCCATCTAAAGTTGGGTGACATTATTTCTGATAATTGTACGTCCGCACTTTTTCTGTCAGTTGTTGATACCTTTCGGGCAAGGTCTCTTTCAGTTACAAGTCCAATTGGCTTGCCATCTTGTACTACAACAAGTGAGCTTATGCCCTTTTCTGCAAAAAGTAATGCTACGTCTTTTGCAGTCTTGTTATGTTCTATTGTGATTACAGTTCGAACCATGATATCGCGAACTAGGCCCATAGCTAGTACCAACGAATATTAGAATAAAAACGATTCCACTCTTTTTGAAAATAAATTCATATGAAAATGTGAATAATTTTTCTGCAGACTAGTTTTCTGATCTTATTTTTTGTATAATAAAAAACTAGAATCTCAAGGTAAGTTTCTATACGGGTTTCTCTTATGGCGCTCTAACTCGATCAAAAGTTTAGTCAATGCAAGTCCTGTAGCAAATCCTCCGACATGGGCTGCAAATGCTATTGAAAGTGATGCGACAGAGCCAATGAATACGTAGAGTACTTGGATTGCAAGCCAGTAATATCCTCTGATGTCTCCAAGTGCTGCAGAGATTCCAAGGATGCCTGATATTGCACCTGATGCTCCAATGAGTACAGAATTTCCATTTCCGAGTATGTATGACGCAATGATTCCATGAAATAGCGCGCCTCCAAGCCCTGCTAACAGGTATAGTACGATAAATTTTGGTCTACCAATTGACCTCTCAACAAATCCTCCCATGTATGCCAAGGCAAACAGGTTGAATGCGATATGTGCAATGCCTGCATGAATGAACATTGACGTAAATAATCTCAAAATGCTGTCTGAAAGATATCCTCCCTTGAATAATTCATTTGGAACAAACCCATAGTTGGAAATTATTGAATTCTGTGTGTTACTAAA
>Ga0105240_10013829_pt1 | contig 11055 bp, 9 predicted proteins | sample KBSC54metaG_FD_80426 | JGI IMG/M metagenome (GOLD analysis project Ga0105240, IMG submission 80426) | Corn rhizosphere microbial communities from Kellogg Biological Station, Michigan, USA - KBS C5-4 metaG | ecosystem: Host-associated > Plants > Roots > Rhizosphere > Soil | place: Michigan, USA...
GGCGCGCGGCCTGGCCTTCGACAGCGTCGAAGGCCGCCGGACCGCCGCCGAGCTCCACGCCGCCGCCGCCGGCGCCCTCGCGGCCGCCGAGGTTGAGTTCACAGCGCCGCACGGCCTCCTGCTGTGCGCCTTCGAGGATCCGGAAATCAGCCTTCGCCTGGGCGGGGTCTCCCTTGGCGCAAGCCCCTGGGCCGGCGCCGTCACCGTGGCCGAGAGCGCAGACGGCGCGCTGATGCGGACGCTGGCCGAGTCGACCGTCCTGGCCTGCGAGCGCGCCGGCGCCGACCTCGACGCCGTGCGTCAGGCCCTGCTCGGCCGCCGCACGCTGTCTGACGCGCCGGCGATCAACGCCGAGACGCTGACCGCGCGCGGCTTCACCGACCATGAACTCAGCGCCGCCGAAGCGGCGCTGGCGCGGGCTGAAAGCCTCTCCGAGGCCTTCGCGCCGACGGTGATCGGCGCAGGCTTCGTCGGCGACGTGCTGGGCGCGCCGTCCGAGCTGCTGGAGGCGCCCGGCTTCGACACCCTGGCCTTCGCCGGCTTCAGCGCCGAGGAGATCGCGGCTGCCGAGGCCTGGCTGCTGGGCGAAGCGACACCGGCCGATCTGCCCGAGTCGCTCCGCAGCGCCCTGCTGCCCGGCCAGACGATCGGCGCAGTGGCGCGGCTGGCGATGGCAGCGGCGATCGAGCCGTTCCTGTCGGCGCCGGCCGCGGTGACGCTGAGCCTGCCATTCGCGGCGTCTCCCGCCGCCGCGCTCGAAACGCTGGCGCTCGCGTCCGAGGCTGGCGTGCGGGCGGTGCGGCTGGCGCGCGCCGGGCCGCCCGCCAGTTTCACGCTCAGCCTCGCGCCGCCCCGCGCCGATCCCGTCCGCGAGCGGCCGGCGATCGCCGAGCCGCCGCCGGCCGAGCGGGTCACGGAACGGATCGTAGAGCGCTTTGTGGAGGTGGAGCGCTCGCGCCGGCGCCTGCCCGATCGGCGCAAGGGCTACATCCAGAAGGCCTCGATCGGCGGCCACAAGGTGTTCCTGCACACCGGCGAATACGAGGACGGCGAGCTCGGCGAGATCTTCATCGACATGCACAAGGAAGGCGCCGCCTTCCGCTCGCTGATGAACAACTTTGCGATAGCGATCTCCATCGGCCTGCAATACGGCGTGCCGCTGGACGAGTTCGTCGACGCCTTCGTGTTCACCCGGTTCGAGCCCGCCGGCGAAGTCGTGGGCAACGAGGCGATCCGCTCGGCCACCTCGATCCTGGACTACATCTTCCGCGAGCTGGGGGTCAGCTACCTGGGCCGCGACGACCTCGCCAGCGTCGACCCGAACGAGCTGAACGCCGACGGCCTGGGCCGGGGCAAGGCCGACGAGGCGCCCGAGCCGCAGCCGGCCTCGCGCTTCATCTCCAAGGGCTTCGCCCGTGGCGCGGCGCCCGACAACCTGGTCTTCCTGCCGTTCGGCGGCCGCAACTCGACCGGCGACGCCTTCCTGGGCCGCCTGGCCGAAGTATGTCCCGACTGCGGCGACCAGGCGCTGGTGCGCAAGGGCCGCTCGTTCATCTGCCAAACCTGCGGCGCCCGCGCCCCGCAGCCCAGCGAGGCCTGAGGAACGCGATGCGTCGGCCCGAAGTTTGCTTGGCCGTGGGCGCCAAGATGTGGGTCAGGGAACCTGTGCCGATATGAAACCACTGACGACCGCCATCCTGTTCGCCATGGCGCTGCTGGGATTCACCATCGCGGCCTTCATGCCGGCGAACGCCCAGAATGCGGCCCAGATCGCTCACGCCCGCAACGGCGCCAGCTGTCCGCATTGCAACCTGTTCCAGGCCGACTTCAGCGACCTCGAACTCCGGGGCCGCAACTTCACCGGCGCGCGCCTGCGCCAGGCGGATTTCTCGGCCGCGGTGATGAACCGCACCAGCTTCGCCGGCGGCGACCTGCGCGACGTCAATGCCTACGGCGCGGTGCTCACCGGGGCCAGCTTCGCGGGCGCCAACCTCGCCAACGCCAGCTTCGTGGGCGCCTATCTGGAAGGCGCCAACTTCCACGGCGCGAATCTCTCCGGCGTCAACTTCTCCGGCGCCGAAATGGGACGGGCGATCGGCCTGACTCAGGCGCAGCTGGCGGGCGCCTGCGGCGACGAAGCGACCGAACTGCCGCCGGGCCTGCGCATCCGCAGCTGCGATTGAGGCGGGTCATTACGGGATTTTAAGTGGCGCCGCTCGATTGCCGGGCGGAAATACCCCGGCGGCCGAAGTCGTCGGCCGCGCCGAAGGGACGGGACTCGGTGCCCCAATCGTCCGTCGCGTTCGCCACCCGCATCGCGACCGTCCTCTGCCTGGCGAGCTTCGGAGCGGCCCTCGCCGCTTCGCGCGCCTACGCCCTCGACGACGGAGCCGAAGCGCAGCAGGTGTTCTCGTTCGGCGGCATGTGCCCCAACTGCGAGCTGTCGGGCCGCAAGCTGGCGGCGGCCCGCTTCATCGGCGGCAACTTCACGGGCGCCCTGCTGGTCGGGTCGGACCTGAAGGGGGCGTCGTTCGTCGCCTCGAATTTCGTCGGGGCCGACCTTGCGCGCGCGGATCTGCGCGGCGCCAACATGTTCGGCTCCATCTTCATGAACGCCAACTTCACCGACGCCAACCTGGCCGGCGTGCAGGGCCGCGGCGTCAACATGGTCGGCGCGGTGCTGGCGCGCGCCAACCTGGAGGGCGCGAGCCTGCCCGGCGCCCAGTTCGTGCGCGCCGACGCGCATGACGCCCAGTTCACCGGCGCCCAGCTCTGGGCGGTGAACTTCGCCGGCGCCCACCTGGAGCGGACCGGCTTCCGCAACGCGCTGCTGATCGCCGCCAACCTCGCCGGCGCGGTTCTGACCGGCGCGGACTTCAGCGGCGCGAACCTGGCCGGCGCCAACCTGACGGCGGCCGACCTCAGCGGCGCCAAAGGCCTGACCCAGATGCAGGTCGATCAGGCCTGCGGCGCCGCCAACACCCGGCTGCCCTCCGGGCTGACGGTGAAGGCCTGCAAGGGCGACACGAACGTGATCATCCTGCAGTCGCCCATGGCCACCAAGGCCGGCGCGCGGCGGCGGATCGTCAGCTACTGACTGCGGCCGATCCCATCTTCTCCACGACCCTGTCCTATCAGTAACCCTCTCCCCGTTCGCGGGGAGAGGTAAGGTGAGGGGACGGCCCATGTTCGGGCGCACAGCAGGCGGTGAGGCTGGTTGCCCTCACCTCACCTCTCCCACGCCGTGGGAGAGGGTTACTGAGAGAGCTGTGCGCCTGCCTCAGCTCCCCACCATGTGGCGCAGGATGAAGTAGAGGCAGCCCGAGATGGCGATCGCGCACGGCAGGGTGGTGACCCAGGCGGCAGCGATGTTGCGGACCGTGGACCACTGCAGGCCCGAGCCGTTGGCCGCCCCAGGCGGTTCGGCTTCTGGTCGAGATGTGGCGCACCCGCGGGTGCGGCGCTGTCGGCTGGGATCGTCGCTGTCGTCATGGGAGCCCCTCACGCATGGCTTGGGGTGCACGCTAGGCGCGAGGATCAACAGTTTGATGACGGCATGCGGCCCTGCTCCCCTCGCGGGAGAAGGAAGCGAGGGCCTACTTCACCGGAAGGGCGAGGCGGATGTGCAGTTCGCGCAGCTGCTTGTCGCTGACGTCCGACGGGGCGTTCATCATCAGGTCCTGGGCCTGCTGGTTCAGCGGGAAGGCGATCACCTCGCGGATGTTCTCCGCGCCGGCCAGCAGCATGACGATCCGGTCGACGCCAGGCGCCATGCCGGCGTGCGGCGGAGCGCCGTAGCGGAAGGCGTTCAGCATGCCGCCGAACTGGCGCTCCACCTCGCCGGCCGAATAGCCGGCGATCTCGAAAGCCTTGACCATGATCTCCGGCCGGTGGTTCCGCACCGCCCCGGAGCACAGCTCCACGCCGTTGACGACGATGTCGTACTGGTAGGCGAGGATGTCGAGCGGGTCCTTCCCGGTCAGGGCCTCCATCTCGCCCTGCGGCATCGAGAACGGGTTGTGCGAGAAGTCGACGTGATTGGTCTCGTCGTTGAACTCGAACATCGGGAAGTCGACGATCCAGCAGAAATCGAACCGGTCCTTGGCGATCAGATCGAGCTCGGTCCCGACCCGCGTGCGGGCCAAGCCGGCGAACTTGTAGAAGACCTTCGGATCGCCGGCGATGAAGAAGGCGGCGTCGCCCACCTTCAGGCCGAGCTGGTCGCGGATCGCCGTCGCCGCCTCGGCGCCGATGTTGCGGGCGATGGGGCCCGCGCCGCCCTCCTCGCCGTCGCGCCAGAAGATGTAGCCGAGTCCCGGCTGCCCTTCCTCCTGAGCCCAGGAATTCATCCGGTCGCAGAACGCGCGGCTGCCGCCGCCGGGCGCCGGCAGGGCCCAGACCGCGTTCTTGGGGTCCTGCAGGATGCGCGCGAACAGGCCGAAGCCGCCGCCGCGGAAGGGCTCGGAGACGTCCTGCATGGCCAGCGGATTGCGCAGGTCCGGCTTGTCGGTTCCGTACTTCGAGATCGCCTCGCGGTAGGGAATGCGCGGGAACGGATAGGACGTGACCGCCCTGCCCTCGGCGAACTCCTCGAACAGGCCATGGATCACCGGCTCCATGACCTGGAACACGTCCTCCTGGGTCGCGAAGCTCATCTCCAGGTCGAGCTGGTAGAACTCGCCGGGCGAGCGGTCGGCGCGGGCGTCCTCGTCGCGGAAGCAGGGGGCGATCTGGAAGTAGCGGTCGAACCCGGCCACCATCAGCAGCTGCTTGAACTGCTGCGGCGCCTGCGGCAGCGCATAGAACTTGCCAGGATGGATGCGCGAGGGGACCAGGTAGTCTCGCGCGCCCTCGGGCGACGAGGCGGTGAGGATCGGGGTCTGGAACTCGGTGAACCCGGCGCCGACCATCCGCCGGCGGATGGAATCGATCACCCGCGAGCGCAGCACGATGTTGCGGTGCAGGGTCTCGCGGCGCAGGTCGAGGTAGCGGTAGCGCAGCCGCAGCTCCTCCGGATAGTCCGGCTCGCCGAACACCGGCAGCGGCAGCTCGGCCGCCTCGGACAGCACCTCGACCGCGCCGACGCGCACCTCGATCTCGCCGGTCGGCAGGTTCGCGTTGACGGTGTCGCCGGTGCGGGCGACCACCTGCCCGTCCACCTGCACCACGCTCTCGGCGCGCAGCCGGTCCAGCGCCGCGAAGCCGGGGCTCTGCGGGCTGGCCACCAGCTGGGTCAGGCCGTAGTGGTCACGCAGGTCGACGAACAGCAGGCCACCGTGGTCGCGCTTGCGGTGCACCCAGCCCGACAGCCGCACGTTCGCGCCCTCGTCCGCGAGCCTCAGGGCGCCGCAGGTATGGGTGCGATAGGAGGACATCGGAGACCTTCTCGAAGGCGGTTTTGGAAAGGCGCGGAAGGGCGCATGAGCCCCGTCCGATGTCAAGGCGCGCCCCCTTGGCGGACCCCGGGCGCCGGGGCTAGGGTCCGGCGGGCTCCGGGAAAAGCGTAGCGTGTCGGGCGTGTTCCTCTCCTATTCGCGCGCCGATCGCGCCCTGGCCAGCGAGGTCGCCCGCGGCCTGCGACAGCTCGGCGTCGACGTCTGGTGGGACGAGGACATGCCGGGCGTCGACTGGCAGGAGGAGCTGGCCCGCCAGATCAACCAGCTCGACGTCGTGCTGGTGCTCTGGACCCCGGCCTCGCTGAAGAGCCAGAACGTGCGCGACGAGGCGCGCCTGGGGCTGCAGACCGAGAAGCTGGTCAACGCCCTGGCCGGGCTGGCTGCGCCGCCCTTCCCGTTCGACCGGTACAACGGCCTGCCGCTGGACGGCTGGCGTCCGGTCGAGCCGCACGCGGGCTGGAGCCGCCTGGTCCAGACCCTGGAAGACCGGCTGGCGCAGCGCGGCGCGTTGCAGCCCGGCGACCTGATGCACGCCCTGACTGGCCACGACCGCGACGTGCGCGCCGCCCGCCAGGCGCTCACCGACGCGGAGACCGCCTACCAGCACGCCAAGGCCGACGGCGAGATCGCCGCCAGCGCCGGCGAATCGGCCGCGGCCGCCTTCGCCTCGGCCGAGGCCCAGGTCGCCCAGGTGGTGGCGATGCGCGGCAGCGCGGCGCTGCTGCGGGCGGCCCAGGCGGAGTTCGAGACGGCCGAGGCTGCGCGGATCGAGGCGGAACGGGCCCGCAGCCTCTCGGCCGCCGCCCTGACGCGGGCCAGCCGCGACCTGTCTACGGCGCGCACGGCGCTGGAACGCCTGGTCGAGACGCCGCCGCCCGCGGTGACGCCTCGGCCGCAGCCCGTCGAGCTGACGCAGCCGGATGCGGCCGCGCCGGCGCCCGTGGCGGAGCCCGCCGCCGCCGTGCTTCCGATCGGCGAGCGCCCGGGTCGCCAGGCCGGGGGACGACCGCCCAGGGTCTTGGTCTTCGTCGCGCTGGCGGCGCTCGCCGTCGTGGCGGTGTTGGCGCTGTGGCTCCTGCGGCCCTCCACGCCGCCGCAGACGCCGACCACGCTCCCGGCGACGACCCATGCAGCGACGCCGACGCCGCCGACCTCGCACGTGATCACCCACCCGGACTGGACCCGCCTGCCGACGTCCGAGGAGATGGCCGACTTCTACCCCGAGGCGGCGCAGCGCGCCGGGATCAGCGGGCGGGTCACCCTGAGCTGCACAGTGAGCGCCGCCGGGGCAGTGCAGAACTGCGCGGTCGCCTCCGAGACACCCTCTGGCCGCGGCTTCGGCGCCGCGGCGCTGCGGATGGCGGGCCTCTTCCGGATGAAGGCCCAGACCCTCGACGGCGCGCCGGTCGACGGGGCCAGGGTGAACATCCCGATCCGCTTCGAATTCCACGACGACTGACTGCGACCGGCGCCAGCCGTGGCCGCTCAGAGGTGGCGCGTCTCCGCCGGTGGGTTCCACCAGTTGTCGTGGCGCCCGTCCATGTACCTGATCGGCGCTTCGGCGAGCTCGGCCGGATCGACGTCGTCCAGGCAGGCCAGCGCCACCGAAACGAACGCGCCGCCGATTTCCTCGACGTAGCCGTCGCCGAACGCCTTGATCCCGCACAGCCGGCAGAAGCGATGATGGCCGCTCTTGGAGCCGAACTGGTAGTCCGACAGCTGGTCCTCGCCGGCAAGCAGCCGGAAGTCTGCCGGCTTCAGCATCGCGCTCCAGACCCGGCCCTTGGTGCAGATCGAGCAGTTGCACTTGCCGGTCCCGGCGGCGAGGTCAATGTCGGCCTCGAATCGCACTGCGCCGCAGTGGCAACTGCCGTGATAGCTCTTCTTCATCGAACCCTCCTGCTGCTCACGACGCAGGCTACCGCCGCGCCTGACAACTGACTGTCAGCAGAAGGGCGCCCCCTTTCGTCGCAACTGTGGAAAACCGCCACCGCGATATTTGCGCTGAGAGGCGAAGCGGCCCATATTGGCGGCTCCTGTTCAACAGCTGAAAGGAGGTGATCCAGTGTCTCATTGTCTCCAACCCCGGTCGCAAGCGGCCTGGAGCCTCAAGACGGAGGTTCGCGCCTGACAGCGTTCAACGCTTAGGGTCAAGGTCTCGGTTCTAGGGGATCACACGTCCCCCAGACGACCGCGGTCGACGATGGAAGGGCCGTCCGAGCAATCGGGCGGCCCTTTGCTATCTGCCCGACGCCCAGAGCGCATAGTCGACGATCAGCCAGACCCCGAACAGCGCCAACGGGATCGACCAAAGTTCCATCGGCCAGACGAACACCCGATGCGGCCGCGCCCGACGCATCAGGCTCTTGAAGTCCCAGGGCCTGAGGCCCTCCGTGCCGTTCCAGCGGCGGCCATAGGCCCAGTTGGCGATGGCCGCCCCCAGCAAAGCGACGCCATAAATCCAGGAATTGTTGTCGAGCGTCGCCTCGCCCAGACCGAAGCTGACCGCCATCCCGATCACGCTGAGGAACAGGATCGGAAACAACACGCCCCAGTAGCCCCGGCCGGTCCAGACGAACACCATCGCGAAAGCCCCCGCTCCCGATCTGCGGTGCCTCTATGCCACGGCCGAAACGAGAACAAAACAGGAATCTCAGAACGAGACGCAGGCCCTTTCCCGCACCAGCAGCACCGAGCTCTGGTTGAAGCGGCGCCTGTAGGCGTCGCGCACCGCCTGCAGGTTCCGCCGCTCGGTCGGCGAGCCCTTCAGGACCAGGAACACCGCCTTGCTTGGCTCGCGCACGAACTGGCCGTGGGTGTCGCGCCACTGGCCGTAGACGTCGCTGACCGACAGGCCGTCGGCGAAGCGGGTGGACACCTCCTGGTCGAGGAAATCGCGCCAGGCTTCCTCGCTCACGCCCAGTTCCTGTCCGACGTTGCGCCCGAAGAACAGCTCGGCCGTGGTGGCCGGGTGCAGGCCGATCGGGCAGGCCCGCGGCGCGGCGGCGGCCGGAGTGGCGATCAGGGCCAGGGCGAGGGCGGCCTTCAGGGCGGTCATGGTCGGCTCCCGATTCGAAGCGGTCGGCGCCACTGTAGCAACTCAGGCGCCGGCGCTCATGGTTCCACCGGCTCGACGCCCAGGAATCCGCCCTGGAGGTCGATGATGCGCGCTTCCGTCAACTCGGACGCGCGACGCGCCACGGCGGTGTCCTGGATCGTGCCACCGGCCGTCAGGGCGCGGGTCAGGGCCAGTTCGCCGTCGCGCCAGTGCGTCCAGGCGGCCTGGGCGCTGTCCAGGCGGGCCGACAACCGCGCGTCATCCAGGCCGGACTTCGCCTCGGCCACCGCCGCCGGCATCAGGGCGGCCCAGGCATCCCGCTCGCGCAAGGCGCACATCTCGATTGTCGCGCTGGACGAGAACTGCTGGCGGGCGACGCAGGCCTGCTCGGCTTTGCCGGCGCAGACGCTGCCGGCCGGTCGGGTGGCCAGGCAGGCCTGGTTGGCCGCGCGGGCGGCCGACGCCTCGGGATCTGGCGCGCGAGGCGCCGCTCCGCCCGCCATCGGCGCCGCGGCCAGCAGCGCCGCGCCAGCCAGCGCCCACCGCAACGCCATCCCTACCCTTCTCCCACCAGTTCGCGGCCGATCAGGAACCGGCGGATCTCGTTGGTGCCGGCGCCGATGTCGTAGAGCTTGGCGTCACGCAGGTACCGTTCCACCGGATAGTCCTTCAGGTAGCCGGCGCCGCCGAGCGCCTGGATCGCCTCGAGGGACGTGCGCACCGCGTTCTCGGAGGCCAGCAGGATCGCGCCGGCCGCATCGAAACGGGTGGTGCGGCCCGCGTCGCAGGCCCTGGCGACGGCGTAGACGTAGGCGCGGGCCGAGTTCAGGGCGACGTACATGTCGGCGACCTTGCCCTGCATCAGCTGGAAGGTCCCGATCGGCTTGCCGAACTGCCGTCGCTCGCGCACGTAGGGCAGCACAGCGTCGAGACAGGCCTGCATGATGCCCAACGGCCCGCCGGCCAGCACGGTGCGCTCATAGTCGAGGCCGCTCATCAGCACGCCGGCGCCGCCGTTCTCCGGCCCCAGCGCGTTCTCGGCCGGGACCTCGCAGTCCTCGAACACCAGCTCGCCGGTGTCGGAGCCGCGCATGCCCAGCTTGTCGAGCTTCTGGGCGCAGCGAAATCCCTTGAAGCCCTTCTCGACGATGAAGGCGGTGACGCCCCGCGACGCCTCGTCGGGCTGGGTCTTGGCATAGACCACCAGAGTGTCGGCGTGCGGGCCGTTGGTGATCCAGAACTTGGTCCCATTGAGGATGTAGCGATCCCCGTCGCGGCGCGCGACCAGGCGCATCGAGATCACGTCCGAGCCCGCGCCCGCCTCGCTCATCGCCAGGGCGCCGACGTGCTCGCCACTGATCAGCGGCGGCAGGTAGCGCTGCTTCTGCGCCTCCGTCCCCCAGCGCCGGATCTGGTTCACACAGAGGTTGGAGTGGGCGCCGTAGGAGAGGCCGATGGCGGCGGAGCCGCGCGAGACCTCCTCCATCGCCACCACATGCTCGAGATAGCCGAGCCCAAGGCCGCCGTAGGTCTCCTCGACGGTGATCCCGTGCAGCCCGAGCGCGCCCATTTTCGGCCAGAGCTGGCGCGGGAAGCTGTTGGTCTGGTCGATCTCGGCGGCCAGCGGCGCGATCTCGCCGGCGGCGAAACGCGCGGTGCTGTCGCGGATCGCGTCGGCGGTCTCGCCGAGGCCGAAGTCCATCATCGGGCCGTGGTTCGGGATCATGGATGGCAGCCTAAACAAAGATGCGCCACGGCCCAATCCATCAAGCGTGAGGGTTGGTCCACGAACGACACGGACCGCACGGACCCGGAACTCTCGACTGGGCCGCTCTTAGGTCCGTGTGGTCTGCGTGGTCCGTGGACTCTTCCAATCCCGACGCGCATCGATGGCAGGCCCGCCAGACGCCGCGAGGAGGCTTTCGCTGAGAGCTTCCGCGTACCAACCATGCGAAGCTTTCGCCAGCTCTGGACGGAAGCGGTTCGGCGGAGCCCTGGGCGCTTCCTCGTCGAAGCCGTGTGACGCGTCCGGTAGGAACGTCACCCCGACATAGAGGCCGTCGCGTTCCAGGCGCCGCAGCGTTCGCTCGGGATCAGTCCAGCCAACGACGGCGTCACGGCCGCAGACAATGCCGTACACCGTCGGCCGGTTCGCGCCCCAGCCGCGCGACAGCGTCCGGGAGAGCGGGCCGCAGTAGGGGTAGAACAGGATTGCGGTCCTGATCGGCAGCGCCGTCGGTCTCGGCCGGGCCAGGGCTTCCATGACCGCCCAGGCGCCGTGGCTCCAGCCGGCGACCGCGATACGGCTCGGGTCGGCCCAGGGCTGGGTCTGCACCCAGTCCAGCACCGTCAGCACGTCGTGGCAGCGCTCGGCGCCGCGTAGCCGGATGCCGGTGCAGATCGTCGCCTGGGCTTCGACCCGGCTGATCCCGCGCGGGGTAAAGCTGTCGACGATCACCACGGCGACGCCGGCGCTTCGGGCGGCTTCGGCATAGTCGAACTGCATCGCGAAGAGGCCACCGCAGCCGTGGAACTGCAACACGACCGGGAACGGGCCGTGGCCCTCCGGTTTCACCACCGTCATGTGGGGCCAGAGCCGCC
>Ga0105240_10013830_pt1 | contig 11054 bp, 9 predicted proteins | sample KBSC54metaG_FD_80426 | JGI IMG/M metagenome (GOLD analysis project Ga0105240, IMG submission 80426) | Corn rhizosphere microbial communities from Kellogg Biological Station, Michigan, USA - KBS C5-4 metaG | ecosystem: Host-associated > Plants > Roots > Rhizosphere > Soil | place: Michigan, USA...
CTACAGGCGTGTGCTCTCCCCGTGCTGCTAACTCTTTGTTGTACAGACGCAGCAGGAGCCCTACCGCCCGGTCATCGCATGGCACGACCAGATCAGGCTGCGACGTCGCAAGTGCCTTGCGCAACGAACGGATCGCCAGCAGCGGACGGTAGAGATGACATTCACCGACATAGCGGCTCTCGCGGGCCGGGGCTCGGCGCGGGCAGAGCGCCTCCACCGACCAGGATGCTGCAGCGAATCCACCGGCGTAACGTGCGGTGGACGTCCAATCGACCGTCGTAACCAGAAGAACCTTACGTGCCATTTTGGGTTATTCCGTGCTTCCCCGGACCACGTTCTGCACGGTCCGTTCCGCCTGATTTCTCAGACTTCTGGCACGAATCTGGAACGCACAGCGTTGTGCGGAGCGCGGAACGCTACCCACACGGATCAGACCGGGACGAACGTCCCAAAGTGAGCGAGTGGAGTTTCGAAATGACACAGACATGCGATGTAGCGATCATTGGCACCGGGCCCCACGGTTTGTCGCTGGCCGCGCATCTGAAAGCGCGTGGAATCAACTTCCGCATCTTCGGCAAGCCCATGGGCACCTGGGCCGAGCACATGCCCAAGTCGATGATGCTGAAATCCGACGGGTTCGCTTCCAACCTGTCGGCGCCGGCGCGTGAGTCCACACTCAAGGCCTATTGCGCGCGCAACAACATCCCCTACGCGGATGAAGGCCTTCCGATTCCGCTCAAGACATTCCTGAAATATGCGGACTGGTTTCGCAACCGCTATGTCTCCGAACTTGAAGACACGATGGTCACGGCGCTCAGGAGCGACGGCGATCTCTTCGCCCTGACGCTGCAGACCGGAGAGACGGTCGTCGCTCGCAACGTCGTCATGGCGGTCGGCATCACCTGGTTTGCCTATACGCCGGACGTCCTGGCCGGACTTCCAGCATCTCTGGGATCGCACAGCGAAGCCTACGGCGACGTTACGCACTTCAAGGGACGCGACGTCGCCGTGATCGGCGCAGGCGCTTCCGCAGTCAATCTCGCCGACGAACTCGCCAGCGAGGGCGTGCGCGCCCACATCATCACACGAGAAGCGGGGATCGAATTCAATCGCGTTCCCGACGCTTCCGATCAAACGTTGGCCGCGCGCATCCAACGGCCTGCGTCCGGCATCGGCCGCGGCTGGAAGTCGGTCTTCTGCGCTCAAGCGCCACTTCTGTTCTATCGCCTGCCCGATTCGCTCAAGCAGCGCGCGATCCGAAGCCACATGAAGCCGGCGGCTGGCTTCTATATGCGCGGCAAAATCGAAGGCCGCGTCGCGACCTCGCTCGGCCGCTCCGTCGCGAAGGCGGAAGAAGCCGGCGGTAAAGTCGCTCTCACGCTAACGGATAAGGATGGCGTGCAGGAGACGAAGAACTTCGATCATGTCGTCGCAGCGACCGGCTATCGCCCCGACATGCGCCGCGTGCCGTTCCTGTCAAAGAACCTGTGCGGGCGCATCACGCTCACCGACGGTTCGCCGATCCTTTCCGATGGATTCGAGACGCCAGTGCGCGGCCTGTTCGTGACGGGGCCTGCGGCGATGAACAGCTTTGGCCCGCTCATGCGCTTCATGGTGGGTGCGGAATTCGCAGCACCGCACGTTGCAAGTCGCCTCGAACGCAAGCTGGGGAACATCTCGGAGACCAAGCGCGCTGCCTAACCGTCCGGTCAGGCCGTTTTTGCAAGTGGCGGCAGCACGCTAACGTCTTCGCTCACCAGACAGGGGACGGTGACACTGACTGTCGTACCTCGTTCCACAACGCTTTCGATCTTGAGGCTGCCGTCGTGGATCTCCGCAAGCGCGCGCACCAGCGCGAGGCCGAGACCGGTACCTTCCTGCGAAGCACCGACATTATTTCGGACCTGCACGAAAGGATTGCCGAGGCGGCCGACCTGATCCGGCGAAATTCCGACGCCGGTGTCTTCGACCGACAGCACGAGTTTGCCGTGCTCCGGTCTGGCATGCACAATCACTTTGCCGCCCGAGCGCGTGAATTTGACCGCGTTGGAGAGCAAATTCAGCAGAATCTGCTTCATCGCGCGCCGGTCTGCATCGATCGTGAGGGGCACTGAAGGCACATCGTTCAGCAGCGCAATGCCGTCGCGATCCGCGCGCTCGTGCATAAGGTCCATGCAATCACGAACAATTTCGCGAACGTCGAACCGCTGACGATGCAGCTCGAACTTTCCCGCCTCGATTTTCGACATATCGAGAATATCGCTGATCAGACTAAGCAGGTGATGGCCTGCACCCTGTATAAGACCGGAATATTCCCGGTAGCGCCCGTCGCCAAGCGGCCCATACAACTCGCTCTGCATCAGTTCTGAAAATCCGATGATCGCATTGAGCGGGGTGCGCAGCTCATGGCTCATATTGGCAAGGAACATCGATTTCAGACGGTTCGCGCGCTCGGCACTGTCGCGCGCAACAAACGCTTCCTCGCGCGCGCTCTCAGCGCGCACGATAGCGGAGGCGAGACCATGTTCCAGCTTGCGCCGCTCCGCCAACGCCGCGCCGACCAACACGACGGAAAGGCCGATCACCGCGATGAAAAGCTGCACGATGACGATCTGTTCGCGCACTGTTTCCACATGAACCGCAAAATGGCCGTGCCCCATAAGAGCCGGCGTCATCAGATAGGCAGCTGCCATGAGCAGGCCGATTGTGCCGCCTTCAAATCCGCGCTGGAACGTCACCAGCATCACAGCCGGAAAGATCAGGAAGGCAAGCGGATAGCTGCGAAGATAGAAATTCAATGCGAGCGCTGCTGCGACCGTACCGAGAAGCAGAAGGGAACCGATGACCTGGTCGCGCGAAAACATTCTGGCGACCGCGTCGAGCTTCACGGTCATCAATATGGGCACCACGATGCAATAGCCCAGCGCGTCGGTCGCGTACCAATCGAGAGCCTGTATGAAGAACGGCCTACCGAAGGAGAAATAGAAAAATGTCGCCGACATCAAAGCCGACACCAGCGGAGCCGGTCCGCCGGCCAGAGCATAAAAGACGCAAAGCGATCTCGGCCGCGCAAACTCTCTATTGAAGCCGAAATAGTTCAACGGAGCCGAGACGATGAGAACGCCCACCGCGTTACACGACGTCAAAGCCGCCGCTATGGCCAACGTGTCGCCCATGACGATATCGCCGATGAGATTGCCGGCCAGCCCTGCAGAGAGAATCGCGAGCCGTTCGCGGGGCGGATGCTTGAGCATGAAATAAACGAGAATCGCGTTGGCGACCCAGATCGCACTCACGCGCCCAATATAGTCGGAGAGCGCGAGCCCCCCGCAAGCGCTCAGAAAAATAAGGCTGAAGACCAACGCCAGACGAGCGTTGAAAGGGCCAGTTCCCCTTCGCGCAAATTCGTCTGTGGCCGTGGTGACCATCGAAGCTTCAAATCCCGTGGGGTCCAGCCCCTTTGCGCCAGACGACAATCAACCTTTGGTCTAGCAAAGACGGGATAATGCCCCGTTAACCCGATCCCACACGGCCTTGTGGTCGCGCGCGAGGAGCACGCTATGCGTCGATAAAGGTTTCGGAAAACCGGCTTGCCGAGCCGTAGCTCACGGCAACGGGTCCGCCTTCGCCCTTTGGGCTACGGCGCGAGAACCTTCTCTCGCTTCGCGAGCGAAGGCTGGTGCCGCTTGCGTGACTCGAACACGCGACCCCATCATTACGAATGATGTGCTCTACCGGCTGAGCTAAAGCGGCCCCGGGAAGGCGCGGAAAATAGGCAGAACCTGCGCGCACTGCAACAGAGGATTTACGCCGCGGAAAGCCTCGTTTTTCGCGTTGCCCGGCTCGTTCGGACAGGCCATGGTGACGCATGCTCTCGAAAGCCGACGACTATCCGATCCATCAGCTGCCTGAACCGATCGCCACGGCCGGCACCGACCGCAACTTCTACGACCGCTATTTCTTCAACGGCTACACGATGGACGGCGGTGTGTTCTTCGCTGCCGCGCTGGGCGTCTACCCGCACCTGAATGTGATGGACGCGTCGTTCTCTGTGATCGTGGACGGCGTTCAGCACAATCTGCGCGCCTCGAAGCTCCTGAACATGGAGCGGATGGACACTGTGGTGGGGCCGATCTCCATCGAGATCGTCGAACCGCTCAAGACTTTGCGCCTCCATGTCGCCGACAATGAGCATGGCATCAAGGCCGATATGATGTTTCATGCGCGCGCGTTGCCGGTGGAGGAGCCACGCTTCACCTACCGCATCGGGCCGCGCACGGTGATGGATTACACGAGGCTGACTCAGAACGGCGCTTATGATGGATTCATAGAAGTCAAAGGCAAGCGTATCGCGTTGTCGCAAGACAAGATCGTTGGGACACGCGATCGCTCCTGGGGCGTGCGGCCCATCGGCATGGGCGATCCGCAGGGCGTGGCGCCGCCGCGTCTGCCGCAATTCTACTGGCTGTGGTCGCCGCTGAATTTCGACGACCGCTTCATGCTCTATCACAAGAACGCTGACGAGAACGGCACGCCATGGAACACGGCCTCGGTTATCGGCGCGCTTGGCGATGCCGCGCCATCGCACATGACAAGTTGCGCGTCGAAGATTTCCTACAAGCAGGGCACGCGTCATGCACAAAACGCCGTGCTTGAAACCGTCGATGCCGATGGCGGCAGGTGGGAAATCGAACTCACACCGCGTTTTCAATTCTACATGTCCGGCATCGGCTACATGCATCCGGAATGGGGCCACGGGATGTATCGCGGCGAGAACGCAGTTGGCTATGACGCCTACGATCTCGCGACCCTCAACGAGAACGATCCACGCTTCCAGCACATCCAGGCGTTCGTGACCGCGACGCTCAAAGGTCCCGGAGGTGTCGAGCGCGAAGGTGCGGGCGTTCTGGAGCAACTCGTCGTCGGTGCTTACAAGCCCCACGGGCTCACAGGGATTTTCGATCCTGCGCCATGAGCGATGCGCTGACGCTGAACCTCGCGAAATATCTGGCGGCGAAGCTGAACGCACCCGATCTCACCGTGCACGATCTCGCGCGCATTCCCGGCGGCGCGTCGCGCGAGACATATCGCTTCCGCGCGCGGCATGGCGGCATCGAACGCAAACTGATCCTGCGCCGCGATCCGCCAGCGAGCTTGATTGAGACCGAACGCTCCACCGAATATCGCGCCTATCAAGCGTTCCACAAACTCGGCCTGCCAGTGCCAGAGCCCATCGCACTCGAACTGGGACATGAGGCGCTGGAGCGTCCATTCTTTATTATGGCGGAGATCGAGAATGCGACCGTCGGTTCGATCCTAGCACCCGATCCCTATGGCGCGCATCGCGATAAAGTCGGGCAGCAGTTCTTTTCCATTCTCGGCCGCATCGCCGGCGCCGATCCGAACGCGCTCGGCCTTGCCGATTTCGAAGGCGCCAAGACGCCCGATCAGTGCTGGCGCCACGAAGTCGCGCGCTGGGAAAAAGTGATCGATGAGGATGAAGGCGAACCGCAACCGATCGCACGCGCTGCGATCCGCTGGCTGAAGCGTAATCCCCCGCCGCCCGCGCAGAAAATCTCTGTCGTGCATGGCGATTATCGCAGCGGCAATTTCCTCATCGATTCGGGCGGCTATATCCGCGCGATCCTCGACTGGGAGATGGCGCATCTTGGCGATCCGCTCGAAGACCTTGGCTGGGCCATCGATCCGCTGTGGGCGCATCATGATCCATCTCATCCCGCGGGCACACTTGCGCGCGCCGATGCGATCGGGGTGTGGGAAGACGCCAGTGGATTGAAAGCCGATCCAAAAGCACTCGCCTGGTGGGAAATCTTCGCGAGCCTGAAAGGCTGCGCGATCTGGATTTCGGCGGCGCATGAATATGCGACCGGGCGCAATGACGATCCGGTCAACGCGTTCTCGGGCTGGTACTGCCTCGCCTATCACAACAAAGTCTTAGCCGACCGGTTGGGAGCGCTCGCATGAAGCCCGACGCGCAGGACATCCTCAACAAGAGTGCGGACCAACTGATGGGCCAGCTCGCGCCCGCGCTCAACGGCAATTACTCACAAGGGACAGCAGCGATCATGTCGTTGCTGATGAAATTCGCGGGCAGGGAATATGAGCGCGGCGCCGATATTCGCGTGACGGAGAATGCCGACATACGCGCGCTGTTTGCCGAGCTTGCGCCGCGTGTCGGCGATTCATCGCTGCGCAAACGACTGGAAGAAGCTGTCGCGACGCGCGACACATCGCTTGCGATTTCGGCCCTCAACGCCGCCAATCACGATCTGCGTCGTACCCTGATCGGGCTTCAGATCTGGGTCGAAGGCAACGGCACGCATGATGACCGGAAACGCATCTGGGATGTGCTGAAAGCGATGGCAGATCGCCGGATCGTGTCACTGTTCTAACTGCCGCGCGGGTGTGCCCTGGCGTAGACGGCCATCAGTTTTTTCGTATCGATCTCGGTATAAGTCTGCGTCGTCGATAGCGACGCATGGCCAAGCAATTCCTGAACGCTGCGCAGGTCGCCGCCGCCGGCGAGGAGATGCGTCGCGAAGGAGTGGCGCAGGGCATGCGGTGTCGCGCGTTCGGACAATCCCAGACGGCTGCGCAATCTCTGCATCAACAGCTGCGCCTCGCGCGCGCTCATCGGCTTGGCGCGGCGCGACAGGAACAGCGGCGTGTCGGGCGCGCCGGAAAATGGAATCTTCTCCGCGTAGGCTTCGACCGCTTCACGCACGACCGGCAGCACCGGCACGACGCGTTCCTTCTTGCCCTTGCCGATGATCGAGAGCGACGTACCGAGCGGTACATCTTTTTGCTTCAGGGACAATGCTTCCGAGATACGCAGTCCGCAGCCATACAGCAGCGTGAGCAGCGCCGTGTCACGCGCCGCGATCCATTCAATGTCGTGCGTGCCGGCGTCTTCGATGGCGCGCGCAGCATCAACTTCGCTTAACGGTCTGGGCAGCGTGCGCGGGATTCGCGGCGTGCGCACGGCGCGCGGGGCGGGATTGTCGGCAATGCCTTCGCGCGCGAGATGCCGGAAAAAGCTGCGGATCGCCGAGAGCGCACGCTGCACACCGCGTGGGCCCAATCCGCGCGTGCGCCGGTCGGTGATAAAGGCGCGGATGTCGGCTGCCGTCAGCTTAGACAAAGCGCGCGCATCGACACGGCCACCGAGATGTTCTTTCTGGAAATCGAGAAACCGCCCGAGGTCGTCGCCATAGGCACGCAGCGTGTGCGCACTCGCACGCCGCTCGTCGGACAGAGATTTGAGCCAAGCAGCGCTCAGCTCTTCGGCGGATTGCCCCATGCCTTGACCGCGCGCTCGACCGCTTCGAGCTTTGTTTTCAGCGCCGCGTTCTCGGCGCGCAACTTCTCGATCACGTGCAGCTGCATGTCGAGTGCCTCGCCTTCGAAGCGCGGTGGCAGCAGCATTGCCAGAAACGAGCCATCTCCGGCGAGCCTTGCCCTATTCATGCGGATATACGCCCGAACGGCCTCATCGGCCTCGGGCGCAACACTCTGTGCCTGTTCGCTCATGCGTCCCTGATCTTCACGCCGGCTTTCTGCGCATCTGCGAGAAAAGCGGCAAGCCCCTTATCAGTGAGTGGATGACTTAACAGTTGGTCGAAAATCTTGGCCGGGATCGTCGCCACATCGGCGCCCGCGAGCGCGCATTCGCGCACATGCGACACACTGCGGATAGAGGCGGCGAGAATCTGGGTCTTGAACCCGTAATTGTCGTAGATATCGCGGATGTCATGGATCAGCCCCATGCCGTCCTCACCGCAATCATCGACGCGGCCGATGAACGGGGAGATGTAGGTCGCGCCCGCCTTCGCCGCCATCATCGCCTGAACCGGCGAGAAGCAGAGCGTGACATTGACGTGCAGATCGTCCGCCGCCAGCGCACGGCAGGCCTTGAGCCCGTCCCAGGTCAGCGGCACCTTGATCGTGATGTTCTTGGCGATCTTCGCGAAGCGGTGACCCTGCTTCATCATGCCGTCGAAATCGGTGGCCAAAACCTCGGCGCTGACCGATCCCGAAACGATGCCGCAGATTTCCTCCAGCACATCGACATAGTCGCGGCCGGTTTTGGCTGCGAGAGAAGGATTGGTCGTCACGCCATCGACAAGCCCGGTCGCCGCGTATTCGCGGATTTCCTTCATATCGGCCGTATCGAGGAAGATTTTCATTGTGCCATTGACCGGACAGAATCGCTCTGGTGAGTGTACCGCATGAAGGACGCCGCGTTGAAGCCCGCTTTGATGCTCGGACCAAATCCGCGCGCCGGTGTGCTTTTGCCGCTGCCCTTGCGCGGTGCCTATGACTACAAACTCCCCAAGGGCACGGAGGTTGCGCGCGGGCTTCTGGTTGTCGCACCGCTCGGGTCGCGGGAAACCCTGGGCGTGGTGTGGGGCGAGGCGGAAGGCGGCGTCGGCGACAATCGCCTGAAAGAGGCGGTCCCTTTAGACGGACATCCCGCTCTTCCAGCCGATCTGTGCGATTTCGTCGATTGGGTTGCGAATTACACGCTGAATTCGCCCGGCAATGTTCTGGCCATGGCATTGCGTTCGCGTCAGGCCTTCGAGGCGGAAGTTCCGCGCACGGCTTACATTCTTGGCGAGGCGAGACCAACAAAGATTACACCGCCGCGCCAGCGCGTGGTCGATACGGCTTCGGATGGATTGGCGCGATCGGTGAGCGCTTTGGCACAGGAAGCCAATGTGACACCCGCCGTCGTGCGCGGATTGATCGATGCAGGCACACTCATTGCCGTCGAGCTTCCCGAGTTCACGCCATTCACGTGTCCCGATCCGGGATTCGCGCATGTCGTGCTCAGTCTCGAACAGGAAGCCGCCGCGCGCAGCATGAAGGCTGCGGTCGCGGCGAAACGTTTTTCGGTCAGCCTGCTCGACGGCGTCACCGGCTCCGGCAAGACGGAAACCTATTTCGAAGCTGTCGCCGAAGCGTTGCGCGCGGACAAACAGGTACTGATCCTGCTCCCGGAGATCGCGCTCACCATCCAGTTTCTTGACCGCTTTGCTGAGCGTTTCGGCTGCAGGCCCGCAGAGTGGCATTCAGACCTGTCACAGAAAGAGCGCCGCCACGTCTATCGTGCGGCCATGAGCGGCGAAGCGCGCGTGATCGTCGGCGCGCGGTCGTCGCTGTTTCTCCCATTCAAAGACCTCGGCCTCATCATCGTCGATGAAGAACATGAGCAGGCCTATAAGCAGGAAGATGGCGCGATCTATCATGCCCGCGACATGGCGGTGGTGCGCGCGCGCATCGTGCATTGCCCAGTCGTCCTTGCGAGCGCCACGCCGTCGCTTGAAAGCCATGTGAACGCGACGGCCGGACGCTACGCACACCTTTCTCTACCGCGCCGGCACGGCGCAGCAGTTTTGCCAGAAGTCCGTCTGATCGATCTCACGCAGGAGCGCGGCGATCCCGGCACATTCCTGTCGCCGCCATTGCGTGAGGCGATTGCCGCGACGCTAGCCGCAGGCGAGCAGGCGATGCTGTTTCTCAACCGCCGGGGCTACGCGCCGCTCACGCTCTGCGAAGCCTGCGGACACAAGATGACCTGCCCGCATTGCGCGGCATGGCTGGTGGAGCATCGCTATCGCAGGCGTCTGGTCTGCCACCTCTGCGGCTACGACACACCGACCCCGCCCGAATGCCCGCAGTGCCACGGCGCAAATACCTTCATCGCCTGTGGACCCGGCGTCGAACGCGTGGCGGAGGAATTCGCGAGCGTCTTTCCCCAGGCGCGGATGGCGATTGCGTCGAGCGATACTTTGTATGGTCCGCAGGAAACACAGGCCGCCATCCGCGCCATGACCAGGCGCGAGACCGATGTGCTGATTGGTACGCAGATCGTGGCCAAGGGTCATCACTTCCCGCAGCTCACCCTCGTTGGTGTGATCGACGCCGATCTTGGCGGATCGGATGGCGACGTGCGCGCACGCGAACGCACATTCCAGCTTCTGCATCAGGTGTCGGGCCGCGCAGGCCGCGCCGACAAGCCCGGTCTGGTGTTGATTCAGACGCGCAATCCGAAAGACTCCGTGCTGCAGGCATTGGCAAAAGGCGACCGCGACGCGTTCTATGAGCAGGAACGCAGCTTCCGCGAACGCGCGAAGTCACCACCCTATGGGCGCCTCGCCGCGATCATTTTGTCCGGACCGCACGGCGATGACGTACGCGATAGCGGACGCCTGCTGGCGAAAGCCGCACCGTCCGCGCGCGGCGTGAAGATCTGGGGACCGACACCGGCATTCTATTCGCTGCTGCGCGGCCAAACGCGTGAGCGGCTTCTGGTACAGGCTGATCGCGGCGTGGACATTCAGGGATACATGCGTGCATGGCTGCGCGAGGCGAAAGTGCCGAACGCCGTGCGCCTGACTGTCGATATCGACCCGATGAGTTTTTTCTGAGGGTATAATTCCATGCGAACCATTCTGTGCGCTCTGAGCCTGACGTTGCTTGCAACGGCCGTGTTCGCCGCTGATTACGACAAGACCGAGAAGACCAAGGCCTATGAAGTCCGTCTGCGTATCGCTGGCGCGGCGATGGCGATTGTCCCACTGCGGAATGAGATCCTGGCGCGCTGGAAGAATGAGACCGACGAGATCAAGGAGCAATCGACCTCAGACCTGAAGGAGATGCCGCAATATTTTCATCCCTATGCCTTCGATGCCGACTGGCGCGTGACGTTCGAGAACGATCACGTTATCAGCCTATCGACGAATACCTTCATCGACGAAGGGGGCGCGCATCCGAATGGCGAATTCGACAGCATCGTCTGGGACAAACGTTCGAATCGCGTCGTGCCATTTCACGGATTGTTTGCGCCGAGCCGCGCACAGGCTGCGTTCAAAACCATTGCCGACGCCGCGCGCAAAGCTTGGCGCAAAAACATGATCGAGAAAGCGGGCCCCGATGCCGAAATGTCGGACATGGATCAGGGTATAGGCGCGGACGAGAAGCACCTCGGCCATTACGCACTCACCTATGCCAAGGGCGACACCAAGGCGAAC
>Ga0105240_10013831_pt1 | contig 11054 bp, 9 predicted proteins | sample KBSC54metaG_FD_80426 | JGI IMG/M metagenome (GOLD analysis project Ga0105240, IMG submission 80426) | Corn rhizosphere microbial communities from Kellogg Biological Station, Michigan, USA - KBS C5-4 metaG | ecosystem: Host-associated > Plants > Roots > Rhizosphere > Soil | place: Michigan, USA...
ACGGGTATCATGACGATCTGATCGCCACCGTCGCTGCCTTTATGCGCCTCGCCACCCGCGACGCTGCCGAAGAGCCAGTTGCTGGGTGCGCATGCCCAGGCATTGCCGCCACCAAGACTTTGTATATTGCCGGCCGCCTCATCATAGTCCTGCCCGTCCAGGGCGGAATAGGCGCCGATCAACAACGCATTGACCCCTTTCTTGCTGACCATATTGTCCGGCTGTAACGAGCCCTGGGGTTGTCTGTCCAAAAAACTCTTGCGGCAGCCGCAGCATAAGAACATTATTAGTATGGTATAATTTATAGTGGATCTCATAACTTCTTTTTTTGGATGTAGGATCAGAATTTAATATTTACGCCGGCTACGAACTGGCGGGTGCTGGGATAGGAACCTTCGTCGATGCCGAATTCCGTAACGCCATTGCCATTGATCTCAGGGTCCTGCCCGGAGTATTTGGTGATGGTGAACAGGTTGGTAGCCTGAATATAGATCCGCAGACTCTCGATACCCAGCCTGGACAGCGGAGACTTCGGAAGCGTATAACCCACCACCAGGTTCTTTGCCCGGAGATAAGACCCGCTCTCGATATAATAGGAGTTCGGGACGCCATTGGTGCTGGCATTGCCTTCGACCTCCTGTATGGATGCTTTCGCATTGTGATGCGTAGGCGTCCAGGAATTGTACAGCGCGGTATAACCTTTAGCTCCCGAGAAGGAAGGATAGAAGTCCGTCCACCAGCTCACCTGGTTCCAGATATTATTGCCCTTTGATCCATATAGGAAGATACTGAAGTCAAAATTCTTGTAGGTCAGGCCGAGATTGAGCCCATAGCTAAAGCTGGGGCTTGGATTACCCAAAAATGTCCGGTCGTCAGAAGTGATTTGTCCGTCCCCGTTGATGTCGGCATAGCGGAACCGCCCCACGCCTTCATCCGTCTGATAAGTGGCGTCAGACGTGCCCGTGACCTGCTGCGCCTTTTGATCCGCATTGGTGATCTCATCCGCGCTGTTCCAGAATCCGATGATCTTATACCCGTAAAAAGATCCCACCGCATGGCCCACCTGGTTCTTGATGAACTTGTCCCCAAAGGTCCTTCCGTCACCCGAGAAGAAATAGTCGATGTCGTCCGTCACCTTCGTGATCCTGTTGTGGTAGGTGGTGAATGTCAGCGTACCGTCGAACTTCAGATCGCGGGTGAGATCCGCATGACCGCTGACCGAGATATCGACACCCGTATTCTTCATCTGAGCGATATTGACATAGGGAGCCGTCGCACGTCCATAGGTCCCGGGCAGCTCAGGATTGAACAGCAGGTCCTTGATATTTTTCATGTAGTAGTCTGCCGTGATATTGATAGCTCCCCTGAACAGGGTGGCGTCAAATCCGATGTTGGTATTGATATCCTTCTCCCATTTGGCATCCGGATTGCCAAACCGTCCCTGCTGGAAACCCTGCGAAACGGAATTGTTCGAACCCGTGATATCATAGTAGGAAGATTGCTTGTTGGCGATGTACGTGCTGAAAGCATTGTCGGAACTAAGATTGATCTGGTTGCCCATGATCCCCCAGCCACCCCGGATCTTCAGATCGCTGAGCCATTCGATACCTTTCATAAAATCCTCTTCGGACAGACGCCAGGCGGCCGTCACCGCGGGAAACCATCCATACTGATGGGTCTTGAACTTGGAAGAGCCATCCCTGCGTATGGTGCCGCTGAGCAGATACCTGTCCTTAAAGCCATAGTCGAATCGCGCGAATTGGGACCAGAGTCCTTCCGAAGCCCGTGTGCTGGCGCTTTGCACCGAACCCGAGCCGGTGGTCAGCGTCGTAAAATTGGGGTCGAACACAAAATAGCCAAATGTCGTCCCATGCAGCGTACCCGAATGGGAGTCGTATGCCTCGGTACCCAACAGCAGCTGCAGGCTGTGCACACCGGCAAACACCTTATTATACTGCAGCGTATTGGTCCAGGTCCAGGTATTGCCATAATAGGAATCCTCCGTGTAGCTGTTGGTAAGCTGGTTCTCCTGATCCTCATAGGTAGGCCACGAGAAGGAGTGCGACTGTCCGTTGGTCACCGATCCGCCAAAGCTGGTCCGTAACGTCAGACCTTTGACGACATCCGCCTCGGCAAATACATTGCCGAACAGACGGTTGTCCTGCGTACGATCGTTGGAGGTACGCTGTTGCACGGCCACGGGGTTGTGAGCATCACCCAGTTGCCCCCCATAGTTCCCTGCATAGTTGCCCTTGATGTCATAGACGGGTATGATCGGCTGCTCGCGGAAAGTATACGCCACCGCGCTGTATGCCTGCAACGCATCGATATGCGGGTTCATGGAGACCGAATAGCTTAGGTTCTCACCCACCCGGATGGCTTTCGAGACATTGAAGGACGTGTTGGCGCGGATGGTATATTTCCGCAGATAGGTCTTCATCAGGATGCCCTGCTGGTCATAATAGTTAAAGGACATCAGGTATTTGGCCTTGTCGGTAGCGCCGCTGACACTGATGTTCTGGCTATGGATGGGTGCATGGGCAAACACCGTATGATACCAGTCCGTTCCTTTTTTATTGGCCCGGACGATATGGTAGAAATTATTAAAGTCGTCCTGGTCCGTGTAGAAGGGATTGATATAATACAACGACGGGTCTACGGATGGATCGCCCTCCTTGACGCCTTCGGGAAAGATATAGTCCGGGAGCACGGGATTGGGGCCCACACCATATAACGGGTCCGCAGAGCCGCTTGTCACCGGCGTTCCGGAATTCGACAGCGCATTGAACTTTAGTTGCGCCATGTCCTGCGGGCTCAGGATCCGGAGTACGTTCCCATGTTTGGGGACCTGGGTGCCATAGTAGGCGTCGTACGCTACTACAGGCTTGCCCGTCTTCCCTTTTTTGGTGGTGATGATGATGACCCCGTTGGAGGCGCGTGATCCATAGATGCTGGCTGCACCCGCATCCTTCAGCACCTGTACAGAGGCTACGTCGTTGGGGTTGAAGTCCGTGATGGACTGCGTGGGGACACCGTCGATGACATATAGCGGCGTATTGTCGCCAAAGGTGTTGATACCACGGATACGGACCTGCGGCGCCTCGCCGGGCTGACCCGAGCCGATGACCGTGACCCCCGCCGCCTGGCCCTGGAGCTGGCTGGCGATCTGGCTGGTAGGCTGCCTGTTCAGATTGTCCACATTCACGACCGTGACCGCGCCCGTCAGGTCTTTTCTTCGCTGTGAGGTGTAACCCGTGACGACGACATCGTTGAGTACGGCGCTGGATTCTTTTAGCGCGATGTCCAGGACGTCCGAACCCGTCACCTCCGTCTCGATGCTTTCAAAACCCACCGAAGAGATGACGAGCCTGTTCCTGCCTGCCGGCAGTGTGATGGAGAATTCGCCTGTGTTGGAAGTGGAGGCTGCGACCTTTGTCCCTTTTACAAGGATGGTGGCGCCCACGACAGGCTGATGGTTGGTAGCGGCCGTGACGGTGCCGCTGATCTTTTTCTGGGCCCATGTACTCGTTGCCAGACATAAGGCCAAAAGGATGAGGGCGGGTGTGACGGCCCGCAGGTAAAGTTGTCTTTTCATAAGCTCTAGTTTGAATGAATAATAAAATACCGTTACTAAACAGAGCCTGAGTTTTGGAGATCTTCACGGGGTGGAGTAGGGAGGACGAATTAAATGGGGGACGTATTATTTGTGCCGTTACAAAGCCGTTTGTCCGAACTTTTCCATTACCAGGGCGGCGGCAGCCAACAGCGATGCATCGTGACCCAGCTGGGAGACTTTTACACGCGTGTCTTCCGCCAGTCGTGGGATACAATATTGGTTCAATGCCTGTTGGATAGGGGCGATCAGTATCTTGCCGACCTCGGCGCCTCTGCCGCCCAGAATGATCAGCTCGGGGTTGACGATATGGATGAGGATGGCGATGGCCTTGCCGATCTTGAACCCCATCTCCGTCAGCAATTCAATAGCGTATTGATCACCCTGGTTGGCGGCAGCCATGATGGCCTCGCTCATCTTTTCGGGACTGTCGACCATTTTCAGACTGGAGATCTTTCCGGCTTTGATCTCTTCCATGGCCCGGCGGGCGACGACACGGAGGGTTGCCTCCGTCTCCAAACAGCCCCGTTTGCCGCATTCACAAAGGATATTGCTCTCCGAGATGGGGATATGGCTCAGCTCGCCTGCATAGCCCGTATGACCCCGGAACAGCTCTCCCTTCACGATCATACCAAGGCCCACGCCCCATCCGATGTCGAGGACCATGACATCCTGTAGATTTTGCGCGAGCCCCTCCTTTAGTTCGGCCAGGGCCAGCACGCTGCTGTCGTTCTCGATATACACCGGCATATGCAGGTTGCGTTCGAGATAGTCCCGCAGGGTCTCTTTGCTGTGCGTAGAAAGATAGGTGAAGTTGATGCCCATCCGGGTATTGACAAAGCCTGGCATGCTAAAACCCGCGCCAATGATCTTCTTACGGTGTTTCCCGAGACGGCTGAGGATCCTGGTCAGCGTTTTGGTTAAGATCGCCAGCGCATCTTTATTGTTCAGCAGCCGCAGCTCGATGGTCTCGATGGGAGCGATAAATTGATTCGACAGGTCTAATAAACCTATACGGGTATAAAGCTGGTCTATAGATACGGAGAGGATATACATCCTGTCCGGCTGGAGGGCATAGATCAAGGGTGGCCGGCCGCCGTTGGAAGGCGCATATCCTTTCTCGACAACATAGTCCGCGTCGATGAGCTCGTATAATGATTTGGTGACATGGGGGACGCTTTTGCCCAGGGATTCGCTGAGGTCGTTACAGGAGGCGGTGCCAAAAAAGTACAGCTGGCTTATAAGCCTGTACTTCAGCTGTGTATTAAATGGAATGGTTGGCCGGGCGATCATTCCGCAGATAGTTTTAGTGTTGGTTTACAAACTTAATAAAATATTTAATAAAGGTCCCTGTTAAACGTTATTTTTATATCATGACCGTCCTGGAAGAGATACTAAAGCATAAAATAGTGGCTATTCTGCGGGGAGTCCGTCCGGATGCCGTACCTGGTGTCGCCGCCGCCCTCTATGCCGGCGGTATCCGGTGTCTGGAGATAACCCTCAATTCCCCCGATGCCTTTTCGGTCATCAAATCCCTGTCGGCCAAGATGGGAAGTCATCTGCTGATAGGGGCGGGGACCGTGCTCGATGCCACGGAGGCCCGGCAGGCCCTTCATGCGGGCGCCCGGTTTATCATCTCACCCACGCTGGACATCCCGACGATACAATACACACGTCAGGCGGGCGCTGTCAGCATCCCCGGCGCTTTTACCGCCACCGAGATCCTCACGGCCCATCGCAACGGCGCCGATATCGTCAAGGTCTTTCCTGCGTCGGTAGGGGTAGCCTATTTCAAAGACCTGCGAGCGCCTTTGTCCCATATCCCCCTGATGCCCACCGGCGGGATCAATCTGGAGAATATCCGGGATTATCACCGGGCCGGCGCGGTAGCATTTGGAGTGGGCAGCGCTCTGGTGGATGGTAAACATCTGGTGACGGAGGAGTATCTGCAGGAGCTGACGGCACTGGCGCGTAAGTATTGCGAGATCATTCCGTAGATGGGAAATTCAGCAATGTGGATTTTTTCTAAACTTCAGATAGTCAGGATTGTAATAAATGGCATATTTTAGGTGATCTATTTGCTTATGAAGGAATTTTTACGCAGCTTATTCCATTTTATAAAGGGCACCATACATTACCGATTGCTTCACAGAGGACCCGGTCCTTTCTCCACACAGGGTAGAGTAATACCCATCAACAGCTATCGATTTGGCGCTTTACCCGGCCGCCGTCGTCGTGGTATGAGCAAACAAACCGAGCCGGGTAAGGTCGCCACCCTTGGCACTACGCACCGCAGCGCTTCTTCACGATAGTTATATCGCAGGCTTCAGACCCGTCGACGCGTTGCCCGTAGCCGGATCGAAAGGCACAGTAACCTTACCTCTATGGAGCCTGTTGCGCAGCGTTTTCCATATCGCTGGATCCAGCATCTTACCATGCTCCTTTATCAACTGAAACTCCATATTCATGATCTCAGAAAGGATATCATGCAACATTCCTTCCGGCAAGCCCGATTCGACGCCTGTCAGGAATCTTTCCGTCTGAAATATAATAGCAGCTTTTAGGTCATTTGCATCGGGTTGTTCGGGTGGCATGCGGCGATTTGATTATTTAGGTCTTTATTTTTTTAACGGGTCCATCGTCGCTTTGGGCACGGAATGGTTCACTGCCTGACCATATCTCCAGGGTGATGTGGTAACTGACGTCCATGTATTTTATCACCCTTATGTCCTGTTCAGGACTGGTTGCAGGGTCATCACCGGACGCCATTTCAAAATAATGCTGATCGGCCCTCATTACCTGATAGACCTTACCGAGGTAAGCTTTGAAGTACGATAGGTGCGACCGGTAGCGAATGCTATCGCCCGGGTGGACCTTCTCACCAGGAAACAGTGTTTTCCACATACAGATTGTTGTTATGGGTGTGCTTTCTACAGTTGGGTTGGGAGCCCTGCCGGCAGGGGGATGCCGGTCTACGATGTAAGACAGGTAAATCCGCCGATGGTCCTAGCGACGGAAAAAAAATTTGGCTACAAACTGCGTAAGAACAACCCCCATGATGAAATATTTCCTCGCTACTGCTTATACCTGTTTAATACTGACAAAGGTCAAAGTAGAATTAATTAAACAAAAGCGCGGGCTTATTTTTTGCTCCATTAAGTGCAAACAGGACGCTTGAAACTTTTTTCTGATCGTGTAAACCCGTCTTTTATCAGTTACCGTATTTCAATTGCTACCACTTAATGTGTACTATTTATGAAAAGGAGAACCATTTCTAAAGCCCTGCGCTGGACATTTGCTGTTTTGGCTGGTCTGATATTACTTTTAGCGATTCATATTTATATTGTGACCCGCCCTGGTACACCGGATGCCAGCACAAGGGTTATGGCCCGCATCGATGTCCATCAGCCACTGACGGCAGCTGAGTCGGCTGGGATCACCACTTGGCTCTACCGGCAGCACGGGGTCGATCACGTCCTTTGCAATCCCAAAACAGGTATCGTCGTATTCACGTATTCCCCTCTGAAAGGGAACGCCAATGACATAGCGGCCAGCTTTAAAGATCAGCTGCATTATCCCAACAGCAGCCGTTATATTCCTACCGATAAAGAGTTGGAAGGCGGCTGTCCCGTGGCATCTTCTTCCGGTATGTACAAATTCATTGCTTCTATAAAAAAATTATTTTAATAAAACTATACAAATGAGAAAGGTAAAATTTCTATCCCTGTTAATATTTATTGCAGCAGTCTTCGTGTCATCGTATTCGTGTAGCAAGAGCAAGAGCAGCACGCCACCCAAACCCACGTTATACGATTCTCTTGGCGGAACCACTATGGTCTCCGACCCTGCCCATTCCGGCACTATGATCGAAAAGGGGCGGTTGTTGATACGCAGTATTATTGACAGCACTATTTTTGTCATTGCCGCAGATACGGCCATCAACGGGCATTTTACCACCTTGTTGTCGGAGGTAGGTTCTGGTAATCTCAGCGGGTTCCAGGCATTGAGCAAGAACCTTACTGATTTTGTAGCCGTGGGCACCGGAGCAAAGAATTACACCTATACCGGTAAGTCGATGACAGCCGCACACGATCCGGCCCAGAACCCCCGTATGAACGGCAAAGCGGACAACGGCGATTTCGATGCATTCGAAGTCGACCTGGTGACTGGCGCCGGTAAGGCTGGTGTCCCCTCGAACACCCCGGCATTAATGAGCGTTGCAAAGATCGTTGAATCCTTACGGTCACAGGTCGTGCAGCAATAGGTAATTTATGACCACTATGATTTACGAGTAAGCCGTTTGAAAGCCCACAAATTGGTTCTTCCCATTTGCATCCTGACTGGAGCAAGCCAGGCAGACAAGCCGGCGGTCGGATGACTGGCCGGCTTTGGCTTGTGCGTTGTCTCGATCAGTCCTCCGTTATAATATAAGCCCCAAAAAAAAGCCGGCTCCGTCAAGCCGGCTGCGTGCAGCGTTGTGAAAAGGTCTAAAAGCGGCGAAAAAATAGGAAAGGCTCGCCGTCAGGCTATGGTCATGGTATCAGGAAGGCATCAAGGCCGCGCTCTGTTTTTTACCTGATGATTTTTTTCGTCTATCTGGGCCGCGACAAGACCAAAGATCTGGGCAGCTGACAACCCGCAATAACGTGCTACGTTTAGCAATCTTTTTACCTGCAGGTCTTCCACATTTTCTATAAGTTTCTTCGCCCGGGTCCTGTTCCCGCCAAGGGGTTCTGCGAGTTTTGCGATTTCGCTATAGCGCAGGATGTCCGATAACACACGGATCTTCCCATCGTTCACCAGGGGACCAATACTGGGTATGCGTATTTCGTCTTCGGTGATAGCCAGGTCACCCACCTGCCTTGCCACAAGATGCAGGGTCTCGTCAACGGTGATCCCGAACAAATGGGCGATCATCACAAGCTCCCGGATATAAAAGTCATTGAGAGTTTCAACCAGCTCTTTGAAGCGATCCGTGCGTTTGCCAAGACTGCGGGCAACCACGGTGATCTTCACATGGTGGAAGATGTCGGAGAACTTTTTTATCTTCCCTTCCTTCATCAATGGTTTAATGGTCTCGAAACGCGGGTCTCGTTGCAATAGCATAGTCAAAGAAAAGATTTAAAGATTTCACAAGTTCCATCGTTACAGGTTTTTCATATTTATGGTACAATTTTTCACATTTGTGGGACAGGATTTTCAAATTTTAAGTGACAATTTGGGAGTTAATGGGGGCCTGGCGATACTTTTAGTAACTGCTTTAACTTTGGCGTCAACGTAGAATTTAAATGAGCAGCTACAAAAATACTAAAAATATTAGAATATGATGCTAACAAAATTAGGTTTCAGGGATCGCCCGAAACAGCTCCTGGGAGTATTTTTTTAGGGGTTACAAAAAATTTACTATGTTTGAACATTCTAATATACTTCCATTATGAAAAGGCTCCTTCTTCTGACTCTTCTTCTGATCCCGGCATTATTACCTATGTCCCAAACGCCTGCCCCCCATTGGCTCTGGCAGATCGGTCGCCCCGATGGGAGTGTGGCCGAGTTCGCAGGATCGCCGGGTAGGGGAGATAAGTTCGAAAAGGACGGCGTCTTCATCGTGGGTCGGAGCAAAGAGAAGGTAGACTGGCCCTGGGCTCAGGCCGGTCCGGACGATGGTTGGGCAGGCAACAGGCAGCATAGCTTCTTCATTTTATTTGGTATAAAAGACCTCCCCTCCGCCGACAGTTGTCACCTGCGGGTCCGGGTCCTCGACACCCACGCCTCGTCACGGGAGCATTTAAGCATCCATATAAATGGACAGGAGTTCCTCCAGACCCTGCCACGCGGGTCCGGCCAGGGCATCTTTGGACATTTTGCGGACGCACATCCCTTCGAGTTTAATATTACCTTCCCGGCCAGCCTGTGCGTCAAGGGTGACAACAGCATCAGCATCACCTCCACCGCCGGCAGCTGGTTCATCTATGACTGGCTGGGTCTCGAAACCCCCGGCGGGATCACCACACAGCCCGTACACAGCACCGTCTTTCTGTCGGGTGTACAGAGTCTTCCATTCATAGCCCGCGACCCGCAGTCTCCCTATCAACCCGCAGAGCTGTCCGTACTGAACACAGGAGCACCCGGCGAGCTGACGATAAACATCCAGGGCATGGCGCCGCAACAATTGAAGTTGGCTGCGGGCAATCAGCAGCTGGACCTGCGCACACCCGTGGTGTCCACGGATTCATCTATCATGGTAAAGGTGGAACAGGCGGGTAAACCCGTCGGCGAAAGGACCCTGGCGATACAACCTGTCAAGGTGCGGACCATCTATATGCTGCCTCATTCCCATAACGATATTGGCTACACGGAGATACAGACGGCCGTGGAAAAGAAGCAGATCGATAATTTATTAAAAGGCATCGACTACGCCCGCCGCACAAAAGACTATCCCGATGGCAGCCGCTTTGTATGGAATCTCGAAGGCACCTATGTAGCCGACCTCTTCCTCAAAAGGATGAGCGCACAACAAAAACAGGATTTCCTGGACGCGCTAAAGGATGGGGGAGTGGCGCTGAACGGCATGTACCTGAATACTCTCACCGGTCTCTGCCGGCCCGAAGAGCTGCTGCGACTGTTTAAGTTCTCTACGACGCTCGAGCAGCAGACAGGCGTAAAAGTAGACGCCGCCATGATCAGCGATGTACCCGGCTATACCTGGGGCACCATAGAAGCCATGGCCCAGGCAGGTATAAAATATTTCTCCGCCGCCCCGAACTATTTCGATCGCATTGGCGATATCCTGCCATCCTGGGAGAACAAACCCTTCTACTGGCTTTCACAGTCGGGTAAAGAAAAGCTCCTGGTCTGGATACCCTATAAAGGATATGCACTGTCGCATGGCTCGCAACTATCCCCACTGTTCGTAGCCTCCTATACCGATGCGCTAAGAAAAGTAAACTACCCCTACGGTATATCCTATATCCGGTGGAGCGGTCACGGGGACAACGCTGTACCCGAACTCGAGATCAGCGATTTTGTAAAGGACTGGAACGAGAAATATATCGCCCCGCATTTTATCATCTCCTCCACCAGCCGGGCTTTCCGGGCATTTGAAGAAGCCTATGGCGACAAGCTGCCGACCGTGCAGGGCGATTGGACGGGATACTGGGAGGACGGCGCCGCCTCCTCTGCGCTGGAAACTTCTGAAAACCGGACCAGCTCCTCCCGGCTGTCACAGGCCGAGACGATGTGGGCGATGACCAATCCCGATAAATACCCCGCCGCCAGATTCAACGACGCCTGGCGTAATATACTCCTGTATTCCGAACACACCTGGGGCGCCGATGTCAGCGTCACCAACCCCCTGAGCCAAAAGACCATCGAACAATGGGATATAAAAAAATCCTATGCCGACAGCGCCGGCCAGATGTCAAAACGCCTCCTGGCCGATGCA
>Ga0105240_10013832_pt1 | contig 11054 bp, 5 predicted proteins | sample KBSC54metaG_FD_80426 | JGI IMG/M metagenome (GOLD analysis project Ga0105240, IMG submission 80426) | Corn rhizosphere microbial communities from Kellogg Biological Station, Michigan, USA - KBS C5-4 metaG | ecosystem: Host-associated > Plants > Roots > Rhizosphere > Soil | place: Michigan, USA...
CGGCGAAACGGAGAACCGCCTCCGTAAGCCCCATCGCGATTGCTGCTGACGAATCGCCCGCGAGCGCGACTGCGGTCGCGGCGAGCCGGTCTGGCCCGAACTGATCAACGCCGGCTGCCGCGAGCGCTCTAGCTGTGTGACGAACAAGGCCTGTCATGCGTGCGGCGCTAGCACCCTTGCCGCAGATGTCACCGATCATGAACCCCCAGCCTCCGCCGACCGCGAAGAAGTCGTAAAAATCGCCGCCGACGAGCAAATCCGGCGCGACGGGTTGATAGTGCCCGCCGACGTCCACGCCCGCGACGGCAGGAAGGCGAGGCGGTAACAGTCCGTGCTGGAGGTCGCTGACGCTTTGCTGCCGAACGGCGAGCAACCGCGAGTTGTCGATCGCGAGCGCCGCCCGCCATGCCAGCCCGGTCGCCAATGCCAGCGAATGTTGCGTGCATCGACGTTCGCCCCTCACAAGCAGCGAGAGGACACCAAGGAGCTCCTTGCGCGCGATCAATGGCACGACCATCATTTCTCGCGCGTCGATCCCGCGCAGTACCCGTAGCAGTTCCGGATCGACGTGGCGGTACGCGAGACTCGACATATCGATCGACCGGATCTCGGGTCGATCGAACCTGGTGCCCGCCACTTCCGGATTAACGAAAGCAGTCAGCAAGTCGCGCCCTCGAAGCAGGACGTCGGCGAGCTGGGGTTCGTCGCACACAGCAAGGCTCTGCACTGCTCGGCCGCGTTGAAAGATATCGACAATCGCGATATCCGCCAACCGCCGTACCGAGCGGCGAGCGAGGTACTCAAACCCGTCGTCGTAGGACAACTGCGAATTCAACGTCCCGATCGCGTCGAGTAACCACTGCAGGTCAGCCCGAATCGCCTCCGCCTCTGCCCGGGCCGCGCCGGCTTCCCTCACCGCTCGTTCCCTGGTCACCTCGTCTTGAGCACGATCGATCGCCGCAGCCGCGGTGCGTGCGAAGACATCCACCAGCGTAAGCTCGTCGGCCCGCGGCCCACGCGCGTATGGGTAGTACATCGTGAACGTGCCAAGCACTCGGCCGTCGCGGCCAAGGATCGGTGTCGACCAACATGAGGCGAGTCCGTGGCGCTGTGCCAACGTGCGGTAGTCGTCCCACAGTGGATCACGGGCGATGTCGCTCACGATTACCCGCTCGCGGCGAAATGCGGCAGTGCCGCACGAGCCGGCCTTCGGCCCGATGCGCATGCCGTCGATCGCGTTGCAATACTCGACCGGAAGGTGGGGCGCAGCTCCGTTCCGTAAGCGCTCTCCAGCATCGTCTAGTACCAACACCGAGCCGATTACGCCGTCACCAGCAACCTCTTCGATTGAGGTCACCAGACTGTCCAGCACCCCGAACAGCCCGCCGCTGTCCGGCCAGATACGGCCGTAACCTGACGGCTCGGCAGTGCGGAACATCGCGGATCGGCCGTCATCGCGTTGCGCATTCATCGTCGCGCCCGTCCTCAGAGGGCGGCCCACGGGAATGCGAAGGCCGGACAGCCCCTCAGGCTCGTGCTTGTGCGTTCGACGTTACCCCTGCCGGTTGTTTCTCGCTACAGGGCAAGCGAAACGAGTTGGTGTCCCCGTTCGGTTTGGGGATTGGTCTTGGCCGACTGCCCGTATCCAAGCGGCCGAATGGCGAAAGGATTTATTGCCGGTCCGCGTGGCCGTCGACGCGCCGTGCGTACGGTTGCAGCGGATGGCGAGAGGTCTTCGCCGCGCCTACCTGTTTATCGCCACGCAGACAGGACGCTTGCGTGTTGTGATGAAAGCGAGCTCTCCTATGATACGAGGCAGTCGAATACTATAGTACGCACCGCGATAGCGCCATACCTCCCAGCAAAGGTAAGCAGGCGCAAGCCGAACAGCGGCCGGGGAGAGGGACCCGTCGGAACGATGCCGTTGAACCCACCGTCCTCGCCTCTCGCTGGCCATTCGAAACGAGGCGAACAGCAACACTAGCTGCGATCCGCGCGCATACTGGCGGGGGGAGCGCGAGTCTGGCGGGAGGCCCCATGCGGAGATCGAGCGCCGACGCGGCGAAGCCGTGGCGAGATCGTACCTACTTGTCGTCAGGTCATTGTGCCTGACCGGCAGCGCTGGACGCGACTGTTGGCCGCCGCGGGCGCTGAACCGTCTTCCTCGCCGCGCCGGATCTCCGAACTCTGCGTGGACCGGCTCGGAGTCACCGGCGCCGGCGTCGCCATGGTTACTCCGGTGGGCAACCGCGGCATCGTATGTGCGACCGATGAGGTGGCGGCGAGGATCGAGGACTTGCAGTTCACTCTCGGCGAGGACCGTGTATTGATGCGGTGCTCAGCGGGGCGCCGGTGCTGGTAGGCGACTTAGATGTCGTTGATGGTATCTCGCTTGATCGCTGGCCGGCGTTTCTGGAGGGAGCCGCGGCGGTCGGCGTGCGAGGTGTATTCGCGTTCCCATTGCGCATAGGCGCAACCAACGTCGGGGCGCTCGACCTTTACCGCGACCGAACGGGGGATCTGGACGCCGATGAACTCACCGCGGCGCTGATGGCGGCGGACGCGATCGCGCTTGCGCTGCTGCGCTACCGGTCCGATGGCACTCTCATCGAAGACGTCGACCCCTATTTCACTCATCAACTGCAAGTGCACCAAGCGACGGGCATGGTGCAAGCCCAACTTGGCTCGACAACGCAGGAGGCTCTCCTGGCGTTGCGGGCACATGCATTCGTATCCGAGCATACGTTAGTCGACATCGCAACCGCCGTCGTGGAGCGGAGGTTGCGATTCCCCGTGGAGGACCAATGAACGACGACAAAGCGATTCGAGTTGGTGGTGGTGGCCGAAGCCGCGAGCAGACACTCGCGGAAGCGTTCGTGTCACTCGCTGACACCCTCGTTGATGATTACGACGTCGTTGACTTGCTCGACCGGCTCGTCGCTACCTGTATAAGCGTTCTCGATGTCACCGCCGCCGGGTTGCTGCTCGACGACCAGAAGGGCCACCTCGCGGTCGTCGCGTCTTCTGGCGACGAAACGCGGCTGTTGGAGACGTTCCAACTCCAAACGAACGAAGGGCCATGCCTTGACTGCGTCAAGACCGGTAAAGCGATAGCGAGTGCCGACCTCGACGCCGACCGCGGCCGATGGCCTCGGTTCGTGCCTGCTTCGCTCGCGGCCGGCTTCCACTCGGTGACGGCGGTGCCGCTACGGCTGCGGCAACAGACGATCGGGGGGTTGAACATATTCCACACCCGGGTGCAGGCGCTGCTGCCTGAGGACCAAGCCATCGCGCAAGCCCTGGCTGACGTAGCCACGATCGGCATCTTGCAGCAGCGTTCCAACCACCGTAGCGCCCAGCTCGCGGAACAACTTCAGCAAGCACTCAACAGCAGGGTGGTCATTGAGCAGGCCAAGGGGGTGCTCGCGGAACGTAACGCCGTTAGCCTGAGCGTTGCGTTCGCTACGTTGCGCCAGCACGCCCGCGACCATAACCTCAAACTTACCGACGTCGCCGTCCAGGTTGTGCAGGGCGATCTCGAATTGAGCAATATCGTCCGCGGCAGGCTCGCTACCTGAGACGGCCTCACTATGGCGAGCGTTGTGTTTCGTAAGCCCTCGTTCTCCTACCCTCTCGGCGAGCCTTCATTCGCACCAAGATCGGTTGGGCGTTCATGCTTACTTGCGGCTCGTCCGTTCTGCTGCGTCACGACCCGGCTCATGACGATGAAGTCATGATGCAGCGTCGGCGGCCTCCGTCTCCGTACTTCGGCGATGTACGCGTCCGTCGGCCATCCCAGAATCCCTTCACACATCGCGGGCGTTTGCTTCCTCGCGGAGCGGGTGGGTCGGGCCTTTTCTACTGGAGGGCCGGTCGGCGACGAAGACGACGCCGCCACACTGAGGCGAGAGTGAGCGTCGTCAGCGGACTAGGAGTTGTCGCAGCACGTATTGCAAGATGCCGCCATGACGATAGTAGGCAGCTTCGGCGGGCGTGTCGATGCGAACGGTCATCGTGAAGCTCTTGGTGTCGCCGTTTCTCTTGGCCTTCACGGTGACTTGGTGAGGGAGGGGGTCGGCGTCGTCGAGGCCCAGGGTCGAGTACGTCTCCTCGCCAGTCAGCCCAAGCGCCTGCGCCGACTCGCCGGGCGCGAACTGCAACGGCAGCACTCCCATGTCGATGAGGTTGCTGCGGTGAATGCGCTCGAACGAGGTCGCGAGCACGGCGCGGACGCCGAGCAGCGCCGTTCCTTTCGCTGCCCAGTCGCGTGACGAGCCGGACCCGTACTCGGCGCCGGCTATGACGACGAGCGGTACGTTCTCCTCGGCGTATGCGGTTGCGGCGTCGAAGATGCTCATCTGCTCGCCGTCGGGGATCAGTCGGGTAAATCCGCCCTCCACGCCGGGCACGAGCAAGTTGCGCAACCGGATGTTGGCGAACGTGCCGCGAATCATCACGTCGTGATTTCCGCGGCGCGAGCCGTAGGAGTTGAAATCGCGCGGCGCTACCCCGTGCTCGACCAAGTAGCGGCCCGCGGGGGAGTCCTTCTTGATGGCGCCGGCCGGGGATATGTGGTCGGTCGTAACTGAGTCGCCGAGCAGCGCGAGCACACGCGCGCCGACGACGTCGCGCACCGCTTGCGGCTCGTGCGGCATGTCGTCGAAGTACGGCGGACGACGGACGTAGCGCGACCGGTCGTCCCACGCGAACATGTCGCCGCTCGGCACGTCGAGGCCGCGCCAGTTCTCGTCGCCCGTCAACACGTCGGAGTAGCCCGCGGTGAACATCTCCGCGCGTAGGTTCGGGGAGACGACGGCGTCGATGTCGTCGCTGGTCGGCCAAATCTCGCGCAGATACACAGGTTTGCCATCGCTGTCGGCGCCGATCGGATCGGCGAGCAGGTCGGCGTGCAACGTGCCGGCGAGGGCATAGGCGATCACCAGTGGCGGCGACATCAGGAAGTTCATCTTGCATTCGGCGTGGATCCGGCCCTCGAAGTTGCGGTTGCCCGAAAGCGCGGAGCACACGGTCAGATCGTGGGCGGTGACTGCGGCGCTGACCTGCGGGATCAGCGGCCCGGAGTTGCCGATGCAGGTGGTGCAGCCGTAGCCGACAAGGGCGAAGCCCAGCTTGTCGAGGTAGGGCGTCAACCCGGCGCGGTCGTAGTAGTCGGTGACCACTCGTGACCCTGGCGCGAGCGAGGTCTTTACCCATGGCTTCGGCCGAAGTCCGCGCTCTACGGCGTTCTTCGCCAGGAGGCCGGCCGCCACCATGACGGATGGGTTGGAGGTGTTCGTGCACGAGGTGATCGCGGCGATCACCACGTGCCCGTTGTCGACCTCCGCGGTGGTGCCGTCGTCGAACGTCACGCGCACCGGCCGTGAAGGCCACCCGCCAGCCGCGTCTCTCGACCCGACGTCAGCCGGCCTCGTGCTGCCGTCGTCCGGACTGAATGCGATCGGGTCGCTGGCAGGGAAGGTGGAAGCGAGCGCCTTGTCGAGCCCGGCTGGCTCCCTCGACGGCCCGGTTCGCGCGAGCAGGCTGCGCACGACCTCAGGCGCGCGCGACAACGGGATGCGGTCCTGCGGCCGCTTCGGCCCGGCGATCGACGGTTCTACCGCGCCGAGGTCGAGTTCAAGGGTGGTGCTGTACGTCGCCTCGTGGTTCGGATCGTGCCAGAGCCCTTGCTCCTTCGCGTACGCCTCGACGAGCGAGATCCTCTCCGCAGACCGGCCAGTGAGCCGCAGGTAGTCGAGCGTCACGTCGTCGATGGGGAAAATCGCGCACGTGGAGCCGTACTCGGGGCTCATGTTTCCCAGCGTCGCGCGGTTTGCCAGCGGCACGCGTGCGACACCCGGGCCGTAGAACTCGACGAATTTCCCGACCACACCGGTGTGGCGCAACAGCTCGGCGACGGTGAGCACCAGGTCGGTGGCGGTCGTGCCCTCTCGGAACTCGCCGGTCAGCTTCAAGCCGACGACTTGCGGGATCAGCATGCTCATCGGCTGGCCTAGCATCGCGGCCTCGGCTTCGATTCCGCCGACACCCCAGCCGAGCACGCCCAGGCCGTTGACCATTGGGGTGTGCGAGTCGGTGCCGACGAGCGTGTCGGGATACGCCATAGGGCCCTCGGGGCTGTCTTTGGTAAACACCACACGGGCCAGATACTCCAGGTTGACCTGGTGGCAGATCCCGGTGTCGGGTGGCACGATCAGGAAGTCCCGAAACGCCCGCTGAGCCCAGCGCAGCAGTTGGTAGCGCTCCTTGTTGCGCTCGAACTCCAGGCCGGCATTGATCCGAGCGGCGTCGGGCCGCGCGAACACGTCGGCGATCACGGAATGGTCGATCACCAACTCCGCCGGGATCAACGGGTTGATCATGCGTGGGTCGCCGCCCAGATCGGCCATGGCGTCGCGCATCGCGACCAGGTCGACGACGCACGGCACTCCGGTGAAATCCTGCAGCAGTACCCGTGCCGGCGTGAAGGCGATCTCATCGCCGTGCTCCGCGGCAGGGTCCCAGGCGTTGAGCGCCGTGATCTGGTCGGACGTGACCAGCGCGCCGTCCTCGCAGCGCAGCAGGTTTTCCAGCAGCACCTTCAGGCTGTACGGCAACCGCTCGGAGCCGTCGAGGCGGTCGAGCCGAAAGATGTCAAAGCTTTCGTCGCCGACGACGAGCCGGGCGCGCGCGCCAAAGCTGTCTGCCGCGTTGTTGGCCGCCTTGGCTGGCATGGCGCTTTACGCCGATCCGTTGGAGCCGAGCTTAGCCATCGCGTGCCGCGCCCGCGCGCAGTGAGCGTATGCGCCGCCGACCCACACCTCCGCGGCAACCCAACTCGTCTCCATGATCGCCGCCTCACTGTTGCCGTCGCACCGGCCCGACACCTTTTTGTGCGCGGGCGTGCGAACACTCTTCTGTCGAGACGTTCACCACAAGCCCTACCATGCTCGGGCCGTTGGCGTAAGGCCGTGGTGCCGGGCTAATTTCGCGGCAGTCCGGTCAGGTCCCGGTTGGCTCGGGGCTGATCCTGCGGAGCGTGTGATGACAACGTCATCGACTGCGGGGTCGTAGGCCGTGCGATGTGTGTGCCCCGCCTCGGCCGCGGGAGATGCTCGACCGAGCGACCAGCCTCCGCAAAACCCGTGCGTCGGTGCGCCCGGTGCAGCACCGTGGCGGAGAAGCCACCCGCGCTTCTGCGCCCGATGGTGCACCGCGGGTCATGTCCCTGAGTTCGAGATCAGCTGCTCGCCGCCGTCGATGTCGTAGGTGGCTCCTGTGACCGCTGTATTGGTCATGAGGTGCAAGGCGAGTGCGGCGATGTCTTCGGGCCCGACCACCCGCCGGATCGGCAGCGTGGCGCGGAGCTGCGTTCGTCGCTGCTCGATCCGATCGCCGAGCAGCGAAGCTGATAACGGGGTGTCAACGAAACCGGCGGCGATCAGGTTTACCCGGACGGGCGCAAGTTCTAGGGCTAGCGCGGCTGTGAGGGCAGGCATCATGGCGTTGACGGCCGCCGCGATCACGAGGCCGACGCCCGGACGGCGGGCTAACGTACTGCTCATAAACAACAGGGTGCCAGCGGGCCTTACTCTGTCGGCGGCGGCGTGTGCGACTTGTAGCGTGAGCCAGAGGTGCTCGTCGACGTTGCGGCGCGCATTAGTGAAGTCGATGTCGGCTAGACGCGCGTAGTAGGGAGTGCCCGCCGTGACCATCACGTGATCGATCGGTGCTGGCAAGTCTTCGAAGAATCGCTCGAGGCGAGCTGCGTCGGTGGCATCGAACGCCGCCGTGCTTACCGCGTTGAGTTCAAGTGCGGCTCGCTCCAGGCGCTCGCGATTGCGACCAGAGAGGACGACGTCGGCACCCGCGGCGCGCGCTTGTCGCGCCGTTTCGAGGCCGATGCCTGAGCTGCCGCCGATCACGACGACGGTTTGGCCGAGCATCTGTTGCTCGGGCGGCCTTGGAGCTACGGCGGACGTCGTCGGCATGATTCCTCCTGTGGGTGACGTTGGCGACCGATCACCGTGTCGCTGGTGCCCTCGTCGCGCGGCGATGTCGGCCGCGCAGCCCCGCATAACGGGTTGGTTGGCGCGGTTACTTCGGAAGTACCGCGCAACAAGCACAACTCTGCGGCCCTCACCGGTAAACGACCTCGGTATCGAGCCTCAACCGTAAGGCTCCGTAGAGTCGCTCGGCGCGACCGAGCTCGGACACGGTAACCGATGTCCTGGACATGCGGGTTCCGAGGCGGGTTCGCACGAGAACTGCGGTCCTGACGATGGTGATGTTCCGCGCAAAGGCCGAGAGTGACGTTCTATCGGGTTCGGCGTCCGGTCAGGGCGGTAGCACCCGCGGTTGCCGCGGCGCCGACGCCGACCAACCCCGAGAGCAGCGCGCGCCGGTGCATCGACATCCATAACAGCGGGTCGTGCGTGTGGGCCTTGGCGTCGAACGAGCCGTGCGCGCCGTCGTCCGCCTCATTGTCTTGAGGCTCGAACACGTTGGAGCCGCGCCGCGGGAGGTCCTTGTCGGTCTGCTGTGATTTAACGCCCGTCTTGCCGAGGTAGATGTCGATCAGCTTGGGCGCGATTCGCTCGCCGAGGATTGTGTACGCCGTCGACAGGCCGACCCACATGTTGCGTCGCGGGTGCTCGGCGAGAAATGCGATCGCCTTCGCCGGCAGCTCCGGCTGGAAGATCGGCGGCACCGGCATCGGGTGCTTGCTCATCTTGTTGAGGTTCCAGCTGAACTGAGGAGTGTTCAGCCCCGGCAGTTGCACCATGCAGAGCTTGACCTTGCTCTTCTCGTTGGCGAGCTCGCACATCACGGCTTCGGTGAATCCCTTCACCGCGTGCTTGGCACCGCAATAGGCGGCCTGCAAGGGAATCGAGCGATACGCCATCGCCGAGCCGACGTTGATGATGACGCCGCGGTCGCGCGGGCGCATGTAGTGCAGCGCCGCGAGCGTGCCGTGCACCTGGCCGTAGTACGTGACCTCAGTCATGCGGCGGAATTCCTCGATCGAGGTGTCCCAGCTAAACGCGAGCGCGCCGACGAACGCGACATTCACCCAGACGTCGATTTCACCGAGTTCGCGTTCGACGGTGGCGGCAGCTTCTTGCACGGCGTCGTTGTCGGCCACGTCGACCGCGAGCGGCAAGGCTCGTCGTCCGGCAGCGCGAACGTCGGCGGCCGCGCCCGAGAGACCGGCCTCCCCGCGCGCCAGCACGGCGACGTCGTATCCGCGGCGGGCGAACTCGCGAACGGTCGCCCGCCCCACCCCGGCCGTACCGCCCGTGACTACGGCTATTCGTCTCGCCGGTTTTGCACCGACCGCTCTGTCTCGAAGCACATACAAGCACTGGCCAAAATCCGGTCCGGCTAAACAACCTGCGCTATTGCAGGCCGTTCTTCACCAGGTCGGTGGCTGCCTCAGGCACCGCTGTCGTTCCACCGATGGTCGTCACGGTGGTCACCGTCGCGCTCGCGCCATGCAGGTAGGTCGACTGCGCCGCGTTCAATGCGGACGCCGACGGGCTGACGAGCAGCAAGGACCAACCGTTGCGGATGGCATACACCGCTCCCGCAAGGCCGTCCGGGAAGTTCACGCCCGTCGCCAGCACGATCCCGGTCGCGGACGGCGCCACCGCAGTCGCGACCTGGGCGGCCGTGGCGTACCGATCGGCGCCAACTAAGCGGACGGCGGCCGGGTCGGCGCTGGCGGCTGTCCCACCGATTGCCGAGGCCTTGACTCTGGCGTGCGCGGCCATCCAGTTCTTCGTAGCGCTCGGCATCGACGTGCCGGCGGTGAGCAGCACCACGCCGTCGGCCTCACCGGCAGCGGTTGCGGCCGGCAACGCGTCGGCGAAGTTGAGGCCGGTAGCGAGGTACACGTTCGAGACGGCACCAATCGTGGCGAGCCGATCGGCGATGAGCGCAGCTGTGGCGTAGCGGTCGGCACCGCCGATGCGCTCGACCCGGTAGCCCAGCGTCTGTAACTGCGACACCACGGCCGGGCTGATCGCGCTCGTGCCGCCGAGGCAGATCACGAGACCGCCTGCCGGCAGCACTTGCTGAATCGCGGTGCGCGCGTCGGCCGCGAGTGTTGCGGTCGGGGTCAGCAGGATCGGCCCGTCGAGCGCGGCTGCCAGCGGCGAGCCGGTCAGCGCGTCGGGGTACAGATCGTTGCGGGCGAGCAAGACCACCTTCGCCGAGCCAGCCGCCGGGTACATCGTCGTGGCGAGCTGCGCCGCCGTCGCGTCGCGATCCGAACCGCCGATGCGGTTGAAGACGACTGTCGGGCTCGCGGTGCCACTGCCGCCACCGCCACCACCTGATGCCGCGTTCACGACGAACGATTCGGTCACCGTCGATGCGGCCGCGTGGGTGCCGTCGCCGCCCTGGTCGGCGTTGATGGTGCAGTTCCCGGTGCCGAGCAACGTGACGATGTTCCCCGAGACGGTGCACACCGACGGCGTCGTGCTCGTGTAGACGACTGGGAGACCTGAGTCGGACGTCGCGCCGAGCGTGACGGTGCCAGCGGAGACCGGGCTGGCCGGTGGCTGCGGGAATGCGATGGTCTGCAGGTCGATGCCGCCACCGCCGCTGCCTCCGGTCACCGGGAACGACCGGGTGATCGTCGGCGCGGCCGCGTGCGTGGCGTCACCCGGCTGGTCGGCCAGGATCGTGCAAACACCACCCGTCGCCGTCAGCGTCACGGTGTTGCCTGCGACGGTGCAAACGGACGGCGTCGTGCTGGTGTAGCTCACCGGCAGCCCGGAGTCGGACGTCGCGGCAAGCGTCACCGTGCCGCTGCTGACATCGGTGCTGCCGGGGTCGGTGAAGGTGATCGCCTGTGGTGCGCCGGCAACGGTGAACGACTGCGCAACCGTCGATGCAGCGGCATAGGTCGAGTCGCCGGGCTGGTCGGCGAGCAAGGTGCAGGTGCCGGTCGCGACGGGCGTCGCCGTGCTACCTCCGCCCGTGCACAGCGACGGCGTGAGGCTGGTATAGGTCACCGCCAGCCCGGAGGTCGAGATCGCCTGCAGCGCGAC
>Ga0105240_10013833_pt1 | contig 11052 bp, 8 predicted proteins | sample KBSC54metaG_FD_80426 | JGI IMG/M metagenome (GOLD analysis project Ga0105240, IMG submission 80426) | Corn rhizosphere microbial communities from Kellogg Biological Station, Michigan, USA - KBS C5-4 metaG | ecosystem: Host-associated > Plants > Roots > Rhizosphere > Soil | place: Michigan, USA...
TAGCTTTGGGCCACCGTGGTCCAGTTGCACTCGCGCTCCACCCAGGCGCGGGCGCGCTGTCCCAAGTCGCGCGCGAGCCCGGGACGGGCGACCAGCAGGTTTAAATACTCAAAAAGAACTTCTTCCTCGGCCGCATCCACCGGCGCCTTCAAACAGACGCTGTCCGGAAACTCGCGAAAAGAGCCAGTGTCGGAAACGATCACCGCTTTGCCAAGCCCCAGCGCGCGCATCAGCGTGCCGGAGTTTTCTCCCACGGTGGGATGGCGCAGATTCAGAACAATGTCGCAAGCCGCCAGATAATCCACAAACTCGTCGATCGGGGTAAAGCCGAGCACTCGCACGAACGCCTGGAGGCCCAACGTTTCGATCAGGGAGTCCAGCCGCAGCTCCGGGTGTGGCTCGCCTACCAGGATCATTTTGGCCTTTGGCTCGACGCGGATCAGGCGGCGAAACGCCCTCAGCGATTCGGCGACGCGCTTATAAGGCTTCAGGAAGCCGAAGATACCCAGCAGCGGAGTGTCCTCACTCACTCCCAGCCGCTCGCGCGTGTCCATGCGATTCGCATCCGGGATCCACGCGCCGTGCGGGATGCGCGCAATGGGGCCCGTGAAGCCAGCTTGCCGCGCCGCGTCCGCCACGCACCTGCTGTGTACAATCACGCCGCGGGAATGTTCCAGCAGCCGGCGCAGCATGGGCACTCCCTCATAGTCCGGACCGCGTTTTTGGGGGCGCACATAATCCGCCGCGAAACGATGCGCTTCGCTGCCGCCGTCATACTCCACTTCCCGGAGGTATCCGTCCCAATCCCCGCGGCGGATGGTCATGTCAGCCAGCAGGTGATGCAGATTGGCCTCATGCAGCACCACCACGCCCGGATGCTTGAGCGCGGTTTCATAGCAGAACTCATGGAACTGGTTGTTGCCGATCTGGTAGAGCGCTATGTCGAAACGGGAGGGATCGAAACCGGCGGCCGAAGGGAAGGCCTGAATTTCAGCGCATTTGCGAAGTTCTTCCAGCAGAGTGGCGGAGTAATCGGCAATCCCGCTCTTGGCGGGAGGCAAGGGAGAGAAAAAGGCAATGCGCATTCGTTGGTGGCGGGAGGCCTCGGGGACGGCCTATTTTTCCAGGGTCATGGCAAACGTGCCCATGGACAGGGGAACTCGCACCATGGCCAGCGTTCGGGCGGCGTCCTTCAGAAAATAGATCTCAAACTGGATGCTGGCGCCTTCGCCGTGAATGGTGGCAAGCAGTTTGTCGGCCTCCACATTCTTATCGCCCACCGGGATCTGCTGCGTGCCGCTGAAATCGAGCTTCACTTTATACGGCGCGCCGAAGTATACGGTCTGTTCCTGGGGGAGACGCCCTTCGCTCAATTCCTTCCGGACGAAGAACAGATAGGTGAGCGCATCCTTGGCGCAGGAAGGCGTGCTCAGATCCGTGTGCCCGCCGCCTTTGGTTTCCCGCTTCGCCGTGCCATCGCTGGAGAACGTGGTCTTCTCGTCCGCCTTGCGGCTGCCATGCTGGATCTGCTTCTCAAATTCGTCGGAGCAGAATGCCGGAGAGGATTCCGCGCGGAAGCGGTCCAGAACCTGAAAGCCGGGGATTGCCGCATCCACGCTGAAGTGAAAACTAAGGCGCTCGGAGGCGTTGTCGGGCTTGGAGCGGGAGCCGCCCAGCTCCGCCTCGCCCAGACTCAGGCCGCTCGGCCAGTTGATACTGTATCGCTGCGACTCTCCGGCCGAGCCAGGGATCGACGCCGGCGGCGCGCCCCATGCCGCCCCGGCCGCCAGGAACGGAAGAACCGCCAAAACGGAACTGCAAAGCTTCATAAACCAGCCACCTGCACTGCCCTTGCCGGCGCGCGCACGCGCATCCCAGCTACCTCATAGTACACATCCAGCGTGGCGCTTGCCGTACGTTCCCAACTGAAGTGCGAGGCGCGAGCCAAGCCCAGGCGTTCCATGCGCGCCCGTAGCTCGGGATTGAGCAGGAGATCCAGAATGGCCCGCGTGATTTCAGGACGGGAATCCGGCGAAAAAAGCAGCGCGGCGGAATCGGCAACCTCGGGAATGGCGGAACTGTTGGAGCAGGCCACCGCGCGGCCGCAGGCCATCGCTTCCAGGATGGGAAGGCCGAAGCCTTCATAAAACGATGGAAACACGAACATGTCGCACGCGCCGTAAAGCTGGATCAGATCTTCGTCGCTGACAAAACCCGTAAAACGCACGCGGTCGCGCACCGGCGAGGCTTTCACGGCCTCATGAATCACCGGGGAATACCACGTTTCCTTACCCACCAGAATCAATTGATGCTTCAACTGGGGATGCGCGCGGATGGCGTCTTCGAAAGCGTGTAGCAGGCCCAGATGATTCTTCCGCGGCTGCAGGTCGCCGACAGTGAGGATGAACGGTCCGGTGATTCCGAAGCGCGCGCGCACGGCCGGACCGGCGACTTCCCGCGCTACCGGCCGGAAGCGCGTGGAGGCCGCGTAAGGCATCGCGACTACTTTGCTTTCATCCACACCATACGCGTCGATGATGCAGCGGCGGGAAAACTCGCTGGCGGTCAAAATTTTCGCGGCGCGCGCGACGGTGCGGCGCACGGTGTAGCGGAACTGGTGCCTGCGGAAGCGGGTGAAATACTGCGGATGCGATAAATAACTGACGTCGTGCACGCTGACAACCACCGGGACACCGCCCGTGGAAAGCGGCGAGGTGTACTGCACGTGGAGAAGATTCGGGCGGTCCTGCTTCAGTTGCCGCTGCAGGTCAAACCCTAAGCGCACGAATGGGTTATCGGAAACCAGCCGGCGGCGCACGCCACGGGGTAAAACGGCGCCCGCTTCCGGCCGTGAGACATAGGCAATAAACTCCGATTCGCTATCGAGCGAAGAAAAACAACGGAGCAGGTTACTAACGTACGTCTCATTTCCTGTCAGATTTTGGCCGATCGCGTGGGCGTCAACAGAAAAGCGCATGTGCCATGTTCCAGTATAAAGTCTTTCCAGCCTTCAGTTTTTTGAGGCCCGGGCTTTCAACCTCAAATGAAGCTTCTCAAAGCAATTTCACTACTCGTCTGCCGACGTCCGGTCTTGAACCCATTCCCGATCCAGCAAACGCCAACCTGCCTGCCACGTGAAAGACTTTTCATAAAGCCTCCGGCCAGCCTCCCCAATACGGAAGCGCCTGTCTTGTGACGCCAGGCACTCGGAAACTGTTTCCGCAAAACGCTTTGGCTCGTCCGCAAGCAGCAGCTCCTCTCCGTTCCGGGCCGGCAGGCCCTCCGCGCCGATGGTGGTGGAGACAACGGGGGTCGCCGCTGCCCAGGCTTCCAGAATCTTGATGCGCGTCCCGCTTCCCGAACGGACGGGCACCACCGCAACCTTGGCGCGGGCCAGTTCCCGGACGGCATCCTCTACGGGACCACTCAATTGAATGTACTTTTCTCCCCTCACGTATCTGGAAACCGCCTCGGGATTCTTTCCGATCAGCCGCCACCGCAGACCCGGCCAGCGCTGCCGGAGGGCCGGCCAGACCTCCTGCGCAAAATAGCGAACTGCCTCAATATTGGGCGGATACGCGAGATTTCCGCTGAAAGCAATTACATCTTCTTCAACCCGCTCCGGGCGCGGACGTTCCGGTATCGTGTTGGGAAACACGACAACGCGGGCGGAAGGGGCGGCCTCGCGAACCAGCGCCGCGTCGGTTTCCGACGCCGCCAGGATACGGTCGAACCGGGGAAACCATTCCTGTTCCTTTTCGCGATAAATTCTTGCGAATCTGCGATATCCGGGTGCGTCCAGGCCGCCGGCGACCAGAGCGGAGCGCTCCTGAAGCACGGACTCGATGTTGTGTAAGTCAAGCCACACTTCTTCGCAATGTTGTTTCAGCAACTCGAGGTACGGGGCGCACCAGAAGTGTTCGATCACGCCAATTTGAAAACGGTGTTGCCGGAGGAAATTGCCCATCGCCTCGGAAAATCCGGCGAAACGGTCCACCAGGGCGGGGCGGCCCAGAATCGCGCGCCGGGCATTCCGGGCCAGCCGGGAGAGCCTGTCCTTGCGATGAAAAGGGAGGCCGATGACACAACTCCGCCCGGCCATGCCGGGCGGGAATCCGACCGCCGGGTCGGGATGACCCGGCTCGCGGAAGAGGATGCGGTCGACAGGCCCTTTCCTGGCGAAATAGGTCAGGAGGGAGGCGGTGCGCATCGCGCCTCCGCCGATTACCGGGAAGGGCGCTTCCGGGGAGAGAAACAGGCTAGCGCCGGCGGCGGAAGCGTTGTGCGGCTTCGACATAGACCTCCCGTGTGCGCCTGGCTGTCTCCTGCCAGGAAAAGCCGGCCGCCCGCGCCAGGGCTTTGGCCGCCATGGCCTGCCTCCAACCGGCATCCGCCGCGGCGTGCCGCAACGCTTCGGTCCACGCGGCAACCTCCTGGGCGTCCAGGCGCAGAGCCGCATCGCCGGCCACCTCGTGAATTGCCGGGTCGCGGGAGGTGATGACGGGAGCGCCGCACTTCATCGCCTCAAGAACGGGGAGGCCAAAACCTTCGTAAAATGAAGGATATACGCAGGCAAGCGCGCCGGAGTACAGTTCGGGCAAAGCGCTCTCTTCCACCGGACCCAGTACATGCAGGCCGGGCTCGGGCGCGATCCCTTCGAAGTCCGTCCGAATGCGGCCCGCAAGAACCAGTTCGGCATCCGTGTCCGGGCGCGCAGCGCGCCAGGCCTGGAGAAGCAGGCCCAGATTCTTGCGCGGCTCTAAAGTCCCGACATACAGAAAATAGGGTTTCCGCGGGGCGGTAGGGAAGAAGACAGGACGAAAACAGTCGCTGACACCCAGGGGTACCGCGACAATCCTCGCGGCCGGTATCCGGAAGCGTTCCATGGCGGCTTTGCGAATCGCCTCGCTGGGCGTGACGATCATGGTGGCGCGGCCGGAGCGGATCAGGACGGGCGTCCGGCGGCGGACGCGATCGGCATCGGCGTGCCAGGCCGGGTCGAGCCAGGGCGAGAGGTCATGCAGCGTCATTACGCTGGGGCGAAGGGGCAGATAGGGAACGGCGAAATCGGTGCCGTGAAAAACGTCGATCGCGAGCCGTGATATCACTCCCTGCAAGCCCCACAGCCACCACCGGCGCTCCAACACGTTCGCCGGGCCGCGGCTGCACTTCAAATTGGGGAGCGGCGCCCCTGGGTATGGATAGCGCTGATCGGAAACCAGCCAAAACTCGTCTTCCGGGAATGCGCGCGCCAGCGCCCGGCTCAATTCAGCGGTGTAGCGCGCCACGCCGCCGGTCGGCACGCTCAAAGGCGTGGCGTCAATGGCGAGTTTCACAGCCTGGTTCGCGCTCCTCGCTTGCGCCGCGCTCTTGTCCGCACTTATCTGATGATACGATCTTGAAATAGCCGTTCAAACCAAGGCACGCGGCGGGCGCGTGGAACACCGGGATTTGCCGTGACCAAAGACGAGATCATCCTAGCCAACCAGAACTTCCTTTTTCCGTCCGTTTTCCATTACTACAAGGAGCCCCTGGTGATTTCGCACGCCAAGGATCAGTATGTCTGGGATGCGGACGGCAACCAGTACCTGGATTTCTTCGGCGGCATCGTGACCGTGAGCGTGGGGCACTGCAACGAGGAAGTGAACCGGAAGCTGCACAAGCAGATCGACACTCTGCAACACGTTTCCACGGTGTTCGCGAACGAGCCGCAGGCCGCGCTGGCGGCGAAAATCGCGTCCATCACACCCGGCCGCGCGCTCACGAAATCGTTCTTCACGAATAGCGGCTCGGAGGCGAACGAGACCGCCATTCTCACCGCCCGCTGCTACACCGGATCCACGGACATTGTGGCCCTGCGCCACAGCTACCACGGGCGCTCCGCGCTCACCATGTCGCTCACCGCGCATGCCAGTTGGAGACTGGGGCCGTCGCAGCCGGGCATCACGCATGCGCCAAATGCCTACTGCTATCGCTGTCCCTTCGGCCTGGAATATCCCTCCTGCGAGTTGAAATGCGCACAGGACGTGGAGGAAGTAATCCGCACCACCACCTCGGGGCGCATCGCGGGAATGATCGCCGAACCGATCCAAGGCGTCGGCGGGTTCATCACTCCGCCGAAAGAGTATTTCGGAATCGTGGCGGGGATCGTGCGTAAATATGGCGGCGTTTTCATCAGCGACGAAGTCCAGACCGCCTGGGGGAGAACCGGCGGGAAATGGTTTGGCATTGAACACTGGGGCGTCACCCCGGATATCATCACCTCGGCCAAAGGTCTGGGGAACGGCTCCCCGGTGGGGCTGACCGTGGCGCGGCCGGAGGTGGCCGACTCGCTCAAAGGCGCAACCATCTCCACCTTCGGCGGGAATCCAGTGACCGCGACGGCCGCCAAAGCGGTGATCGACTTCATCGAAGAGCGACGCCTGATGGACAACGCCACCGAAGTTGGGGCGTACCTGAGAGAAAAATTGCTCGCACTCAAGGAAAAGTACCCGGTGGTGGGCGACGTCCGCGGCATGGGCCTGCTGCAGGCGGTGGAGCTGGTGGAGGACCGCCGCTCCAAGACGCCCGCCACGCGACTGACATTGGCCGTGTTGGAATCCGCAAGAGACCAGCGCATTCTGATTGGGCGCGGGGGTCTGAACGGGAACGTGATCCGGCTCTCGCCGCCGCTGAATATCGCGAAGTCCGACGTGGATGAGTTTGCCGGGCGGCTGGACGCAAGTCTGGCGAAAGCCGTGGCGCAGCTACACGCTGCAGTGGGAGCCTGATTTCATGGATGAGCGCGCATTTTACAAAGAATCGCAGACCACCAAACCCGCGGTATTGAACTGCCCGTACTGCCGTTCCGCGGAAACCTACGATCTGCGCTGGCTGGTTCGCACGAAGATCCCGCGCCTGCCGGGGAACGCAGACGAGCGCGATCGCGCGAAGTTCGCCAAAGCGGCAAGCTACATGGTGCTTCTGGACGACAAGGCCATGTGCAAGAACCAGCGCTGCCGGAAGGGTTTTGATATTTCGGGCATCAAAACCACGGCGTTTCTTTAGCCGCCCGGCGGATCAGCGCCCGTCCTGGCCGGCCAGCACGGCCTTCGATACCGGATCGCTGAGCAGAACACGCAGATGCTTCGACGCGACAGCACCCCGGTCGTCGCCGGTGAATAAATAAAAATCGCCGTCCTGCATCTTTTGGCGGAGCACAGGCGCCAGCCAGGTGAGCCGGCGCTTTTCGCGGTAGAAATTGACGCAGGTTTCAAACTCGAAGCTCCCGCCGATGCGCGTGGCTCGCCCGGGCGGACGGTCGCGCTCGATCCGGGCCAGCATCGGTTTCAGCAGGCGGCAGAAATCCCATTCGGCGAAATAGCTGGTTCGGAATCCAAGTGCGAACACGCAGACGAGCGCGCCCGCGAAACCCAGGAGCGCCCGGGTGCTCCATCTCCAGACCCCGTGCCGCGCCGCCGACCACCGGATTGCCGCAAGGACGTGCAGAGAAAACAGCAGCACCAGGTAAATGCCGGTCCGGCCGAGCGGGTAGCGAACCTGAAACAACCAGTGCGCCGCGAAAAGTCCGGCCAGCGTTATGCAGAAGGCTGCGCCCGATAGAAACAGCGCGGCATCGCCCCGGTCCGGTTTGCGAAAACGGCCGCGAACGAGTTCGTTGAGGCAGCCGGCCAGAGCCGCAGCCGGGAAAACCGCTACGAAGAGGAGAATTGCGCCGGAGACTTCCAGTGTCGGACGATCCAGCGAAAGAGCGGCCAGGCTGTTCAAGCCCGCTCTCAGACTTGCTTCACCGTAGTAGAAGTCGGCCGGCGCCGCATGGGAGAGCGGCAGAATCATGAGAAGGAAAGCCGGCACGAAGACCGCGGCGAGATATCGCTGCAAGGCAAGCATGCCGCCGCGCCGCTGGAAAATCACCAGAAATGCGGTGAGGAGGGCCAGCGCGAGCGCGGGAAAGAGCACGGTCAGATTCGACGCGATGCTTGCGCTGAGCGACAGACCGGAACCGAGCAGCAGCGGCCCACCGGAAGTTCCGTCGCCGGCGCAGAACCGCGCCAGCTTCCAGAAAGCGAGGAAAAGAAACGCGAGCGCAAGACCATAGCCCCGGGCGGCGACCAGGAAGTCCAGCACGAAAGGATTCAGGCAGAGGAGGGCTACCGCCAGAAAGAATCGAAGGCCCGCGCCAAACAACCAAAGGCAGAAACGGTAGGCGACCACGAAGTAGAGCGCCCCGCCCAGCAGGGTCGGCAGGCGAAGGGCGAACGCGGACACACCGAACAAGGAAACCGACAGTCTGCCGAGATAGCTCTGCAACACGTGATGGCAGGCATCATAAGTGGTGAAAAGGAGCGACGCCGGACCGTCCATCAGCTTGAGGTAAGCGAACGCTTCATCCACCGTGATGGCCTGCGACGCGGCTCGATAGACATTGGCCGCAAACAGAAAGAGAAGCAGCGCAAAAGCCCCACGGCGGTAGGACATAAACGGAGTTCCCATTGTAGCGGGAACCCATTTGAGGGCAGGATTATTACAATGTAGCTGGAGGCTGTGCCAACGCTATGATCCTGGAAGCGACTCCGTCTGTCGTAGATGAATTCAATCCCTGGCTGTCCGCCGCCGCGAGGTTCGATGAAGCGGCGCGCCGTCTGAAGCTGGATGAGGGGATCCAAAAAGTCTTGCGCAGCGCGGCCACGGAACTGACCGTCCACATTCCCGTGATGCTCGACGACGGCAGAATCGAAGTTTTCACGGGATACCGGGTTCAGCACTCCATCGCGCGAGGACCGTCCAAAGGCGGCATCCGATACGCACCGGACGTGACGCTGGACGAGATCCGGGCCCTAGCCTCCTGGATGACCTGGAAGTGCGCGGTGGTGAATATTCCCTTCGGAGGCGGAAAGGGCGGCGTCATCTGCGACCCGGCACTGATGTCGGCGGGCGAATTGGAGCGGATCACCCGCCGCTATACGGCCGAGATTATCCAGTTCATCGGCCCGGAGCGCGACGTACCCGCGCCGGACATGAATACGAACGAACAAACCATGGCGTGGATCATGGATACCTATTCCATGCATATGCGCTATACCAGCACCGCGGTGGTCACCGGAAAGCCGCTGGATCTGGGCGGCTCGCGCGGACGGCCGGAGGCCACAGGGCGCGGCTGCATGATTGTCACTATGCAGGCGCTGCGCAAGCTGGGGCTGGAGCCGGGCACCGCGCGCGTGGTGGTGCAGGGTTTCGGAAACGTGGGCGGCATGGCGGCAAAACTGATGGCTCGCGCCGGGTTCAAGATCGTGGCGGTGCTGGAATACGATGGCGCGGTCTACAACCCGCACGGGCTCGATATTGAGGGGTTGGCGAAACACCGCAAGGAAACGGGCTCCGTTACCGGCTTCGCCGAGGCCGAGGATATCGACAGGGAAGAGGGGATGTTCCTGGATTGCGACGTGCTTCTGCCCGCGGCGAAAGAAAATGTGATTACCGCCGCCAACGCCCACCGGATCCGGGCGAAAATTCTTTGTGAGGGCGCCAACGGCCCCACCACTTCCGCCGCCGACCAGATTCTGGCGGAACACAAAGTGTTCGTCATTCCCGATATCCTGGCCAACGCCGGCGGCGTGACGGTTTCCTATTTCGAATGGGTGCAGGACCGGCAGGGCTATTTCTGGAACGAGCAGCTGGTGAACAGCCGCCTGGAAGAGATCATGGTAAACAGCTTCAAAGACGTGGTGGGCTACGCGGAAAAGCACGACGTTCACAACCGCACGGCCGCCTACATGCTGGCGCTGGATCGCGTCGCATTCGCCATTAAACTGCGCGGGCTGTACGCTTGAGTTCGCAGGACGCGGCCACGCCGCTGATGCGCCAGTATCACTCGGTAAAGCAGCAGGTCCCCCATGCCCTGCTGATGTTCCGGCTGGGGGATTTCTACGAGTTGTTCTACGAGGACGCCGTTACGGCCGCCCGGGAACTCGAGATCACGCTCACCGCGCGGAACAAGGAAAAAGGCCAGCCGATCCCGATGTGCGGCGTGCCCTACCATGCGGCGGAGGGCTATCTCACCAGGCTGATCCAGAAAGGCTATCGTGTGGCCATCTGCGAGCAGATGGAGGAGCCGGGGCCGGGCAAGAAGCTGGTGCGGCGGGAAATCACCCGCGTGGTGACTCCGGGGACGGCGACCGAAGGCGGCCTGCTCCGCTCGCGCGAAAACAGCTATCTGGCGGCGGCGGTCTTCGATGGCCAGCGCGCCGGACTGGCGCACGTGGACCTCTCGACCGGTGAATTCCGCGCGACCGAGCTGCCCGCAGCCGAAGCCGCCGCGGCCATCGACACGCTGAACGCGCGCGAGGTATTGACCGTTGAATCCGCCCCGGCGCTGCCAGGCATGCGCACCCATCTGGAGCCTTGGGTATTCAGCCCGGATCATGCCGATCGGTCCCTGCGGGAACACTTCCGCCTGTTAACCCTCGACGGACGGGGGTTCAGCGGAAAAACGCTGGCGGCGTCCGCGGCCGGCGCGATTCTGTACTACTTGCGCGATACGCAAAAGAGCGCCCTCGAGCATCTGGATCCACCGGCGTTCTACGACCGCGGCGATGCCATGATCCTCGATGCGGTGACGGTCCGCAACCTGGAACTGCTGGAGCCTTTGTTTGCCGGCGAAAAAGGCGAAACCACGCTGATTCATGTGCTGGATCGCACAGCCACCGGAATGGGCGGCCGGCTGATCCGGCAGCGGCTGCTGCGTCCCAGCCTCTCCCTGCCCGAAATAGAAGCGCGTCTCAGCGCGGTGGAGGAACTCTACCGCGGCACCATCGCCCGCGCGGAGATTGTCCGGAATCTGGAGCGCATCCTCGACGTAGAACGTCTGATCGCCAGGCTGGCCCTCGGCACGGCGGGCGCGCGGGAACTCCTCGCGCTGGGCAGGTCCCTGGCGGTGCTCCCGGTGTTGAAAAAGGAAACGGAGAAGCTGCAAAGCGAGCGACTGCGCCAGGTCCACGGCGGGCTGGATGAGATCGGCGAACTGCGGGATGCGATTCTCACCGCGATCGCCGA
>Ga0105240_10013836_pt1 | contig 11052 bp, 7 predicted proteins | sample KBSC54metaG_FD_80426 | JGI IMG/M metagenome (GOLD analysis project Ga0105240, IMG submission 80426) | Corn rhizosphere microbial communities from Kellogg Biological Station, Michigan, USA - KBS C5-4 metaG | ecosystem: Host-associated > Plants > Roots > Rhizosphere > Soil | place: Michigan, USA...
AAGTTCTGCCGCCGCTCGCTCATCGCCGTGACAAACGCAATGCCGAAGCTGCCGCCCCAGTTGCGAAAGAAGTTGGTAAGGCTGGAGGCGCGGTTGTTCTGGCCGGGCTTGAGTTGAGAGTAGGCGATGACGCTGAGCGGGACAAAGAAGAAAGCATAGCCGAGTCCCTGAAAGCCGCGGGCCAGCGCATAGTGCGCGTAATTGGTCTGAAGGTTGAAGCCGCTGTAGAAGAACATCGATGCGGCTACGGTAACAACGCTGATGCCGAGCAGGATGCGCGGATGAACGATGCCGCGTTGTACGAGTTGAGCCCCGGCCGGCGCCAGCAGCGTAATGACGAAGGCCCCGGGCCCGAGAACCAGCCCGGCGTCGATCGCACGATAGCCATAGAGCGATTGCAGCAACTGCGGAATCATGGTGGTGGTGGCGAAGAGACCGAAGCCGAAGAGAAAGTAGAAGCCCGATGCGATGCCAAAGTTGCGGTTGGCCAGCAGGTGAAGGTCGATGATGGGATCGTCGTGGTTGAGTTCCCAATAGATGGCGAATGACCAGGCGGCGACGCCGATGGCGAACATCCAGCAGATGAAGGTGCTTCTGAACCAGTCGTCGATCTGGCCGCGGTCGAGCATGATCTCAAGCGCCATGGAGCCGATACCGATCAGCAGGATGCCGACGGCGTCGATGCGGAGTTTGCCGCCCCGGCGCGCAGTAGCACGCTCGGCTTTGAACTCCGGGGGATCGTGGACGAAGCGGCTGGTGAGATAGAGCGAGAGCAAGCCGATAGGGATGTTGATGAAAAAGATCCAGCGCCAGTTGTAGTTGTCGGTGATCCAGCCGCCGAGGACCGGGCCGATTGCGGGCGCGGTGACGATCGCGACCGTATAGAGAGCGAAGGCCGAGGCTCGCTGGGCTGGGGGAAAGGTGTCGACGAGGATGGCCTGCTCGACCGGAGCGAGACCGCCGCCGCCGATGCCCTGCAGGATGCGGGCGATGAGGATGATGCCGAGGCTGGGCGCGATGCCGCAGAAGAAAGAGGTAAGGGTAAACAGCGCGACGCAGGCCATGTAGTAGTTCTTGCGGCCAAAGACACGGCTGAGCCACGCGGACATGGGAAGGACGACGGCGTTGGCGACGAGGTAGGTCGTCAGAATCCAGGTGACCTCGTCGAAGCTGCGGCCGAGGCCGCCGGCGATGTAGGGCAGCGAGACATTGGCGATGGAGGTATCGAGCAACTCCATGAAGGTCGCCAGCGTAACCGTCAGCGCGATTACCCAGGGATTAATCGGTCTGGCGGCGCGGCGTGGGGAGTGCTTTAGTACGGTTGGTTCGGGGATCGCAGTGAGGGTAGCCATAAATGAGACCAATCGGTTTCATTTATTTCGATGCGAAGGATATGAAAAAGAACCAAAAGGTCTCTTATTTTCTATTGCGGCGGGGAGGCAGTTGCGGGGAGCGTGCTTTTTCGGAAGTTGGAACCTTGCGGACCTGGGTTTCGAGGTAGATTTCCAGATGATTGCGAGCGTTGCGCAGCGCGGCGTCGTTGCGCTCGATGCGGCTGAGGACCATGCCGCCTTCGAGACTGCCGATAATGTGGCTGGCGACGGCTTCAGGATCGATACTGGGGTTGATCGTGCCCTGCGCGATCCCTTCCTCAACGATTTTGCGGAGCATGGCCTGCCAGTCGCGAAGGGCCTTGAAGACGCGCTCGCGCAGGATCGGATTGCCGTCGTCGGAGTCGACGGCTGTGTTGAGCAGGGGACAACCGCCGGCGATGCTGGAGCGCGTTCCGAATCGATCTATATGCTGTTTGAGCCGGTCGACAGGGTCGGCGATGGCGTCCAGGCCGTGGTTGCGGAACGCGGAGGCAGTAGCCCAGGCGAAGTCGAAGGCCTCGGCGGCTAGTTCTTCTTTGCTCTCGAAGTGGCGGTAGATGCCGCCTTTTTCGAGCCCGGTGGCCTCCATGATGTCGTTGAGGGAGCAACCGCTGTAGCCACGCTGATTAAATAGGGGCGCGGATTGGGCGATGATGCGCTGCCGGGTTGCTTCACCTTTGCTCATGGAATCTCCGCGCGATTGAAACCGTATGGTCTCTAAAGCGTAGCATTAAGGATGATCCGGCTCAGCGGTTGGATTCACCGGGCTCAAGACGGATGTGGGTAGGTTGGTTGCGATCCACGGTGAGAATCCCGTCCTTCCAGTGAAATTCGGCTACTTGAATGACCGTGCGGGAGCTGGAGTGGGGAAGGGACGTATCGTTGTCCGGGCCGGACTGGTGAGTGAAATAGAAGAGATAGCCGCGCTGCTCGCTAAGGATGACATCGGCGTGATGGCCAAGGGTGCGGTCAGTGGGCAGGGTTCCCGGGGTACCGAGAAGATTGTAGGGCTGACGCTGCCAATGGGTTGCATCGGTGGAGTGGTAGACGCCAAGGCCATGCCAGGCATCGACGATCATCCAGTATTCGTCATGCCAGCGAAAGACGATAGGGCCTTCGCTGGAGCGGTCGGTGATGGCGGCTCCTCGCGGTGTCCAGGTTTTGAGGTCGGGGCTGTCGGCGAAGTGGATGTGGCTGTGGTCGCGCTCGTCCTTGTACCAGAGTCGCCAGGTGCCGTCGGCCAGATGGAAGACACAGGCGTCGATGACGCGGTCGGAGCCGAGATCGAGCTTCGAGACGAACTTCCAGTGCTCGAGGTTGGGGCTGGTGAGGTGAATGATAAAGCGGGGCGCATTCCAGTCATGGAAGGTTCCGGGCACAATGGTGAGGAACATGTGGTAGGCGCCCTTCGCGTGGATGATGGCGGGCGCCCACTGGGTATAGTCGGGCTTGCCGTAGGGAATGTCGGCGATGCCGCGATATTTCCACGTGACACCATGATCGCTGGAGGTGGCGATGCCGATGCGGGTCTGGTGGAGCCACGCGACGTCTTTGGGATCGGCCGGGGTCTGATCGGCGCGGCGGTTGGTGTAGAACATCCACCATTGCTTCTTGGCCTGATTCCAGATGAGGGTGGGATCGGCTGCACCATCATGGACGGGGTCGCGAAAGAGCGGCTTGGGAGCCATATCTCCGTGCAGTGTTTGGGCATGGATGGGGAGAGCGGCGCAGAAAGCGAAGAGGATCGCGGACACAAAAATCCGGCGGATGGCTTTGGCGATGGCGGGGTGAGAAATGAGCATGGAAGACCACTCTAGCATCGCGTCATGGTCACGGCGCAGAGCTGATGCTAGTAGAGGGGAATGGCAGGGTCGATGGCGCGGGACCAGTAGTCGATGCCTCCGGCGAGAGATTGGGCATGGTCAAAGCCCTGGTTACGCAGCCACATGGTCACGTTGAGGGAGCGCGCTCCGTGATGGCAGAGGACTACGATAGGAGCATCGGGGTCCAGTTCCTGATGAGCGCGCAAGGTGACTTCGCCCATCGGCATCAGCAGCGAGTTGGGCAGGCTGGCGGTCTCAAACTCCCACGGCTCGCGGACGTCGAGCAGGACGGGCGGGTTCGGCTGCTGGAGCCGCTGGGCGAAGGCTTCGGCGGAGATCTCGGGATCAAGCATGGCTTCAAGGATAGCTCTTATACGTGCAGATTTGCCCGTCTCGCCTCGCAAGTTACCCAAGTTTCGAGGAAACAGCGGGTCGGAGGAGCGTTGGAGGTGACTTTGTTGGGGCGGAGGCAGATACACTGAGGGGTGGGCGTGCATCCAAGGAATCATCGATGCAAAAGATGAAAGCGCGTGAAAGGTCGGGTATGAGTTCGGAAAAAGTGTTGATTGTTGAGGATGAGGTTCATGCGCGAACCGGCCTGACGGAGTTGATCGAGAGCTGGGGCTACCGGGCGGAATGCGCGGCGGATGGCATAGAAGGCCTGGAGAGGGCCATGGAGTGGGCTCCGGCGATCATCGTGACGGACCTGAAGATGCCGCGTATGGATGGGATGGAGCTGCTGAACCGCATCGGCGAACTGCCGCAGCGGATCGCGGTGGTGATGTTGACGGCGCAGGGGTCGATCGAGTCGGCCGTCGAAGCGATGCGGATGGGGGCATACGACTACATTCCCAAGCCGGTTGATCCGGTGCGGTTGAGGACGATTCTGCATAACGCGACGCGGCAGCGCGAGGCGGATGTGGAACTGGAGGCGACGCGACGGCAGTTGCGCGATACCGGGGTGTTGGGGCCGCTGGTGGGATCGTCTCCGCAGATGAAGGATATCTTCACGATGATCGAGCGGGTGGCTCCATCGAATGTATCGGTGCTGGTGACGGGTGAGAGCGGAACGGGCAAGGAGTTGGTGGCGCGGGCACTGCACGATCTGAGTTCACGGCGGCTGAAGCCGTTTGTGGCGGTCAACTGCGCGGCGATCCCGGAGACACTGATCGAGAGCGAGATCTTCGGGCACGAGAAGGGCGCGTTTACGGGCGCGCTGGAGCGCAGGTCTGGCTGTTTTGAGCTGGCCGAGGAGGGAACACTGCTGCTCGACGAGATTGGCGAGATGCCGGCGGGAACGCAGGCGAAGCTGCTGCGGGTACTTGAAGACAGGAAGCTGCGGCGGCTGGGCAGCAAGGTCGAGACGCCAGTGGACGTGCGGGTGGTAGCAGCAACGAACAAGGACCCGGAGAAGGCGGTCGCGAATGGGGAGTTGCGCGGCGATCTCTATTATCGACTGAATGTCTTCAATATTCAGATGCCGCCGCTGCGGGACCATCTGATGGACGTTTCGGCGATTGCCGAGAAGATGATTGACGACATGAACGAGCGGCACCACTGCACGGTAGCCGGCCTGAAGGATGCGCTGATCAACAAGATGGAGGGATACCAATGGCCCGGCAATGTGCGGGAACTGCGCAATACGATCGAGCGGGCGGTGATTCTGGCGGGCACGGGGATGCTGGGTGTCGAGCATCTGCCGCCGCACTTCGGAGAACCTGGATTTGCACCGCCGCCGAACAAGGTGGTCCGCAGCCTTCCTGGTGAAGCGGGAGATGTCAGCGCTTCAAGCGAGGTGCAGCGGTATCTGGAGGAGAAGAATACGGTGCGGGTCGAGGTGGGCACGACGGTCGACGAAGCGGAGCGGCAGTTGATCCTGAAGACACTATTGTCGACGAACAATAACAAGACAAAGGCTGCGGAGATCCTGGGCATCAGTTCGAAGACGCTGCAGAACAAGTTGAAGGAATATCAGAATACGGCTGCGGCGGTGACGGAGTAAGGATGCGGCTGAAGACAAAGCTGGTGGTGTCGGCTACCGGGTTGACGTTTGCGATCGTTCTGGTGCTGTCGGCGCTGTTTGTCAGCGAACTTCTGCGGCAGAGGATCGAGCAGACCGCGGCAGCGAACGACATGTTGGCGCGCGAGGTCGTACTGATGACGCGCCAGGCGGTGGAAGCAGGGCTGCACGCGAATCCTCCACTGGACCGGACCGACGAGGCGCTTCATGCGGCGGTGACGGACGCTTTGCAGAGCCAGAAGGCGTTGGCCGATGTGATGAACGCGATCGTGCGCTATTCGCCTACGGTGCAGGATGTGAGCGTGACCGATGCGCAAGGGTTGACGCTGGTGAGCACGGACCCGGATGCGCTGAACGAACCGGTGCCCCGCAGGATGAGCCTGCAGAGCGTGCGGCAGGGAAGTATCGCTCACCAGACGAAAGTGGTGTTCGGCCAGCCGCGTGTGCTCGATATCCAGCAATCGTTGGACCGGAACGGAGCGCCGTTTCTGATCGTGCACGTAGGGGTACGGTCTACGTTTCTGCGGGCGTCATACGAGCCGTGGCTGCGGGCAGCGCTGATCTTCGCGTTGGTGGCGGCACTTGCGGCGATGATTGCGGCGGCCTTGCTGGCGAATCTTGCATTACAGCCGATTGAGGCTATCAGCCGGAAGCTGGAGAGTTTGACGAGCGTCGACCGTGATGCTTCGTCACGAGCGCTGGAGAAGAGCGAGGGAAACGATGCGGTGGTGCGGGTGACCAGGACCATCGACCGGCTGGGACAGCAGATTCGCATCACGGAAGAAGGCTACACGGCATTACAGGCAAATCTGGCTCAGATGCTGGATACGCTGCGGGATGGTGTGCTGATGTTTACCGCCGATGAACGGGCAGTCATGGTCTCGGATGCGGTCGCATACTTCCTGAACAGGTCTGAAAGCGAACTGGTCGGCAAGCGGCTGGAGGAGATCTTCGAGCCGGGGACTGCGTTGGGAGAGACGGTGCTGCGGGCATTTGCGAGTGGCGGACAGGTAAGCGCCGCGAATGTCACGCTCGAAGACGGGCGGCAGGTACAGATCTCCCTGGACAGGATTGATGACGGCCTGGGCGGGGGCCGCAACATGGGAACTCTGTTGACGCTGAGGGATACGGAGTCCGCGGTGCAACTGGGGCAGGAACTGGAGGTAGCGCGGAGGCTGGCGGCGATTGGACGGTTGACCGCTGGAGTCGGGCACGAGGTGAAGAATCCGATCAATGCAATGGTGGTTCACCTGGAGTTGCTGCGAGGCAAGCTGGCGGGCGGAGATGTAACGGCACTGGCTGGAGCGCAGCGTCACGTGGATATTCTGGCAGGAGAGATGCAGCGGCTGGACCGGGTTGTGCAAACGCTTGCAGACTTTTCGCGGCCTATGGAACTCCATCTGAGCGAAAAGGATCTCCGTCAGGTGGTCGGCGCGGTCACCGAGCTGACGGCAGCAGAAATGCAGGAGAACGGGGTGCAGGTGGTGGTGGAGACTCCGGTTGAGCCGGTGATGGTGCGAGTCGATGCGGAGTTGATGCGGCAGGCGTTATTGAACTTGATGCTGAATGGGATGCAGGCAATGACTTCCGGGGGTAGGATGCAAGTGACGATACGTCGAGAGCATCCGTTTGCGGTGGTAGAGGTGACGGATGAAGGAGAGGGTATACCGGCGGAGCTGTTACCGCGTATCTTCGAACTATACTTCACCACAAAAGCGAAGGGCAGTGGAATCGGTCTGGCAACGACGTATCGCATCCTGCAGATGCATGGCGGAGCGATGGACGTGAAGTCGATTGCCGATGCCGATTCGCCGGAGCGGGGCACGACGTTTACATTGCGATTGCCGATTGCGTCGGGAACAGGGGTGGAGGGACGTAAGGCTGTCACTGCGGGAGCCAGTCACAAAGGGACGGGAGAACGCGTTTGAAAGGGTACGATTCCATGGCGCGAAGACTGGCGGCAGTGGCTGTGTGCATGGCGTTGTCGTGCGGATTGAGCGGCTGTCTGCATCTGCACAAAAGGCCGAAGGTTCCCGTTCTGCCGGCGGTGCTGGTGCCGATAGAGCTTGAATCTTTGCCTCCGCAGGAGGAGCCGCCGCTGCTTGCCGCGCCGGTCGTGACGCTGCCTCCGATGCCTATTGCGGCGGCTGCCGCTTCTCCCAGGCGGGAGCGGCGGCGAACTGCGCCAAAGCCCGCGACAACGCCTGAGGAGGCGGCTCCGGAGCCAATGCCGGATACGGTGGCGATTGGTGAGCTGACGGCTGGAGGCGCGACGAATCCGCAAGCCCAGCAGGAAGCGTCGGATTTGATTGGCTCGATTCAGAAGCGGCTGAGCGCTCTGTCGGCGCAGACCGCAAGGCGGCAGCGGACGCAGATCAACAAGGTGCGCAACTTCTGGAATCAGGCGAAGGAAGCTTTGGACTCCGGCGATACCGAAGGCGCAAAGACGCTGGCGACCAAGGCGAAGCTGCTGCTGGACGACATGGAGAAACAGGGTGGCCGGGGAGAGTGACCTTCCCCGGCGCATCCCCTTGGATCTGCGCTCTACATCGCATCAATTTTCAGACGGGTTGATTCCGAGAATACTCTTTGCCTCAGGCCTCGGCGCCGTGGCACTTCTTATACTTTTTGCCTGAGCCGCAGGGACACTCGTCGTTGCGGCCGATCTTTTCGCCGGTTCGTCGCGGAGTCGCTCCATTGCTCTCTGCTCCGGCGCTGCTGGCCGCGCGTGCGAGGTCAAGTTCGCGTTTCTTCTTCCTCTGGAACTCGCGCTCCAACGCGTCGATGGTGGTAGAAGGTGCGCGTGTCGGGATGGGGACAGGCGCATGCCCCGACTGGCCCGGAAGCGCATTCGGATCAGCGTTCAGAGCGGGGCGCTGGGACTGGGCGATCTGCAACTGCTCGGCTGTTTCGATGGGCGTGCCGTCGGGGCCGATGATCTGCATCCGGAAGAGATGGCGCGCCGTGTCTTCCTGGAAGCGCAGCATCATGGCTTCGAACATGTCGAACGATTCTTTCTTATAGGCGACCAGCGGGTCCTGCTGGGCGTAGCCGCGGAGCCCGATGCCTTCTTTGAGATGGTCCATCGCGAGGAGGTGGTCTTTCCAGAGGCCGTCGAGGACAGAAAGCATCACGATGCGCTCGTGGTAGCGCATCTGTGGGGCGCCCAGAATCTGCTCCTTGATCTCGTAGCGCCCACGAAGCTTCTCGAAGATAGTCTCGCCCAGTTCGTGACGGGTGAGTTCAGTGGTGTCGATCTCGCTTTCGAGCCGGGCCCCGAAGATGTCGTAGATTTGGGAGAAGAGCGCGTCGAGCTTCCACTCCTCGACGTGGGCCTTTTCGGGCGTATGCTCGTCGAGCAGATTGGAGAGGATGGTAGAGACATAATCGTCGGTGATGAGCTGCTTCTGGTCGACACCGCCCATAAGCTGGCGGCGCAGGCCATAGACAGCCTCGCGCTGCTTGTTCATGACGTCGTCGTACTCGAGGACGTGCTTGCGCGACTCGAAGTTCTGACTTTCCACGGCCTCCTGCGCGGAGGCGATGCGCTTGGAGATCATGCGGCTCTCGATGGGGACGCACTCTTCAATGCCGAGGCGTTGGAGCAGGGTGGAGACTCACTCGCGGGCGAAGATGCGCATGAGGTCGTCTTCGAGGGAGAGGAAGAAACGCGATGAACCGGGGTCGCCCTGGCGTCCGGCGCGGCCGCGGAGCTGGTTGTCGACGCGGCGTGACTCGTGACGCTCCGTGCCGAGGATATGAAGGCCGCCGGCAGCGATAACTTCGTCGTGCTCCTTGCTGGCAACTGCCTCGTGCGCGGCCGTGGCTGTATCCCACGCTTCCTGTGAAGTTTCGAACTCCTGCCCCGCGTAATAGAAACGGATCATCCCGGGTCCGGCGACCGGAGAGATCGTTCCCTCGGCGGCGGAGACAGCACGGGCCTGGTTCTTGCGAACGAGGTCCTGACGGGTCATAAACTCGGCGTTGCCGCCGAGCAGGATGTCGGTGCCGCGGCCAGCCATGTTGGTGGCGATGGTGACCATGCCGAGGCGTCCGGCCTGGGCGACGATCTCGGCCTCCTTCTCGTGGAATTTGGCGTTGAGCACAACGTGGCGAACTGCTTTGCGCTTGAGAATGTCGCTGAGAAGCTCCGATTTTTCGATGCTCGTGGTGCCGACCAGCACGGGCTGCTTCTTCTCGTGGAGCTTGGCGATCTCGTCGGCCACGGCGAAGTACTTTTCCTTCGTGGTGCGGAAGACGACGTCGGAGTTCTCGATGCGCAGCATGGGGCGATTGGTGGGGATGACGACGATATCGAGCTTGTAGATCTTCCCGAACTCCGAGGCCTCGGTCTCGGCGGTACCGGTCATGCCCGAGAGCTTTTTGTACATGCGGAAATAATTCTGGAAAGTGATGGTGGCAAGGGTCTGATCTTCCTTGCGGATATCGACGCCTTCCTTGGCTTCGACGGCCTGATGCAGGCCATCGGACCAGCGGCGACCGGGCATGAGGCGGCCAGTGAACTCGTCGACGATGATGACTTCGCCCTCTTTGACGACATATTCGACGTCGCGCTTGTAGAGGCTGTGGGCCTTGACCGCAACTTCGACGTGATGCTTGAGGTCCCAGTTCTCGGGGTCGGCAATATTGCCGATGCCGAGCAGCTTCTCGATCTTCTCCCAGCCTTCATCCGTAATCGTGACTGCGCGGGCCTTTTCGTCGATCACATAGTCGCCGGTGTAGGTCTTCTTGTCGATGGTCTCGGTCATCTCGCCTTCTTCGAGCGAAGGGATGATGACGTTGACGCGGGTGTACTTATCTGTCGTCTGGTCGGTCGGGCCGCTGATAATGAGCGGGGTGCGAGCCTCGTCGATAAGGATGGAGTCGACCTCGTCGACGATGCAGTAGTAGTTGCCGCGCTGGACTTGATCCGCCAGCTCGAACTTCATGTTGTCGCGCAGATAGTCGAAGCCGAACTCGTTGTTCGTGCCGTAGGTGATATCGGCGCCGTAGGCCTCACGGCGCTGCTGGTCGTCGAGGTCATGGACGATGACGCCGACGGTGAGGCCGAGAAAGCCATAGATCTTGCCCATCCATTCGGCGTCGCGTTTAGCGAGGTAATCGTTGACGGTGACGACGTGGACGCCGCGACCGGCGAGCGCGTTGAGATAGCAGGGAAGCGTGGCGACGAGCGTTTTGCCTTCGCCGGTCTTCATTTCGGCGATCTTGCCGGAGTGCAGCACCATGCCACCGATTAGTTGAACGTCGAAGTGGCGCATCTGCACGGTGCGCTTGCCGGCCTCGCGGACCACGGCGAAGGCCTCGGGCAGGATATCGTTGAGGGCTTCCTGTTCGGCGTCGTAGGTGGCCTTTTCGGCGTTTTCGTCCTCGGGATCGATGTTGGCGGCGGCGACAGCTTCGGCGATGCGCCGGCGGAACTCAACGGTTTTGGCGCGCAACTCATCATCGGAGAGCGCCTGGATCGTGGGCTCGAGGTCATTGATCTTCTTAACGGTTGGCAGAAGGCGCTTTACAGCGCGCTCGTTGCTGGTGCCAAAGACTTTTGCGAAAGCTTTATCGAGCAAACTAGTGTCCTTCGGGGTGCATTTTCCCCTAAGCACTAGTGTAAATGGTCCATGGCCGATGTTGGGGTAAGGTCGCTCCCTTACTGCGCCTTAAGGTAGGCGGCCAGTGGCGAGTGAGCGTTGCGCAGGGCGATAGCCACGGATTGGGCGTTGAGTTCGGCGCCCTCTGCACTGGTGTGGGTATGGTCGATGGGGAAGAGCAGGGCGGTCTTCTCCGGGCCGGTGGCCTCGAGGCGGTTGGCTTCCACGGT
>Ga0105240_10013837_pt1 | contig 11051 bp, 7 predicted proteins | sample KBSC54metaG_FD_80426 | JGI IMG/M metagenome (GOLD analysis project Ga0105240, IMG submission 80426) | Corn rhizosphere microbial communities from Kellogg Biological Station, Michigan, USA - KBS C5-4 metaG | ecosystem: Host-associated > Plants > Roots > Rhizosphere > Soil | place: Michigan, USA...
CCCTGTTACGCTCAACGCATGTTGGCTTTGAACTCACGCTCAGCAAAGGCCAGGAAATAAGGCCAGTTCGGATTGGGCGTGTGCCCCGCACTGTGCTGGCGGAAGACCAGGTCGCCGTTGAGGATTCCGGTCTCGATGGGCGGAAACACCGAGGTGCCCAGATCCTTTTTGCCAAACAGCCGGTAGACCGGGCCCGCGGCGACCCCCGCGAGAAATGTACCCCTCGCGTCCACCCAGGCGTCGGAGCGTCCGATATCCTCCGCCGGATCGACCAGATTCCCTGCACTAAGGAAGACGGGACGCGGAGCGCACATCGCAATCAGTTCGTGGGAGTCGACCGGCAGGTCGTTCCACTTGAGCGGGCCCGCATACTTCAAGAAATTGCCTGCCATCCAGTGGTATTCGTTTTTGCCCGCCACGTTCTCCACGAGCTCTCCATAGTTCCGCCGGTGCAGTTTAGCGCCGCCTTCTCCGGAGGAACTGACGAACGCGATCGCGATACGAGAGTCGTACGCCATGGCGACGATGGCTGCCTTCCCATATCTGGAATGCCCTTGAATGGCAATGCGTTTGGCATCGACGGCGTTGTCGGTTTCGAAGTAGTCCATGGCGCGGTCGGCGCCCCACGCCCACGCGCGGAGAGCGCCCCAGTCCTCTGGTTTGCGGGGCTCGCCCTTATTGACCAGGCCGATGATGCCCTTCCTCAGACCAGCGCCGTTATCGGCTTGGATGCTGGCTGGGTTCAACGTCGCGAAGCCCCAACCCTTGGCCAGAGCCTGGGCCTGCCAACTAGGACCGGATTCCGCGCCTTGTTGAGCCGGAGCGACGGCCGGCGCCCCGCCTCGTCCGGCACCGGGTCCACCGCCGAAAACCATGATCACCGGCACCGGAGCTTTCGCGCCAGCCGGCGTGCTCAGGGACAGTTGGATATCGACCGTGATCTCCGGATAAGCCGAGTTCTCGACGTGACCCACCAGAGTCTTGGTGATGATGGGGATGTCGCCCACGCTCTCCTCAGCCGTTTTCGATATCTCCCACTTCACTTTCGGAACGGACTTCGGCACACGGCCGTAGACTTCACGGTCAAAATCTTCGACGATTTCGGGGCGCCGCTGATCCCACCACATCTTGGCGCTGGTGACCTTCTTTCCGCCTTTTGTGAGCAGCGGATCCGGCAACGTGGGATAAGGATTGGCTTTCGCCTCGTCGTAGTTCGTTGAGCCTGCCACACGTGCATTAACACCCGGTCGCAAGGAAGCGATGTGCAGCTGGTCCATCATCTGGCGGTGGTCTTCCTTGTTGGCTTGTTGAATGGCGAGTTGTTGTGGAGTAGGTTGGCCACGACTCGCGCCGGGTGCCGGCGTCGCGGGCGGTTGGACCCTCTGCTGGGGGCTTTGAAACCCCTGACTCCAGAAAGGGATCAGCGCCAGGACCAAAGCCGAGGTGCCAGTGATCATAAGAAACGATCGATTCTTCATGTGCAGTTCCCCCCGATTGGGATTCACCCCAGATGAATCCTCGAGCGATATTGTCCAAAGATCGAACTAAAGATATCAGAGGAAGTCCGCTCCCGGCAAGACGCGCGGCGATTTGGGGCAGTCGGAGGTGAAGATGCGCAAATTGGCGCGTCGATGTCAGGGACTGCGAAGGTGTTGGAACGGTTCAGGATGAAGGTGTCCGAAATTGGGATTAGGTTCGTTTGGTATACACGCCATCTTGGGTGGAAAGGCGGGAGCAAGGTAGCATCTTGCGGCGTGCGTGTGAACTCGAAGTTGAGGCCGACGATGGTCATTTCCACCGACGAGTATAGACGACACGTATTGAGTGATTGGGCTAAGTGATGTGTTTGCAACGGGGAAGTGCCGTGATCGCGGGGTCTAGTCACCCAAACTAGTCGGCGTTTCGCAATCGTGCGGTTCCTTTTCGTTAAATGACGATACCCTTCCGTGCCGGGGCACCCGGGAGTGGAGTCTCCCACGAAGCAGCCCGGTCACCCATACAGTTCGGGAAAGTGGAGGGCCCAGGCCGGCATTTTACGCGCAAAAAGGCTCCGAACTGCGGAGCGGCGCACTGTTCGCGCGCGGGGGCGTGCACACTGCGCCCTTCATCTCAGCCTGAACTTGTGCGGCCATGCCGCGAAATAAGCGAGAACCGCGAACCTGGCCGAGGCGAGCGCCGGCGACGGGGTAATCATGAGCATCGGCGACCACGTCTCGCGCGCCATGTTATTGCGCTATTCTCACGTGGCGGCATGGAAGCGAAGCGGCGCGCACTCGACAAGATCGCCCAGCCGCCAACGCGCGGCGAATGAGAAACGATGCCGGCCCGAACGAAAGCAACAAGATTACTTTGTCCCAGCGTATAACTCGATGCCTTGATCCTTGCCCAAATTCCGTGAGTACTTCTTATCCCTGGAGTTGTTCCAATGCTCGTGTACGCCCAAGCTCTCACACCCTTTTCCATCTCTTTCCGGGTCGTAGAACGTCCGCGATGCGGGACTATTCGCCAGAGCCGCTTCGTGCAGGTAGTAGTCCGAGTACGAGAGGTCCACGAGGTGGGGCCACTCCGACCGCAGAAAGTCCAAGCCCACCGAATCGATCGCCACCGCATCCTGTGACACCAGGAGACTGGATGGCATGGCGTCGTTGAACGGAGGCATTTTCCATTTCAGGTGCGGCGGATCGTCCACCAGATCGTTTGCGAATAGTGCGTCGATGACGAACAACATGGTCTTGCCTCCCATGTCCTTGTGACCGAGGAAATCGACGAAGGTCATGTACGAAGGCGTTCCGTCTCGCTTCGCACTAAAGTAGTCATGCCGGTTCTTACGCCAGTTTGGGTCGATACTCGTCAGGCCGAACAGGTTCTTCGCGCAAAGCGTGACCCCCTGGCCAACATGCCCTTTAAGAATCGCCACATCGATCAGGTAGGTGGCATCAGTCGCAGCTGTCGCAATTCCACTCGCATGCTGGGTCGGCACCGAAAACGGGATTGCGTTCGGCGTGAATTCCGCCTTCGTTCGTCCGTCGCCTCCCACATGGTCCACAAACACCACGCCTGGAAACCTGCCGTGGCACTTATCGTAAAGATATTGCGGAATGAATCGGCTGGGATCGAGCACCGTGATCGCCGATTGCTCGACGCTCGCCTTCTCAACCAGTTGCCGCAAAATGGACAAAACCAAGTGAGGCGACGTGTTGAGCCGGTTCGACACGCCGTGGTCCGTCGTGTTGTTCATGTTCACTTTGATGGCAATCTTCTGGCCGGCGGCGTAACCGCGATTGCCCCTGCCATGGGCGCGGTTAAAGTAGCGAAAGATAGCATCCCACGCTTGGGTGTCACCCGTTTTGCCTGACACCCATCGAACGGACTTAGAAACCATCTCATCGATCGCCGCCTGGTTGTTGTAGCCGTCCTCCCACCAATTCCCTGCCAGGTTCCACGAAATCGCCTTGGGGTCATGCACCCACGCTACGCGGCCCGGATAAATACCCTGGGCGACACCAATGGGAGAAGACGGCCCATCCGCAAGCCGGTAGCGCAATTCGCCGCTCTCTGAACCGCGGAGCGCTCCCGCGGAACTGAACAACGACCAGCTCACGGCCCCTCCAATCGCGAACACCATCGCGATACCTGCCGCGACGGCTCGGCCTTCCTTCGAAAGGAGTCTGGCCTTCCGCCACAAGATCCCCGGCGCGGCCAGACCAACCAACCAGACTACGAAGCCGGCTGCCACGGGTGCAGCCGCTCTTTGACATGGATAAGACGCACGGCTCGGTTTCGGAATCACACGGATCAAAAACCACAGCAGGGATAACAATCCCAACAGCCACGCGCACCATTTCTTTCGATGAAGAGAGGTGAGCATTTACTTTCTCCGTAACACGTTGCCAGGCGCGCCGGCCCTTGTGACGGCTAACGGCTCTTAAGCTCCACCATGATGGCTTCGAAGGGGGCGTTCAGAAGATTCTCCTCCGAGTGTTTCGCAGCCTCCGCTAACGTCATCAGCCCGGCCGGGTTCCGGACGTCACGAGTCGATCCGTCCGGCATCGTCAGCCTCACCGCCTGGTCGGTGAGCGTAACGGTGAGACGGGGCAACAGGTGTTCGTGCATGGGGCCTTGTTCCTTCGGGCCGAATCGAACTCTCGTCACCCGCACCTGGTTATTTTCGAGTACGAGCTGGTAGTGCTTCGGATCAACCTTCACAGGATCAAACTCACCGTATGAGACCGGCCCGCCACCCGGTTTCTTGATCTCGAGTTCGGCGACTCGATAGGGCGCGGTTCCGGCATTGACGCTGGTGTGCATTCCATCCGCGGGGTCCCAGCGGACGTCGCCAGGCTTGAGGTGGTTCTCGCGGCTCTTCCCGTTCTCGAATTCCTGCACCTGCAATCCGGAGTCGAGCGGGATGAGCACCCGGTTCAGCTCATGTTTGTGCATCGGGCCTTTCTTGCCCGGAGCGGCGCTGCCCAGAGAGGCGCGCACGTAATCGTTTTCCAGCTTCTGCGGCGCAGTCTGTCCGAAGGCCACTCCGGCGCAGACCAGCGCGAACATCGTCCGTTTATACATAATTACCCCGATTTCGAAAGGGCCGCTGCCCCTATCGTCAGCAGATCGCGGCACGATCCACGCTCTACAAGCCGAACGCCCAGGAGCCGATGTTCGGGCGTGTTCCGCGCGCCGCGTGCGATGGCGCCGAGAAGCAGGTTGGTGGCGGATTGTCCCAGGTCGTACTTGGGTTGGTGAATGGTGGAAAGCGGCGGAGAAGTGAGAGCCGCAAGTTGCACGTCGTCAAATCCAACGATTGAGAGTTCCTCCGGGACCTCAATCCCGCTTTCGATCGCGGCCCGGATGCACCCGAATGCGATGACGTCATTGGCGCAGAACATGGCCGTAATATCAGGGGCGCTCTTCAGGAGCGCCTTCGCCATTTCATAGCCGCCGGAGAAGGAATGCTCACCGTGAATCACATTCACATCGGCGACGCCGCGCTCGCGCAAAGCACTGAGGAATCCCTTAGTTCGCTGTCCGAGATTCATGTGCCTCGCGGGCCAGCGAGGTGGCCAATCCTGCGGTGGCCGCGGTCGACGAGGTATTGCGCCGCCAGCCGGCCGCCGCGAGTGTTGTCCGCGCAGACCGTCGAGAAACCGGAATCGCTGGCGCCGGGATTCAGCAACACCACCGGCAATCCGGACTCCACCAGTCCCGCGTTGACTTCGGGGTCGAGCGACGCTACCGAGTTCATGATGATGCCATCAACGCGCTTCTCGCAAAGCGATTCTACGTAATGCAGCTGACGCGCTGGATTCAGGTCGCTGTTGCAGAGGATCAGGTCAAAACTCGCGGCATACGCAGCATCCTCCGCCCCTCTGGCCACCTCGGCAAAGAACGGATTGCGGATGTCGCTAATAATCAGCGCCACCGTATGAGTTCGGCCCGTCACGAGTCCGCGAGCGACGCGATTCGGGCGGTAATTGAGGCGCCGCGCCGCCGCTAATACGCGCTCGCGCGTTTTCGCATTGACGCCCGGGACGCCGCTGACGGCGCGCGACGCGGTCGACAGATCGACTCGCGCTTCCTCCGCGACATCCTTTAATGTCGTTGCCATATCACCCGCCGCTCCGTGGGTCGTCGCCGCCTTGGCCGCTTACCTTCCTCCACCCGATAACGCGGCAATTTCCACCGCATTCAGCGGCCGGTTATAGACCCGAACGTCATCGATGAGGCCGTTCCAGAACCGCCCTGTCGCCTGCGAGTTCTCACCGATATAGACCGGCTTGTCGCTCAAAGGAATGTCCGTGGTCGTCTCGCGAGACAAGTCGAGCTTGCCGTCGACGTAGAGATACATCGTGTGGCCGTCGTATACCCCGGCCACGTGGTGCCACTTGCCGTCGTTTACGGGGATCTGTCCCTTGAGAAGTTGCTCCTGGGGCATGGCGTTGAAGGCGAACTGGACGCAATCGCGGTCGCGGTCGCGGGCGATCCTCCAGCTCAGATCGCCCTTACCCACAATCGACTGCCAGTTGCGGTCGAAGCGATTGACCTTGATCCATGCCGCGACGGTGATTGCCTTTGTGAGGTCGAACTGGGGCTGGTTACCGATTACCACGTAGTCCCCGTCGCCGCTAAACTCCAGTGTGCCGCCGATTCGGCCGGCGGAGCGCCACACCGGATTGCCAACGAATTCGCCTTGAAGTCCGTTACCTGAGGAGTCCGAGACCTTGCGGCCACTTTTTTCGTCCAGCTTCCACCAGGCGACCAGCCCCGACTTTGGCGAATCGCCGGCTATTAGAGGCGTCAGCGCGCCCCCAATGCAAAGTGCGCAGATCACGGTGCCGATTTTGATGCGTGACATCTGTTCTGTCCTCCGATGCGCCGTCAAAAGTAGATCTTCGCCGCCAGTTGAATGATGCGCGCCGACCGCGCCGAGGTCATCGCTCCGAAACCGAAGGTCCCACCGCCGCCTCCCTGAGAAGGAGGCAGGTTGGTGATCTGTCCGGCGGAGTTGAAGACGATGCTCCGGTTGAAATCGCTGAACTGCGTATGGTTGAAAGCATTGAACATCTCCACCCGGAGTTGGATATAGCGATTCTCTCCGGCATACGGCACGTTCTTGAAAGCGGAGATGTCCCAGTTATTGATGCCGGGTCCTCGAACCTGATACAACGTGGAATCCATCCCGGTGCTGCCCCTTCCCGCAGGCGCAAAGACGTTTGTCCGGATGAACTGATTGATGGTGCGGTCGCCCCGCGAGAGGTTGGGGTTGCCGAGGAGGACCACGCGAGGCCCCCAATTGGGGTCGCCGGTGGTCTGCTGGTTCAGCGTGCTGACGTTCGCGATCGAGTAGGTGATCGAGGCGGGCGAGCCGGAATTCATCGTGGTCATGCCGGACACCTCCCAGCCGTTGAGTACCAGCCTCCCGAAGCTGTTATCGACAAAGCTCCCCTTGGGGATGCGGGGCAGCGTATAGATGTAGTTGAACACCAGGTTCTGCGTCCGGTCGAACGTCAGCCATCCATAGTCCGCCTTACGCGAGTTCAACGGGTTGGCGATGCCGTTGATGTCGCTGGTGGTTCCCAGTGCTTTTGACCAGACATATGCGCCGCCAAACTGGAGCCCTTTACCCACTCTGCGCGTGACCGAAAGCTGCAGCGAGTTGAAATTCGAGCTACCGCCAAAGGTCTGCACGTAGATGTTGGAATAGCCCTGATATGGACGAAGGAAGTTGACGGGAAGCGCAGTCGATCCCGTCGTCGTCGGCGTACCCGCGCTGGGGTCCTGGTTCTGCGGCAGCCACGCGCTGCCGAACGCCGGTTCATTCAGCGCGGTCTTCACCACCAGATGACGCGTGATGGAGCCGACATAGGCCAAGTCCACGAACAGGTTCTTCGGCAGTTCGCGTTGCACCGTAACGTTCCAGTTATATGTGGTCGCCACGTGTCCATCGGTCGACATTCCGTTGCTGAGTTGCGAAGGGAACAGTGCCTGCTGCGAGGCACCGATATTCCCGATATTCCCGTAGAACAACTGTGCGTTCTGAAAATTCGGTGGATTGCCGAGGGAATTGAAGATAGGATTCCCTTGCATCTGATCGTAGAAAACGCCTGCGCCGGTGCGGATAACGGTGCGGCTCTTCCCGCTCGGATTCCAAGCCAGCCCGAAGCGCGGAGCATAGTGCACGCCGCGGCTCTGCATCAACCCCTCGGGGTAGCCGTTCTTTCCGCCCACGCCGATGCCGTTGTATATATTGCCGACGCCAGGCACGATCGCACCATTGAGAACGTTCGATACGGTCTCGCCAGTGATGGGATTGATGACGATCTTGCTTCCGTTCGGAGCCAGGGCCGGACGGTACAGGATGACGCCTTGCGCGGGATTATAAAGCGATGGATTGAAGCTCGACACCTGATTGTCGGTTTCGTGCCATGGCGGAATCAGGTAGAAACGAATGCCGTAGTCCAATGTCAGTGTCGGTGTGACCTTCCAGTTGTCCTGGACATACCATTCCACGTTCGAGTACTGATAGTGGCCCACAGGAAAGCTGGCGTTCTGAACGTAGGTATCGAAGTTGCCCAGAAGCGCGTTGGAATAAGCCCAGTTGGTATCGCCCGGGTTCGACGAGTTTCGGCCAAAGGAGATCTGCGGCACGACATACGATTGCGAGACCTGTTCCTTCTTGTTGTACAGGACGAAGAGGCCGGCTTTGAGCGTGTGCCGGGAGTAGACCTTAGCGACGTTGTCGGTGAAGTCGTGCGAATCCGGCGTGTTGAAATAGGGCAGCCCGGCGAAGTTGGTGGAAGGCGCGCTGGGGACGCCGCCGTAGGAGAAGTTCGGAATCAGCTGCAGGGGGTCTGCGGTGGCATATAGCTCCTGGAAAGTGATCCCTGCCTTTTGGCGGTCATAAGCCTTATCCAAAGGATGCGATTGCGGATGAGCAACGGTAGTGCCGGTGATGAATTCATTCGTCAGCGTCGGGCTGATGATCGTCGTCAGGTTGAAAACATACATATACGACGGTTTGGTAGTGCTCCAAAGCCCCAGTCCGAGATTGTTGGAGCATTGATTTCCGTAATCCGAGCAGTACGGTTCCCAACTCTCACGGAAATTCCGTACGTAACGGCCGTAGAGTCTCCAGTTAGAAGTTATGTTGTAGTCCACCCGGTAGATGCCTTCGTACGGCCGGCTGGTCGCCACGCCTTGCGATGTCCAGTTGTACGCTACCTGTCCAGCAACGTTGGGCTGCGGATAAAAGTTCAGAATCGACTGCCCAAACTGGCTCCACCGTTCCTTCGGGATCTGGTTGCCGGGGAACGGCGCGCCGGTCGAGGGATCCTTAATGATCACGGCGTTTCCGCCGGAATCGCGCGTCTGGGAAAAATCGCCTTGCCGCTGCGCCATCGTCGGCATCGTGAGCGTCTGCAGTGGTTGCGGCGAGAGCTGGCGCAGCCAGTCCTGACCGATAAAGAAGAACAGCTTGTCTTTATTAATATTGAATTTCCGCGGAATGTAGATTGGTCCGCCGGCATTAAAGCCCTGCTGGTTGAACCGGTAACGCTGTCGCGGCAGGCCACTGATGTTGTTTCGCCAACTGTTGGCGTTGAGGTCCTCGTGCCGGTGGAACCAGTAGCCGGTCGCATGGAAATCCTGTGTGCCGCTCTTAGTGATTACATTGATAAAGCCGCCGGCCGATTTCCCGTACTCCGCCTGCATGCTGTTCGTCAGGACCTTCATTTCGGCCACAGCGTCTATGTTCATGTTCACTACCGACAAGCTGTTGCTGCCGGCATCGACCGCTGTTACGCCGTCATAGGTTCCGTTGTTTTGGTCCACCCGCTGCCCGTTGATGCTGTTCACGTCCGCCATGACGCCGGGAACGGTCTTCAACAGGGCGGTCCAACTGCGGCCGTTAATCGCGATCTCTGTGGTCTGAGTGCCGGTAATGGTGCCGCTCCGCTCGGAACTCTGCACCTGCAACTGTACGGGAGCCGCTTCCACCGTTATTCGCTCGCCGACCGCGCCGATCGTCAGCATCACCGGCGGCAGCATGAGTTTGTCGTCGGCATGCAGCACAATTTCTCTTTGGAAGAATTCTTTAAACCCCTCGACCTTCACGGTGACGCTATACGTTGAGGGTTGAAGGGGTGTGAAGACAAAGGTGCCGTCCGCGTTGGTTGCTACTTCCCGCGTGGCGCCCTGCGCCTGATTGGTGAGCACCACCTTGGCCGCGGGAATGACCGCTCCCTGCGCATCCTGGACAACGCCGCTAATGGAGCCCGACGATTGTTGCGCCGCGACGGGGATCATCCCGTAGCTGACGAACAGGAATACGAGCAAGATGCTACTGACGAACCGCATGGCTGCTTCTCCTGAATCCGGCTCGCGGCGGATGCCGGAATCGCGTGGGCAGGCGCTCCGCGCATTGGACATTACCTGCGTCCAAGCCCGGGCCGTGCGGCTCGGGCCCTGGCGCTCAACGACTAGGCGTAAACCTTGTCGCGTAAATCCCGCAAATATTTCAACGTCTTGGCTGTCTCGATGCCGAACTGCATCTTTCCCGATCCGGTCGTGTCGATCCAGGGGCAAGCACAGGAGACGGCGCCGGTGTATCCGATTTCCTTGAAGATCCGGAACAGGCGCGTATGCATCTCGGTCAGATCTCCGACGCCGGGCTGCCCCTTGATTCCAGCGGTCTGGCAGTGGACCAACATCTTGGGCTCTGTCCGGATATCGTCCAGCGGCTGGTTGTATTGAAGGAAGTATGCGGTGTCGGCCATTACAGCGATCTCCGGCCGCTTGGTCGCTTTCGCGAACGCAACCCCGTCGCGGTACAACGGGAACAGCGTAGTTGGCGTTCCCATCGGCTCCAGAGCGATCGTGATCTTGTATGGCTTGGCGTGATCGGCAAGCATGTTGACAAATTGGAAAGCCTGGTCACGCGCAGTCGACTTCGAAAACCCTTCCGGGACGTCAAAGAACGCCCCATAAATGCCGGCGACCTTCACTCCCAATTCGGAGATGCGGGCGAACGAGCGCTTGGTCCAGAACTCAAGCAGTTCCATGTCCACGCCCGGCCCGACGACGCGGTTCCCAGGCGGGTTATAGTGGCTGGAGACTTTGGAGGGCGGAATCCTCCAGGCGGCGAACTCCGCCTTCTTCTTCGCCCAAACGGGGTTCGGCTCCAGCGGAAGTACCTGGAGCGAGATTGGCATCTCGCTCATTTCGTAGCCCGATGCGATCTCCGCCGGCGGACGCTCAGGCTTATCACCAACGATCAAGCCGATCTCGAACCGGCCAGCCGCAGGCAGAGGATCCGCATTCAAATTGGAGGTCAGCGCAGTCGACAAAGCGGCGCCGATAGCCGTTGACCTCGTGATGAACTCACGTCTGTTGGTAGGGTGCATGACGCCTCCGCAATCGGTTGCCCGATGCCAATTGGCTGTCAAAGGTACTGCCCGACCGGAAAGCAGGTTTCGAGCAGGGTGCGGGGAAATTCTCGCAATCCTTTGGAATGCTAGAGCGAGTTATTGAGGATGTCAATACCTTAAATTTCA
>Ga0105240_10013839_pt1 | contig 11049 bp, 9 predicted proteins | sample KBSC54metaG_FD_80426 | JGI IMG/M metagenome (GOLD analysis project Ga0105240, IMG submission 80426) | Corn rhizosphere microbial communities from Kellogg Biological Station, Michigan, USA - KBS C5-4 metaG | ecosystem: Host-associated > Plants > Roots > Rhizosphere > Soil | place: Michigan, USA...
ATCGTGCCGTCGCGCGGCGCCGCCGAAGCCCTTCATCGGACCATCGAAGAGCTCGCGCTTCCGAGCGCAGGCGTGCGGGCGATTCCGGCGCTCGTCACGCGCGACGAGTTCTACGCGAGCTTGCGGCAGCGTGCGTCCGGCGCTCCAGCGGCGCTGAGCGGATTCGAGCGCGAAGTGCTGCTGCGTCGAAGCGCGAACGCCGCATCCGAGGCTGGAGCAGAACCCCCGTTCAACATCCGCGCCGGCTTGATTGCCGGCATTCTCGAGCTGTACGACGAGCTTCGGCGCCGTCACAAGACCGTTGCCGACTTCGATCGTCTGCTCACCGCGGCGCTCGAGCCGGGTGCGGACTACGATCGGGGCGCCCGCCGCCTCTTGCAGCAGACCCGCTTTCTCGTCGAGACGTTCACGCGATTCGAAGCCGCGATCGACGCGACCGGCCGCGTTGACGAACATGGGTTCCGGCAATATCTGCTCGGCTTCGACCAGCCGTCGTTCCGCCATGTCGTGGTCACCGTCGCCGATCGCGGCGTGGACGGCGGCGGACTGTGGACGGCTGATTTCGATCTGCTCGCGCGGCTGCACGGCGTCGAGACGATCGATGTCGTTTCGACCGACGGCCTGCTCGACGCCGGATTTCAGCAGCGCGTGCACGATCTGCTGCCCGGGATCGAAGAGCATCGATATTCCGGAACGTCCTCGCCTCCCGTGCTCGTCACTCCGGATGACGACAGTGCGTCCACGCCTTTCTTCGTGTGCCGTGACCGGGAGGAAGAACTGGCGGAAGCGGTCCGCGCGATCAAACAGGCCCCGCCCGCGCGGCTGGATCGCACGGCCATCCTCTTCCAGCGCCCGCTGCCGTATCTCTACCTCGCGCGGCAGGTGTTCGCGGATGGCGGTGTGCCGTGGCAGGCATTCGACGCGCTGCCCCTGGCGGGCGAGCCGTTCGCGGCGACGATCGATCTCGTGTTTTCCGCGGCCGCGGCGGACTACACGAGGGCGGCCCTGCTCGCGCTGCTGCGCTCGCCGCATCTTCGCTTCGAGCGCGACGGCGTCGTCCTCGGAGCCGGAGAGATATCGGCTCTCGATCGAGCGATGGTGGAGCAGAAATATCTGGGCGGCGTAGAGCGGCTCGCGTCGTTCTCGGCGGACGCGGGCGTCGCGGCTCGAGTCGCGGCGGCGGCGGCACAGGATCTCGAGTCCGCATTGCGCGCGTCCTCCGCGCCGGCGCAAATCGACGGCGTCCTGGCGTTCATCCGTTCCCGTGAACGATTGCCTGACGCCGGGGACGAATGGTACGGACGGCACATGCGCGCCCGCGCGGCGGTGCTCTCGGCGCTCGAAATGCTGCGGGATGCCCACGCCGCGTACGACGACCGTCCGCTGAGCGTTGCCGAACTCTCGGGAGCGGTGCGCCGATGGATCGAAGGACAGACGTTTGCGCTTCGCCGCGGTGACTCGGGCATCCTGCTGCTGGACGCCCGCGCGGCGGCCTACGCCGATCTCGATGACGCGCGGATCGTGGGTCTGATCGATTCCGAGTGGCCGGAATCCGGCAACCGGAGCATTTTCTATCCGCAGTCGCTGCTCGCGCAGCTTGGCTGGCCGGCTGAAATCGACCGCATCCGCACCGCGCGCGTCATGTTCCAGGACCTGCTGCGGCTCCCCCACGAGCGGGTGACGCTTTCGGCGTTCTCGCTCGAGAACGATGCGCTCGTCTCTCCGTCGGCACTGCTCGACGATGTTGCGGCGGTCGGGTTGCCGATGGAGCGGAGCGTCAGCGCCGGCCAGCGGCCGCGCGTGTTCACACACGAGGCGCTCGCGATCGACCCGGTCGTTGAAGCGGCGGTCTCGGGCGAAGCCGGGGAATGGCTGCGGATGCGGATCTCGCGCCCGAACGGCGCCAGAAAGCCAGCCGGCTGGTCGGATCCCGCGCCTGCGCGGACGTATGCCGTCAGTCGAGTGGAAACCTATCTCACCTGTCCGTTCCGTTATTTCGCCTCGCAGGTGCTGCGGCTGCCGGAAGAGCGGGACGAGCAGGGTTGGATGACGCCGCAGGAGCGCGGCATCTTCATGCACGAGGTCTTCGAAGAGTTCTTCGAGAGGTGGCAGTCCGCCGGGAGAGGCGCGATTACGTCGGCCAACGTATCGGACGCCGTCGAATCGTTCCGCGAGATCGCGGAACGGCGCCTCGAAGAACTGCCGGACGGAGATCGCGCGCTGGAACGGACGTTCCTGCTCGGGTCGGCGGCGGCACCGGGACTGGCGGAACGGGCGTTTGCGTTCGAGATCGAAGACGACATCGAGGTTCGCGAGCGCCTGCTCGAGTACGAGTTGAAAGGCACGTTCACGTTCGCGGCGGACGGCCGCGCGCGCGACATTCCAATTCGCGCCAAGGCGGATCGCATCGACCTTCTCGCGGACGGCACCATGCGGGTGATCGACTACAAGCTCGGACGCGCGCCCGACCGCAAGCGCGCGCTCCAATTGCCCATTTATGGCGTGGCCGCCGAGCAGGCGCTGGACGGCCACTCGGGGCGCCGCTGGACGCTCTCACGCGCCGGTTACGTCGCGTTCAAACACAAAGGGGCATTCGCCGATATCGGCCAGAATCTCTCGGCGGCCGTGGCGGACGGTCAGGAGCGCCTGATCGCCGCCGTCGACGGCATCGAGCGCGGCGAATTTCCGCCGCGTCCCGAGGACCCGTTCCTGTGCACCTGGTGCCCGTACCCGACAGTGTGCCGCAAGGATTACGTCGGCGATGAGTGACGTGACGCAGCCGAATCTGTTTGCCGCGGTCGAGACGGTCGCCAGCGATCCGGCGCTGGATGCCGACGCCTCGGCGCGCGCATTCGCCGAAGACCCCGCCGAGAACGTGGTCCTGGAAGCATCGGCGGGTACCGGCAAGACGAGCGTCCTCGTTCGCCGGTACATCAACCTCCTCAGCCGCGGGGTCGATCCGGCAAACATCCTGGCCATCACGTTCACGCGCAAGGCGGCGGCAGAGATGCGCGAGCGCATCGTCCGCGATCTCAGGCGCGCCGCCGATCAGTCCTCATTCGATCGGGCGCGCTGGAGCGCGCTGCGCGATCGGCTCGGCGACATCCAGATCAGCACCATCGACGCCTTCTGTCTGTCGCTGCTTCGCGAGTTCCCGCTCGAAGCGGATCTCGATCCGGCGTTCACGCTCGCCGACGAGACGGAAGTCCCGCGGCTCGTCGATCAGGCCCTGGATCGGGCGCTCGCGATCTTCGTCGGCCGCGCGAAGCGAGACCCGGACATCGCGCTCGTGCTCGCGCAGCTCGGGATTGCGCGCACGCGCGAGGGCCTGGCGCACCTGCTGGCTCGCCGGCTCGTCGCGTGGGACGTCCTCGATCGGTTCCTCGCTCGCGGCCCCGCGGATTTGACCGCCGACGCCATCTGCTCGCGCGCGGTCGCCGCGATCGACGACCTGTGCGCGGCCTGCAACGGCGGCCTCGACCGGTTCCTCGCCACGGGACCCGCCGCGCATCCGCGATTTCTGCTGCTCGCGCGCGATCTGCGCGGACGGAGCAAGGCCCGCGATCACGCCGCGATCCGCGGGTTGCTCGATCGAATCGCCGCGCACTTCCTCGGCACCGACGGCAAGGCGCGCACGAACGCAAATCGCATTACCCCGTACGTCGTGGGCCACTATCCGTCGGCCGAGGCGGGACGATGGCACCGCGGCGAGGTCGTGCGGCTGGCAGGCCACGTCGAACGGATGGTGTTCGCGTTCAAACGCGATCTCAACGCCGTGCTCGCGCGCGGCGTGCGCCAGATGTTCGCCATCGCGTCGGCGGAATACCGTCGCGCGCTGAACGAGCGATCCGTGCTCGATTACAGCGACGTGCTGGAGAAGGCCGTCGATCTGCTGCGCCGGATGGACGAGTTCTCCCAGAGCCGCTTCCGGCTCGAAGGACGATTTCATCACGTGCTCGTCGACGAGTTCCAGGACACGAGCCGGAAGCAGTGGGAGCTCGTGTCCCTGCTCGTGCGCGCCTGGGGCGAAGGGCAGGGGGTCGCGGTGAACCCCTCGATCTTCATCGTCGGCGACCGAAAGCAGTCGATTTACCGGTTTCGCGACGCGGAAGTGAGCGTCCTTCGCGAAGCCGGCGAGTTCGTCGCGTCGCTCCGGCCCGGCGGCGCGCCGCGCCGGTCGATCTCGCGCAGCTTTCGCGCCGTGCCCGAGCTTCTGTCGTTCGTCAACGACGTCTTCGTCGAGATCGGCAGCGATACGGGCCGCCCGGACGACTTCGCGTATGGCGAATCAGACCGATTCCCGATTCCGGATGCTCCCGATCCGCGGGGACCCGTTCTCGGGATCTCGGCGGCTGTCGACGCCGAGGCCGCGGCGTCGGCCGTCGCATCCGAGATCGTGCGCATATTGACCGTCGAGTCGGTCCGCGACAAGCAGACGGGGCTGGCGCGCCGCGCGCGGCCGGGGGACATCGCGATCCTGTTCCGCTCGCGCACGAGTCATCGGGAGTTCGAGGCCGCGCTCGATCGCCAGGGCGTGCCGACCTACGTCTACAAGGGGCTCGGCTTCTTCGACGCCGACGAGATCAAGGACGCCTCCGCGCTCATCCGGTATCTCGCCAATCCGTATTCGGAGCTGCGCGCCGCGGCGTTTCTCCGGTCGAGATTCGTGGGCGTATCGGACGAAGCCCTGGCGCGGCTTGCGCCGGATTTCTGTGACGCACTCCTTGCGGAATCCCTTGACGACCGTCTGTGCCTGCTCGGCGACGGCGATCGCGCAGCGCTCGAGTGCGCTCGCGCGCACGTGCCGGCGTGGCTGACGAGCGTGGATCGAGTCCCGCCGGCCGATCTGCTGGAAAGCATCTTGCCGGCGTCCGCCTATGCGTACGAATTGCGCGGCGCTCGGCGCGATCAAGCATGGGAGAACCTCAAGAAGATGCGCGGCCTCATCCGCCGCGCGCAGAACCGCGGGTACGCGACACTCGCGCGTATCGCCGATCACCTGGACTCGCTGACGGCCGGCGACGAGTCGAACGCGGTGCTCGAGGCGCTCGACGCGGTCAACCTCATGACGGTGCACGCGGCCAAAGGTCTCGAGTTCCCCATCCTCTTCGTCGTCAATCTCGCGAAGGGCGCGAGCGGGCCGCCCAAGCCGATCCGCGCGTCGGGAAACGACGTCAGCGTCGGGCCGTTCGTGTCCGATTCCGATGAGGCCGAGCGCGCGCGCGATCGTGAGGAAACCAAGCGACTGCTTTACGTGGCATTTACGCGCGCGAGAGACCGCCTCTATCTCTCGACCGTGATGAAGGATGGCCAGTTCGCCCCCGGACCAGGGAGCCTCGGTGCGGTGCTGCCCGATTCGATAAAGGCGCTGTTCGTCACCGCCGGACCGCAGGCCGGCGAAGAGGTCGTATGGACCGGAGCTTCCGGCCGGCCGTACAGATTCAGAGTATGCCGCGTGCAGGACCTGTGCATCCCGACAGCAGCGGACCCTCGTCCGCCGCTGGATCGCTTCGATGGGATGACCGAAACCGCACCGCTGCGACGAATTGACATGGTGGTGGATGCTCCGACGACAGGCCCTGACGCCACCGTTTCGGCTGACGCGATTTACGGCGCCCGTTTCAGTTTTCAGGATCCGGAGAATCCCGCGCGTTGGATCCGCGGCGTTTTCGACCGGCTCGAGCGCCGTTCCGACGGGACGGTGCTCGTTGCGACCATTACCGGGGCGGCGCCAACGGACGGCGACCGCCAGCGCCACGATATTGCGCTTGCCGCGGCGCGCGCGCTCTTCCCGTCCGTAACCGTCGAAGGGCGGCTCGACAACCGTTCGTGACCGGCGCCGGCACTATCTGGACGATCGGGCACTCGACACGCACCGCGGACGAGTTCCTGCGGCTGCTCGAAGCGCACGGCATCGAGCAGATCGCCGACGTCCGTGCGGTTCCAAAATCCGCTCGTCATCCGCAGTTCAACGGTGTCGCACTCGATGCGTTTCTCGCGTCGAATCACCGGGTCTACCGCCATTTCCCTGCGCTCGGCGGTCTGCGGAAGCCCCGCCGCGATTCGATCAACACGGCGTGGCGCCACCCGAGCTTTCGCGGGTACGCGGATCACATGCAGACCCCCGAATTTCAGGCGGGCGTGGCCGCATTGCTGGAGTTTGCAGAACGGCCAACCGCGGTCATGTGTGCCGAGGCGGTCTGGTGGCAGTGTCACCGGCGGTTGCTCTCGGATGCGCTCGTTGCCCGGAACGTCACGGTCCGGCACATCCTGGGACCTGGTGAGGCTAAGCTCCACGAATTGAACGAGTTCGCTCGAGTCACCGACGGATCGGTCAGCTATCCGGGGTTGCTGTAGCCTTCAGGCGTCATCCGGGCCGCCCGGCAAGTTCCCTCATATGGCGGTTAACTTCGTCTGTTCAGGCATTTTCCCTGAAGAGCGGAACCAAACCACCCGATACGAAGTCTAACCGGGTAGCTGGCGTATGAATTGCACCGAGGCCAGCAGAACGCCGTCCCTGGAGGCGGCGAAGCGCCGGATGGTTTCGAAAGCGTCCGGTGAGCGGGAGGTTCGGTATGGCAGTCCCAACAGGCGTCGTCAGCTCCGTCAGGCCGACAGGCACCATTTTCGAGCTGGAAGCTCTCGAAGGACTGCCCTGCGGCTGTGTGGCAGCTGCGTATCGTGCTCGTCCGTGGGATGTGGCGGTTGTGTCGCTCGAAGCCAAAGGTCCGCATTGCATACTCGCCGGCCACACCTCCGGCCAGATCCTGCGGCTTGGCGATCCGTCGGAATTCGACGAAGAAGACGACGAGGAATAGCCGCGCGCGCCTTCACGGTCCCGTTCGAATTCCCGGCCTCTGGCGCGGTGAGCGCCGACCACTGTCACAAGAGCTCAGAATCTGGCTCAGGCCGCACTTGCGTCTTGCGCGCGAAAGAACTTGATTGCGTACGTGCAAACCTTTCCGTAGAATTCGAAGGTTTGATTAGGAGCATTTATAGATGCCGTTGACATGTCCGAACTGCGGGAACGACCGGAACTTCCTGGTCAAGACCCTGCAGATGCACGTCGTCCATCTGGACGACGCGCGGGTCGAGGTGAACGAAGAAGGGCGTCCCGCTGTGATCGAGGTGCTCTGCGATGAGTGCGAGACCGCGCTCAAGTTCGAGGACTTCGAAGACGCCGTGCGCAAGGAAATGCTGCTGACGCTCGGGGCCCGCTGATCTCCTACCGTTCGTCCTGGACTTCTTCCCAGTTATCGCACTCGGGGCAGACCCACTCACGCACGACGCGGGCCTTGGTCTGTCCGGACGGCGCCCGGTCAGGGACTTCGCGGACCGCGAGGCGCATGGTCGTGCCGCAGAGCGGGCATTCCTTCTGTTCAGCCATGTAAATTTTCAGCTAATGGGAGCTGCGTGGCGATCATCGCTGCCTTTCAACCAGCTTACCGAAAAACTCTCGCCAAGGGCGCGACGAAAGCTGGTAACGTGGTTTCTGGATGCGGGACTACTACGACATCCTCGGCGTGGCGCCCGACGCGGGCGCCGACGAGATCAAACGGGCCCACCGCCAGTTGATCCGCCGGTATCATCCGGACATCTCGGGTGAAGATCCGGCGGTCGCACTCGTCGACTGCCTGGCCGACGAAGTCGCCATCGATTTTCCGTCCGTCCACAACGTCCTCGATCGCATGCGCCACGCGTTCTTCGGCGACGCGGCGGACCCGCAGCTCGGGCCCGACATCGCCATTACGCCGCAGGAGGCCTTCTGGGGCGCGACCGTGCCGCTGCGCGTCCCGGTGCGGCATGTTTGCGCGGACTGCGGCGGCCGTGGAGAAGTGTGGGGCGGCACCTGCCGGCTCTGCGGCGGCATCGGCGACACGCCCGCGGAACATCCCGTCCATCTCCGCATTCCCGCCGGCGTCCAGGACGGCACGCGCATCCGGTTCCGCGTGAGCGCCCCCGGCGTCGAGACGTCCATCCTCGCCCGGATCGTCATTCAGTAGAGCGTCCCTTTCCGGGCCGCCGCTGGTTTAAGATTCAAACAGCGGCCCGTGACGGCCCGCTGCAAATTTTTTCAATGCGGTCGCACGTGAACCTGCTCGGAATCCTGCACCTCGTCTGGGGGGCGATGGGGTTGCTCCTCGCCGTGTCGTTGCTGATCCTGGCGATTGGCGCCGCCGCGATTGCGCGAACCTCGGTCGACGAGCCATTGACGGCGGGGTTCACCGCCGCGCTCTTCGTGCTGTTCGCGGCCGCACTCGCCGCGGCAGGGTGGTCGAACGCCTGGGCTGGACGCGCCATCCGGCAGCATCGATCCGCGGGACGTCTGACGGCACTCGGGCTCGCCGTGCTGAACGTGTTCATCCTGCCGTTCGGGACGGCGCTGGCCATTTATGGATTCTGGGTGCTGCTCAACAACGACGCCCGCCAGTTGTTCGAGCCGCAGCCCGCACACTGACGCCGATGTCGCCAGTCCATACCGAGCGCACGTCGACCGGCTTCTCCGCGAACGTCGCGGCGGCGGCGAGCTACTTCCTCGGCTTCATCACCGGAATCGTGTTCCTGCTGACCGAACGCGAGAACCGCTTCGTCCGCTTCCACGCGATGCAGTCGACGCTGCTCTTTCTCGGCATCGTGGGCATCGACGTGCTGCTGCAGCTTGTACCCTTCATCGGCGCCCTCGTCGTAATCTTCATCGTCCTGCCCGTGTCCGCGGTTCTTTGGCTCGTCCTGATGTTCAAGGCATATCAGGGGGAGGAGTTTTCGCTGCCTGTGGTCGGCCGGATGGCCGCCGAACGAGTGTAAATGCCTGTTACCGAATCCGACGTTCTAGGCGCGCTGCGCGCCGTTCACGACCCCGACCTCCACCGCGACATCGTGTCGCTGAAATTCATCAAGGATCTCCGCATCGAGAACGGACGTGTGTCGTTCAAGATCGAGCTGACGACGCCCGCGTGTCCGGTGAAGGATCAGATGCGCGATCAGGCGCGGGCGCTCGTCGCGGCGCTCCCTGGCGTCGCCGACGTCTCGATCGAGATGACGGCGCAGGTGCGCGCCGCGGTCGGTCCCGACTTCACGAAGCAGCCGGTCCCCGGCGTTCGCAACATCATCGCCGTCGGCGCGGGCAAGGGCGGCGTCGGCAAGACCACCGTGGCGGTCAATCTGGCGATCGCGTTGAGCCAGGCGGGCGGCCGCGTGGCGATGATCGACGGTGACATCTACGGCCCGAACGTGCCGATCATGCTCGGGATCAGCACGCAGCTCGGGACGGACGGCAAGAAGATCGTCCCGGCCGTTCAATACGGCATTCAGCTCGTGTCGATGGGATTTCTGACCGAAGGGGATTCCGCCGTCATCTGGCGCGGCCCGATGCTGCACGGCGTCATTCAGCAGTTCTTCCGCGAAGTCGCCTGGAACGACGTCGACTATCTGATCGTCGACATGCCTCCGGGCACCGGCGACGTGGCACTGAGCCTCAGTCAGAGCGTCCCGGTTGCGGGCTCGGTCGTCGTCACGACACCGCAGACGGTGTCGCTCGCGGACACGAAGCGTGCGATGCGGATGTATGAGAAGCTCAATGTCCCGCCGCTCGGACTCATCGAGAACATGAGTCATTTCATCTGTCCGACGTGCCAGACGGAAAGCGACATCTTCGGCAAGGGCGGAGGAGAAACACTCGCGGCGCAGATGAACGTGCCGTTCCTTGGCCGCGTGCCGATCTACGAACCAATCCGTATCGGCGGCGATACGGGCGTGCCGATCGTGATCGGCGAACCGAAGTCGTCCGCCGCGCAGGCGTTCCGCGTCGCGGCGGAGCGGCTCGCCGCACAGATCTCGATTGCCAGCTACAAGAAGAGCGCGATCCCGCTGATGCCCGTGCGCTGAAAGCTGTCAGCTGACAGCAGCCAGCTTCCAGCCTTCAGCTTTTGAGGACGACAGGCTTCCTTACACCGCTGGCAGCTGGCTGCTGGGAGCTGGCTGCTTTCCGAGCGCCCGCATGGCGAGCGCGCCGAGCAGCGGACCAGGCGCGAGAAATACGAAAGCCCACTTCCAGCCATCGACGACGCTGATGTGCGGCACGAGCCGCATGCTTACCATCGTCAATAGGAAGCCGGCGCTCGTCTGGAGCGTGAGCGCCGTCCCGATGTGCGTGCGAGCCGTGTATTCCGTGACGAGCGCCGAGAACTGCGCGGAGTCGGCGACGATGGTGAACCCCCACACGACGCTCAGGGTGAGAATCGCCGGCAGGCCCGCGCCGAAGGCGAGCGGCGACAGCAGGCAGCACGCGGCGCTGGCGATCATCGCGAGGCCCGCAATCCGCGCCTTGCCCCAGTCGTCGGCCCAGCGTCCCGCGAGCACGCACCCGGCGGATCCGGCCGCAATCGCGATGAACGCGACGAGCGATCCGATCGACGAGGACGCCGCGCCGAGCGACGCGGCCGCGAATGCGGCGATCCAGGTCCACATCGCGTAGAGCTCCCACATGTGCCCGAAGTATCCGAGCATGGCGAGCCGCGTGCCCCGGTTCTCGAGGACGACGCGGAGCGCGTGCCGATCGAACGGCGCGGACGCCGCGACGTATGGGCCGTCTTCAACCGTGACTGCGACGATGGCCGCGCCCGCGACGGCGAGGACTGACGACAGCGCCACGAGCGGGCGCCACGGCAATCCGGTGCCGAGCCACACCAGCAGGTGGGGAACCGCCGATCCGAGTCCGACGGCGCCCACGACGATGCCGAGAGCCGTCCCGCGCCTCTCGCGAAACCAGCCAGCCGCGATCTTCATGCCGGGCGGATAGATCCACGCCAGCGCCGCGCCCGTGCCAAATCGCAGGCCGATGATGACCGCGGAGGACGGTGCCGCGACGACCGCAAGATTCAAGATGGCGCCCGACAGGCAGCCGACAGCAAAGAGCCGCCGCGGCGCGATGGCATCCGCGAGGCTGGTTGCCGCGGTCAGCAGCGTCCCGGCCACGAAGCCGGCCTGGACGGCCATGGTCAGCCACGCGCGCGCGCCTTCGCCCATCGCGAATTCGTGCGCGACGGCTGG
>Ga0105240_10013840_pt1 | contig 11048 bp, 9 predicted proteins | sample KBSC54metaG_FD_80426 | JGI IMG/M metagenome (GOLD analysis project Ga0105240, IMG submission 80426) | Corn rhizosphere microbial communities from Kellogg Biological Station, Michigan, USA - KBS C5-4 metaG | ecosystem: Host-associated > Plants > Roots > Rhizosphere > Soil | place: Michigan, USA...
GAAGAGCAGCAATTGCTGGATCGCCTCACCAAGCTGGCCGGCCAGGTCGAGAGCGAGTACGCCGGAACGCACTCCCGTTTCTCAGCCAGCGCGGCGTACTTCGAGCTGGTGGATCGCCGGATCGAAGACATCGCCGAGTCGCGGCTGGCGGGCTTGCAGACGATCGGCGAATTCATCGAGCGGCGGCTGTCGCCCGCGCGCGCCACCTGCGCCTGGGCCACGCGCCGCCAGGATGCGCTGTCGCAGCGCGTTTCGCGCATCAGCAACCTGCTGCGCACTCGCGTGGAGATCGAGCAGCAGCAAAGCAGCCAGGCCCTGCTTGCGACGATGAATGCGCGGCAGGGATTGCAACTGAAGCTGCAAGCTACGGTGGAAGGCTTGTCGGTCGCCGCGATCACCTATTACATCGTCGGGCTGGTGAGCTATCTCGCCAAGGGCGCGCAGTCGATCGGCTGGCCCTGGAGCGCGGAGAGCACGGCCGCCTGCGCGATTCCGGTTGCGGCCCTGTCGGTGTGGTGGGCGCTGCGGCGGCTGCACCATCGCGTGCTCGGGGAGTAGGGGCGCATGCGCATCGGACGCGGCCGCTCGTGAGCGGGCAAGTCAATCAGCGGCTGCTGCCCGGGCTCGCGCTCGCGATGTTCGGCGCGATCGCCTTCAGCGGCAAGGCGATCATCGTCAAGCTGGCGTATCGGTATGGCGTCGATGCGGTCACGCTGATCATGTACCGCATGTTGTTCGCGCTGCCGATCTTCGCCGCGATGGCATGGTGGGCCAGCCGCGGCAAGGCGCCGTTGTCCGCGCGCGATTGGGTGGGCGTGGCCGGGCTTGGATTTTCCGGCTATTACCTCTCCAGTTTCCTCGATTTCGCCGGACTGCAATACGTCACCGCGTCGCTGGAGCGGCTGATCCTGTATCTCAGCCCGACGCTGGTGCTGCTGCTGAACTGGGTGCTTTGGCGCAAGAAGGTGAGCTCCGCGCAGGTCATTGGCATGGCGATCAGCTACTGCGGCGTCGTGCTGGTGTTCGGTCACGAGCTGCGCCTGGAGGGCGGACTGGCCGTGCTCGGTGCGGCCCTGGTGTTCGCCAGCGCCGTCAGTTACGCGGTGTACCTCGTTTACAGCGGACAGCTGGTGCAGCGCATCGGGTCGCTTCGCCTCGTCGGCCTCGCCACCAGCGTTGCGTGCCTTTGCTGCCTGCTGCAGTTCGTGCTGGTGCGGCCTCTGGACGCGGCTTTTGCGGTGGCGCCTGAAGTGATCTGGTTGTCGGTGCTCAACGCGACGCTGTGCACCGCGGTGCCGGTGCTGATGGTGATGATGGCCATCGAGCGCATCGGCCCTGCGCTGTCGGCGCAGACGGGCATGATCGGCCCGATGTCCACCATCCTGATGAGTGTCCTGATCCTCGGCGAGCCGTTCACCGCCTGGATCGCGGCGGGAACCGTGCTGGTGATCGCGGGCGTGTTCGTGGTCAGCCGCAGTGCGGGCCGCTGAGCAGCGCGCTGCCGGTCAAGCGCCGCGTCGCGCGGAGCGGCGCAGGCAATCGGCACCAAGGTGCCGATAAATAGGCTCGTTTGACGGTGGTCAAGCTCTGGGCCTGTTTCTAAAGTCCAGGCTCATTCCCACCCTTAGAGACACTAGTTATGAAGACCCGTCACATCCTTTCATCAGCGCCGCTGGGCGCCGCAGTCGGCGGCAATTGCGGCCGCGTGCGACGCGCCGTCTTCACCCATTGATCATGCGTTGGTTCAAGCCCAACATTCGCAGCAGCCTCTATGGCCTGCTGGGCAATGCCGGAGCCTCCGATTCCAGGATGCTCGGCGCCGAGGATGCCATCCGCGAGGCGATGCTGGCCCTGCTCGACGCGTACGGGGCAAAACAGTTTCCTCAGGTGGTCCGGCGCATTCGCTACGCCGATGATTTGGAGGCGCTGTGGTACTTGCGGGGGGACCTGATGGCAGCGCTCGCGGCGTCGCTGGGTGAATCCAGGGCCCGCAAGATGGTTGATTCGATTACCGCGCAGTTCCAGGGTCTGCTGCCCCAGGGGCTCAGCTCTCGTCCGAGTCCGCTCGCCTGAGAGTGGCGCCCGTGTCCAGGTTGGGCACCCGATCGCGGCACAATCGCCGCTGATTTAGGATAGCTGCAACTCACAACGGAAGGGCGATCATGGATTTTGGTATTTCAGGCAAGTGGGCGCTGGTGTGCGGCGCCAGCAAGGGTCTGGGTTTCGGCTGCGCGCAAGCGCTGGTGCGCGAAGGCGTGAACGTGCTGATCGTCGCGCGAGGCGCCGAGGCCCTGGAAGCGGCGGCGAAAAAACTGCTGGACGATCCGGCCCGTCCCGCCGACACGGCCGTGCAGCACCTGGCTGCCGACATCACCACCACCGAAGGCCGCGCGCGCGTATTCGAAAAGCGCCGCGAATTCGACATCGTGGTCACCAATGCCGGCGGTCCGCCGCCCGGCGACTTCCGCAGCTGGGACCGCGAAGCATGGATCAAGGCCGTGGACGCGAACATGCTCACCCCGATCGAGTTGATCAAGGCAACCGTCGATGGCATGGCGGCGCGTGGCTTCGGCCGTATCGTCAACATCACTTCGAGCTCGGTGAAGGCGCCGATCGACGTGCTGGGCTTGTCCAACGGCGCACGCAGCGGGCTGACAGGCTTCGTCGCCGGCGTCGCGCGAACCACCAAGCTGGCCTCGGCGAACGTGACGATCAACAATTTGCTGCCCGGCACGTTCGACACCGATCGCCTCAAGGGCATGATGGCCGCCGCCGTGCAAAAAACCGGCAAGTCGGACGAAGAAGTGCGCGATGCCCGGCGCAAGACGATTCCCGCGATGCGCTTCGGCAACCCCGAAGAGTTCGGCGCCACCTGCGCCTTCCTGTGTAGCCGATACGGCAGCTACATCACGGGCCAGAATGTGCTGATCGATGGCGGCCAGTACCCGGGAACGTACTGAGGTCGGCTCGTCCTCGCATGTCGGGGTTGGCAGCGACCTAACGCCGGGAAGAAACGAGGATCCCGCCCACGATCAGCACAAACGCGACCATGTGGTACACGTGCGGAAGTTCGCCCAGGAAAGCTGCCGACATCACCGCAGCGAATAACGGCGTGAGATTGGAGAAGAAGCCGGCCATTGTCGGTCCGACGCGCTGCACACCCACTCCCCAGCAGCGATAGGCGACGACGGCCGGACCGGTCGCGACGTACGCCAGCGCCGCGATGAGAGGCCAGCCCCATTCGATGTGTGCGCCGCCGGAGGCCCACTCGCCGGCGGTGAACAACGCCGACCAGCCCAGCCCCATCACGATCTGCGCCATGATGAATGCGGCCCAGTCGGCGCGGATGTTCGCAGGATCGCCCGGGCGGGTCAGCAGCCAGCTGTAGGCCGACCAGGCCGCAGTGGCCAGCAGCACATAAAGATCGCCGGGCACCAGCCGCACCTGCATCAAGGTTTGCCAGTCACCATGGCTGAGCACGAGCAGCACGCCTGCGATGGACAACACCGCGCCGGCCAACTGGCGCTGTGTGATGCGCTGGCCGAAGAACAAAGCCCCCATGCCCATCATCCATACCGGCACGCTGGACGCGACCAGTGTCACGTTCAACGCCGTCGAAGTCCGCAGCGCCAGGTATTGCAATGCGTTGTAGCAGCCCACCCCGAGGAAACCCAGCAGCGCAAAGCGGCGCCAGTGCTGCCACAGGCCGCTGCCCGGACGAAGCACCCAACCGGCGAACGGCAGCAGGATCAGGAACGCCAGTGCCCAGCGCAACAGGTTGAGCGTGGCGGGAGGCACCATGCCATTGACCAGCCGCCCCACCACGGCATTGCCGGCCCAGAGCAGGGGCGCGAGCGTGAGCATCACGGCTGTCGAAAAACTCAACCTCTGGTTCATGGCAAGGTGCGACTGTATCGGTTCATGCGCCGCCGCGCTTTGGCAAAGCCGCGGGTTTCGTGGCAGGATGGCGCCCGGCCATACACGAGGACACATCCATGAGCAGAGCCATACGAATCGAACAGCACGGCGGACCCGAACAGATGAAGGTGGTCGACGTCAGCGTCGGCGAGCCCGGGGCGGGCGAAATCCGCATTCGCCACAAAGCGGTGGGATTGAACTTCATCGACGTGTACCAGCGCAGCGGCCTCTACCAGATGCCCATGCCGTTGTCGCTCGGCATGGAAGCCTCGGGCATCGTGGAAGCAGTGGGCCCGGGCGTGACGCACCTGAAGGCCGGCGATCGCGCGGCCTATGCCAGTCATCCGCCGGGCAGCTATTGCGAAGTGCGCGTGATGCCGGCCAAGTCGGTGTGCAAGCTGCCCGACGCGATCGACTTCGACACCGGCGCGGCGATGATGCTCAAGGGCCTCACCGCGCAATACCTGCTCAAGCGCACCCAGCCGCAAGGCGGCTTGAAAGAGGGTGACTTCATCGTGTTCCACGCTGCCGCCGGCGGTGTCGGCCTGATCGCGTGCCAATGGGCGCGTGCGATGGGATTGAAGTTGATCGGCACGGCGGGCTCGGATGCGAAATGCGCCCTGGCCAAGGAGAACGGCGCCGCCCACGCGATCAATTACACGAAGGAAGATTTCGTTGCGCGAGTGAAGGAAATCACCGGCGGTAAAGGTGTGAAGGTGGTTTACGACTCGGTGGGCAAGGACACTTTCGACAAGTCGCTCGATTGCCTGCAGCCCTTCGGCCTGATGGCCAGCTTCGGCGCGGCGTCCGGTCCACCCGCGCCGCTCAACGTCGGCACGCTCGCCGCCAAGGGTTCGCTGTACGTGACGCGCCAGACCTTGTTCACGCACATCGGCACCCGCGAAAGCAATCAGGCGATGGCCGACGACTTGTTCGCCGCCGTGACCAGCGGCAAGGTGAAGATCCACATCGACCAGCGTTATCCGCTGGAGCAGGTGCAGCAGGCGCACAGGGACCTCGAGGCTCGCAAGACGACCGGCTGCACTATCCTCACCTTGTGAGCCTGGCACTGCCGGCGGCGTGGCGAGCTGCCTTGCGCAAGCGCGCAGACCAGCCGCCGCGGCAACCGCGCGTCGCGCTGTGGGCCGGCGCCGCCAAAATCGGCTCGGTCGAGCCGACGCTGTTTCATGACGCGCTGCCGCGCGCTGCAATTGGTGCCTCGGGCCTTGTGCAGCCGGTGCGCGAAAACGCGCGTGAGGGCTGGCAAGTCAATGGAGAACTGACTGGCGCATTGAACGAGCTCGCCTTCGCGATGCGCGAAGCGGGCGTCGCGCATGCGTGGCGCGACGAGCAGCTCGCCGTCACGGACGAACGCGGCCAGACCCTGGGCACGGTCGAACGCGCGATCGTGCGTCAGCTGGGCATCACCACATTTGCGGTGCACCTGGTCGGACTGTCGGCCGATGGCCGCCATTGGGTTCAGCAGCGTTCGCTGACGAAACCGAACGACCCGGGCCTGTGGGACACCCTCGTCGGCGGCATGATCCCGGCGTGCGATTCGCTCGCGCAAGCGCTGCAGCGCGAGACCTGGGAAGAGGCGGGGCTGAAACTCGAACAGCTCACGCGCGTACAGCACGGCGGGCGCGTCGCGATGCGCAGGCCCAGCGGCGATGGACCGCGCGGCTACGTCGTCGAACACATCGATTGGTACCGGTGCGTACTGCCCGATGGCGTGCTGCCCGCCAACCAGGATGGCGAGGTGGCGCAGTTCAGGTTGATGCGCACCGACGAACTGTGCGATGCGCTGCTGCGTGAACAATTCACGGTGGAGGCGGCGCTGATTTTTCTTGAAACGGGCTTGTAGGCGCCGTCCCTCTTTCGAACAGCAGCGCTGAACGAACTCTCCTACAGGTGCAAGGCTTTCAACCTTGCAGCTTGCGCCCGTACCCGGGGCTAGATTGTCTTGAACAAACATGATCCGGGACGATGAGCCGGATCGCTTGGAGATACTCATGAAGTTCCGTGCTTACATCGTCGAGGACAGTCCGACGATCCGTGAGAACCTCATCGAAACCTTGCAGGAACTGGCGCTGGTGGATGCCGTGGGCACGGCGGAAACCGAAAATGAAGGCAAGAAGTGGCTGGCCCAGCACGAAGACTACTGGGACCTGGCGATCGTGGACCTGTTCTTGAAGGAGGGCAGCGGTCTCAATATCCTGCAAGCGTGCCGCGGGCGCCGCCCGGGGCAGAAGATGGTGGTTCTGAGCAACCACGCGACCCGCGATGTGCGGTGGCGCTGCGCACAGCTGGGCGCCGATGCGGTGTTCGACAAATCGACCGAGATCGAAAAGCTGGTGGACTACTGCGTCAACGAGCGGGACAAGGGCGAACCTTCCTAGTCAGTTGAGGACAGAGCTGAAGATCTGTCCCGCAAAAACTAGGAAATCGCGCGCGGCCCTTCGGCGAGCTGCGCCTGGCGAAGGCGGCTGGGCGCGAGCGCGCCGGCCGAATCGAGGATGGGATAGGCAATCGAGCAAAGGTGCGAGTTGATGCGCTTCAAGTCGCTGATCAGGTCGATGTGCAGCGAGCTGGTCTCGATGCTCTGCACGCTGTTGCCCGACAGGCGCGTCAGGTGCGCGGCGGCGTAGGCGCGTTCCATTTCACCGAAACGCGACTTCTCCTCCAGCAGCTTTTGCGCGTCGCGCACCGAGCCGTTGAGGAACACGCTCATGCCAAGCCGCAGGTTGTCGACCAGGCGCGCGTGCAGCTCGCAGATTTCGGCCATGCCGGCTTCCGAGAAGCTGCGGCCCTTCATGATCTTCTTGTCCTCGACGTCGATCAGGATGCGCTCGATGATATCGCCGACCTGCTCCATGTTGATGGTGAAGCTGATGATGTCGGTCCAGCGCCGGCTTTCTTCCTCGCCCAGCGCCTCGCGCGAGATCTTGGTCAGGTAGTACTTGATGGCTGAATACAGTTCGTCGACGCTGTCGTCAAGCTTGCGCAGTTCGTGCGCGAGGCGCAGGTCGTTGTTCTTGATGACCGCGAGCATGCCCAGCAGCATGGTCTCGACGACGTCGGCCTGGTGCAGGGCCTCGCGCGCGGCGCACGAGATCGCGAGCGACGGAGTGTCCAGCGCGGAAGGGTCGAGATGGTGCGGCCGTCCGGCCACCAGGTTCACATCGGGCTTGGGCAGCCACTGCGCCACCCAGCGCGCCACCACTTGCGTGAATCCGATGAACAGGACGGCCACCAGGACGTTGAAACACAGGTGGAACAACACGACCGTGGTTGTGGCGTCGTTCACGTAGGGGCGCGCCCAGCGCAGCCACAGCGTCACCAGCGGCGCGGCGATCAGCACGCCCATCGCCTTGAAGACCAGATTGCCGACCGGAACTTGCCGCACTTCGATCGCGGAGCGCGCGGTGGTCAACACGCCCATGAGGCCGCTGCCCAGGTTCGCTCCCAGCACCAGGCCGATCGCCGATTCCATGGGCACCAGCCCCGATGCGGCCATGGTTGCCGTGAGCAGCACGATCGCGAGGCTCGAATAAGCGAGCACCGCCAGCAATGCGCCGACGGTGATTTCCAGCAAGCGGTCGCTCGAGATCGACCCGAGCAGTGCCTTGACCACCGGCGCATGCGTCATGATTTCAGTGGACTCGGCCACCAGCCGAAGCGCCAGCAGCATCAGGCCGAGCCCGACCACGATGCGGCCTGCGCGGCCCAGCGGATGCGACTCGCGCGCGAGGTACAACACCACCCCGACGAAGATGAACAGGGGCGAGAGCCACGACAAGTCGAACGACAGCGCCACCGCCATCAGGCTGGTTCCGACGTCGGCGCCGAGCATCACGGCCAGCGCGAGCGGCAATGTGACCAGCCCCTGGCCGACAAAGGACGAAATGATCAGGCCGGTGGCCGTGCTCGATTGCACCAGCGCAGTGACGCCCAGCCCCGAAATCATGGCGCGCCAGCGGTTGCCCACGCTGTGCGCCAGCAGGTTGCGCAGATTGGCGCCGAACACCCTCAGGATGCCGGTGCGTACGAGATGGGTGCCCCAGACCAGCAGCGCGATGGCCGCCAGAAGGTTCAACAGGTGCTTCATTGCTTGCGCTTCACTATACGCTGCAATGACCGCACTGAGCCAAGCTGCGGCGCCGCTGCGTGGGCGCTCCGCGACACACGCGAACTAGCGCGCGGCGCGGGTTCGCCGCACGCGCAGCAATTCGTCCAGGATCAGGCAGGCCGCGCCGACCGTGATCGCGCTGTCGGCCACGTTGAAGGCCGGGAAGTACCAGCCGCGCCAGTGCACCTGCAGGAAGTCGACCACGTAACCATGCATCAGCCGGTCGGCCACGTTGCCGATGGCACCGCCCATGATCAGGGCGAGCGCGAACGAGAACAGCTTCTGGCCGGCGTGCGAGCGCAGCATCCAGATGATGAACAGCGCGGCGGCGATGCCGATGCCGGTGAAGAACCAGCGCTGCCAGCCTGAAGCATCGCGCAGGAACGAAAACGCCGCGCCCGTGTTGTGCGCGCGCACGATGTTGAAGAAGCCGGTGAGGCGCGTGGAGTCGCCCAGCCGGTAGTAGCCCATGATCAGCACCTTGGTCAGCTGGTCGAGGATGAAGACGATGAGGGCCACGCCAAGCCAGGGCAGCCAGCCGCCCTTGCTGCCGCGCGCCATCAGGCAAACCTCCGCGCTTCGCCCGGCCCGAACAGGTTGCTCACGCAGCGCCCGCAGATCGTCGGATGCGCCGGATCGATGCCGACGTCGTCGCGCCAATGCCAGCAGCGTTCGCACTTCACGGCTTCGGAGGGGGCCACCTTCACCGCCATCGAATCGCCGGCCACCAAACCGGCTGCCGATGTGATCAACACGAATTTCAGGTCTTCCTCCAGGCTGGCCAGTGCCGACCACAGCTCGCCGTGCGTGCCCATCGGGACCGTCAGTTCGACGTTCGCCTGCAAAGACGAGCCGACCTTGCCCGCTTCGCGCAGCGATTCGATTTCCTTGTTGATCATCTCGCGCGCCGCGCGGATGCGCGTCCACTTCTCGATCAAGGCCGCGTCGGGTCCGCCGATCTCCGCGTACGTTTCGAAGAAGATGGATTCGGAATCGCCGAAGATCTTCCAGGCTTCTTCCGCGGTGAAGCTCAGGAACGGCGCCATCCAGCGCAGCATCGCGTGCGTGATGTTCCAAAGCGCGGTCTGGGCGCTACGGCGGGCCAGCGATTTCGGCGCGGTGGTGTAGAGCCGGTCCTTGAGGATGTCAAGGTAGAACGCGCCGAGGTCCTCCGAGCAATACACCTGCAGCTTGGCCACGACCGGATGGAACTCGTACACCTCGTAGTGCGCCAGCACCTCCGCCTGGAACTGCGCGGCGCGGGACATCGCGTAGCGGTCGATTTCCAGCATCTCGGCCAGCGGCACGGCGTCCTTGGCCGGATCGAAGTCGCTGGTATTGGCCAGCAGGAAGCGCAGCGTGTTGCGGATGCGCCGGTACGCGTCGACCACGCGAGCGAGGATCTTGTCGTCCCCGGCGATGTCGCCGGAGTAATCCGATGCGGCCACCCATAGGCGGATGATTTCGGCGCCGAGTTTCTTCGTCGTTTCCTGCGGGTCGACGCCATTGCCGGCCGACTTGCTCATCTTGCGGCCTTGGCTGTCCACCGTGAAGCCGTGCGTGAGCAGGCCACGATAGGGCGCCCGCCCGTACATCGCGCAAGCAGTGAGCAGCGAGGAATGGAACCAGCCGCGATGCTGGTCATGCCCTTCGAGGTACAGGTCGGCTTCGGGCCCGCTCTCGTGACCCGCGCCCGCATGCGAATGTTTCAGCACCGTGGTGTGCGTGGTGCCGGAGTCGAACCACACTTCGAGAATGTCGCTGCTCTTGGTGTACTGCTGCGCGTCTTGCGCACCGATGATCGATTCGGCGCTGGCCTTGCTCCAGGCTTCGATGCCGCCTTGCTCCACCATATTGGCGGCGACGTCCAGGATCTCCATCGTGCGCGGATGCAGCTCGCCCGTGTCCTTGTGCAGGAAGAAGGGCAGCGGCACGCCCCAGCTGCGCTGGCGGCTGATGCACCAGTCGGGCCGGCCGGCGATCATGTCGCGCAGCCGTGCCTTGCCGTTTTGCGGATAGAAGCTGGTCTCCTCGATCGCGTCCAACGCCATCTGACGCAAGGTTTTCGGCGCCTTGTCCTTGGTGAACACGCCTTCGCCTTCGTCCATGCGGATGAACCATTGCGCCGCGGCGCGATAGATCACCGGCGTCTTGTGCCGCCAGCAATGGGGGTAGCTGTGGATGATGGTCTCGGTCGCGAAGAGCCGGTCGTTGTCGCGCAGGACTTCGATGATGCGCGGCACCGCTTTCCAGATGTTCATTCCGCCGAACAAAGGGAAATCCGGCGCGTAGCTGCCGTTGCCTTGCACGGGGTTGAGGATGTCGTCGTAAGCCAGGCCGTGTGCGACGCAGGAGTTGAAGTCGTCGATGCCATAAGCAGGCGACGAGTGCACGATGCCGGTGCCGTCTTCCGCCGTTGCGTACTCGGCGAGGTACACGGGCGAGAGGCGCCGGTATCCCGCATCGACGTCATACAGCGGATGCTGGAACTCCAAGCCGTCCAGCTGCTCGCCCTTGACCGTGGCGAGCACCTGGCCTTCGAGCTTGTAGCGCTCGAGGCACTTGCCGACCAGCGAAGCCGCAAGGATCAATTGGCCGCGCGGCGTATCGACCAGGGAATATTCCAGTTCGGGATTCAGGTTCAGCGCCTGGTTCGCCGGCAGCGTCCACGCGGTGGTGGTCCAGATCATGGCGAAGATCGGCTTGTCCACGGCGCCGCGCAAACCAAACGCAGCCAGCACCTTGCCGGGCTCATTCGCCTTGAAGCCCACATCCAGCGTCTGAGATTTCTTGTCGGCGTATTCGATCTCGAATTCCGCCAGCGAGGAGCCGCAGTCGAAGCACCAGTACACGGGCTTCAGCCCTCGATAGACGAAGCCGCGTTCCACCACCCGCTTGAACGCGCGGATCTCCTCGGCCTCGTTGATGAAGTCCATGGTTCGATACGGATGGTCCCAATCGCCGAGTACGCCGAGGCGCTTGAAGTCGGCCATCTGAACAC
>Ga0105240_10013841_pt1 | contig 11048 bp, 7 predicted proteins | sample KBSC54metaG_FD_80426 | JGI IMG/M metagenome (GOLD analysis project Ga0105240, IMG submission 80426) | Corn rhizosphere microbial communities from Kellogg Biological Station, Michigan, USA - KBS C5-4 metaG | ecosystem: Host-associated > Plants > Roots > Rhizosphere > Soil | place: Michigan, USA...
ATCTGCGGCGTGTCGTATGGCGGCATCGTGGCGCTGCGCGCCGCGGCGCGGCATGCGTCTCGCGCGTCACAGCTGATTCTTGTCTCCACGCCGGGTCCAGGATGGACACTCGACCGCCAGCTGGCGTTTTACGTGCGCCATCCGGCGGTGACGGCGCCATTGTTTTTTGCCGGCGTGCCGCGGCGCGTGCGCGCGGAGCTTGTCAGCGCGATGCCGCGCCCGATGGACCGCGCACGTCTCGGCTGGGAAGCCGCGTGCACGCTGCTGCACGCGCCGGTGTCGCCGTCGCGCATGGGCGCGCGCGCGCAATCGATCGACGCCGCGGCCATTGCCCAGGATGCTGCGGCGATTACGTCGCCCACGCTCGTTGTCGTCGGCGAGGAATCGCTCGATCGCATCGTGCCCGTTGCGGGCAGCCGGGAGTACGCGCGGAATATCAGGGGCGCACAGCTCGCTCGCCTCGAGCGAACGGGCCACCAGGGCTGCATCACGCGGCCGCAGGAGTTCGCACGCATCGTCCACACGTTCGTGCACGGGCAGCATCATGCCGCTGCGTGAAATTCCCGGCCCCGCCGGAACGCTCGAAGCGCTGGTCGACGAACCGCCGCCCTCGCGCGGCGTGAACTCGGAGGGGCTCGTCGAAGGCGCGGCGTCCAGCGGAGCGCCGCGGGCCGCGGTCGTGTTCGCGCATCCGCATCCGCAAATGGGCGGAACGATGCACACGAAAGTCGTGTTTCAAGCCGCCAAGGCGCTCGCGCGCATCGGATGCGTCGTGCTGCGGTTCAATTTCCGTGGCGTCGGACGGAGCGCTGGCGCGTTCGACAACGGCGTGGGGGAAACCGAAGACGTGCGCGCGGCGCTGAACTTCATGGCCGGCACGTATCCTGGCGCCCCGCTCTGGGCCGCGGGCATGTCGTTTGGCTCGTGGACCGCACTCCTCGCCGGCGCAAGCGACCCGCGCGTGTCGGCGCTCATCGGCCTGGCGATGCCGGTGCTGCGCTACGACTACAGCGCGGTTGTCGCGAGCAGCACGCCGAAATTTTTCATCCACGGCGAGCGCGACGAAATCACCTCGCTCAAGGACATGCGCGAATTTTACGCGCGCGCGGCTGAACCCAAGGAGCTCGTCGTGATCGACGGCGCAGATCATCTCTTCGATGGCAAGGTCAGCGAGGTCGCCGACGCCGTTGAAGACCTGCTGGGAGACTGGCCATGACCGAGGCCGTAATTGTGTCGGCGGTGAGAACGGCCGTCGGAAAAGCGCCGAACGGCACGCTGCGAGGCACCCGCCCCGACGACCTCGGCGCCGTCGCGATTCGCGAGGCGCTGAAGCGGGCGCCGGGAATCCCGGCCGCCGACGTGGACGATGTGATTCTGGGGTGCGCGATGCCGGAAGGCGAGCAGGGGCTGAACGTCGCGCGCATCGCGAGCCTTCGCGCCGGCGTTCCGGTCACGGCATCTGCCGTAACCGTGAACCGGTTCTGCTCGTCAGGCCTCCAGGCCATCGCGTACGCGGCCGAGCGCGTCATGTGCGGTTCCGCATCCGTCGTCGTCGCGGGCGGCACTGAATCCATGAGCCTCGTCCCGATGGGCGGCAACAAGCTGTCGCCGAATCCGTCGCTCGTGGACTCGTATCCGGATGTGTATCTGAGCACCGGGCTGGTCGCCGAAAATCACGCGCGCGAATCCGGAATTTCCCGAGAGGAACAGGACGCGTTCGCGCTTCGAAGCCACCAGCGCGCGATTGCCGCGATCGACGCGGGTCGGTTCGCGGAGGAAACCATCGCCGTGTCCGCGCAGCTCATCGACGCGTCGAACGGGCGTCCGCACGCCTCGAGCGTGCCGTTCACGGTAGACGAAGGCCCGCGGCGCGATACCACGCTTGAAGCGCTCGCGAAACTGCGGCCTGCGTTTCACGCGCGCGGCACGGTGACCGCTGGAAATTCTTCTCAAACGAGCGACGGCGCAGCTGCGACGATCGTCACCTCCGCCGAGTACGCGCGCGAGCACGGCCTGCAGCCGATGGCGCGGTTTGTCACGTTCGCCACTGCCGGCGTCGAGCCGGAGCGATTCGGCATCGGCCCGGTGCCGGCGATTCGCAAGGCGCTCAAGCAGGCCGGCCTCACACTGGACCAAATCGGCCTGATCGAGTTGAATGAGGCGTTTGCTTCGCAGGTGCTCGCGTGCCTGAAGGAGCTGCCGATCGATCCGGAGCGCCTGAACGTGAACGGCGGTGCGATCGCGCTTGGGCATCCGCTCGGATGCACCGGCGCGAAGCTCACGACGACAATTCTTCACGAGATGCGACGGCGGAACGCGCGGTACGGCCTCGTGAGCATGTGCGTTGGCGGTGGAATGGGCGCCGCCGGAATTTTCGAGAGGATCTGATGCTGCGTGGCGGCGAATGGCTGTTGAAGCCCACGGATCCGTCGGGCGTGTTCACGCCCGAGCGGCTCACCGACGAACACAAGATGATCGCGCAGACGGTGCAGGACTTCGTGGAGAACGAAGTGCTGCCCGTCATCGATCAGCTCGAAACGAAAGACTGGTCGCTCTCGCGAAAGCTCATCGTGCGTGCGGGCGAGCTTGGCCTCTACGGCGTGGACGTGGCTGAAGCGTACGGCGGACTGGGCCTCGACAAGGCGACGTCGATGATCGTGAGCGAGGGCATGGCGGGCGGCGCCTCCTTCGGCGCTTCGTTCGGCGCGCACGCGAACCTGATGGTGCTGCCGCTCTCCCTCTTCGGCACTGACTACCAGAAGAAGCATTACCTGCCGCGCCTGCTGACAGGCGAGATCGTCGGCGCGTACTGTTTGAGCGAGCCGGGATCCGGATCGGACGCCCTCGGCGCGAAAACGAAAGCCGTGCGACAGGCGGACGGCAGCTTCGTCCTGAACGGCGAAAAAGCCTGGATCACCAACGGCGGCTTTGCCGATCTCTATACGGTGTTCGCACAAGTGGTGGATGAGGCGGGCGAGCACTTCTCCGCGTTTATCGTCGAGCGCACGTTCACGGGCGTCAGCGCGGGCAAAGAAGAACACAAGATGGGGCTCCACGGCTCGTCGACGACGCCGGTGATTCTTCAGGACGTGCGCGTGCCGGCGGAAAATCTCCTGGGAGAAGTCGGCAAGGGCCACAAGATCGCGTTCAACGTGCTCAACTTCGCACGGTTCAAGCTGGGCGCGATGTGCGGAGGCGGCGCGCGGATGGCCATCGGCGAGTCGGCGCGCTACGCGGCGGCGCGCAAGCAATTTGGCAAGCCGATCGCGTCGTTTGGCGCCATCAAGCACAAGCTCGGCGAAATGACATCGCGCGCCTTTGCGATCGAAAGCCTCACGCATCGCACCGCCGGAATGATCGACGAGCGCATCGCATCGATTCCGCACGACGCGGCGGACCAGACGGCCGCGCTCGCCACGCTCGAGGAGTACGCGATGGAAGCGTCGATCGCGAAAGTCGCCGGCAGCGAGGTGCTCAACTTCGTGCTCGACGAAAACATCCAGATTCACGGCGGCAACGGCTACGTGCACGACTATCCGGCCGAGCGTCACTATCGGGATTCGCGCGTGAACCGCATTTTCGAGGGGACGAACGAAATCAACCGGCTGCTCATTCCCGGCATGCTCGCCAGGAAGGCGATGAAAGGGGACATCCCGGTAATCGCCGCGGCCAAGAAGCTGCAGGACGAGCTCCTGTCTCCTGTCGCGGCCCCCGCGCCCGACGACAGCGCGCTCGCGGAAGAAACGCGGGCGGTCGACGCGTACAAGAAGGTCGCGCTGATGGTGTTTGGCCTCTCATTGCAAACGTACGGGCCCAAGCTCACCGACGAACAGGAAGTGCTGATGCACACGGCCGACATCCTGATGGACGTCTACGCATCAGAAAGCGCCGTGCTGCACGCACGCGCCAGCGAGGCGAGCGCCGTCCCGAAGGCGGAGCTTCATGCTGCCGCCGCGCGGGTATTCGTGAACGATGCCGGCATGCGGATCGACGCGTCGGCGCGCCAGGCGCTTGCCGCGATGCTCGAAGGCGATACGCTACGGACGATGGTCACCGCGCTCAAGCGGCTGTTCAAGGCGCCGCCTGTCAATACGGCCGCGCTGCGGCGTCAGCTCGCCGACGCCGCAGTGGCCGCCGGGAGGTATCCGTTGTGAACGTGCACGTGGGGCAGGTCAGGCTGGCGGGGCGGTTCGTACTCGCCGCGATCGTTTGCGCGAGCGTGGCGTGCGGGCCGGACAAGCCGCCGGAAGCGGCGCCGGGCGATTACGTCGGCAGGATCACGCGCCTGCGCGAGAACAAGGATGCCGCGTTCCGCGCGCCGTGCTGTTCCGATGCGAGTCCGATCCCGGATGCGAAAAAATCCGAATTCCTCCCGCTTTCGTACTACCCGATCGACGAATCGTACAAAGTGCCGGCCGTGCTGACGCCGTCGGCCGATCGCGAAATTTTTCAAATGCCGACGTCGAGCGGCCAGCCGCGCAGCGAGCGGCGCGCCGGGACGCTGTCGTTCACGCTCCACGGGCAGGAAATGAAGCTCACCGCGTTCGTCGAAGCCGACGCGCCGAACATGGACCGGCTCTTTCTTCCCTTCAGCGATTCGACGAGCGGCAAGGAGACGTACGCCGGCGGACGGTTTCTGGATCTGGAGCGCAGCGTCACGGGCCTCTACGAGCTCGACTTCAACATGGCCTACACGCCGTACTGCTACTACAACCCGACGTTCGAGTGCCCGTACCCGCCGCAGGAAAACCGCCTCAAGATCCCGATCGAGGCTGGCGAGAAAACAAAGAAATAGTGCGCGCGATCGTCTTCGACTTCGACGGCGTGATCGCCAACAGCGAGCCGCTCCATTACCGCGCCTATCACGGCGTGCTCGCCGCCGAAGGCGTCGCGCTCAGCGAGTCCGACTACTACACGCGCTACCTCGGATACGACGATGTGGGAGCCTTTACCGCGATCGCGTTCGACCGCGGATTGGCGTGGACCGACGTACAGGTCGAATCGCTCGTCGCGCGCAAGGCCGCGCGCATGGAGGAGCTCGAACGCGACGCGTCCGTGATTTTCCCCGGCGCCCGAGAGGCAATCGTGTCCTCGGCCGCCGCGATGCCGATCGCCATCGCGTCCGGCGCGCTCGGCGCAGAAATCCGCCGCATCCTCGCGCACGCACACCTGACGTCGCATTTCACGGCGATCGTCGCCGCCGAAGACACGCCGTCGAGTAAGCCCGCGCCGGACCCGTATCTGAAAGCCGTGGAGCTCTTGCGCCAGGCGCACGGACCAATCGAGGCGAGCGAGTGCGTCGCGCTCGAGGACTCGCGCTGGGGGCTCGATTCGGCGCGCGCCGCTGGCTTGCGCACGGTGGGCGTCGCGCACACATACGCAGAGGGCGAGCTCACCGCCTGCGCCGATTACGTCATCCCCTCGATGCAGGCCTTCGATCTCGCCGATCTTCAACGCCGTTTCTGACTTCGCGTGGAGATCGCAGAGACGGGAGTTTAACGCAGAGATCGCGGAGATCGCAGAGCATCTATATCTACAGGCTTTTCTCCTGCGCTCTCTGCGATGTCCGCGTTAGATCCGCCGGTGGAGATCGCAGAGACGGGTTTAACGCAAAGATCGCGGAGAACGCGGAGGAGCATCTACATCTACGGGGGGTTTCTCCTGCGCTCTCTGCGATCTCTGCGTTAGATCCGCGCTTCGAGATCGCAAAGACGGGGGTTTAACGCAAAGATCGCGGAGAACGCGGAGGAGCATCTATATCTACAGGCTTTTCTCCTGCGATCTCTGCGATCTCCGCGTTAGATCCGCGCTTCGAGATCGCAGAGACGGGGCGTTTAATGCAAAGATCGCCGGAGAACGCGGAGAGCATCTACATCTACGGTTTTTCTCTGCGATCTCTGCGATCTCCGCGTTAGATCCGTCTCTGCGATCTCTACCGCCGCGGCTGGACGCGTTTCTTCCCCTCAGGACAATCAGCGAGCAGCGGACACACCGTGCAGTGCGGATCCGCGTCGGTGCACGTGGATGCGCCGTGATGCGACAGATAGAGATACGCGCGGCGAAAATCTGAGACATCCCCTGTCAGGCCGGCGGAAATGTCCCGCTGCACCGATTTTGCGGATTGCCTGAAGTCTGCGCTGCCGCTTCCATATCCGAGCCGGCGTCCCACACGGTTCACGCGCGCGTCGACTGGCAGCACAGGGTGATCGGCCGCGAAGAGCAACATTCTGTGCGCGCCCGCTTCGCCGAGCTGCGGCAGCGGCTTGATCGCGCGTCGCGCTGCCGGCAGCGGGCCGCGCACAATCTCGGGCAACTTCGGCGCGCGTCGAAAAATGTCGACGCCTGTGCGCAGCGCCTGCATCCGCTGCTCTGTGTATGAGCCGGCGAGCTTCACGGCAGCTTCGAGCTTTGCTCTCGGCGCACGCGACATCGCGTCGGGCGTGAGCGCCAACGCGCGTTTCAGCGCCGCCATTGCCGCCTCGACCTTCACCGGCGTCGAGTGCACAGAAAGGACTTCCCAGACGAAGAACATGAAGGGAGCGCGAGGTGGCGCCGATAACAGTCCGTAGAACTGTTCGAGTTTTATCAGGAGTGCTTCGATTTTAGACACGTTGTTCCGTCGTGAAACAGGCATATACCCCAGCTCAGTGTTTGTCTGTCGAAGGGCGACTCAAAATGGAACACGCGATCCAAACCGTTGATTTCCTTAAAGAGTTATTTCGAGACACAGGGCTCAAGTCGTTCTTTTAGTAGAAATTGACGCGGTACTACTGGCGTATAGGGTGCTAATATGAGTCACCCAGCACGTTTAAGTTCTTAAAGGGAGTTCAGCAATGAGGCGAGTGCTTCTGCTCTGTGTGGTCCTGCTGGCGCCGGCCCTTCCGGCGGCTGCGCAGGTCCATGGTGGCAGCATCAACGGTGTGGTCCGCGACACGTCCGGCGGAGTCTTGCCGGGAGTGTCCGTGACCGCTCAAGGCGTCGATTTCACGAAGACGATCGTAACCACGGGGGATGGTGCGTACCATCTGCTCGACCTCGCGCCCGGATCCTACAAGATTTCTGCGGCGTTGACCGGCTTTGCCACCGCCGTCCGCGACGAGGTGATCGTCGACGTGGGCCGCGAGATCGACGTCCCGTTCATGCTGAAAGTCGGAAGCCAGACGGACACCGTGACGGTGAACGCGCCGGCGCCTGTCGTGAATGCCAGGCCGGTTGGCACAGCCATCAATTTCACCAACGACGAAATTCAGAACGTGCCGACCACACGCGACCCGTTCGCGGTCATTCGCGCGGTTCCTGGCGTGCTCACCGATCGCATGAATGCATCAGGATCGGAAACGGGCCAGCAACTCCTCGTCGTCGCGAAGGGCGGCCGTCAGCAGGACACCTCGTGGACGCTCGACGGCGTCGAGATCACGGACGTGGCGGCCCCTGGACAGTCCGCCGTCTACTTCAACTTCGACAACTTCGATGAGATTCACGTCGGCACCGCGGCAAACGACATCCGTCAGCGCACCGGCGGGCTCAACATCGATCTGTCCGTGAAGCGCGGCGGCAACCAGTTCCATGGCGGGGTTCGCGGCTACTTTGCCGACGCGCGCAGCCTGCAGGCGAGCAATACGCCGCCGGAGCTCCTCGCGCTCGCGACGCCGGTGACCGATTCGACGGCCGATCACGTCACGCGCAACTCCGACTGGGGCGTGGACATCGGCGGACCGTTGCTCCGCAACCGCGCTTGGTTTTACGGATCGTTCTCTCAGCAGAACATCGGTGTGTTCCGACGGACGACGAAAGCGGTGGACACGACGAAGCTGAACGATCCGAATATCAAGATCAACGTGCAGGCCACGAAGAAGGACCTGGTCAACTTCCTCTGGTACAACGGGTACAAGATCAAGGACAACCGCGCCCCAGGCGTGGTCGCCAACGAGCAGGCGCCGGCCACGTGGCATCAGGACAATTTTTACAGCCCCGAGAAACTCCACGGGTTGTGGAAGATCGCGGACGACCGCGTCTTCAACGCGCATCTGCTCGCGTCGGCCAAGTACGCGTACTTCAACACTGGAGTCGCGCTGGTTCCGGAGGGAGGAATGTCTGCCCAAGCCGGGAAGAACGTCGCAACCGCTACGGCCTATGGCAGCTTTCAGCGGCAGCTGAGCGCTCGCCCGCAGCATGACGGCACGATCGACCTGAACTCATTCTTCACGGCGTTCGGCGCATCGAACAACCTGAAATTCGGCGCTGGCTTTCGGTCCGTTGACGCCGTCACGGAGAACCTGTATCCGGGCAACGGCATCCTGGCCATCGTGCAGACGACGACGGATCTGCGTGCGCAGGTGTACCGCGAAGGCAACGGCGGCAACCGTGCCGACTACCTCGATTTCTACGCCGGCGACACGATCAGCAAGGGTCCTGTCACGATCGACTTCGCGGCGCGTTATGACCGCCAGTGGGGTTATCAGGACGCGAGCACGAGCCAGGCGAATCCACTGTTTCCGGCCCTCCTGCCAGGCATCGACTTTCCGGGAGGGCGGGCTCCATTCACCTGGAAAAACATCTCGCCGCGCGCGGGGGTCAGCTGGGCGATCGACGAGTCAGGGAAAACGGTTGCACGGGTCAATTTCAGCCGCGCCGCATCGCAGCTGAGCACGTCGCAGGTTGGGTACACGAACGTCGCGTCGAATCTGGGTTCGATCGTCTACCGGTGGACTGATCTCGACGGCGACGGGTTCGTGTCGTCAGCGGCTGAAGTGAACACGGCGTTACAGATCGGATCGGCGAACGGCATCAACGCCAGCAATCCGGCGCTTCCCGTTTCGCCGAGCGTCATCGACACGGGCCTGAAGGCGCCGACGACGAACTCGCTGGTGGCGGGGATCGAGCGCGAAATTCTGCCGAACCTGGCGCTGACAGCGAGCTACACATACAACCGCACGACGAACCTGTTCGGCAACGAGGGCGCGAACATCACCAACCGCGTGGGCGTGACTCTCGCCGACTACACGAGCGGCGGATCGCTCACGGTTGGCAAGCCGACAGGCGGTGCGCAGGTGTTTACCGGTAACTACACCGGCACGCTGCCCGACGGCACGTCGTTCAGCATCCCGATCTACAACATCAACGGTGCGAAGTTCACGGCGTCAGGCGGCGGCTTCGTGCTGGCCAATATCCCTGGCTATTACGTGGACTACCACGGCGTGGAGGTCGGCCTCATGAAACGCATGTCCCACAAGTGGATGGGACGGGTGGCCTTCGGCTACAACAACGCGCGGGAGCATTTCACCAGTGCGGCGGGCCAGGTAGACAACAACGGCAATCCGATGGCGACCGTCACCGAACCGCTCGTGAACGGGGGCCAATACATCGGCGCGACTGGGACGAGCACCGGCGCGTATTACATGAATGCCAAGTGGCAGATGAACATCGACGGGATGTATCAGGCGCCGTACGGTTTCGAGGTCGCCGCGAACGTGTTCGGCCGCCAAGGGTATCCGTTTCCGGTGTTCGCGACGGCTGGCGTGAATTCGACCACCGCCGCGACGGTGGAAACCCTTCGCCTGCTGGTCACGCCGACGGTGGATTACTTCCGTTATCCGAACGTATGGGACACGGACATCAGGATCGCGCGCGCGTTCAAGCTCCAGACAATCAGCGCGAAGCTGATGCTCGATGTGTTCAACCTGACGAACGCGAACACGGCGCTGCTGCGGAACAACGACATCACATCCTCGTCGTTCAACGCGCTGTCCCAGAACATGACGCCGCGCCTCGTGCGCTTCGGGGTCACCATCGGCTTCTGACGTCCCTACTGTCTCGTCCGGCCTATCTCTTCGTAGAGATAGGCGGACGAGATGATTCCATTCTGAAAATTCGCGACGTCGAGCTTTTCGTTCGGCGCGTGCGCATTTTCATCGGGAAGCCCCACACCAAACAGCACTGAGGGCACGCCCAACTCCTCCTGGAAGGTGGAGACGACGGGGATCGACCCTCCCTCGCGCGTGAAGATCGGCTCGCGGCCGAACCCCTTCGCGATGGCGCGGCCGGCGGCCTGGATGTACGGGTTGTCGTACGACGCGATCCACGGCTTGCCGCCGTGCATGCGGGTCACTTTCACTTCCACCGTTTTCGGCGCGAGCTTCTCCACAAACGCCTGGAACAGATCCGCGATCTTCGCCGGATCCTGGTTCGGCACGAGACGCATGCTGATCTTGGCCATCGCCACGGCCGGGAGTACGGTCTTCGCGCCTTCGCCGGTGAATCCAGACAACAGTCCATTGACCTCGAGCGTCGGCCGTGCCCATACGCGTTCGAGCGTCGTGTAGTCGGTCTCGCCGTGCAGCTTCGGGATGCCGAACTGCTTGCGGTATTGCTTCTCGTTGAACGGCAGCTTCGCCCACGCTTCCCGCTCCGCCGCCTCGAGCGGCTTCACATCGTCGTAGAAGCCGGGAACCTTGATGTGGCCGCCGCGATCCTTCATCTGCGAAATCATCTGCGCGAGCACGAACGCCGGATTGGCCAGGGCGCCGCCGAACACGCCCGAGTGCAGATCGGTGCTGCTGCCGCGCAGATCGATCTGGAAGTACACCAGCCCGCGGAGGCTGTAGCAGATCGACGGCACGCCGCGGGCGAACATCGCGGTGTCGGAAATCACGACGACGTCCCCCGCCAGATCCGATTTGTGCGCGCGGATGAAATCGTCGAGATGCGCGCTGCCGACTTCTTCCTCCCCTTCGATCATGAACTTGATGTTCACGGGAAGCCGGCCGTTCTGTTTCAGATGCGCCTCGACGGCTTTGAAGTGCATGAACACCTGGCCCTTGTCGTCCGCGGCGCCGCGCGCGTAGATTTCGCCGTCGCGAACGGCGGCTTCAAAGGGAGGCGACTCCCAGAGGTCGAGCGGATCCACGGGCTGCACGTCGTAGTGGCCGTAGAAAAGAATCGTCGGCGCGCCGGGGGCGCCGAGCCAGTCGCCGTACACGATTGGATTGCCGGGCGTGTCGAAGAGCTTCACGTTTGCAGCCCGATGCGGCGCATCTCGTCGGCACACC
>Ga0105240_10013843_pt1 | contig 11046 bp, 7 predicted proteins | sample KBSC54metaG_FD_80426 | JGI IMG/M metagenome (GOLD analysis project Ga0105240, IMG submission 80426) | Corn rhizosphere microbial communities from Kellogg Biological Station, Michigan, USA - KBS C5-4 metaG | ecosystem: Host-associated > Plants > Roots > Rhizosphere > Soil | place: Michigan, USA...
CGACGCGGCGGTTGTCGGCGATCGAAGATCCGACGATGACGACGCCGCCGGCAATCACGGGCGCCGAGGTGATCTGGAATTCGCCGGGCCATTCCAGCGGCGGAACGCTTAACCTGACCTCGCCATGGCTGCCGAAGTCCTCGCATGGGATGCCGGTCTTTGCATCGAGCGCGATCACGCGCACGTCGTTGGTTCCCATGAAGATGCGCATACGGCAGGCGGCATTTGCACCCGCTTTGTCGTCGACCCAATAGGCGACGCCGCGGCAATTGTAGCGATTGGCCGGGCGCTGGCCGGTCGAGATCTTCGGATCGTAGCGCCATTTCTGCGCGCCGCTGCCGGGATCGAGCGCGATGACTTCGTTGAACGGCGTGCAGAAGATCAGGCTGTCTTCGACAAACAACGGCGTCGCCTGAAACTTGGTCCGCTTCATCACCTCGGGCGCGCGGCTGTCGAGGTCGCCGGTGCGAAACTCCCAGGCGCGCACGAGGTTGCCGACATTGCCAGGCGTGACCTGGTCAAGCGGAGAGAACCGCGATCCGCCGCGGTCGCCGCCCCAATGCTCCCAGGCGAACGCGAGCGAGGAAAGGCAGAGGCAGCAAAGACAGACGAACAAAACGGCAAACAGCCGGAGCGGATGTCGCATGGTGTCTCCGCACGCAAAGCGCATGCGAAACCGATTACGCGATTACCGCCTCAGTATCCACCCCTGCGGCCGCCGCCATAGTTGCCGCCACCATAATTGCCACCACCGTAGTGACCGCCACCGATGCCAATACCAATGCCGACCCCGACCGGCGGCCCGGGCTCATACACCGGAGGCGGACGGCGATAGACCACGACATCGTCGTCGGGCTCGTACACGCGCCGCGGCGGTTTGCGATCGGCCCGCTTGGGCGGGACAGGATCGGCGTTCCTGGCCGGTGCATCGACCTTCTTCAACTGCGGCTGCGTTGCCGGCGGCGCGCCGCACGGGCACGTCAGCGCGGCATTTTGCGGCGCCGCGCCGGTACCGACGACGACGGGCGCGATCTCCGGACGGTTGCGCAGCCGGTCTTCCAGCTTGCGCGCCGTCGCGGTGAGATCGCTGTCGGGGAATTTGGCGAGGAAGCCTCGATAACCGGCCGCCGTATTGATGATGACGGCGTTATTCCAGGCCACCATGCGAATGTGACGATTGAGCCAGTCGCGTGCCAGCACGCCGAGCGGCGTTTGCGCGTAGAGGCCGACGAAGGCCTCATAGGCCTCGTCGGTACCGGCGGCCACGATGATCTCGTTGGCCGCCTCGACCGGCTTGCCCTTGAGGTCGCGCGTCCACTCGGCAACGCTCTTCTTGATGGCAGCCGGCTTCGGGCCGGCGACCGCCGGGCCCAGGAACCGGAAATCTTCGGTCAGCGAAGAACTGTCCCAAGGAGTCTGCCGGCCGTCGGTGGCCTTGTTGACCGCCAACCGCACCCGCTTGAAGGTTTCCTCGATCGGAATTCCCTGCTCCTTGCCGGCGCTGAGCAGCGCGCTGGTATAGGGGCTGTTGGCGCCTGAGCCGTCCTCGGCGACGGCGCCCGGCGATGTCGAGAACGACAGGAACGTTCCGGGTGCGCCGATCTTGGCGTCGACGATGGCCAAGCCGCCGCCCGAGGTCTTGCTGATGTCGGGGAACGGATTGTTGCGGCAGGCATCGAGCATCAGGATGCGCATCTTGCTCGGCACCGAGGTCAGCGTATTCAGGACGTCGTTGAGGCGTACCGCCTGGATCGGAATATCGGCTTCCCGCTTCGGATCGACGTCGACCGGAACCAGATAATTTTCGCCATCGATCTGCAGGCCGTGACCGGCATAAAATACCAGCGCCACCGTATCGGCGCCCTTGGCCGCGACCTTTCCGGCAAACTCGCTGACCTGTTGCCGCAACTCGCTCTGCGAAAGATCTGATGCCGTCGAAACCTCAAAGCCGGAATCGGTCAGCATTTGCGTGACCGCCTTGGCGTCATTGGCCGGATTGGGCAGCGCCGGAACCGATCGATAGGCCGACTGGCCGATCACCAGCGCGACGCGGTTTTCGGCGAAGGCGGAGCCCGTGCCCAGAAGCAGTGACGCCGATACCATCAGCTTTAAAAGCGTGTGACGGAACATGAGACCACCTCCCGGCCATGCGGCTTGAGATTGGTCATGCGCTGAAAGCGAAAGGTTCAAGCAAGCCGCGTCACGTGAGCCGGCACGTGCGCTCAATTCAACGGCGATAGTGTCGCAGGCGCAACGTGCTGCGATTCCGGAACGCTATTTCGGTTTCTTGGCGGGTTCTGCCGGGCGCGCGACGCCCCAGGGATCGTATTTTTCCTTGGGCTCGGGAATTCTCTCCAGCGCCGCCTTGTAGGCCTTCTCGTCGACCACGGGCTTGTCGACCTTCTTCTTTTCCTCTTCGTGCGGCCGTCTCGCCTGGGCGTTCGCGGCCGTCGTGAGCAACGCCAGCAGGATTGCCGCAATCGTGAAGGTCTTCATGGCACTGCTCTCCGGCATCCTGATCGCTCGAAAATCCTAGCGTGCCGCGGGGCTATGGCAATCCCGGGATCGCATTTGTATCGGATTTGTAATGAAGCATAGCCTGTTCCGCGAACCCCTGTCCGGGGTAAAAAGCCCCCGATGCGGCGGGACATCGTTCACATAGCGCTGGTGGCGGGCGGGGCATTGTGGCTTGCGGGGTGCGGCATGGCCGACGTCCGCTCGCCGGTGCCGGAATTCATGCGCGCCAAGGCGCCCGAACCGGCCCCGCTCGATGCGCCTCCCGACGTCAAGCTGATGCTGCGTGAGAAGCTCGACTCTGTTTTCACGACGGCTTCGCAACCGGCGCATGTACGCGTCTCCGAACCGCGCCACAATCTGCGTGGGCCCGGCTGGACGGCATGTGTCAGGGCCGAGCTGACTTCGGTGATCGGCAAGCCGCTGGGCACGCAAACCTACCGGATTACAATCGCCGATGGCGTGATTTCGGATCGTCGGCAGATCAAGGCCGAGGACACCTGCCTGACCGAAAGCTACGAACCGGTTTAGGGCCCGGTTCCGATTGAATCAGAACCGGCGCTCTACTTTTGTTTTGACGCGTTTCCTTACGTGAACCAGCGTCCACTCCGCTCGAAAACGCTACAGGCAGCGGGTTGTCGCCCGGACCGGACAGAGTTTGAGCGCGCTGGTGAGCGAGAACAGGACGCGCGCGCCGCGGCCAAGATTATCCGGTGCGCGATAGGTGAGCGGCACCGCGCCGCCGATGTCGGCCAGCAGTCCGTCCCACAGGAAAAAGCGGATGCCGCCGCCGGCCGAAGTGAGTGACAATCCATCGCTGATGGCAAAGCCTTCGTTCCAGGCAGCACCGCTGTCGACAAAGCCGTAGAGCTGGTAGCCGCTCAGATATTGCCAGTTCAGCCGCTGATCGAAGCGCAACTCGACCGAGCCGGCGATACCGTTGTCGCCGCTGATCTCGGCGCTGCCGTAGCCGCGGCCGAAAGCGGCCCCGCCGAGATAGAATTGCTGCGAGGTGAACAGCGGCCCGGATGCCCACTGGCCAGCCGACGCGAACTTCAGCGACCAGGCATCGGAAAGCGTCTGGTAGCGCGTGAACCAGAAATTCAGCGCGGAGAATTTTGCGGACGCGCCGTCGCGCGACAGGAAATCGTCGTCGCGATGCGAGGCGCCGAGAATGTCGAGGCCCTGGCGATAGTTCAGCGTCAGATAGTTGTTGCCGCCGAAATTGTCCTGCAGCCGATAGTCCGATGTCAGGCTCAGGTTACGGATGTGGTCGGCATAAACGGGCCCGAAAAAGTCGTTCTCGGTGACGTTGCTGAAGGCGAGCCCGGCTGTGAGCGTCAGCGACGATCGCTGCGATTGCAGCGGAACGATGCTGCCGTGAACCTCAAACGATTCGGTCTTGGTGTTGTCATTGACGAGGTGGCGGATGTCACCCGGCCAGACCTCGCTGTAGTAGCCCGACGCGCCGATGCGGGCGCCGTCGGTGCCGACAGGCACCTCATAGGATAGCCGGCCGAACGCCAGCTGGCGCGGATCGGCAAGCGTGGTCGAGAGATTCACGACCAGTGAATCGCCGGCCGCAAGATAGGAATTGAAAGCCGCCGTCGCATAGCTTTGCCAGGGACCAACCGACGAGGATCCGAGATTGTCGACGCCGAACGAGGTGAAGAGATGCCAGGTCTTCAGATAGACGATCAGGCGAAAGCGGCCGCTCGCGGTGCCGATCTCCTCCAGTCCGGTATCGTCGATGTGCACGCCGGGCCGGCCGTTGATCAGGAACAATTGCCGTTCGAGGGTTGCAAGCTGCGCGGGCCGCTCGGCGACAACAGCGTCGAGCATCGGCCGAATGCCGAACTGTTCGGCGCCCTCGCCCTTCAGCGCCACGTCGGTGATGCTGCCTTCGATGACCTGGAGGTGGAGCCGGCCGTTCCCAACGTCTTGCGGCGGAATGATCGCCCGGCTCAGATGAAAACCAGCCGCGCGGTAGACGTCGCTGACCGCGGCCGCCATCGCGATCAGATCGGCCTCCGACACGTTTTTCCCGAGATAGGGTTGATAGGCCGTTGCGAGCCGATCGAGCGGTATCGCCGTCGCACCCGTGACGGAAACACGGCGCAGCAGGAATATCGGCTTGGTGCCTGCCCGCCCCTTCGGTCGCGCGAATTGCGGGGTCGGCATCCGAGGCCGGCCGGCCGGCGCCTGATCGGATTGTTGCCTTTCGAACCGCTTTTCGGTCTGCACCGGATCATAACCGGGCTGGGTGGCCTGCTGCGCCAGGGCTGGCGGGCATGCCAACGCGCCCACCAAAAAGCCCAAACCCATCACGATCAGCCGATGGCCCGTCACACGTGGAGCGGCACGCGTCCGTAGTTGTACGGACGCTAACCGCCAAACTCTGGTGGAGCCGTTAGCCATCTGATTTTTAATAGGATTTTATGGTCAATGAATGGTTAAGACGGCGTCCTTGGATGGCGGGTTGCACTCACTCAATCTTGAAACATTTCCCGTAACCCAGAGGCCTGAACGGCAACCGGAGAGTCCCATGCGTGCGCTTCAACAGGTCTCGACGTTTCTTGTGGCAGCGTTCACGCTGGCGATGGCGTCCAGCGCCTTGGCCGCCGACGACGGCGTCTGGACGGTCAGCAAATCCTCGGGCGAGGTCTGGCTGACGAGTTCCGGCGCCCAGCCCGCGTCCCTGAAACAGGAAGAACTGTTGAAACCGGGCGACACGGTTCGAACCGGCCGCACCGGACGCGTGCTGCTCACGCGTGGCCAGGAAACCATGCTGATTTCGCCGAATTCGGTGGTCGGCATGCCCGCGGAGAAGAAGGAAGGGCTCTCGACGACGATCGTTCAGCAGGCCGGCTCAATTCTGCTCGAAGTCGAGAAGCGCAACGTCAAGCATTTCGAGGTCGAGACCCCCTACCTCGCCGCCGTGGTGAAGGGCACGCAGTTTCGCGTCACCATCAACGCCGGCTCGACCAGCGTCGACGTGATCCGCGGCCAGGTCGAGGTTGCCGACTTCCGTTCCGGCCAGGTCGCGCAAGTGATGCCGGGCCAGCATGCGACGGCCTTCACGCAGGGTAAACTCGGGCTGTCGCTGAGCGGATCGGGCACCTTTAGCCCGATCGAGCAAGGCAAGCCGCGCACGCCCACCGTCGAACGCATCCACGTTCCCCGCGCCGGCCTCGCCGCACCCACCAACACCGCGAGCGGGACAGGCCTGCACCAGTCACGGCTGGCGGGTGCGGATTCGGCAAAGCACGGTGTAACCCGCATCTCGTCTTCGATGGGCGAAGTTCGGCTGAACTTCCACCGAGTCACTCATGGGCTCGCCCGCGACGCATCACCGGGCCGTGGCGGATCACGGAACGCCAGTAACAAGGACACGATCTGGAGCGCATCGGCCTCCACGACAAGCTCCGCGGTTGCCAGCACCGGCCAGAGCAACACCGGCAACCCAAGCAACACCACGACCAGCAGCGCCAACGCGGCAGCGAGCGGCACCAGCGCAGTCACCGGCGTTACCACCACAATCGCCGCCGTCACCGGCGGTGGCAACAACGGCAACGGAAATGGCGCCAATGGAAATGGCAACAATGGCAACGGGCCCAACCGGAATGGCCATGCCTACGGCCACTACAAGAACCATTAAGTAACCGCCCGCAACCACCCGATACGATTTGGTTGAACACTGACAACGAACGAAATTCAACACACCAGAATGGTGATCCTTTGAAACAATATCGACCGCATCTCCTTGTCATCGTCGCGCTGGCGATCGTGCTGTCGTGCGGCTGGCACAGCGCCCTGCGCCACGCGCTGGTCGATCTCCGGTTCGGATGGCACACGCGGCAAGCCAGCGGTGACATCGTGGTGGTCGCGATCGACGCCCGATCGATCGACACCATCGGCGTCTGGCCATGGCCGCGCCGGCTGCATGCCGAATTGATCCGGCAACTCCAGAAGGCCGGCGTGCAGGACATCGCCCTCGACGTCGACTTCTCGACGCCGTCGGATGCGGCGTCGGACGCCAACTTTGCTGCAGCCCTCGAATCCGCCGGCGGTTCGGTAATCCTGCCCTCGTTCCAGCAGCCCGGCACCGACCGGACGACGGTTCACATCAACCGGCCGCTGCGGCAATTCTCCGATCATTCGTGGCCGGCCCTCGTCAATGTCGAAGTTGGACCGGACGGTCTTGTCCGTCGCTACCCGTTCGGCGAAAAACTGGACGGCACGTTCGTGCCTTCGATGGCCGCGGTGCTTGCGGGGCAATATGCCGAAAGGCGCGCTCCCTTCCTGATCGACTTCAGCATCCGGACCGCGGAGATCCCGAAAGTCTCCTTTGCCGACGTGCTGCAGGGGGATGAAGCGACGCTGCAAAAATTGAAGGGCAAAAGGATCATCGTCGGCGGCACCGCGCTTGAACTCGGCGACCGCTTCAGCGTTCCGAACGGCGGGATCGTGTCGGGACCCGTATTGCAGACGCTTGCCGCGGAATCGCTGCTGCAGCATCGCGCGCTGCAATGGACTTCAAACCTCGTCACGCTCGCCGGGCTCGGCCTGCTCGCTCTGATCATGCTGTTGACATGGCGCCGCCTGTCCGCCGGCTTGCGCGTCGGCCTGCTCCTCGGAACGGTCATCGCCGTCGAAGCCTTTGCATTCCTGCTGCAGATGGTGTTCCCGCTCATTCTCGACACGTCGCTGCTCGATATCGCCATCGTCGTCTATATCGCCGCCATCGCGCTCGACGAAATCGACATCAGGGATCTGCTGGGCCGGGTCGCCGAAAGCCGTTTCCAGCGGGTGGCGATGTCGCTCGGCGACGGCCTGATCTGCACCGATGCCAATTACCTGATATCGGACTGGAATCCAGGCGCCACCGCAATCTTCGGCTATCAGCCTGAGGAAATGATCGGCAAGCCGTTTGATGCGATTTGCGCTAACGAAGGTGGCGACGGCTCCTCGTTCTCGATCCAGAACGCCGCCGAGCTTGCCGGCACCGTGATGGAATTCGACGGACGCAGCAAGAACGGCGATGTTTTTCCGGTCGAAGCCAGCTTCTCCGGCTGGCAGGGCACCGACGGATTTCAGTTCGGCGCGATCCTGCGCGACATCTCCGTGCGCAAGCGCGAAGCCGAGCGAATTCGTTATCTGGCGGAATATGATTCGCTCACGGGCCTGATCAACCGCAACACGCTTCACGCCAAACTGGCCGCGATGATCGCACAGGCCGAGACCGGCGGCGGCGAAGTCGCGCTGCTGGTTCTTGGCCTCGATGGCTTTCAGCAGATCAACGATATGCTCGGCCACTCCGCCGGCGATCTCGTGCTGCGTGCGGTGTCGGAACGGCTGACCGCCAGCATTCCAGGTCCTCGCATGGTTGCGCGGCTGAGCGGCGATGAATTTGCCGTCGCGCTGTCGCTAGACGATCTCGGCGAGAGCATCGGCCATTTTGCCGGACGGATCGGCACGATCTTCGATCCGCCGCTGCTCGCAGGCACGCGCCAGCACCGCATCAAGGTCAGCATCGGCGCGGCCGTTTTCCCCGGTGCCGGACAGACGGCGGACGAACTGCTGAGCAACAGCCATTTGGCGCTGAGCCGCGCCAAGGCGACCCGGCGTGGCGGATATCTGCTGTTCGAGGATTCCATCCGGCGCGAGCTGGAAACCCGCCTGACGCTGGAGGCCGAACTCGCACTGGCCGCGGAGCGCAACGAATTCGAACTGTTCTATCAGCCGCAACTGCATCTGGCCGATGGCAGCCTGATCGGGGCCGAAGCCCTGATCCGCTGGCGTCATCCGGTGCGCGGTCTGGTATCGCCGGCGGAATTCATGCCGGTCGTCAATACCTCGCCGATTTCCGACCGGATCGCCGAGTGGGTCCTGCACACCGCCTGCGCCAAGGCGGCAGAATGGGAACGCGCCGGGCACAAGCTTCGCATCGGCGTCAACCTTTCCCCCTCGCAGTTCCAGCCTGGCGATCTTGCGACTTCGGTGGCGCACGCCCTGACGCGCAGCGGCCTCAGCCCCACCAGCCTCGAGCTCGAAGTCACCGAAGACATCCTGCTCCACGACGAACAGGGTGCGCTGGACACGTTCCTGAAAATTCAGGAGCTTGGCGTTCGCATCGTGTTCGACGATTTCGGCACCGGCTTTGCCAGCTTGAGCTATCTGAAGAAATTCCCGCTCGACGGGCTGAAGATCGACCGCTCCTTCGTGTTCGGATTGCTGGCCAATCCCGACGACGCAGCGATCGTCAGCTCGACCATCGGGCTGAGCAAGCAACTGGGCCTGTCGGTCATCGCCGAAGGCATCGAAAACCGCGCAACGGCCGATTTCCTCGTCAGCATGGGCTGCGAGGAAGGTCAGGGTTATTTCTTCGGACGGCCGGTGCCGGCAAGCGATTTCGAAGCCAAATTCCTCGCAGCCCCGGCCGTCGCCATCGTTGCCTGACGGCAATCAGGACAGCCGCGCGGATTGGCTGGTTTTCCAGATCCTGAACGAACGGTTAACTCGACCGCTCAAATCCGAGCTTGGTCCCAACGGCATTTTCCACTTCTTGCGGCTAATCTCGCCTGTGAACGCGATGCAGGCAAGCGGCACCCCGGTGCCGCCTGCGCGACAATCGCGAACGGGGATTTGGGGAAGTGGCCGAGATTGCGGAATCAGCGGGCGTTCATCGTGCATCGATCGGGGATGCCGACCGCGCATTTGCGTCGGCCGCAGCCACCGCGGCGCTGACTCCGCTTGCGGATGTTTCCGCGCCCGCATGGCGCGCGCTTTCCGAACGCGCCATCGAACCGAACGCCTATTATTTGCCCGAATGGGAGCTGGCGGTAAACGCCTCCGCCCGTGACCGCGATGGCGCCGCCGCGCTCACGGCATGGGACGGCGCTGCCAGGCTGACTGGCCTGTTGCCGGTGATCTCGATGTGGCGTGCCTACAAGATCCCCCTGCCCGCTTTGGTCAGCGCCGATCCTTACGGGACGCTTTCGACGCCGCCGCTCGATCGCGACCTCGCGTCAGAGGCGGCCGCGGGCCTCCTGCAACAGGCGCGGCGATCCGGCGCCCGTGCGCTGATCCTGCGCGACACGTCGCTCGACAGCGCCGCCATGAAATCCTTTGCCGAAGTCCTGCAGCGCGACGGCCTGCAGCCGATCGTGCTGCAATCGCATGTCCGCGCCTGTCTCGACGCCAGCCGTGATGCCGACGAATTGCTGCGGGACGCGCTGGGCTCCAAGAAATTGAAGGAGCTGCGGCGCCAGCGCAACCGGCTCGCCGAGCACGGCGCCATCAGCTTCAGCGCCGCACGCGGCCCCGCTGATGTCGCTGCGGCGCTCGAGACCTTCCTGAAACTGGAAGCCAGCGGCTGGAAGGGCCAGCGCGGCACCGCGCTCGGGCAGCACGAAGGCGATGCGGCCTTTATTCGTCACGCCACTGCAGGCCTCGCGAAGACCAGCCAATGCGAGATCGTGACGTTGCGCGCCGGTGACACGCCGGTGGCATCCGCGATCGTGCTGCGTCATCAGGACCGCGCCTTCTATTTCAAGCTCGGTGTCGACGAGCGCTTTTCGAAATTTTCGCCGGGCGTGCAACTGACGCTGGATCTGACCCGGCATCTCTGTGTCGACCCGTCCATCGGTCTGGTCGATTCCACCGCCAACGCCGGCCATCCCATGATCGACCCGATCTGGCGCGGGCGACTTGCGATCGGCGACGTGCTGATCCCGTTGCGTCGGCGCGATCCGGTCATAGCCCTGATTCATGCGGCCCTCGGCTTGCGCAAGGCGCTGCGCGCGCCGGCTCGCCACCTCGTCCAGTTGATCCGGAAACATCGGGAGAAATCCTCATGAACATCGCTACCTCAGTCGCGCCCGTGATCACGGCCGACCGTGACGCGCTCCGGTGCGACTTTCCGCACAAGCCGTTCGCGATCCGTCACCGCCTGGCCGGGCACCCGCTCCTGATGCTGCCGCGCATCGCCCAGCTTGCCGCCGAACTGCCGCGCGACCTGATCGAATACAATTCCGGCAAGGTCGCGATCAGCCAGGACCCGGATGCCATTCCCACAGTCGAACTCGATCCGGTCGACGTGGTGAAGCAGATCGAGACCGCCGGCGCCTGGATGGTGCTCAAGCGCGTGGAGAATTCTCCGCAATACCGCGCGCTGCTCGAAGACACGTTGCTGTCGGTCGCCCGCGCGCGCGGCTTCAACAGCGTAGCTGATGCCGGTTTCGAACGTGTCGAAGGTTTTCTGTTCGTGTCGTCGCCCAATTCGACCACGCCGTTCCATCTCGACAGCGAGGACAACTTCTTTGTCCATATTCACGGCGAAAAGTTCTTCACGATCCTTGATAATACCGACCGCTCGATCGTCCCCGACGACGAGATCGAGCGCTCGATGACCAAGCATCGCAACCTGAAATACGACGAGAGCTTTGCCGCCAAGGGCCGGGAATTCCACCTGTTCGCCGGCGACGACTGCTACGTGCCGTACCAGTGGCCGCATTGGTGCGCACAGCCGAC
>Ga0105240_10013848_pt1 | contig 11045 bp, 6 predicted proteins | sample KBSC54metaG_FD_80426 | JGI IMG/M metagenome (GOLD analysis project Ga0105240, IMG submission 80426) | Corn rhizosphere microbial communities from Kellogg Biological Station, Michigan, USA - KBS C5-4 metaG | ecosystem: Host-associated > Plants > Roots > Rhizosphere > Soil | place: Michigan, USA...
TTCATTCCGGGGCATTCTTTCGGACAATATGTTTCGGGCCTCGCGCGAGCCTACGCCGTCACTGGCGACAAAGCCACGCAAGCCAAAGTGCAGCGCCTCGTTCGCGCCTACGCCGGAACGGTTGAGCCAACGGGCAAATTCTATAAAGACTATCGACTGCCCGCCTATACCTTTGACAAGACCTGCTGCGGGCTCATCGACGCACACGAATTCGCCGCCGATCCCATCGCTCTCGATGTACTGAAGAAAAGCACGGACGCGGTCCTCCCGTATCTACCGGAGAAGGCGCTCAGCCGCGCAGAGCAATCCGCGCGTCCGCACAAAGACATCTCTTACACGTGGGATGAAACCTACACGCTGCCCGAGAATTTCTTCCTCGCCTATCGGCGCAGCAAAGATGCACGTTATCGCGAACTCGGCGAGCGCTTCATCTACCATGAGTTTTACGATCGCCTCGCGGCCAATGACAACGCGTTCCCCGGCATGCACGCCTATAGCCACGTGAACACGCTAAGTTCCGCGATGCAGGCGTATTTCAATTTAGGCGACGACAAGTATCTTCGCGCAGCAACCAACGGACTTCGCATGGTCCGGGAACAGAGTTACGCGACGGGAGGTTGGGGACCGAGCGAAGCCTTCGTCGAACCGGGCAAAGGAATGCTCGCGGCCAGCCTCGACAAAACACATGCCGCCTTCGAGACCCCCTGCGGCGCATACGGTCATTTCAAAATCACGCGCTACTTGCTCCGCACCACGCGCGATTCACGCTATGGCGACAGTATGGAGCGTGTGCTCTACAACACCGTCGCGGGTGCAAAACCGATCCTCGCCGATGGCACGAGCTTCTACTATTCCGATTACAACAACAAGAACGCAAAGAAGGTCTACTATGGCGCGAAATGGCCGTGCTGCTCCGGCACGTTTCCGCAGCTCACTGCCGATTACGGAATCAGCTCTTACTTACCTGCTGCCGACGGAATTTACGTGAATCTCTATATTCCTTCGCGCGTCACATGGTCGCAGAATGGCGCAAACTGCACGCTCACTCAGAAGACCGAGTATCCCAAGTCCGGCACGACCGAACTTACTCTCCAGATCGCCCGGCCCGAGACGTTTGCAATCTATCTCCGTGTGCCTGCGTGGACCGATAAGCACACGACCGTCTCCATAAACGGCAAGCGCGACAAAACTGCCATCACGCCGGGAACTTTTCTAGTCCTACGGCGCGAATGGAAGAATGGAGATCGCATCGAGCTAAATCTCTCCATGCCCGTTCGCCTGGAGGCCGTCGACGCGCAAACACCCAACCTCGTCGCAGTGGTGCGGGGCCCGCTCGCGCTTTTCGCGATAGGAAATGTCCCAGCGCACATCACGCGGCGCCAATTGCTCGCCGCATCGGCGGTTTCTCAATCATCGGACGATTGGCAGGCCGACATCGAGGGGGAACAACTCACGCTTCGCCCATTCACAACGATCGCCGACGAAGGCTATCGGCTGTATCTGCCGGTCGAAAGCTGATTCAATCTAATCCGCATCGCCTAACAACTCGTGCAGCCGCAGAACCAGTGGATATTCCACTGGATGCATCTTCGCCTTTGCCTGGGTCACGGTAAAAAATCCCGCGCGATCAATTTCCGGAAATTCCTGCTGGCGTCCGGATTTCGGCGGCCATTCGATGGTAAACGTGTTGCTCTTGATGGACGACGGATCGCAATCGCCTTCGAACGCCCACGCAACAATCGTCTTCCCGCTTTTCTGCTTCACGCTCCCGAGCGCCAGAAACTCTCCTTCGGGCTTCAATCCTGTCTCTTCTTCAAACTCCCTCTTCGCGCCCGCCAACGGCTCCTCGCCCACATTCAATTCGCCTTTCGGAACAAACCACGCGCCTTCATCCTTCTTGCTCCAGAAAGGCCCACCCGGATGGACGAGCAGCACTTCCAACTTACCGCTCTGCATTCGATAAAGAATCAGCCCGGCGCTCGTCTTAGCCATCGTAACTTTCCATACTCCGCTCCGCTTGTTTCGTACCGCGAAACCGCTTCCGCAGCACTTCCTTCACTCAAACCATGTCACCTGGTATATAAACGTTCGCGCAATCTATCCGTGAAAGCGAGGAACGCATGAAGAAACTCGCCGCCGTCTCAATCATCGCATTTCTCTTCGCCGCAACTGCTGCCATCAGTTCTCCGGAAGCCAGCGCGCAATCTTTTTCGTGCAATCTCGCAAACTATAAGCCGGTCGCCGGACTTGAAGCCGCCATGTCCGGGGGCGCGCTCCAATTCACCTGGCAAGGCGAACACGGACAAGATTTGCGCGCCGATTTCACCATCCGCGATGGCCAACCGACCATCCTTGAACTCGCCGCGCGCAGGAACGCAACCGCGCCGTGGATCGTCCTCGCGAAAAACGTCATTCCCGAATTTCATACTACGGCCGGACGCCGCCGCATGTCCGTCGCGCAAGCCAACATCTTCAAGAGCGTGGGTATTGAAGTCACGCAGGAGTTGTACGACAAAGAAAAGTGGTTCACGTTTTGGGATGCGCCTCTCGTCGTCCCCGGTGTTCCCGGCAAAGGCGATTCCGCGCCGCTGCCGCGCAGCCCTGACGAAATCCACCGTGATACGGCAACTTTCCAATCGACCAACTGCAAGGTCGCCACGGAGGGCAATCAGCTCTCCGTCACGTTCGATGGCCTGAAGATGGGCATCTTCAATGGCGATCTCGCGTTTACTGCATACAAGGGCTCGAATCTCTTGCGCCAAGAAGCCATTGCCAGCACCGAGACGCCCTCCGTCGCTTACATATATCAGGGCGGATTGAAAGGCTTCGCGCTCGACGCAAATTCAAAAATCGCATGGCGTGACACAGCCCGCATGTGGCAGGAATACGATTTTGGCGGTGCGCCCAATCAGGATCCCGTCAATATTCGCGCGCGCAATCGTCTGCTCATCCTCGACGCTCCGTCCGGTACCAACGCAAACGCCGGGTCGCTCGCCGTTTTTCCACCACCGCACAAATTTTTCTTCGCGCGGGAAAACGAAGTCAATCTCGGCTTCGTGTATTACCGCAAAGACAGCAACAATTCGTTTGCGCTTGGCGTGATGTGGCCCGAAAAAGGCGAAGGCTATCAGCCCTGGGGCGTCACCGACGCTGAGTGGAAGCGGCGCACCGGCGTGGCTGAAAACGAATGGGACAATTACGCGCTGTACAACGCACCGCCGGGCACGATGCAGCACATGGCGGTCTATTATTACCTCAGCCCCGAAGACGATCATGCCACGCAGTCCGCCGTTCTTGCTTACACGCATGGGGACGTCTTCAAGCCTTTCCCCGGCTTCAAAGTGATGACCGGGCACTATCATCTCGACCTTAATGAGATGTTACGCGACCGCAATACGCTCGATTATCAGCCGCCGTGGGTATCGGTGTTTCGCGGCCTCGGCGTAAACATCGTCTACCTCGGCGACTTCCACGACGATTCGCACCCGAGCGATCCAGGCCCGGTTCGCTTCGCCGAAGAAAAAGTTTATTTCGAGGGATCCCAACGGCTCTCGGACAAAAATTTTCTCGTGATGCCCGAGGAAGAACCAAACGTCTATCTCGGCGGGCATTGGTACATCATGTTTCCGAAGCCAGTCTATTTTTCGCACGCCGTTCCGCGGCCTGCGAACCAGCAGTTCATGGAAAACGATCCGCAGTACGGCCCGGTCTATCACCTCGGCTCAGCCGCCGATGTGATGAACATGGTCAATCGCGAGAACGCGATCATCTGGACGGCGCATCCACGCACGAAAAATTCTTCGGCGTATCCCGAGGCCTACAAAGACAAAGACTTCTTTCAGAGCGACCGCTTTATCGGCGCCTCTTGGGAATCGCTGCCCGTAGACCTTTCTGAAAAGCGACTCTGCGAAGTTCGTTGCTTCACCACGCTCGACAATATGTCCAATTGGGCGCCAAAGCCGAAATTCATGATCGCCGAGGGCGACACGTACACAAAATCGCCCGACGACGAAACCTACGCTTCCGTCGCCGTAAACTATCTCAAGCTCGATCACGTCCCGGCATACAATGAGAGCTGGGCGCATATTGTCGAAGGTATTCGCGCCGGAAATTTCTTCGATACCACGGGCGAAATTCTTTTTCACAATTGGGCCGTCGAAGGCAGCGGCGCGCATCGCACGTATACTGCCGATATCGAGTACACGTTTCCGCTCGATTTCGCCGAACTCGTTTGGAGCGACGGCACGAAAGTCGACCGCCAGATCATCGACCTGAAATCGACGCTCCCCTTCGGTACGCATCATTTTGCAGTCCCGTTCGATGCCTCCGGCAAAAAATGGGTCCGCTTCGCCGTCTGGGACTCCGCCGGTAATGGCGCCTTCACGCAACCGACCGCGATTGGGAATTAGTGAGCGCAGGCATTTGGCTTTTAAAAATTCCCCCTTTTTTCTCGATTAGAACGCAAGGTTTTCTTGACGGCGAATGACTTAAGCAGATTTCTAATCGAGGATTCTCGATTAGAATCCGTGTCAGCTAAATTCTTGCTGGTCCCTCCTTTTCCCGTTTTGGAACCGACGTTCGACGAACACGGTTCCAATTTTCAAAACCAACGAATGGTAGCATGCGAAAAATCTGATTTCTATTCGTAGAAGTACGGACATAGCTCTCTTCTCACGGTTCTTTCTGCGGCGAATTTCAGGGCACAGGCGGGATTACGCCGATGGATAGCGATGAAGCCGCAGTCCTCGTGAGTCAATTCGCATACAGTACTTCCGAGCGTAAGAAGTAGCTTGTTTAGTCCTTAAAGTGCACCTTCGCGGCACGGGATGGCCGCGATTTGCGCGGGTGCGATGAGAGCTTTGGCGGCTTAGCCACTCAGATGATGATCATCTATCAAAACGAATTTAATTCACCATACGCACAGCATTAGGTGGAATCAGCACAAATGTGCATTTCGGTGCGACCGTTTCGCAGTCAAGCACGCCCTGCCGCACTATGAAAGCCGTTGAAACCTGAGGGAATAGGACATCAAAGTGGGCGGTTTTGAGAAGTTCTTCACCCTTGTCGCGAATCGCCTCGCTACCCTTAACGAATTTCACGTCTAAGACCTTCGAACTGGGCGCAAGCAGTACATTAAACGTGGCGCTTGCTGATCCGTCGTAAAAGTGCCTCAGTTCGATGGTGCGCATGTTCTGCACTTCGAGAATGTTCACTCCTTCTCCAGGCTGAAATTTCCCTTTAGGGCGTAACGCATTCAATCTCTGCTCGGCATCCTCATCTCTATTCATAACAGATAGCGCCTTGCCGTACGCAACAACGGCCTCGTGCACTTTGCCTTGTTTCTCATAAACCTGGCCGATATGGTATGCCACGATCGAGTCTTGCCCGAGGCTCCACGCCGCATTCAAATAATCCAATGCGGCGTCATTGTGTCCGAGGCGGAACTCTACCCATCCCAACGTATCCCAGGAATGCGAAAGCAGCGTTGCCGATTGAAAATCTTTGAGTGTTATCTTATCGAGGGTAATAGAGGCAGTCTGCGCCTCGACCTCTTTCACTGCATCCTTTGCATAGTGCAGAGCCTCATCAAGATCCAGATTGTTATCCGCAAGGTAATAGGCAGCATCATTCAAGAGTTGCGGTGAGTGATCCAACTCAAGACTCTTGTGCAGGCTCGCCACTCCGTTGTTAGCGTCTCCGGCTTTTATGTAAGCCAGTCCCATGGACATAAAGATGTTTGCATTGTGCGGATCCAAATTAGCGGCAGTCTGCAACTCAATTACAGCATCCGAATATTGTTTTTTGGTTATAAGGGCCGAGCCCACCGCGGACGGCGCATCAGGATCCTGCGGATTCTTCTTCTCGATATTCCGCCATACCTCCAGTGAATCATCCGGCTGGCGCATGATAAGAAGACTTCTCGCGATGTACTTCGCTATCGGAGCTGAAGGAGCCAGATTCGCCGCCTTCTTCATCTCGGCAATGCCTTGATTGCGGTCTCCGGTCTGCATGTCGACGAATCCAAGCATCGCCCAAGCCTGTGCGAAATTGGGGTCTTTCCCCACTGCCTTCTGAAAGTCATCCTTGGCACCCGTCATATCCCCTTCGTTGCGCGCTGTGAGGCCTTGATTAAATGACTCCTGCGCTTCGGGATTAGAGGATGCGCCCAATGAGGAGACCGTTCCGTAAACGGGGATGAACCGGTCTTCGTCTTCCTGTACTGCCTTGACAAATTTGCGGTATACGTCGAACTGGCTCGGAGAAATCTCACGCGCCATCGTACTGAACTTCCTTTCGATGCGAAGCACGCCGCTGGAAACGGAATACGACGACTCGTAATCTGCAAAGCTTTCCTTTAGCAACGCGGCCTGGGGCAATTGTGGATTTGTATCGGAAGGGAGCCTGACGGTCGCCACGAAATCCTCATCGACGGCGGAGCCCAGCTTGAGCGGTTTCGGATCTTTCATCGATTTGTCAGGCGCGACCACCAAATCAACAGGCGGTAGTGGGGCTGTAATCTGTTTGTTGTCCCAGTCCCCTACTCGATCTCGCTTATATGAATAGTTGAGTTCGAGCGGCTGGTCCGGCGTGTCCAATTCCGCGACAGAACCGTCGCTTACCTTTCCGCCGAAGCCCATGTTCGAGGAAATTGACTGAATAGCCTGAGTCCATTGCGATTCACTAAATTGCCGCAGCGCGATGCGAAATATCAATTCACCATCGCCACGCATGCTCATGTGCATCTTGCCGTCATACTCGCCACTATCCGTGAGATTCCCATCCGATTGAAACTTAAAATACGATTTAAATGGAGGGTCCGGAGGTGTCTGGATCAATGCGGCCTTCTCTCCGTCTGGAACTACCAGGGCTTTCTTATCCCGTATTCCTGGAATCAGATAACCGTACGGAGCCACTTCGGCTGTGGTGTCCAGAAATAGATAGGTATTTCCTTGCGGAATCGCTGTAATCACGTGATCAAATTGTCCCGGCGATGGAACGTCCGGATCGATTTCTTCCTCCGTGTTGACGAGTGCCGGATAGGCCTTAATGCCAACAGCGCCAAGCAACGAGGCAAGCAGCGTGTGCTTGTCTTTACAGTCGCCGTAGTCATTGGACAGAACTTCCGACGCGGCGTGAGGTTGATACCGGCCTATGCCGAAATCGATTCCGATGTAGTGATACTTCGTAGAGACAAAAGTATAGAGTGCGCGGATTTTGTCCTGCTCGGTACTGGCATTGGCAGTCAATTCCTGGGCCTTCGCGCGAATTTCCGGCGTGGGCGCCGCCTGCGGAGTGAGTAACGAAGCAACCCAAGCGCCCACTTCATCCCAGCTGTGAAACGTGGTGATTTGAATCGAGGGGTGATGCGGTCCGGGATCGGCAGCGTCCTTATCGGCGGCAACGCCCTTCAAATGCTCCGTTTTCCATGTATAGACCGTCCTCCCGTCTTTCTGCTCAATCGAAGGCTGGACCTCCGCGCTTTGCACTTTGACGTACCGCCCCTGCGGAGCGCTGAATTGCGTTTCTTCATCGAGCACGATTCCCGTTTTTAAGAAATCGAGGTCGTACCAGAATTGACCGGGATCTATGGGTTTATTGTTTGTAAGGCGAAACTGATACTCGAGCGTGTCGCCTATGGCGAGGCCCTTCACCGCAACCTGCTTCACCTTGATATCGCTATAAAATGGCGCTTGCTGCGTGATTTGTGCAGGCATATCGAGCGTGTTCTCAGAAGGAGTAACGACGACTTGCCCATCCGGCTTTGTCACGCGCACATACGTCACGTCCATGGTCGATGTGCCGGATGCGTATGGCGCGCTCACGATTCCAAAACCCTGCACGCCAGCCTGCGATTGGATTCGTACTCGAATCGTGGTCTCGGCCGTGTATGTGCCGTCATTCTGCAACGCAATCATGTTGGACATTTTTTCCACGACATAGGGCTCGGCCGAATAGTCACCAGGTTTCGCATCAGCAGGCACTGAGGATTTTGCGGCACCAGCCACGGCCATCGGCGCGTTCGGTGCGCCCTGCGCGCCGACGCCGAGTGCAAAAGACAAAGAGGCAAACAACAGAAGATGTAATTTCCCCGACCGATAAAACGTGATTCGCATAACCCGCCCCCCGGCGCTCTGCTTATACAGTTAAGTTTAGGCTAAGTCTATAGGGGCAACACATGAATCACGGCAAGTCTCCTGATTCTATAAACGAAGCAAGAGGGCCGGCTGGGAACTAGCGCTACCACACAACAACCCTGAGACCGCAGCTATGCGATGACGAGGATGACGGCGAGGCGGCGGGGGCCGTGGACGCCTTTGATGCGGGTCAGTTCGATGTCGGAGGTGGCGGAGGGGCCGGATATTGTGGTGATTGGGGAGCGGGTGGGCGATTCGAGTTCGCGGATGGCTTCGGGAACCGTGTCGACGGCTTGCGAGGCGCGCACGATGCAGAGGTGATAATCGGGAATCAGCGTGACGGCACGGCGGCCAGAGCGTCCGTGGCGGAGGATGATGGTGCCCGTGAGCGCGATGGCTACGGCGCACGTGGTGAGGACGCCTTCGGAGCGATCCAGATCAGCGTAGGAGAGATTTTCGTCGCGGGCGAACGTAAAGCCGCCGGATTTTGGCAGCCAGTTTGGGCCGATGTCTTCGGGGATTACCAGACTGCTCACGCCGGCCGCGTTCATCGCGATGGCAATGGTTTCGGGCAGTTGTGCTGAGGCGCAGCGGTAGACTTCGGCGCCGTAATCGCGCAGGCGATCTTCGAATATTGCGAGGCGCTCCTCGGGATCGAGCGTGCCGGTTTGGATGTAGTCGCGCGGAATGGCGGCGTGATCTTCGGCGGACGAACGCGCGGCGGGCGCAAAGCTGCGCTGGATACGGGCGAGAATTTCGTCGCGGGCGTTCATTGGTATGCTCCGGCGAAAAGAGATTTGCCACGGAGACACGGAGGCACGGAGAAGGGCGGGCTAAAGGCCAAAAGCGGACGCCACTGCGGAGGCACAGAGGATGGACTAGCCGAAAACGGAAACCGTTGCGGGGGCGCAGAGAACCTTGTGCGGAAAATGGCTGCGGTAGATAGAGAAAAGAAAGAGGGATCCTTCTCGCAGAACCATCCGGGACGCAACCGCTGCGTCGCTTCGCCCGCCTCGGCGGGCAGGCTCAGGATGACGGCATTCTTGTTGGTTGCGCTCAGAAATATGATCTGTTTGGGACTTGCGTTCATGAGCCGGTTCCCTTTTGCTTTTCGCGGGCGTTTTTTTCGCGGTTGGCCCACCATTCACGGAAGGATTCTTTGGGGAGCGCGGGCATGTCGCGATATTCGGTCCAGCCCTTGAGGATGCCGGGCAGATGTTGCAGCTTGCCGTCGCGTTCGTAGAAGCGCTGCATGAAGCGGCCGAAGCGTTCGGCGAATCCGAGCCGATCACCGTTGGACAGCGCGAAGCCGGCGGCTTTCATTCCGATGCGCTCGCTAAGCGGCGATTCGCCGTTGGCGACGACTTTGCTGCGGAGGTGAATGAGAATTTCGGGAATATTGATTTTCACCGGGCAGACTTCGTAGCACGCGCCGCACAACGAAGAGGCGTACGGCAGCGATTGCGAGTGCTGCATCGACTGCAACTGCGGCGTGAGTATCGCACCGATCGGCCCGCTGTATGTGGATCCATAGGCATGGCCGCCGGTCTGGCGATAGACCGGGCAAATATTCAAGCATGCGCCGCAGCGAATGCAGTGCAACGTCTCACGCGATTCGGGATCGGCGAGCACGCCGGTACGGCCGTTGTCGATGAGGACAGCGTGAAATTCCTGCGGCCCATCACCTTCGTGAACGCCACTCCAGATCGAATTGTAAGGATTCATGCGCTCGCCGGTGGCTGAGCGTGGCAGGACCTGGAGAAAAACGTCGAGATCGCCAAAACGCGGGATCACTTTTTCGATGCCAATCAGGCTGATCAACACGCGCGGCAGAGACACGCACATGCGGCCGTTGCCTTCGGATTCAACAACGCAAACGGAGCCGGTGTCGGCGATAGCGAAATTGGCTCCGCTGATGCCCACTTTGACGCGCAGAAAGCGTTCGCGAAGATAGAGTCGCGCGGCCTCGGCGAGCGCTTCGGGCGTATCGCCGAGTTCCTTGAGGCCCATTTTCTTGAGGAAAATTTCGCGGACCTCCATGCGATTGCGATGGAGCGCGGGCGCGACGATATGCGAAGGCGCGTCGCCGCCAAGCTGAATGATCAACTCGGCGAGATCCGTTTCATACGGCGTAATGCCTGCCGCTTCGAGCGCCTGATTAAGGCGAATCTCGTCGGAGGTCATCGTTTTCACTTTGATGACTTCCTTTTCGTTGTAGGAGCGGATCAAGTCGACGACGATGCGGCAGGCTTCATCGGCATCGCGCGCCCAGTGGACTTTGCCGCCCGCGCGCGTGCAGGATTCCTCGAACTGCTGAAGATAAATATCGAGATGCCGCATCGTGTGTTCCTTGATGCGGCGCGCCGTTTCGCGAAGTAGCTGCCAGTCCGTTGTTTCGTCAACGACATGCGCGCGCCTTTTGCGGATTACATCCGTGGCATGGCGAAGATTGCGGCGAAGCTGCGTATCGCGGAGAAGCTTTTTGGCGGCGGTCTCGAAATCGGGCGCCTGTGCGGCGTCGCCCACGCGAACGGTCACGATTTGCCTCCGATACTCGATTGCGCGTCGAATTCGGTTGAGGCGAGAATTTCGGCCAGGTGCATGCAACGGACGCCGGTCTGCTGGCGACTGAGCGCGCCGCCGATGTGCAGAAGGCAGGAATTGTCCGTGGCGGCGCAAATTTCCGAGCCGGTGTCGAGGATGCAGCGGACCTTGTCCGAAAGCATCGCGGCGGAAACGTCAGCATTTTTCACAGCGAACGTGCCGCCGAAGCCGCAGCACTGGTCGAAATTGGCGAGATTCGTGAGCGAAAGGCCGCGGACAGCTTGCAAAAGGCGCTGAGGGCGATCGCCGATATTCAACGAGCGCAAGGAATGGCAGGGCGTGTGAAGCGTTACAGTGTGCGGGAAA
>Ga0105240_10013849_pt1 | contig 11044 bp, 10 predicted proteins | sample KBSC54metaG_FD_80426 | JGI IMG/M metagenome (GOLD analysis project Ga0105240, IMG submission 80426) | Corn rhizosphere microbial communities from Kellogg Biological Station, Michigan, USA - KBS C5-4 metaG | ecosystem: Host-associated > Plants > Roots > Rhizosphere > Soil | place: Michigan, USA...
AATAGCGGGCGGCGCCGCGATAGATCAGCAACCCACATAGCGTCACGATGAAGGGCTGCATTTTCAGCCGGGTGATCAGGAACCCCTGGATGCCGCCGAGCACCAGCCCGCCCAGCAGCACGGCCAGCAGCGCCAGGGGCCACGGCACCTCGTAGGTCGTCAGAAGATCGACGAACACGACTCCGAGCAGCGCAAACATCGAGCCGAGCGACAGGTCGATGCCACCGGTGATGATCACGAGCCCCTCGCCGAGCGCGAACACGCCGAAGAGACCGATCAGATTGGCCATGTTCAGCAAGTTCACCAGCGACAGAAAGGCGGGATTGATCGCGCCCGTGATGGCGGCGATCACGACCAGCAGCAATCCCAGACCAAGCTCTTTCCTGATCATGGTGCGGCGGCTTCCACGGTTTCCAGCGCCTGACCCATGGCTAGCCGCAACACGTTGTATTCGCTGAACTGCTCCCGCTCGAGCACGCCGCTGACGCTGCCTTCATGCATCACCGCCACCCGGTCGGAGACGCCGATGACCTCCTCCATGTCCGAGGAGATCATCACGATCGCGACGCCCTGGTCGGCGAGCTCGCGCATCAGCGCGTAGATCTCGCTCTTGGCACCGACATCGATTCCACGGGTGGGCTCGTCGAAGAACATCACCCGCGGCTGCATGGAGAGCCACTTTCCCAGCACCACCTTTTGCTGGTTGCCGCCAGAGAGCGTCACGGCCTCCATGTCGACGCTTGGCGCCTTTATGGACAGGCTCCTTGCCTGTTCTTTCGCGACCTTGCGCTCGGCCGCGCCGTTGACCAGCCACATCCGCGCATAGTTCAACAAGCTCGCAAGCGTCACGTTCTCCCGGATCGGCAGTTCCAGCACCAGTCCGGATTTCTTGCGGTCCTCCGGCACCAGATAGATCCCTTGCCTGATCGCATCCCGCGGCGAGGCGACACGGACCCGCGCGTCGTCGATCCTGATCTCGCCAGCCAGCAGCGGGTCTATGCCGAAGGCCGCACGGGCGAGAGAGGTGCGACCAGCGCCTACGAGCCCTGCCAAGCCGAGGATCTCGCCGCGCTGCACGGAAAGATTAATCTGCCGGTCGGGGAAGGCTGATGTCACGAGGCCGACGATGTCGCAGCCGCCTGGATGCGGCGGCCGACTCGGCGGCGTATACAGTGACTTCAGGTCGCGGCCGATCATCAGCCGGATCATTGCGGCATGGCTTAGCTCGGCCCGCGCCAGCTCTCCCACCGTGTGCCCGTCGCGCAGCACTACGACGCGGTCGGCACAGGTCATGATCTCGCCCAGCCTGTGAGAGATATAGATCACCGAGATGCCGTGCGCCTTCAGGTCCGCAATCACCTCCAGCAGCCGTTCCGTCTCCGAAATTGTCAGGCTGGAGGTCGGCTCGTCCATGATGATCACGCGGGCGTCAATCGAGAGCGCCTTCGCGATTTCCACCATCTGCCGCTGCGCGATGGACAGGTTATCGACCAGCGTATCCGGCGCGAAATCGGCACCCAGCCGCTCCAGCAGCGGCGTTACCTGGGCGCGCATCTGCGCGTTGTCCACCAGCTTCAGCGGACCACCAGCGAGCTTTTCGCGCCCTATGAATACATTGGCCGCGACGTCGAGATTCTCGAACAGGTTCAGTTCCTGATGCACGAAGGCGATGCCGGCCCGCGTCGCCTCGCTCACCGTCATCCGGGCATGGTCGTTGCCACCGATGCGGATCACGCCCTCGCTCGGCTCGATCACGCCGCCCAGCACCCGCATCAGCGTCGACTTGCCGGCGCCGTTCTCGCCGATCAGGCCCAACACCTCGCCGCGGTAAACGCGCAAGTTAACATCGTCGAGGGCCCTGACACCGGGATAAGTCTTGCTGATCCCGCGGAGCTCCAGCAGCGTCTCTGCCATCCGGCATCCCCCGGCACAACGCCCGGCAGCCTGTGGCGGCCGGACGTTGAGCACGCTGAAGTTATTTCTTCAGCAGTTCCTTCATGGAAGCGGTGAACTCCGCGACATTGGACTTGTCGATCACCTTGGTCGGCACGATCAGCTTGTTGCCCGAGGGGATCCAGGACTTGTCGCCGTTCAGCGTCTTGATGATGTTGGTGGCGGAGAGATAGCCGAACTCGTAGGGCTGCTGCACGACGGTGGACTGGATCGTGCCGTCGGCAACGCCGCGCAGCGTACGTTGATCCTCGTCGAAGCCGACGATCTTCACCTTGCCGGCCTTGCCCGCCGCTTTCACCGCGTCATAGATCAGCGGTGTTTCGTAGCTCCACAGGCCCGACAACAGCGCGATGTCTGGATATTTTACGAGCACGTTCTCCATGTTCGCCTTGGCCTTGGCGAAGTCTACCTGGTCGGTGAACACGTCGACCAATTCGACCTTGGTGCCGGCGATCGCTTCCTTGATGCCTTGCACCCGCTCGCGGGCGTTGTCGGCGTCCATCGTTCCGACGAAAAGCGCGATCTTGCCGCCGTTCGGCAACGCCTTCTTGATCTCCTCGCCCGCCTGCCGTCCGGCCGCGACGTTGTCGGTGCCGATATAGGCGAGACGATTGCTCTGCGGCGCGTCGCTGTCCGTCGTGATCAACACGGTCTTGGCCGCAACCTTGTTGAGCTCTTCGGTTGCGTGCGGCGCATCGTCTACAGAGATGGAGATGCCGGCGACGCCGCGCACCATCAGATCGTCCAGTTCGCGACGCTGGCCCGCCGCGGTGCCTTCGTTGGTGACGATCAGCTCGATATCGTATTCCGGGTGCTCCTTCTGCGCCTTCTCAAGCCCGCGGCCAGCGATGGTCCAGAAGTCGGCAGCGACGTTGGTCACCAGCGCGATGGTCTTTTTCTGCTGCGCCTGCGCTGTCCCCGTAGCCAGCACGAGCGCAGTTGCACTCGCCAGCAGCGGCACGATCAATTTCTTCATTGAGTTCTTCATGTTCGCCTCCCCTTAAATCGCCCCGGTATGAGGGCTCCACGTACTCACGGCGCTTGCTACGCCTTATTTTATTCACACGCCGAATAAATTATCCGCCAAAAGCACCTAGTCAAGGATGTTTTTGATTACTCACGCAAACAACAACGGCACATGCGACATTAATGTCGCAGGCGAGCAAGCGCTTTTCGGCTTCCATCTGCGTCGCACTCATTGATTAATTTTACTTGCCGAATTAAAGAAACGCCATGAATGAGCAGGCGGACCCGCCTAGACGTGCTTCAACCGTGGCCCGTGCATCGAATCGCGGCCGCCTCGTCGACGTATTGCGACGTCAGGGTCCGTTGCCGCGTGTGGAACTCGCCCGTAGTACGGGGCTGAGCTTCGCGGCCATTTCGGCCATTACGTCGAGATTGATCGCCGAAGAGCTGCTGCGCGAGGCGGAGACCGAGACGGCGGCAGCGACGTCGTGGTCCGACGACACCGACGAAGAGGACACAGAGGGGCCAAATGGCCGTCGTCGTGGCCGGCCGGCGGTACTACTGACCCTGAATCCGGAATTTGGCCGCGTCATCACGGTCTCGCTGCGCATGAACCTGATTGAGACACTGATCGCGGATTTCAGTGGCTCCGGCCTGGCGCAATCACGACTTGTGCTCGCGACGCGTGCTCTCGACGCAAACGCGCTTTGCAATCTCGTGATCGCACAGATCGATGCCATGCTTGAGGCGACGGCGACGCCTCGCAATCGGCTGTTGGGGATCGGGGTTGCGCTGCAGGGCATCGTAAACCCCGACACGGGCCGGCACCTGTGGAGTCCGGCGCTGTCGATCACCGACATCGATCTGGCGAAGCCGATCCGCCAGACATTCGGAGTCGAGGTCGTGATGGCGAACGACGCTGTCGCGGTTGCGTTGGCGATTGCAGCCGCAGAGCCTGCACTGGCACAGGGTCTCTCGGCCACGATCATGGTGGGCCACGGCGTCGGCATGGGTGTCGTTGTCGACGGTGAAGCGCGCTGGGGTGCCGGCAGCGAGATCGGCCATGTCAAGCTGGCACCGAACGGTCCGCAATGCCGCTGCGGTCAACGCGGCTGTATCGAGGCCCATCTCGCCGACTATGCGCTCTACCGCGACGCCCGCACCTTTCTCGACCTGCCGCCGGCAGCATCGCAGCAACCGTCCGAGGCGCAGATGGCTCTGCTGCGCGAGCGAGCCTTGAGCGGCGATCCCCGCCTCGAGCAGCTATTCCAGCAGGCAGGCCGCGCGCTTGCAGAGGCAGTCGCCGCAACGATATCGGTGCTGCGCCCGCATCACGTCATCCTGGCAGGCCCGGGCCTGCAGGCATTTGAAATGATGCGCCATGCCTATGAGGAGCGGCTCGAACAGGCGGTGTTGCCGTGGCTGCTCAAGTCCACGGCCATATATATGCGTCCAAGCGAGGCGGCAGCCATTGTCGACGGCATGGTGCGGCGGACGCTGCAGGTCGTGGACCAAAACCTCATAGAGACCACCGAGTGACAAACGGGAAGCCATGGCCCCTGTTTGGGCCGCAGTAACGTAACCGACGCCGTTCAGGCGCCAAATCGAGAGGATGCCAATGCAGGGCGCCATCTATCCAAGCCTCAAGAACCGAACTGTACTTGTGACCGGCGGTGGCTCGGGCATCGGCGAGGCCATTGTCCGCCAGTTCATCGACCAAGGCTCGCGGGTCGGTTTCATCGACATCGATGTGAAGGCGTCGGAGCAGCTACTGGCCAGCCTGCCAAAGGCCAGCGTGCACTTCGAGCATGCCGATTTGCGCGACATCGGCGCCCTGAAACGCGCGATCGGCGGCGTCCGCGAGGCGTTCGGCCCGATCACCATCCTGGTCAACAACGCGGCCCGCGACGACCGTCATTCGATCGAGGACGTCACGCCGGAATATTGGGACGAGCGGATCGCCGTCAATTTGAAACATCAGTTCTTTGCCGCGCAGGCGGTCGCGCCGGACATGACCAAGGCAGGTGGCGGGTCGATCGTCAACATGGGGTCGGTGAGCTGGGTGATCGGCCAAGGCAACATGCCCTGCTACACCACCGCCAAGTCCGCGGTTCAGGGCCTGACCCGTGCGCTCGCCCGCGATCTTGGGCCGAACAACGTGCGGGTCAATTCCATCCTGCCCGGTTGGATCATGACCCAGCGGCAGCAGGATCGCTGGTTGACCCCCGAGGGTGAGGCCGAACTCATGCAGCGACAATGCATCAAGCGTAAGCTCATGCCGGACGACATCGCCCGCGTCGTCCTGTTCTTCGCCGCCGACGACAGCGGCGCCTGCACCAACCAGAATTACATCGCCGATGGCGGCTGGGTCTGATCATATCATGATGTTGTAGGCCGCAACCCGGAGCGGATAGATCTCGTTCATCCAGTCGTCGGTCTGCCCGAGCGAATAGTTGGGATGTCGGGACAAACCGAAGATGTGCACGACCAAGCGAAAGTCTTTTTGGCGATGTGCCGCATAGCGCGTCGCCAGTTATCCACTTTCCACCGTTTCTCCGATCGCAACCCTCGACCGGAGCCGGTCAGATTGATAAACGCCCTTCTCTCAAAGTGAGATTTGAGTCGGGAAATGACCGTTGCTATCGAGATTGGACGCACCGCAACGGGTGACTCCGCGGCTTTGGACCTTGAAGAGCTTCTGGCGACGCGCCTCCTGGTGCAAGGCAATTCCGGCTCCGGCAAATCGCACCTGCTGCGTCGACTTCTGGAGCAGAGCGTTCCCTGGGTGCAGCAGACGGTGATCGATCCCGAAGGTGACTTCGTGACGCTGGCTGAGCAGTTCGGCCACCTTGTGATCGACGCCGAGGAACACACCGAGCGTGGCCTACAGGTCGCGGGCGAGCGAATCCGCATCCATCGCGTTTCGACGGTGCTGAACCTTGAAGGCCTCGACGCCGAGAACCAGATGCGGCGCGCCGCCGCCTTTCTGGGCGGCCTGTTCGAGGTCGCCCGGGATTATTGGTACCCGATGCTCGTGGTCGTCGACGAGGCTCAGTTGTTCGCACCAGCGGTTGCCGGAGAGGTTTCGGACGAAGCTCGCAAGCTCTCGCTCGGCGCCATGACGAACCTGATGTGCCGTGGCCGCAAGCGCGGGCTTGCGGGAGTCATCGCTACCCAACGGCTCGCGAAACTTGCCAAGAACGTGGCCGCCGAGGCTGCCAATTTCCTGATGGGCCGAACGTTCCTCGATATCGACATGGCGCGTGCCGCAGACCTTCTTGGCATGGAACGTCGCCAGGCAGACGCCTTCCGCGATCTTCAACGGGGACATTTCATGGCGCTCGGCTCGGCCCTCTCGCGCCGTCCGATAAGCGTCCAAATCGGCCCAACCGATACGCACCCGCGGAACGCGTCGCCGCGTCTCATGCCCCTGCCCGAGGCAAAAATCGAGGATGCACGCGGCATCATCCTGGCGGCCCCGCCACCGGAGATCAATCGGCCTGCGCGAAGACCCTCGGTGGACATCGTCAACCAACTCGTGGCCGCGAAGGAGACCGTTTCCGAAGCGATTGAACAGCCCCTCAGCGCAGAAGAACAGGCGGAGCGGCGTCAACGGCTCGACCGCATTCTCAGCGCCATCCTTGCAGAACCCGATGCCGGATTCCGGGCGGTAGGCGTCCTTTACCAGGAGTTTGTTGTCCGTTGCCGAATTGAAGGTCTTGGTTCGGCAGCACCAAATCTCGGCGTTTTTCGGCGCATGCTGACATGCGCTCGTGCCGGCCTTTCCAGTGACATGGAGGAAGACGGTTCCTGGCAGGAGGTCTCGCTCCGCGCCGGTATCCTGCCCGAGGATATGCAAGGCGTCTTTCTGCTGATTGCTCGTGCTGCAAAGGAGAACTTGCCGTGTCCCAGCGATACAGCAATTGCCCGAGCCTATGGTACGCACTCACTGCGCCGCGCGCGGCGGACGTTGGCCTATATCGAAGAACAGGGCCTTGTGGTTTGTCAGCTCGACGGCATGGGCAGAAGAATCGTGACGCTGGTCGAACCAGCCTGGACGACGGCGCCTGGCGACCCCAATGCTGATGAATTGGTGAACGAGGGCTGCGAGCTTTAGTCCAGCGCTCAGCTCGTCATTTGCCCAACGTGTTGAACGCAGTGCACCTGGCATTCGGATGCAACGGATTTGCGACGGCAACGCACGACGGGATGGAACCTGTTGATGCTGCCATCACGGCTATTTCGAATCGCGCCGCGCACCTTAAACAGCGCTCCGACGACCGCGAAAGAACGGACGGCTGGGGGCTGTCCTGACCAGCTCATGAACTTGGAGCCGCCCAGGAGGGAGGGCGGCTCCCTTTCTTGGCGAACTCTGCGCAAGGCGCCCGCGCGCCCGCGGCTCCAATCGACCTCAAGGCAGCCGGCAGACTTCCGGATGAAGCAAAGCCGCGTCCTTCAGCCAGACTCTTGCGCCTTCCGCACCGCACACGGCGTGCAATGCTTCCCCGGCTGGCAAGCGGGCCCAGCTTTGCGCGGTCAGCATCTGATCGCCGATCGACAAGCTCCCCGAGAGAACCAGCATTTCGAGCCCGCGGGCATTCTCGACCGTGATCGCGCTGCCAGCCATCCAGCTCTCAAAACGTATGTTTTCGAATCCATCGTCGAATAATTCGATCGCGCTCGCTGCTCCCGATCTGGGCTCGACTGGACGTCCTTCCGTGGGCTGCCGTACGACCTGATCGCGATCGTCGCCGCGGAATTGCCACAGCCGGACGAAGATCGTGCAGCCGTCTTTCGAAGCGGGAACATGCGAGGTTCCGGGAGGATTTCGGAAGTAGCTGCCCGCCGGGTAGTCGCCATGCTCATCCTGGAAAACTCCGTCGAGAACGACGATCTCCTCGCCGCCGCCGTGCGTATGCCGAGGGAATGCGCTACGCGGCGCGTATCGTACGATCGAGGTGGCGCGCGCTACCTCGTCGCCGATACGAAACAGCATGCGCCGGTCGACGCCTGCCGCCGGGCTTGATTTCCACGGAAGCTGTGCGGCGTGAACGATCACTGGAACCGTCAAGTCATCATTGATGCGCATTGCACTCCTCCTTCATGATCAAACGATCCTCGACCAAAGCGGCTTCCTCCAACAGGAACAATTGGTGATCGCGCAAGAAAAATCTTTCGCGACGGCGCAAGTGGCTTTTCAGGCCGCCTCCAGCAGAGAAGCCGCGAATTGCGGGGTACGTCTCGGCGAGCTCGGTCCTGATCTGCCCTCGCATCAGCGCGAGCGTCTCAGCGTCCGGTCCCGGCGTCTCGACCTTGCAACGATCATTGTCGAACGAAAATCCCGTCATCTCGCGGATCTCGCGCGCGCTGCGGCCCGGATGCACGCTTTCCAGCCGAAACCGGCCGACGTCGCGCTGAAAGGCAAACAACGCGGCATTCGTCAGCAGCGCATGAGGACCACCCCGTCTGTGAACGCCCTCCTCGCTTACGCCTGGCGCCGAGATGAAGTCGACCTGATCGACCAACACGCGCCGACTATGTTCTTCACGGAAGAGGATGACCCTGGGCACCAGAAAATACAGATAGGCCGACCCATATGATCCCGGCCATCGCACCTCCGAGCTCGGGTAATCGCCGGCTCCCACCAGGTTGACGTTGGCCTTCCCATCGATCTGGCCACCGCCCAGGAAGAAGGCGTCGATACGTCCCTGCGCCGCGCAGTCGAATAGCTCCTCGGAACCGCCGGTGAAGGAATTGTGCTTGACCGATCCCAGGATCGAGACTTGGACATCGGCGAGCCCTTGCTTCTTGTTCAGAGCGCGCAGAAGCATCGCGCCAGCCGCCGGCATCGGCGACGACATCCCGACCGCGACATGACGCACGCCGGCGAGCAGGCGTGAGATGCTGTAGATGAGCAGTTGGCGGTTGGTACATTCGGGCGTCACGCTGCTCTCCTGGAGCCGGTCACGTAAGCCCGGAAGCCGTCGGGCGTGCGCGCGGCGCGGGCATAATTTTCGACCTCGCACGCATCCCGCTCGTATTCGGCGCAGAGGCCGGTCGGCCAGGCCGCATTCTTGTATTCGGCGAGGGCGGTGACGTACATCGCCGGAAGGACACCTGCGGCCAGCTTCTCATCGTCGAGCAGCGAGGTCTCGGAGATACGCTCGACCGTGACGAACGTCTTCCTGGATGTCGCCGATCACAGCGCCGGTTGCGTAGATGACGGTCGAATTGGCGCCGGCCAACACCTGCGCGATCGCGAGCCTCACGACGTTGCTTCGCTCGAAACGGAACGCCGGCGCAGCATCCGCAGCCTCCTGAATGACGAGTTGAGACATTCAGACCTCGATTTGGCGGCGCCAGCGCACATCGCACTGTGACGGACGACGGTGCAGACGACGATCGAGCATATCGCGCGCCTTGGCGGATGCGCCGCTTCGCATCAAAGCGAGCAGCAGCATGTCCTTGACGATCTCCCGCTGTGCGCCGCTGCCGCCAATGCGAGGAACGTCTCCGGACACTGGCTCCAGGATCCTGACACATTCCGCATAGTCCGCGTTCGCGAATGCGATCGCTGCGCGGCAGATCGATGGCACCACCACACCCGCGGGGAGCGTGCCATCGGCGACGCGTCGCGCATTTGCTTCGATGCGGTCGTTGGCCGCGGCGCCCTTTCCCCTCGCCGCCGCCAGCAGGCTCATGTGGACCTCGATGAAGGCGAGTCCCGGCTTCGGAAAGCGCGACTCGGCGTAGGTTTCGACGTCCTCCCACAAACCGGACGGCACTGCATAGCCGTTGGCCTGAAGTCGCCACAACAGCGAAACGGTATCGGTCACGACGTTGATCGGCACACCGAGCGAGACCGAAGGCTTGATGTGCTCGGAATAAATCGCCAAGGCCTGCTGCGGATCGTCACGCTCGAGGGCGGAGAGCGCCGCGTGCCATGCGAGATGAGCGTGAAGCCGGCCTGCCCGATCGTAGCCCGGCAGCCAGTCCGCGATCAGCGCTTCGGCTTCCTGCGTCGATCCTTGTTCGAACATGGCATGCGAGACCGCGTGCGCGGCGTTGGCGTTGGCGCGGCGCTGTTCGAGGCCGCGCTGCGCAAGGTCCCGCCCCCTTGCGACCGACCCGTTCTCGGCATGCGACCAGCCGCGATAGGTGAGGAACCACCAGTCGTCAGCATCGTACCGGTCAGTCACGCGTTCGCAGAGATCCACGCGAGCCTGGTCGTGGTCCACCATTCCCGAAAAGGCGAACAGCCCGAAGGCTCCGAGCGGCAAAGAGAGGATCAGGACGTCGCGTGGCCAGTCGTTCAAATGAGCGAGCGCGCTCTCCAACGCCTTGGCCGATTGCCCGGTCAGCGCAAGTGAGAGAATTGCGACATGACTGATTTCCCGCGGCGAGCCGTTTCGCGCTACGATCTCCTGCGCGGCCGCGATCCTCGCGCGCGCCTCTGCGGGTTCGGCCCGGATCGCGTGCAGCCGCGCGAGTGCGGCATGCGCGAGTGCGAATTCGTGATCGTGGTCGATCGCCAGCCGCAAGGCGTCGTCTGCTCCTGGCCAAGTCGAGAGCAGTAAATCGACTCCGTCGCGGTAGTAGGCCGCCGCTTGCGGGGACTCTGTCGAAATCCGAAGGCCGCGACTGTCGAACTCAGCCATGCTCCGCTCCTGATACCGGACGAGGCGAGCCGGCCACTACCTCTTGCCGATCGCCGGCCTCGGACTTCGATCGGTAACAGAGCAAAATCAGGCTGTCTTTCGACGTTTTGCCATTTAATGTATGATATCGGCCATTTCGGAGATATCATGACCTGGATACCCATATCCGCCCCACCAGGCGTTTTGCCTCCGCGACCCATCACCATGCGTGCGCAATCGATCCCGGCCCGGCACGAATTCCCGGAGCACGCGCATGATTGGCACCAGGTGGTCTACGCCATCGACGGAGTGCTGATGGTGACGGCGGAAAACCGTTCGTTCGTCATCTCGCCCGATCAGGCGGCCTGGCTACCAAGCGGAGTCCACCATCGGGTAGGCTCGCTGCTAGGGGCCGAGTTTCGCAGCCTTTGGATCGCGGTCGATGCCGGACGAGATCTCCCCTCGGCGCCGACCGTACTGGCGGTCTC
>Ga0105240_10013850_pt1 | contig 11043 bp, 1 predicted proteins | sample KBSC54metaG_FD_80426 | JGI IMG/M metagenome (GOLD analysis project Ga0105240, IMG submission 80426) | Corn rhizosphere microbial communities from Kellogg Biological Station, Michigan, USA - KBS C5-4 metaG | ecosystem: Host-associated > Plants > Roots > Rhizosphere > Soil | place: Michigan, USA...
ATAACGAGAAGCCAACCCCGAGAGCGAAAGAAACTATGGTCGTCTTTCGGTTTTTGCTCTGGCTACTCGTCATTGTGCTTCTCGCTTTGGGGTTTCTTCGCCGTGCATAGAATGACTGCCAAAGCGAAACCCAAAAGGCGAGAAGCAGAATAACGAGAAGCCAACCCCGAGAGCGAAAGAAACTATGGTCGTCTTTCGGTTTTTGCTCTGGCTACTCGTTATTGTGCTTCTCGCTTTGGGGTTTCATTTTTCGGTCTTTTCGGCTGTTTTACGTCGTCGCAAAAATTTAAATGAATAATTTTTCTGATCTGGCGTCTAAACAGTAGGAGGAAAAAAATGGCAAATGAATTCTCAGGTAAATATTCGACATTTCAAGAGCGCTGTGGCCACTTTGGCGGAATTGTTCTGCGATTGATGAAAGAATTTCCCGCCGGGCATACTAAGACTATCGTGGCGGATCAGTTGTCTTGTAGTGCTACATCCATTGGCGCGAATGCATCGGAGGCGCGATCAGCAGAGTCTCGAGCAGACTTTATTCACAAAATGCAGATGGCACTTAAAGAAGCGCGCGAAGCGTATCATTGGCTTACGATAGTTCGCAACTGTGGCGAAACTTCTATTGAGCCCATCGTTGATCTTTTGGCGGAGTGCGATGAACTTATCGCTATTATGGTTGCGTCTGTTAATACGGCAAAACTTAACAGAAAAATGAATCAACTGAAGTGAACTACTGGTACATCCCAAAAGCGAAACCCCAAAAGCGGAGAAGCAGAATAACGAGAAGCCAACCCCGAAAGCGAAAGAAACCATGGTCGTCTTTCGGTTTTTGCTCTGGCTACTCGTAATTGTGCTTCTCGCTTTGGGGTTTTTCCGCCGTTCATAGAATGACTGCCAAAGCGAAACCCAAAAGGCGAGAAGCAGAATAACGAGAAGCCAACCCCGAAAGCGAAAGGAACGATGGTCGTCTTTCGGTTCTTGCTCTGGCTACTCGTCATTGTGCTTCTCGCTTTGGGGTTTCTTCGCCGTGGACTACGCGTTAGCGAGGATGTTTCCTGGATTCAACTCGCGGATTTTTTTGCCGAGTTCGGTATCTTTGATGAAGATCCAACTGATCCAAGCGGCAATACCGATAGCGGCGACAATTGCCAGTCCGGGATGAACCGCATAGATATTTTTCAGCGTATCTATCGCCGATTGTCCAGTTTCCGATAAGGATTTATATCCAAAGCTGCCCGCCGCAGCAAAGGCTGGAACTCCCATGGTCATCATGGCTAGCCGCAACGGTCGACGGATAAAGCGTGGAAGAGCACCATCTACATTTTCATACCAATTGCCTATACGCGATCGTAACGTAGTAGGCGCGCTAGGTGTTAATTGATCAATGGAGGACGTCACATCCGCCGTCGCTGTCGGCGCAGAATTAGAGGCGGCAACCGGGGTCAGGGCTACCGCCTCGAAAGTAGGTGTATCAGAAACACGGCGCGCAGCACCGTAAGCAAAATCAACTAAGCTGGCCACAATCGCCATCTTTGTAAAGACCATATAAGCGCCACCCCATGTAAATGCGGCGACCTTCGCAATGCCAAACATCGCCAATATGGAACCGCCGATAGAACCAACGGCTAGAGCTCCCGATGCGATGGCGACAACGGCCGCAGTACCAATGAGAATAAGACCGAGTTTGGCATAGACGGGCAATCCAAAAGATTCCCCCAACCCTACTAAGCTCTTGAGCAAATTCACCACCAGCGTTTGCGGATCCAGTTTGGGCGCTTTAGCCATAGCGGCGGGCGCCGGTGTTTTAAAGATGAAGCCGCCAATGGTCGTGATAACGATCGGAACGACCGTCGCCGCATAATTACCCAAAAGCGGACCAATGATCGGGATGCGCGCGGCGAATAATCCAACAGCCCTTCCGAGTAAGCTAAAGATTTGCGCGCCGGTTGCAAATGAATTGCGCGCCACAGGAGTTAATCCGGCAAAGGGTTCTAACTTTGCCTGTAGTTTCTCCTGGAATTCTTTCCGTGCCCCTTGATAAGCACTGTATTGTTGTGAGGTCAAAATCCGTACTGGCCCGACGGTAGGATGCGGAATCTCCGGTGCGAGACTTTCAAATTCTTTGGGTAAGGCAAAAATTATTTGCTCGGCATTACCCGTTCCTGCTAAAGCGCGTAAACCAAAAATGAGTTGGTCTTTATAGGGTTCGATTTGACCCGCTTCAAGCGCCACCAGAACCCCGTCCAAGGCACTTAATTCTCCTTGGATATTAGCAATCGTCGATCCTTTGGAACTGAAGGTCAAAATATTCTTTTTCTTATTAGCGGTTTTCGCTAGCTTGGCCAATAATTCACGATATTCCTTCACAGAAGTGACACTCGAGAGATTTGCCAAGCCTTGTTTAAACAGGTCCGATTTTAAAATTACATCCAAATTGGAATTCGTCGCGGCCATTTTTTCTGTGATCGCTTTGTGAACAATCGTGCCGGCACTCGGAGCTTTCACTTGCGCGTTGAGCGGCAAGTCGGAAGTCCAAGAGGTGGAGGTGTGATCATCCCCTACCGCTTTACGATAGGCTGCAATAGCCTGTATGGCCGTCGTATTATCTTTCGCTTGTGCTAAGGCACGCAATAGCCCACGTAAAGGCTGATCGACAGCGGAAGGGATATGCAACAAACCAGCCTGCGCAACCATATCCACGTGCGATGCAGTGCGTCGCAATTTTTCGACATGGGCATTTAATGCGGCTTCGGCTTGCGGCAATTGATGTTTCAAATAAGGGATCATCTGCGCCATCATCGGATCCTCGGTACCCGTCCCCGATTCCATTTGAACGATTTGCGCTTTCAAGCTCGCCACGTTTTCTTGCGCTTCATAGGCTTTGCTTAATTCAAAAATCGGCCCGCGATTCGGAGTGGCGGAACGATTCCTATTAAAGAGACGAACAATGGCCGAAAGCGGATGAAAGCCGGTAGACGGCACATCTGCACGCACATCAGTGCCATGCGCCAACGCTTGCTTCTGATCGGAAAATTTGACGAATACGAGCGGCTGACCTGCCCGTTGATTGGCGCGCTGCGCCACCTGAATCGCCATCTGCGCATAATCACTCGAGGGGTAGACTCCTTCAGGCAAAACCAGAAATACTTTTTTCTTCATCCGCACCGCGTAATCCGCTAATTGCGACATCCGGATGGCCGATGCAGCCGTCGTTCGCGTCACTCCGTCGGAATCTTTGATTGTTTCTGCAGGCATGATCACCGCATCCTGCCCATCCGCGGTTTTTGCGCGCTGCACTTTAAAACCAAAGCCGGACTCACGCTGAGAGGCGGGCGCGCCGGACACTACGTGTTGAATGTCATCGATTTGGTCTTGAACATGCGCCTTAACGGCGGCGACATCCGCAGCGGGGCGCCCACTGGCATCCAGTTTTTTGGACACCGCATCGCGCATCGCATTAAGGCCTTCATCTTTCATTGCGGAGGGATTGCGATCGACTTGGCGTTTAATCATTTCCACCAGATGCGCCGTAATCAGATTAGGACCCATACTGGTGCCATTTAACGATTGTCCATTGGCCTCTTGATAGGCCATGAGGAGGAAGGTGTTGCGTTGATTATCAGATAAGGATTTGAAGCTAATTTGCTCCAGCGCGCGATAAGTGGCTTTAAGAGGCTTCCACTTTTCATCAGCCCCCAAGTTCGCCATGGTTTCGCGATAGTCCTGACGCACCCCTTTCACGGTACTTTGTAATTGGCGCAGAACGCTATTGGATCCCATCATATCGTTCGCCGGATCGGCGACGAGTGGTGGCGGAAATTTGCCTGGGTTCTTGTAATGCGCGGCTAATTCCAGAGCCTGTTGAACAGCCGCTTGCGAATTTCCAGCCGCAGCCACTAAGGCAAAGGCCGGCGATAGGGCTAAGCGACCGCTCCATGAACGCGCTCCCCGATCGACCACACGCTTAAGGTTCATCAAATCATTGTCAGAGAAGGTTGGCTTTGCGTCACTGCCTGCAGCGGCTTGGCTCACTTGTCGTTGCACCATCTTTTCAACCGCTTGCTCAACCTTAGTTTCCGCCACAGTCACCGGTGTGCTGCGTTGCGCTTTTAATTTAAATTCTAAAGCGCTGCTATGCAATTGGCCCAATTTCACTAATGCGCTTTCAAAGCTTTGACCTAAGAACCCGCGACCTTCTCCGCCCGATAAAAGATTTTGCACTTCAGCATCGCTCATTTCCGCTAACTGTTCCTTGGTAACGCCATCTTTGTTGTTAAACTCAAGTTTAAGCGTCGTGGCATTTTTACGATTAAGAAAGTCTTGGCTGGTTTGCGATAAGTATTTGATGCGATCTTTCGTAACGCGTTTCAAATCGGCCTGTAAACGTAAAACGTCGCCTTGCAACGACGCCTTCGCTGTCGAATTTTCTTTTTGTCCCATGGTCACTTGGGCTTCTTCGGCCTTACGTTCAAATTCTGTTTGTGCGTCTAAAATTTCTTTCAGACCGCGTTGGGCCATTTTTACGGATTCAACAACCGAACTATCCAACCGTTGACGCTGCGCATTGGCGATTACGCGGTCGGCGGCGCCGGAGAGCCCGCGTTCGTCAAGCGAGCCATCCCATAAACCGGCCGCCTTGGCAGCCGCTAAGGCTTTTTCCAAACGAACCCGCTCATTCGATACGACAAAGGCAAGCTCCGTAAACTTCATTTGCGTCAAATTACTCGATAGACCGCGGTAGCGTTCATCCAGGTTTAGCTCTTGGCCTTTTTCATTGAGTGTCTTGAGATGCTCGGGCGCCGTTTCTGCTAAAGCCTCACCGATAGGCACAATCGCTTTATCGTGGTAACCGAATGCCGCCACAGAACCTAATCCACGATCGCGACCCGGTGCTTGCACACCTCCGCGATTATTGGTCTCGGAGCCGGTACCGGTAATAAATTTGGGGCCATTCGCGAGATAATCGGCGAAAACCGTACGGAACATTTCACGAGCGATGGGCGTGAGATGGGCAACAATATCGTGCTCACCCGACGTTTCACGTGCGCTCTTTAACCCATTTTGAAAACTAACCTTTTGATCATTTTCCGCTTTTTTATCGAGGATATCCAAAAGCGCTTGGGCATGATCTTTATACGCCGCGTCTTCCCCATTCACCCACGATTTAAGAATATGTTTGGTGTTTGTGAGCATCTCGTCAGACACATAGCGACCCTGAAGCATACGGCTTAATGTTTCCGCCACTTCTAATTGATTTAAGCGGGCTTCGATAGGCATTTGTTCTTCTAAGCTGCCCACTTTTCCGACAAGATTTTTTACGACGTCATAAGTTGCATCGTCCAATTTCAAATTTTTAATGTCATCGGCGGTGAGCCGTTTGTGATCGAGTAATTTCTTAAGCGACTGAATGGCACTACCCACATCCATAAAGCGGAACTGAATATCTGTTCCGGTCGATCCGGGGCCATCGAGCACGACGACAATGCCTTTACCTTGTCGAGGATTACCGAATTCATCAGCCGGAACAGCGACCCGTCCATCCGGCCCTAACGTTCGACCGCCTAAATAATATTTCTGCGCATCGCCTTTCTTGAAAAAGTCCGCCACACTTTCAGAGGATAACCCTTCATGAATTTTTTGACCATTCTCATACACATCCACCGCCGGTCCGCGTTGCACGATCACAATATGGTTGTCACGCAAGCCTTCATTTTGCGCCAATTCCCACACTTCGAAACCATTTACTTTTGCCGATTCTACGGCGACAACGGTCCACTTTCGTTTTGCGGCTTCTTGGGCGACATAATTACCGAAATCGGTAATGGTCTTTAACCCTTTGACATATTCCCCATCGCGGATTTTGTTAAGGCCCTTATCGCTGTACTTCACGGTCGGATCCGGCCCCACATCTTTTGGTGTATAAAGACCGTGCGTCAGCGCTTCCCGATGCATAACTTCGCCGGGGGTTCCGGTGAACTGGACAATAAAGGTAAAGAGCGACGTTGGACCAATGTCACCCACGCGCTTGGCTTGACCGTTGGATTTGGCATATTGCAGCAAGTCTTCGGCTGATGTGGCGCCACCCAAATTAATAATTCCTTTCGCCGCAAGCACGCGCGCACCGACAATTTGTCGTGCGCCCGCCTGCCAGGAATCACCAAAAAACATATTGGGCGCTTCTTTGCCGAGCGAAATAGGAACGATACGCAGACTCTTAATCCGACCAAAAGCATCTTTTTCGATGCCGTAACCGCCTTCAACGGCATGGCCGGCCGTCGCGGCTTCAGCAAATGCGCGAAGGGCTAGTTTCTCGCGATTGGTTATGCCATCGGTGCCCTCGCGTAATTGATCTAAAATTTTCTCAGGCGTGGTTTTTTCCATCGCGGCTTTATGCACCGCATACACTTTTTCGAGGAATTCATCGGTAAATTCCCCGTCTTTACTGATGTAGCGTTTTAAATACGAGTGGTAAAAGTCTTGATACGAATATTGATCGGGCGTTTTGCCATCCCGTAACGCAGCGCTACCTTTAAGAATGTCCCAATAAATTTTCCCGAATACTCTATCGACGCTAACCAAGGCTTTGTATGTATCCTCATTGGCCAATTTCAATAACTTTGCATTGCCGCCTTGGATTAAATCCACTTTGCCTAACTGGTGGGCTTCATCTTGTAAAAGAAGGCCTTTCTCAAACAACATGCGATAAACTTGGCCTTTTATTCCGCGCGCTTCGCCGTTTACAAAAGCCTCCATGTGCAATTCCTGCAATGTTTGCCGAGGAGTAAAGACCACATCCGCATCACGTACTTTTTGGAGTGCGGTGCCATTTGCAAAATCTTCGCCCGTCAGCCGCGCCACTTTCCAACCAACTTTCTCATAGAGCGCTTGCACATCTTTTAAGGCTTGATCCATAAGGTTGACGTCTGGCATGGCGACTGTGACCTTACCCATCCGGTCCCCGTAAATTTGTTTCATGAGATAGGCATCACCAAAGGTCAGGACTTTTGTTTTTCCTGTGCCGGTCGGGGCGATCGAGAAGGTTCGTCCGGTGGCGACGGCTTGAAGTAAATTCATCACCTGCATATGCAGCAATTTAAAGTCGCGCACACCTTGGACATCGCGCAATGTATCGGCAATTCGATCGACGGCAATTTGCAATTTCTGTTGCAATTCTACAAGCCGCGCATAAGCGGCGGGATCGCTTTCCGCAAGACTCTTACCGTGATCGCTCAAGGTCAATACTAATTTGGCAGCAAAGCTAGCATCTGTTCGAGCATTCCCGTCCGGTTCAACATAGGTCAGGGCAAAAGGACTATCCTCGCGGCCTTCCACAAGAGCGCGTAGGGGGGCCATATCTTCGCGAATGGATTCGGGGATATAGGAGTTGACGGCCGACAAAACCGCGTCATCCTGAACTTTTGTTTTTTCCGCTTTAAGAAAATCAGATTCATTCCAAAACGCTTTAAACCCGTCTAAAAATCCGGTGCCAATACCATGATCCGCAAATGTCCGTTGCACAGCGGCATTGGCTAAGGCATCCAAAATTTCCGGATCGCCGGCTTCAAATCCAGCCGCTTTAAGCGCGTCCACATGACGTTCCAGTTCCCAGGCCTTTAACTCACGATTTGCCGTGCCACTTGCGCCGGCAAAGCTTGTCGTCAGATCAGCAGCAATTTTTTGCAGGGCCGTATTGCGTTTTATTTTTAAAGCCGCTAGTTGATCTTTAAGATCTTTAACTTCGTTCGAATCTGTTGTGGAATTGGCATCCACGGCAGGCGCCGTTTCAGTAACGCTGGTCATTTGCGCGCGGATTAACTTTTGCGATAACGTGGCCGCTTCTTTTTCAAAATTGGCTTGAACACGCTGGGTTTCCACGGCTTTGCGTGCCAACTCCACCGCTTGCGCACTTTCAATTAAAGCGGGAACTTTTGCCTCTTTATTGGCTAACGTCGATTGTGCCGTTTTAAGTGCTTCATCGACTTGACGTTGCGACCACACCTCTTGTCCCTGACGATAGCTGCGCAGTTCTTGATGTAACGCCATCTCTTGCGCTTGCAGCGCTTTTAATTGATCGGCATTATCCTTTACAGTCAGTTTGCTCTTGGCTTGACCGATTTGTTCGAGCTGACCTTGAATAGCGGTCGCCCTTTGATCGACCTGGTCTAAGCGGGCGTGCTGCTGGTCAGCCGCTTTAATAGTGGCCGCGGCGCTAGAATCCGTCTCAGAAATAACGTTTTCGCTATGCGCCAGGCTTAACTCTTCCTGAGCCGTTTTTAGAGTATGTTCGTTCGCATAGATATCAGCCTGTTGTTTAAGCACCGCATCGCGTTTTTGTTCGAGTTTAAGACTGATTTGCGCATCGCTTAGTTTACGTCCGACTTCATTAAGACGCGCTTGTAAATCCGACACGAGACTTTGCTTGTCTGATAACGCCATTTTTCCATCGGCATTTCCAGCTAGCGCATTACGCAGAGTATCGCGCTCAGCCATTTTTTGTGCCAGTTGTCGTTTCACCGCCTCCAACGTATTGGCTTGTGCTTCAAGCATATTCTTGGGTGTTGCGCGGTTGGACTTCGCAACTTCCAGATGTAACGATTGAGTCCTGACACGCGCGCTTAATTCAGCAATGTCCGCTTCACGTTCAAGCAAGGCGTTACTGGCGGAAGGTTTGCCGGTGACCGCTTCGTGTAAAAGATCGCGCCATTGTTTAGCTTCTTGCCATTCAGGTTTTAACGCTGCCAAGGCCTGCGTATGTTCATCAACCGCATTTTGCGCCTTTTCCAGAATGATTTGTTGTCGAGCGGCAAGAAGCTCTTTGCCTTGCTGAACGTGAACCGCATCCGACTCTCCGCGCGTACTCGCCAATTGAATATGGAGATCCGTGGCTAAAATTTCTTTATCAATGGTTTTCAGACGTGAATCTTGGTCCATTTCCAGCCGTGTTTTTTCTAAACTTTTTATTTGCGATGAAATTTCCTGCGATGGGTTTGGATTTTTTGCTTTAAGTTCCGCGATTTCGGTATCCAGCTTCTGGAAATCGGTTTTGGCTTTGACCGGAATAAATTTGACTTCGGCTTCGGCTACTTTTATTTGCGAACGAATAGCATTCGTAGTAGCCGCGCGAACCGCCCCAGGATCTCCTTCGAAGCGCGCCAGATCCAATCGGCCTTTTGCTACGGCGTCTAAACCTTTGCTGGCATCAACATGGTCCTGAGTTGCCTCTGGTACTCCACTATATTGGGTCTGATGTTGATTGGCGATATCATGGATGCTGAGGCGTAGCGTGGAATCATCCTTTGAAACGACACGGTTGCCAACTTTTTGGCCATCTAAGGCTTCGCGCAACAAGGGACTTTCATCTAATTTACCGAGGCTATGACCCACCCCCCCTTGTTCCGTTTCAAGGGAAACCTCGCCATCTTTGACCACTAATTTACCTTTGACGTATTGAAGGACGGCATTCGCTTCTTCATGACTAATGGGTTGTGCTTTTTCCCCATCCGGTTGATCCTGCGAAGCGCGAATATCGCGCTGAACGATGCCGAGAACAGCGGTCAAGCGGCTGGTATCGATGGCAATTTTGGCCACTTCATTTGCGGAAAGTTTGCGCGCGCCGGCGGCACGCTCTAAAAAGTTAGGGGCGGTTATTCGATTGGCTAAGCGAGCGAATGCGGGATTGTTTTCCGGTTTCGCTGTGGAATCCGTTTTTGGCGGACCTGTCGCATCCGGTGCATCCGCCACGGCGGGTGATCCATGCGCACTGCCGGCATCGCGATTGGGCGTTTCCACTTCAGCGGGACGACCCGCCAATTGCATCGGTGCTTCAACACTTATATTTGTCCGTCCATCACCACCGACTGCTAACGGGACTAGCTCAGGAACGGGCTGCGGAAGACTTTCGCGCGCCCAATCGCCAATTTTCGTTTTTAAAGAACGTAAGTAGGCAAATACATCGGAATCATGGTGCGACTCAGGCAACGATGAACCGGGATCTGTTTTTTCGATTTCGGGCATCCCGCGATAAACCCAATCGGTAATTTCTTGATGCGCCTGTTGCTGATACCCTTGAGCAATTTTCTCTGCCGCATACCCCGACCCCACCGCGCCTACGGCGCCAGCGAATAAGGTCATGGCCCCTTGCGTTCCCATCTTGACCGCTTCATTACCAATACTTCCGATAACAAACGTAGATTTTCCTGGGGTCGCCTCTTCAAAATGGGGGACCATGTCGAGAGCAAGGGTCGACAGATATTTCGCCGGATTGGCAAGAAAACTACCGACCCGCGCATCCGTCATATGTTTACTTTGTAATGCCGCCGAGCCTACAAACAGCCCAGTCAAACCGACAAGCCCTTCACCGGCATTTTCATTGTTGCCGGTCATGATTCCCTTGGCTACATTCGTCAAATCATTGGCGATGCTATAAGCAAATTGATAACTTGGAAGTTTTACAAACCCATACTCCATACCGGTCTTGATTGCTTTGCCAACTAAACTACCTTCCCATTTAAGGGCGCTGATCATCGTGTTGAATTCACCAAATGTCGCCATGTCGGCATAGGTTTGACCCGCCACTAACGTAACGCCGCTAGCCAACTTTGCCAGGCCTGTTGCATAGTTTCCCGCGCGCAGGGCCGCGAGACCATCGGCGCCAAGCCAGGACGCATTTTTCTTTAAATCGAGAGAATCCAACACGTCCATATAGCTGTCTGTATAACGACCCGCAGCCAACTCATGTTCACGGCCGCGAGTAAGGTAATTATCCAGGAAATCATTCCCTGTATTGAGCCCTAACTTATTACCGAATTCATCTGTCCGTGTCATCAAAAGCGGATCTGCGATCATGCCTTGACCCGACGGTGCAAAATAACGTTGCACCAGCTTTGAATCGACACCGGTGAAGGCCTGGACCGTTTCACTGTTATTGATTTGAGACAATCCCGCCGCCACCCAATCTTTAAAATTGAAATACTCGCCGGCTAAAACGGCTGCCGTGCCGACACCAATGTGTCCAGCAACATCGGTCATGAGACCAAAAGACGTCGA
>Ga0105240_10013851_pt1 | contig 11043 bp, 15 predicted proteins | sample KBSC54metaG_FD_80426 | JGI IMG/M metagenome (GOLD analysis project Ga0105240, IMG submission 80426) | Corn rhizosphere microbial communities from Kellogg Biological Station, Michigan, USA - KBS C5-4 metaG | ecosystem: Host-associated > Plants > Roots > Rhizosphere > Soil | place: Michigan, USA...
CACAACAATATCTCAACAAAAGCAGTTTTCAATCTCTTACAGCATATATCTTTATCAAGACGGAGTTGATTTAGTTGTATATCATCCCCTCGGAGGCCATGGCTGACATCCACTGGTGTTGGGGTTTAGTCTCTAGCTTCTGGGTGATCGGATTCACAGCATAGTCTCTTCATGAGGATGCCATGCCAGGTGCCGTCTATGTAGAGCCTATATGCAACTGCTTCGTCCTTGACAGACAATTTGGCGAGATCCAAGATTTCCGCTATGCCAATGGATGCAAACACTCCAGTCATTCTAACTCAGGCGGTGAGTGTAGTAATCGGCCTACTTCCCGTTCTTGTCGGCGCAGTTGTAGGTTTTGTTCCGGCTTGGCTCAATGGAAAGATCTCTTACAGTAGAGCAAAGAAAAAAGAGTATCTCGAAAGGTTCCTATCTGGATGGAACCATTTTTACGTTGGTCTCGCGGAGATTGAGTCCGACTATAAAAATTTCAATATGTTCATCGAGAAAGTTGGGGACAGTGATCTAGTTCCCTTTGACTTATCGCGTGACTACAAGGCTAATACGCGTCGCATAGGGGTTTCGCTTGAAAGACTAGCTGCGCTAAAAAAAGGGAAGGTCAACGATCAACAGAGACTCTGCATGGAGAGAGCAATTGAGTTTGGATCGAACTTGCTAGACCCTGATCAATTTGCCAAGTTAACTGGAATATCCCTTTCCGAGGTCTCGATTCCGGCGTTGTTAATCGATGAAAACTTTAAGACCCAACACAAAGTCTTGATGGAGGAACTTCTAAAAGCCACTTTCAACAACATGAAAGACTTCTACATTGATCCGTACCTAAGACGCACAAAGGAATTGAGAGACAAAGTGATTGAAAAACTGAAGGCAATGTAGACTGAGTCCCTAGTTCCTCTTCGTCAACTCTACTAGCGTCCAGCCCAAAGCCTCACAGATCCGCATTGTTTCTACGACGTCGATCCGGCGAACGAAGGTCTCGACCTTGGAGACCGCGGGCTGGGGCCACCCGAGTTTTTCAGCCAAGTCCTTTTGAGTCATCCCAACCGATTTCCTTCTGGCTACTAGCCGACCGATGAGATCTCGGTACTCCTGGTCGTAGATGCTTTTCACGACTCAAGGATGCTTAGTATTGCAATTATACCAAAATCGTATATTATGAAAATTGCATAGACCTATCACACGTCGACGTTCGCGGTAACCTCGCCATTGAGATATTGAATGCGACTCAAACGAGGGGGTGCCAATGGCAAAGAAGCAAACGAAGACTGAAGGATCGGAGCTCGACCTAGGGACCTTGTCTCCCGACGAAGTCGAAATCAGGAAGATTCGGGAGGAGGCCAACGAAAAGATCAGAGCTATCAAGGAACAGCGACGGTCAGCGAAGGTGCCCCAGCAGATTCAGGCGGCACTCGAAGCCCTGACCCGATTGGCGGCTGACCCTATGAATGTGACCGCAGTCTCACTCATGGTCAGAACCACCGACGTGAAGACCTACCGGAACATCAGCGCCGTGGTCTTCGAGCATCCAGCGAACTGACAGGTAGACGGAGCCGTGGTGGGCCTGCCTGGCACAACACGGCTTCAAACGAGTTGGTTATCTAGAAATCACCCCGTAGTCGTACTGCGGGGGAACAAACAAAGGAGGCTTCTAAACATGCCTAGAATGTTTAAGATTTTGAGTCTTGCGGCTTTGTTCATCGGAGGACTGAGTCTTCCGGCTTTTGCTGATCCGAGTCCATACGGCGGAGTGTGGAAAGGTTCGCTAGCTATGGACAACGAAATCGTTGTTCCTTCGGGAATTGAACTGGAACTCCCAAAGGAGGGTAAGGCCAACACCATTAAACGTTTTCGGTACCCAACCGGCAAACAAGATGGCAAGTGGACGTTTACCGACCTGACCGGCACCATCACACCGCTTGAAGGCTCTCAGGGTCAGTTTGACCTCAGCAGTGGGGTGTCTCTGCTGGTGACCCTCGACATCGCAGACGACCACCACATGTCTCTCTCTTGGGTCGCAAACAATCACCTGTATGCGGTCCACCTCACTCGAAAGTGATCACCCCGGCTAACAGCCGGCTTCCTAAGATAGGCCCCTTCGGGGGCCTTTTTTGTGCCCTAACGCACTAACTGACTATGGGAGAGAACATGGATTCGACCGACTTTGTGAAGGACATTGCTTACGCCCTCCGCGACCTGGGAGCCAATGTGGTCGAAGGTGGCGACTACCTATTCTTTCCTGACACTCCACGTCAGCTCAGGATCTTCTTCTGCGGGGAGTCGCTCAATTTCTTCGTCACCAGAATCGAAGAAGGTCGGACAGAACGGCAGTACGCCAAAACGAGGCCGGGAAGGCTGCCCTTTCATGTGCGAACGCTCACCATGTTGAGTCGGAGCATCATGTTCCTCTACGAACAAGAGATTTACGGACGGACCAAAGCCTCGCTGCTGAGGATGTGGAGGTATGGGCTCGAAGGGGAAGGCGAAGATGGTCTTGCTCAGTTGCTCGCCGCCAACGCCGAGAAGATCGATCAGGAAGAAATGGACCTTGCTCGAATCAGCAGGGAACTGGCAGAGCAACAGCGGAAGAGTCCTGCCTTGGCTTGGGGGACTTGCTCGAAGAACAACCTCCTTCGCGACAAGGAGATGCCATCGAGCATGAAACCTGGGATTACCCGGCGCAGGCTTCCACCACCGGATTGAGTTGCTTTAGATTCGATTGCTCAAACCACGTTCACGGATCGACAGTTCAAACTGAAGCAGACCACACTCCCCCACTAGAAATTCAGCATAGAAAAATTTAATCTGAACATGCATGGTTGTAGAAAATCTTTGAGGAGAGTAGCCAAGGTAACTCCCCAACAGTCAAATGAGGTGAAATAATGGGGTACAAGGTCTTTGTTTCCTATAAGTACTCAGACAACGCTGTGCAAAATCTTGTCGGCAGGACCTTCACGACGGCTCGAGACTATGTTGATGATTTGCAAGATGCTCTTTCGGAGGAGGATCACCTCAACAAAGGGGAAAAGGATGACGAATCACTTGCAGATTTCAAGGACTCAACAATTGAAACAAAGCTAAAGGCAAAGATATTTGATAGCTCAATTACAATTGTACTTATCAGCCGGAATATGTGGAACACCACACTTCCCGAAGAGGACCAGTGGATTCCCTGGGAAATTGCCTACTCATTACGCAATAAGACTCGTGGCGGTCGTACCAGTTACACTAACGGAATGCTCGCTGTTGTCCTGCCAGATTACGCTGGAAGCTATGACTATTTCATCGCCAACCACTATTGCAACTATTGCACGACAACCCTCTATCGGACGGACCTTCTCTTCACGGTTCTTAGGACAAATATGTTCAACCGAAAGAACCCGGAAAAGAACACTTGCGCTACCGGCGGCCATACTCTAGAAACTGGTGAATTCTCATACATTAAAACGATAAAGTGGAAAGACTTCATAGGAAATGTTAGCGCATACCTCGAACTTGCCACTCAGATTAGAGAAAATCGCGACTCATACAACATTGCCGTCAATGTGTATTAAACCAAACTGTAGACCTAGGTCGAAGAAAGTGCTCGCCTATGTCCAATTTCTTAGCGAATTTAGAAAATCAGTTTTCGTTTGAAGTTTTAATAGTTCGAAGAAGTCGCCAGCGGTCAAATCAATAAGATGACTAACATCGACATCGTAACGCACTTCGAGTTTATTCTCGATTGCTTTCTGGACTGCCTTCTCTGAGAACGTCTTCGTCAACTTTCTCCTTATCAGTCGCGTCATTAGAATCTCCATGTATATCCACGGTGATTCCGTTTCGGTTACGTCTTCGTCAAGAACTATGGAATTGGGAGTATTTAGAAAGAAGACGTAGCTGGCTGAGTCTATCATCTCAGTGAGAGCGCTAGTCAACAACATGAATACGTGGCTACTAGCTACATTGGCTTTTTCATACGAAAATATTAAGTCGCCATTGGCCTCCTTGTGGTGGATTGAATACTCAGTGTCGATCTCAAGTTGGAGTGCCCGAAAGTCGGACCAGAAGCAGCTATCTATGAACGATTTTATTCCAAATTCGGTGTCCAATGCCCCCGCAATGGCAATCGCAAGATCTCTGTCTTTGTGAGAGTGTGAGATGAAGATTTCAGCACCTTCAACTAGAGGAAAGTTGCTTGTTCTTAGCAAGCGCGCGCTTATTTTCCCATCCTTGTCACGAAACCCATCGAGACCTTGCTCAAACCCCTTCCTTTGAGCGCTGTACAATTTATTGCCCTGCTGAAGGCGCAATTCAAATCGCTCTTTGTTCCAGTCGCTTTTAGAAATAGACAGGTTGAATCCGCTATGCATGTTGACCTCACTAAAAACTGTACATACCATAGAAGAACAGAATGCAGTTCATTAAAATGAGAACCAGGTATAACGGCAGTATGGAAACTGACTTAAAGCAATTGAGAAAAGTTTCATCTTGTTTGAATCGGTCCCTATTCATTGAGAAATCCGTTGTTGGGCTCAAGCGAACTTCATCATAGAGTCTTTTGAATAGACGTTCTTGCCAGAGATAGAATCCATCCAGACTCGCTAGAGCTATCAAAACGATATGGGTGAGGGCAAATAGAGCCCCGATCCGCTCTTTGAGCCCGGCGGCGATCAGAGCTGAGAAAATTGCCAGGCCAAAGCCCTTGACCGCCGAACAGGATGCGTTCATTCGTGTGATTATCGCTTGGATGAGTTTTAGATGTTCGATTACTTCATTGTTTGGGCCAGTCTGTGCCATTTTTACAGTATCATGCTTTTGTCCAGGTGCTGTAAAGATCCATATCTTGGCGTCGAAGAACCATGTCCGCTGAAGAGAGCCTCCACCTCTGAATTCAAGCACTCTAGGTAAGCTTTCTAACGGCGCCTACTGAAGGAATGGAAACTTAGCGCCGTTTGACTGGCCAGCTCTTGCTTGGCCCAAGGTTGACGTCAGAGGGTTTCTCGACGGCCGTTTTCTCAGGCGGTTTCAGTTCACCGCTGATGAAGCCGGCAATGTGCTCCTTACAAACACAGCGGTCGAGTGAGTCCCCGTCTGGGCTGTACCAGTCAATCACCCTCAACGTCTTGCCCGCGGGCAAGACTTCTTCTCGGCCACAGATGATACAGCGAACCCTCTTCGCCTGACTCACCGCGTACCACCAGGGTCATGCAAAGGCTGGATCAAGAATTGTTCCCGGCTGGGTTCAAGATTCTTGTGGGCGGCCCTGATTGTTCTAGAAGGTCGAACTCCACTTTGAGGGGGTCCCTTTCATAGTTTTGGAAAAGTCGAATAACACCATCAACGCGACTTAGCTCCTCTTTGAAGGCTACTCCGCTATTGGTGAATGCCGGTTTCTGATGAGTCTCTTCCATGTAGGTATAATAGGCTTCGTAAAAACGCCGCACTTGCATGACTTTGACTTTCTTTCCATCCGGTCTGGTCTGAATTTCGCCGATGTCTTCGTTCTCTTGAACCACCCTGACGAATTCAAGAAGCGTCTGGCTACCTTCCCTGTAGGATTTCCCAACGGCCTCGGACTTAGCGGACTCGCAGAACGTTCGATTGGAGTCGATGTAGTCCTTGTAACCCGCAATGGCCCAATTGATGATTCCTGGTGCTTCGTTGTCTGAAAAGTATTGGGCGTAGTTTTCCCGATCAAGCTTCTCTAGCCGTTGTTCAAAGGGAATGAAACGAAGACGATCATTGATGGCCCCCGATGTGTCTTTCGTACGCAGAAGGTCATTGGCTCCAATGATAATCGTTCCCTTGAACTCGGCTTGCCGTTCCTTTTCGTAGAGGTTTCGCACCGGTATGATGCTGTCCCCAGTCAGGGCCTTCAACGTGTTCTCGCTAAGGAACTTACCTTTCTCCACTTCGGAAACAACTAGTATCCGACTGTCCATACCTTGCTCCAAACCAGGATCCAAGGAGGTCGCATTCTCCCGTTTTGTAATGGACTTGTCGTCTAGCCTCCTCGCAATGGGCCGGAAGACGCTGAGGAAGGTGTCAGTCAGCAAGGACTTTCCATTTTTTCCACCGCCGATGAAATAGAAAAATGACCGCGTCCTGGCTCCCAAGATCGCAGTGCCGACAGCTTGTTGCAGCAATCGCCTCAAGTCAGCGTCGGGAAGCACCTTTTCCACCAATGCTTCAAATTCAGGGGCCTTTGCATCCAAATCGGTTACTGGCAGAACGTGACTGAAATAATAGTCCCCTTCGTGATCGTAAGGGACTTTACGACCTTCCTTGAAGATGAAACCGTTGCCAATGTTCAAATGATCTCGCGGATTGAAGAGTTCGTCGTGGACATAGAATCTCTCATCACTCAAGATGCTCTCTTTAATTTGTCTGATAGAGAATGGGGTGCTGAAAAACGCACTTTGTTGGGTCCCAAAGTAAGCGACTTTCACTTCCCTTTCCAGAAATGTTTGGAAACCGTTTGTCGTGGGTTCGTCAGAATAGACGTTGTTGAGATCGTTCCTTCTGTAGTAGACCTTGTTTATTCGGTGGATTACCCGGCGCGGGAATCGAGATATCAGGATATCCCGCATCCTGGTGAAATCAAAATCGCGTCCATCAGGTTGGCCAAACTCAGCAGAATCTCCATTGAGAATCTTCTTCAGTGCGATGTTTCTGATCTCGTTGTAGAGTTCGTCAAGAATCTCTGATTCACCTTCGATGGGTAGTCTGCTCAGTAGTGAATTAATGTCTTTGACCGTGAATGTTGCTAGTATTGCCTCTAGTTTAGAATCTGGCTGTTCACTAGTCTTTTTGCGCACCCCAGGTATCTCCTTGGAATAAGATTCCAGGATCAAATTGTTGGGAAATCTTATGCTGGTGTCAAGTGGCTAAAAATGTGCTCGGGGTGCGTTGTTTGAATTTATGAAAATAGTGAGTGCAAATTGTGGTTTGTATTTTGGAGTATGGGAAAATTTTTCTAAAATCCCGAATTCCCAAAATCAAGGTAGATCGGCTAGCTTACTTTCGCTGTTTTAGTTACGTGGTCATAAAGTGTTCTACCATTGGAAGAGCGAAAGACGACGAAATGACTGTGTGTTTTGCCGTTGAAGTCTATCTTCGAAACCTTTTTCCAATTTCCGGCCGTTTTGTAGTTACCTGATTGAAACTCCCCGGTCTTGAAGGCGGCGTCCATCAGTTTGCTCTTGTCAGGGATCACGTCGAGGTGATCAACATCAAAGAACCGTTTCAAGAGTTTCGGTGAGCGGTTGAAGGCCCTGAGAACCAGGTACTCGTCCATGATGTGGGTCGTTGCAAAGTAGCAGGTGTACCGGAACCGAACCAGGTTGACGGCGTAGGCTGCCTTGTTGATCAGGCTGTTGCTGGGTTCTTTTGCCGAATACAATTCTCTTGCCAGTTCCTTGGCAGTCCAGTTCTTGCAGATCGCCTTGAACACTACTCGTGCCATGCTTGAGATATTGGTCGCAAAGAAGATGTTCGCCTTGCGGACCTCTTCTTGCAGGACTTTTTCGATCACTTCTCCCTCCATGTCGTGCTCATCTTGAAGGCTGTTCCACTCGTCATCGGTGAAGAGCCTCACGGAAAGACGGGTTACCCGTCTCAACAGCTCCTTTCGGATGAACCTCTCGTAGAGCCGGACCTTTGCAGAGACGAAGTAGGCCACGGGGTCGAAATTCTCATCAGTGACCTCGGGACAAGTGGCCTCGTTGATCCACTTGTCCATTCGCTGGTCGAGGATCTTGTTGAACTCCTGTTCAAAGCCAGTTCGGTTGAAGAGGATTCTGGAGTCTTTCAAAAGATGGCCCATGAGGCGGACCTCGATGAGACCTTGATTGGTCCTGAGTATGGAGTGATACTGTGCTAGGGTCATGGCATTCCTGGTGACCCAATAGCCCAGCTACTCGTCTGGTTGGAATACTAGAGTCAGGTGTTTCACTGTCTTGGCTAGCGGGTCTCTGTTTCTGATGGTTAGTTAGTGGGAGAAGAGAAAGTTGATGAGATGGATGAAAATAGTATAAGAAAGAAACTTCTAGATAGTTCTAGATTTGGTGGCATTCATACTGTTGTTCATCTTGAAGTTGATGCTCATATGACTAGTTTGATGAGAGTTTCAGAAACCCAACAATTAGTATTATCAGTTTTCTTGATGGTTCTTACCAGAATGGATGATTTTCTTGAGAAAAAGAAGAACGATTTGATAACCGAAAAGATCACAAATTGAGTCATGTTAGTCTTACCCCCCGGATACGGGTATTAGAAGAATCTGTCAAGTGAGGAAACGGGACTTGGCCATATCAAATAAAACCAGGAAAGTTCTCTGGACAAAGACTGGAAATAGGTGTGCCATGTGCCGCCAAAAGCTCGTAGTCGAGGAGACCGAAGTCGATGAAGAGTCCATCGTTGGAGACGAATGTCATATTGTTTCCGAAAAGCCTGACGGTCCGCGATTCGATCCGACCTTTCCAAAATCAAAAATAGATACCGGCAACAATCTTATTGTACTCTGCAAAAATCACCACAAGATGGTTGATGACCAAGTAGAAACCTATACTGCAAAGGTGCTTAGAGTAATCAAAAGAAACCATCAGAGGTGGGTCGAGACAAAACTTACGCAAGAAGAAACGATAAAACCAATTAAGATCACGAGGTATCAGAGCGAGATTCCAAAACAACTACCTAGAGTACTTGATGGAAAGACTCTCTTCAATCTTGCGTCTGTCTGTCTTTCGATGCACCAAGATTTTCCAGGTGATCTCACGGACGAGGAAACCGAACTTGTTGGTGGCTTTATTCAAACTGTTACCGACTGGTCGGATATTTCTTACGAAATGGAGCCCGTACAAATTGTTCGCGCATAGAAGAACATCATGGATGAAATGTTGGAACTGGACCGAAATGGGTTCCTGGTATTCGCTGGAATAGAGAAGCAAACAATTGAAGGTGGGATAGGTGGCAAGTCAAACTGGAATGCCCTTCATCTTTCCATACTCAGAAAAGATGATCCAAATATTGTGAAATGAACGAGGAAACGAGACTCATAACTGGGTGGTATTTGTCCCCAACGTATTCCGGAGGTACTTCTCCGTCACACCGATGCTGGCGTGCCCCAGCAACTCACTGAGACGCTTTAGCCCGAGGTGCAAATGGGCCTCCGCAAAGGCATGCCGAAAATCGTGGGGGCTGTAAGCGGCGGCCACGACACCCGCTCGGTAGAGCTTCTTGCAGTGCTTGAACACCCGAGCCCCGAGATTGCCTGTCAAGCTATCTGCTGCCTCCCCCACCGGAGGAAATGGCTGGGAGACGGACAGTCCGGCCTCAGTTATGGTGTCCCTGGTTTCCTTGGATAGCGGCCAGAACCCTTCAAACCTCTTCCCCTTGGATCGGGTATGGAAACGGCCATCCGCCTTGATCCGCAAATCTGCGAGGCCGCCGATACGCAACCCAGTCTCGGCCAGGATCGAGATCACTGCCTTTGTGACTGGGTTGGCGGAGTTCAGGATCAGGGTGATCTCTTCAGGCGACGGGATAGTAGCCACAGCCCAGGTGCTTCTTGGCCGGGCCTTGGTTCCTCGGAATGGGTTTCGGACCTCGGGATGACGCCGTTCGAGAAACGTATAGAACGAGGACACGGCAGCCACTCGGAGCCGCACCGAGTCGGAGTCCAGGCCCGTTCCCTTCTGGGACCTGATGTACTCGTCCGCCAAAGCCGGGTTCAGGTCCAGCAAGGTCAGCTTCCGGTTTTTGATCCAGTGATGAAAGGTACCGAGGGAGAAGGCGTACGCCTTCCTCGTGTGGTTGCTCTCTTGATCCTGAAGGAACAGTTCTGTCTCAACCTCGAATTTGACCCTCTGGGCGGCCACGGCCCGTTTCATCTCGTCCTTGAGGAAATCGCCAAGAACTGCTTGGGCAACCCTTTGCGCTTCCTCGGGGCCGAGGTCAGTCAACGTGGGTGCCCCATGAGCCAGTTTCTGAATCAGTTCCATGGTGGGAAGTGGCAACGTCGTGGACAAGGAATCCATCAAAACCCCCTCGAAAAATAAGGGTCGCATAATATAAAATTATGCGACCAAGCAACTTGTGATTCAATATCTCACGATGGATGGGACTGCCGCGTAGCCCCTGGTAATCAAGCGAGGCCGGGCTTAGGATAGAACCCAAGCTCCATGCTTGCCGACCTGGTTTGGGAGTTTAGGCAAAACCAGATAAGGTCGTAGCACAGCAGGTCTAGCGCCGAAATGTCTAGGAGGTGTAAAGATCTGTGCGGGGTGACAGGATTTCATGGAGATCACGATACAGTAGCGGCAGGAAGTTGTCGGGGGCAGTCGAAAATGGCGGTAGGTGGACGCTTCGCGCAAGCAAGAAGAAACCATGTGCTAGTCGGCTTCATTTAATTTGATGGTCGCGGTTCCACTGAACGGAATGGACAAGAAAGGAGTAGCCAATGCATATCGGAATCGACAAGTACACGCAGGCTTTAATTCTTCAGAGTACAATCTACAGGCATCGGGCAACCGAAAAAGTTGACATGCGTGTTGATCAATATCAAAGTCTCAAATCAAGTTTGGGTCTTGACTCGATATCAGACGAGACAATGAGAATTGTATTATCGGACAATCTGGTGGCAATTACTGACCTTGGGAAGTCCATAATCGAGGAGGATCTTCCACAACTAATGGGGCATATAAATAAAGAACTCGAAAAGGGCTCGAGCCTCACAAAAGCCGTTCTCGCTCTGCTCACAAATGCATTCGAGCACTTCCACCGCCCTGTTATGCCAAAGCAGGGTGAATTTGTGAACATTGGAATGCAGCTCAACAACTTGATTCTAGTGAATCACATTTCATTTGATCGAACTGGTTTCTCTCCAGTTAAAGACAGTAAATACGGTCTATTTTTAGAGCAAGTTGTTCAAAGAAGAATAGAGCATGATCGGAAGTTGTTTGACGACCTGAAAGGTATGCGATTTGACTAGTACTTTCTGGTGGCAAAGTGATGCAGAACGAAATACGTGAAATACCACTAAAA
>Ga0105240_10013852_pt1 | contig 11042 bp, 5 predicted proteins | sample KBSC54metaG_FD_80426 | JGI IMG/M metagenome (GOLD analysis project Ga0105240, IMG submission 80426) | Corn rhizosphere microbial communities from Kellogg Biological Station, Michigan, USA - KBS C5-4 metaG | ecosystem: Host-associated > Plants > Roots > Rhizosphere > Soil | place: Michigan, USA...
CTTGGCCAAGGCCTGTGCGCACAGATCGAGCAGCCAGGACGAGATCACCGATCCGCGCCGCCAAACCTCGGCGATGTCGGGCATGTTGAGCTCGAAGCGCTGCTCCTCGGGTAGGTGATCGCCGTTCTTGGTCTTCAGCACGTCGAAGCCTTCGGCATAGGCGGCCATGATGCCGTATTCGATGCCGTTGTGGACCATCTTGACGAAGTGGCCCGCGCCCGCCGGCCCGGCGTGGATATAGCCCTTCTCCGGGCGGGTCGGCTCGCCGTCGCGGCCGGTGGTGCGGGCGATCGTGCCGATGCCCGGCGCCAGCGCCTCGAAGATCGGATCGAGCCGGTCGACCTGCTCCTTCGGGCCGCCGATCATCATGCAGAAGCCGCGCTCCAGCCCCCACACGCCGCCGGACGTGCCGACGTCGACATAGTGCAGGCCCTTGGCCTCCAGCCCCTTCGCGCGGCGCATGTCGTCCTTGTAGAAGGTGTTGCCGCCGTCGATGATCGTGTCGCCTGCTTCGAGCAGGTCGGAGAGCGCCTCGATCGTCTTCTCGGTGATCTCGCCGGCGGGCAGCATCACCCACACGGCGCGGGGCTTGTCGAGCTTGGACACCATGTCCTCCAGCGAGGAGGCGCCGGTGGCCCCCGCGCTCGCGACGTCGGCCACGGCCTTTTCGGCCTGGTCGAAGGCCACGATGGTATGGCCGTGCTTCATCAGGCGCTTGGCGATGCCGCCGCCCATCCGGCCGAGGCCGACGATGCCGATCTGCATGTGGGATGCTCCAGTCTGGATTAAGCGGTTGCGGCCTTCAACGCCCGGGTGAGCGCCTCGGGACCGGATTTCTCGTCTTTCAGATGGACACGCAGCACGCGCTGGCCGCGGCTCGCCAGCACGTCCATGTCGCCGCGTGCCTGCGCGAGCTGGACGGTGCCGAACGAGGCACGGTTGCCGGGGATGGCGATGTCCTGCGACGGCTCGCGCGTGATCGTCAGGAAGATGCCCTCCTTGGGCCCGCCCTTGTAGGCCTGTCCGGTCGAGTGGAGGAAGCGCGGGCCGAAGCCGGCGACGGTGGCGATTTTCTTGGCGTCGCGCACATCGACACGCATCGCCTCGATCGCGGCTTCGTGATCGGCGTTGCGCTCGATGTAGGCGAGGAAGCCGAAATAATCGCCGGCCTTGGCGGTCGAGAGATGCGCCTTGAGGATCGTTGCCGCATCGCCGCCCTCGATCTTGGCGGGCGCGTAGAAGGCGAAATCGCCATCCTCGAAGAAGGGCGTCTCGGGCTTGAGGCTGCCGGACTTCTCATATTCGCCGATCAGCTCGCGGGTCTGGATCTTGGCATCCTCGACGTCGGGCTGGTCGAAAGGGTCGATGCCGATGATCGCGCCGGCGACGGCGGTCGCCACCTCCCAGCGGACGAACTCCTGGCCGATATCCTCTTTCTTCGCGAGCTTGATCGTCACGATCGGCTGGCCGCTCGCCTGCAGCGCGTCCAGCTTGGCGTGATCGGCCGACATTGCGTCGCCTTCGAGGTGGAGGTGCACGAAGAGGCGATCATCGCCGTAGGCGGACGGATCGCCGAGCGGCTCCAGATCGACGGGGACGATGCCCTTGCCCTGCTTGCCGGTGCTTTCGGCGATCAGCTGCTCCAGCCACGACCCGAACGGCTTGAGCGTCGGCGAGGGGACGAGCGTCAGCTTGTCGCGGCCGTTGATCGCCGCCGCGCCCATGATCGTGCCCAGCTCGAAGCCGGGATTGGCGGCAGGCGGCGCATCGGGGCCGACCGAGTTCGTCATGATCTTGGTCACGTCGAAGAAGCCGGCGACATCGATGCCGATCGCGGCCGACGGCACCATGCCGAACACGGAGAGCACCGAATAGCGCCCGCCGATCGTCGGATCGCCGTAGAAGATGTGTGCGAAGCCGTCCTTCTTCGCGGCCGCCTCCAGCTTGGAGCCGGGATCGGTGACGGCGACGAAGCGCCCGCCGGCCTTGCCCTCGCCGACCGCCTGCTCGCAGCGCGCGAAGAAATAGGCGCGCAGCAGCTCGGGCTCCATCGTCGAGCCCGACTTGGAGGAGACGATGAACAGCGTGTTGGCCGGATCGATCGAGTCCGCGACGGTCGCGACCTGGCCCGGATCGGTGCTGTCGAGCGCGTGCAGCTTGGGCGAGCCGTCGCCCAGGATAAGCCCCATCACCTCCGGCCCGAGGCTCGATCCGCCCATGCCGAGCAGGACGACGTCCTTGTATTTCTTGGCTTCCTGCGTGAGCGCCTGGAGCGCGGCGATGTCCACCTGCTTGCCCTCGGCGGCGGGCAGCCAGCCGAGCCACTTGGCCTCGTCGCCGCCCGTCCACATCGAGGCGTCGTGCGCCCAGAGCTTGCGCGACCAGCCTTCGGAACGCGCCTTCTCGGACGCGTCCTTCACATTGGCCGCCAGATCGGCGGGCAGATCGGCCTGGATCGTATCCAGCTTGCCGGCGAGATACCGGCCGCGTTTCTCGGCGACCACGCCGTAGAGCGCATCGGCGGCGTCGGCGAAGGACTTGACCCCATCCTTCACCAGCTGCGCGGTCACGCCGTCGAGATCGAGGCCGAGCTTCTCCGCCGTCGCCATCACCTTTTCGGCATCGTCCACATCGGCGACGAGGCTGTTCGACGTCTCGCCATGATCGCGGAAGGCGTCCATCGTCGCGGGCGGCATGGTGTTGACCGTGTCGCGGCCGATCAGCGTCTCGACGTAGAGGACGTCCGAATAGGCCTTGTCCTTGGTGCCGGTCGACGCCCAGAGCAGGCGCTGCGGCTGCGCGCCCTTTTCGGCGAGCGCGCGCCAGCGGGCCGAGCCCGACACTTCCAGATAATGCTGGTAGGCGATCTTGGCGTTGGCGATGGCGACCTTGCCGCGGATCGCCTTGGCCTCGTCGGTGCCGAGCGCGTCGATCTTCTTGTCGATCACGCCGTCGATGCGGCTGACGAAGAAGCTGGCGACGCTCGCGATCCTGTCGATCGGCTCGCCCTTGGCGACGCGCGCCTCCAGCCCGGAAATGTAAGCCTCCAGCACCTTCTTGTAGGCATCGAGCGAGAAGAGGAGCGTGACGTTGATGTTCACGCCCGCCTCGATCGCATCGTGGATGGCGGGCACGCCCGGATCGGTGCCGGGGATCTTGATCATCAGGTTCGGGCGATTGACCTCGCCCCACAGCCGTTTGGCGGCGGCGAGCGTCGCGCCGGTCTCCATCGCGAGGTAGGGGGAAACCTCCATCGAGACGTAGCCGTCCTTCGCCTCGTGCTTGTCGTAGACGGGCTTCAGCGTATCGCAGGCATCCTGGATGTCCTTGATCGCCAGCGCCTCGTAGGTGCCCTCGACGGTGCGGGGATCGGCCTCGACCTCGGCCTTGAGCTGCGCGTCATAGGCGTCGCCATGGCCCATCGCCTTCTCGAAGATCGAGGGGTTGGAGGTGACGCCGGTGAGGCCGTCCTCCTCGACCAGCTTCTTGAGGCCGCCGTCGGCCATGAACTTGCGGTCGATGAAATCGAGCCACACGGCCTGTCCGGCGGCTTCGAGTGTCTGCAGTCGGTTCATGGTTCCTGCTTCCTGTTCGCGGACGGCTTCGAGCTGATCGTCGGGCATGTCGATCTCCTCAGACATTCCTGCCGATAACCCAACCTCCGTTCGCACTGAGCGAAGTCGAAGTGCAGCCACCTTGGGCGCATGGCCTTCGACTTCGCTCAGGCCGAACGGGGAGGGGCTATCGGTGCATGTTCAACCCATCACTTCGCGCGCCACCTTGACGACATTGTCGACGGTGAAGCCGAATTTCTTCTGCAGGTCGGCGAGCGGGGCCGAGGCGCCGAAGGTCGCCATCGTCACCGTCTTGCCCTTGAGGCCGACATAGCGGTCCCAGCCGAACTCGGCGCCCTGCTCGATCGCGACGCGCGCCTCGACCGATGGGGGAAGGACGCTGTCCTTGTACGCCTGATCCTGCTTCTCGAAGAGATGGAAGCTCGGCATCGACACGACGCGGACGGTCTTGCCGCCTTCCGACAGCGCCTCGGCCGCCTTCACGGCGAGGCCCAGCTCGGTGCCGGTGGCGATCAGGATCAGGTCGGGCGTGCCGCTGTCCTTGGTCAGCACATAGCCACCCTTGAGCGTGCCTTCGGCCGAATTGAATTTGGTGCGATCGAGCGTCGGCATCGCCTGGCGTGAGAAGACCAGAACGGTCGGCGTATGAGTGCTGTCGAGCGCGGCCTTCCACGCATAGGCCACTTCGTTGGCGTCGCCCGGGCGGATCGTGTCGAGGTTCGGCATCGCGCGCAGCGAGGCGAGATGCTCGATCGGCTGGTGGGTGGGGCCGTCCTCGCCGACGCCGATCGAGTCGTGGGTGAACACGAACACGGTCGGGATGCGCATGATCGCGGCGAGGCGCAGCGTCGGGCGCATGTAATCGGAGAAGACGAAGAAGGTGCCGGTGTAGGCGCGCAGGTAGGAGAGGGCCATGCCGTTGGCGGCGGCGCCCATGCCATGCTCGCGAATGCCGAAATGGAGGTTGCGGCCGCCATAATTGTTCGCCTCGAACGAGCCGGCATCCTTGATGTCGGTCTTGGTCGAGGGCGCAAGGTCGGCGGCGCCGCCGACCAGCCAGGGCACGGACGGCGCGATCGCGTTCAGCACCTTGCCGCCCGCCTCGCGGCTCGCCATGCCCTTCTCGTCGGCGTCGAAATGCGGGAGCGCCTTGTCCCAGCCCTCCGGCAGCTTGCCGGCGAGCATGGTATCGAGCTCCCTGCCGAGATCGGGGTGCGCCTCGCGATACTGGGCGACCGTCGCCTCCCACGCCTCGCGGGTGGGGGTGTTCTTCGCCATCGCGTCTTCGAAATGCTGCTTGGCCTCCACCGGCACGCGGAACTGCGCATCCTCGGGCCAACCGTAGCTCTTCTTGGCGCCGCGGATTTCCTCCTCGCCCGGCGCGTCCGAGTGGGCCTTGTGGGTGCCGGCGCGGGTCGGGAAGCCGATGCCGATCACAGAGCGGACCTCGATGAAGGTCGGCCTGTCGGTGGTCGCCCTGAATTCCTCGATCGCCTTGGCGAACGCGGCCGTGTCCTCGGCATCCTCGATCAGGATGGTATGCCAGCCATAGGCCTTGAAGCGCTCGATGACATTCTCGTCGAAGGCGAGCTGGGTGTCGCCCTCGATCGTGATGTCGTTCGAATCGTAGACCCAGCACAGGTTCGACAGCTTGAGGTGGCCGGCGATCGACGCCGCTTCCGAAGCCACGCCCTCCATCATGTCGCCGTCCGACGAGAAAACGTAGGTGTCGTGGTTGAAGATTTCGAAACCGTCACGGTTGAAGTGGCTGGCGAGCCAGCGCTCGGCGATCGCGAAGCCCACCGAATTGCCGCAGCCGGCGCCCAGCGGGCCGGTCGTCGTCTCGACACCGGTGGTGTCGTGATATTCGGGGTGGCCCGGCGTCTTGGAACCGATCTGGCGGAACTGCTTGATGTCGTCGAGGCTGACGGCGGGCAGGCCGGTCGGCTTGCCGTGCGCATCCACCTCGATCGTGCCGGAGAGGTGGAGCAGCGAATAGAGCAGCATCGAGGCGTGGCCGCACGACAGGATGAAGCGGTCGCGGTTGGGCCACAGCGGTGCCTTCGGATCGAAGCGCAGAAACTTGGTCCACAGCGTCTCGGCGACCGGGGCCAGCGACATCGGCGTGCCGGGGTGACCGCTATTGGCCTTCTGCACGGCGTCCATCGCCAGGGTGCGGATCGTGTCGATGGCCAGGCGGTCGATCGAGCCGTCCTCGACGACATGCGTGGAAGGACGGGCGGCGGTGTCGGTATCGCTCATTGGGTCGAGTCCCCGGGTTCGCAAAGATGCGCGCGCTCTGCCGCGAGGAACGGTCCGGCGCAAGCGCCGGTTCCGTGTATACTTATGGATAATGCGTTCGCTCGCGGCATAGGACGCTCGTTTCGTCGCCGATATAGAGCGCATCGATCTCCGAGAGGAAGAGGCCATGGCCGAGCAGCCCCGGAATCGCGTCCAACGTGCGGGCGAGCCCGGCCGGATCGGCGATCGGGCCGAAGGCGCAGTCGACCAGCAGATTGCCCTGGTCGCTCGGGGCCGGGCGAACGACGGGGTCTCCGCCCAGGCAGCGAATCGCACCCGACACATAAGCGCGCGAGAAGGGCAGCACCTCGATCGGCAGCGCGCGCGACAGCGTCTCGACCGGCTTAAACGAATCGACGATGCAGATCATGCGGGCGGCGGCGCTGGCCACGATCTTCTCACGCAGCATCGCGCCGCCGCCGCCCTTGATCGCGCGGAACAGCGGATCGATCTCGTCGGCGCCGTCGATGCACAGATCGACCGACGCGAGATCGTCGAAGGCAAGGAAGGGGATGCCCGCCGCGCGGGCCGCCGCCTCGGTGGCGAGCGAGGTGCCGGCGGCGGTGATCCTCAGGCCCTCTCGCGCGATGCGCGCGCCCAGCCCGGAAATGGCGAAGGCCGCCGTGCTGCCGGTGCCGAGGCCGACCAACATCCCGTCGGTCACTTCGGCGATGGCGGCCTCGGCGGCCTTGCGTTTCGATATGTCCCCGGTCGTCATGACCGGGGTGTCTATCACGCTCCGGCGGGCGTCGCAGCCTTCGGCTTGCGGCCGCGCTTGGCGGGCGCCGCGGTGGTGGCCGGAGCGGCCTTGGCGGCGGGAGCGGCGGCCCGCTTGGGCGCGGCCGGCTTCGGTGCGGCCTTGGCGCGGGCCGGCTTGGCGGCGGGCGCCTCGTCCTTCTTGCGGCCGAGGCCGATCTGCTTGGCGAGACCGCGACGCTGCTCGGCATAAGCCGGGGCGACCATCGGATAATCGCGCGGCAGCTTCCACTTGGTGCGATACTCTTCCGGGGTCATGTTGTAGTTCGTGCGCAGATAGCGCTTGAGCATTTTCAGCTTCTTGCCGTCTTCGAGGCAGACGATGTAGTCGTGCTTCACCGACGAGCGCACCGGAACCGCCGGCTGCAGTTCCGGCTCTTCCGCCTTCTTCGGCTCGGTCAGCCCGGTCAGCGCGGCATGAACCTGCGCGATCAGCTGAGGCACCTCGCTCGTCGAGACATTGTTGTTCGCGACATGCGCCGCGACGATGTCCGCGGTCAGGCTCAGCAGCTCGTTGGTCAACTCTTCGGACACGGGTCGATGCTCCTCATTCAGTTTTCGGCAGCGACTGATTTCCCCGCGCCGTGTAGTTGCGTGTTTACGCGCTTCTATTGTGGGATCAAGCAGTGATGCCGGCGAGAATTACAGAATAAGCCGTCTCAACCTTGCTCATAGCTGAGCATTTGTGACCCCATTTAGGAGATCGGCAACGAAATGTTCGGATCGGGCAATGACGCCCGATCAGGCGAAGTCGTTGGTCAGAGCAACGCCTCGATCGATCGCGCCCCAGACTGTTGCTCGAACAGGCGGCGATAGCGGCCGTTCTCGATGGCGAGCAGCGCCGCGTGATCGTCGTCTTCGACGATCCTGCCATTGTCGAACACAAGAATGCGGTCGAGCGCGCGCACGGTCGACAGACGATGCGCGATGATCACCGTCGTGCGCCCCAGCATCAGCCGCGCCATCGCCTCGGTGATCGCCGCTTCGGATTCCGAATCCAGGCTGGAGGTCGCCTCGTCGAGGATCAGGATCGGTGCGTCCGCCAGGAACGCGCGGGCGAGCGCCACGCGTTGCCTCTCGCCGCCCGACAGCTTCACGCCGCGTTCGCCGACCATCGTGCGATAACCCTTGGGCAGCCGTGCGATGAAGTCGTGCGCGTTGGCGAGCTTCGCCGCCTGCTCGATCTCGGCCTGCGTGGCGTCGGGCCGCGCGTAGCCGATATTCTCGGCGAGGCTGCGGTGGAACAGGATCGGTTCCTGCGGCACGATCGCGATCTGGCTGCGCAGCGAAGCCTGCGTGGCATGCGCGACATCCTGCCCGTCGATCGTCACATGGCCGCCGGTCACGTCGTAGAGGCGCTGGATCAGCTTCACGAACGTCGTCTTGCCCGAGCCGGACGGGCCGACCAGGCCGACCCGCTGGCCGGCCGGGATCGTCACGTCGAGGGCGTCGTAGAGCGGCGTCGCGTGCCCGCCATAATGGAAGGTGACGTGCGCGAAGCGGATCGCGCCCTCTTCTATGCGGATGGCGCGCGCGTCCGGCGCGTCCTCGATGCCGAGCGGCTGGTCGTGGATCTGGACGAGCTCCTCCATCTCGTTCACCGAACGCTGGAGCTGGTGGACATATTGCCCGATCTCGCGAAGGTAGCCGTGCAGCACCAGATAGGTGGTCAGCACATAGGCGATGTCGCCCGGCGTGGCGCGGCCATGCCACCACAGCCACAGCGCCGTCCCCGTCACCGCCGTACGCACCGTCCACAGCAAAGTGAGCTGGGCCGTGCCGGCATAGGTGAAGAGCATCCAGGTGCGCTTGGTCCGCCGGCCCCACTTGGAAACGATGCGCGCGAGCCGTTCCTCCTCGCGCGCCTCGGCGCCGAAGGCCTTGACGACCGCGTTGGTGCCGATCGCATCGGCGAGCACGCCGCCGATCTTCGTGTCCCATTGGTTGGACAGGCGCGAAGCCGGCGCGATCACCTGCGTCGACAGCGTCACCGTCAGCGTGATGTAGGCGACCGCGCCGATCCCCATGACGAGGCCCATGACCGGCCAGTGCCAGCCGAGCAGGATCACCGTGCCGATCAGCACGACCAGCGACGGCAGCAGCATCAGCAGCAAAGTGTCGTCGAGCGTGTCGAGCGCCCACATGCCGCGCGTGATCTTGCGCACGGTGGAACCCGAAAAGGCATTGGCGTGCCAGTCGGTCGAGAAGCGCTGGACGCGGTGGAAGGCCTCGTTGGCGATGTCGCGCATGATGCGCAGCGTCAGCGGCACGATCGCCCACCAGGAAACGTGGCGCAGCGCCACCATCGCCGCGCCCAGCGCGACGATCGCCCCGAATGCGGCGAGCGCGCCATCGTGGCCCGCCGCCCCGCGCCCCAGCGCATCGACGAGATGGCCGACATAGAGCGGCACGAAGATCTCGGTGATCGTGGCGCAGCTCTGGCCGATCGCCACGGCGGCCGCCAGCCACCAGCGCCGCTGCCAGTGCCGGAAGGTGAAGGCGAGGACGATGCGGAGCACCTGCGCGCCGTCGCGGGATTTTGCCTTGCTCATGAAATCCGGCCCGATCGGGCCCCCTAATGTCGTAGGCTGTGTCGTCAGCGGGAAAAGCGGCGGTGGAGCGTCTCCACCGGCAGGCTCAGGCGAGCCCGATGCCCATATACGGGCGGCGCATGCGCGATACGATCATCGGTGGCCTCCCTTGGCTGGCTGAAACGATGTCGCGGCCGATAGCATAGCCGACGACAACGCGCCACCATGAGACAGTATGGCGGCCTATTCTATTCCCGTTCGGATCTGTCGCGGTTCGAATGATGTCGGCCAAACCCTTGATGTTAACGAATTCGCCCCGATATTCTGCGCAAGTCCGCGACTTGCCGAGCTTGTCGGCGGGTGCTAGCACGGTGGATGGGCGCGATATTCAGGCGTCCCATACCGGCGCCGCTTCGGGCGGCCGGCGATTAGGTTGACGTCGCACATGTCGCATTTCCTTTCCCGCACCGATCGCTTCGAGAGCGACGCGGCTGTGCGGGACGGTCGCTGGGTCGAACGAGCCCTGCATGCGTCTGCGACGGCCACGCACCACGCTGTTTCTTATCCCGCGGTCTCCGTGCGCCTGGCGCCGGCAGGGCCGCTTTTTCACATGACCTTATCGGCGCACCCGCTGCCGCCTCATATCGGCGGCCGGCGCGCCCGGAGAATACCAAATGACAATGCGCATGCTGATCGACGCGCGCCACCCGGAAGAGACCCGGGTCGCGGTCGCCAAGGGTAACCGGATCGAGGAATTCGATTTCGAAAGCGCCGAGCGCAAGCAGCTCAAGGGAAACATCTATCTCGCCAAGGTGACGCGTGTGGAGCCTTCGCTCCAGGCGGCCTTCATCGAGTTCGGCGGCAACCGCCACGGTTTCCTCGCTTTCTCGGAAATCCACCCCGATTACTACCAGATCCCCAAGGAGGATCGCGACGCGCTGCTGCGCGAGGAGCAGGAAGAGGCCGAGGCGCTCGCCGCCGAGGACGACGATCATTTCGACGACGAGCATGACGACGCCGAGGGCGATCACGATCATGATCATGCCGAGGCGTCCGATCACGAGATCGACGTCGAATCGATCGAGCGTCTCGATACCGACGGTGGCCCCGAGGACATGGACGCCGCCGAGGATCATCCGCACGACGATGGCGAGGAGACTGCCCAGCCGCGCCGTTCCAAGTCCGCCGGCCGCGGCGACGGCGATCATGTCGAGGCGCTGCGCAAGCGCCGCCAGAACCTGCGCCGCCGCTACAAGATCCAGGACGTCATCCGCCGCCGCCAGGTGCTGCTGGTGCAGGTCGTCAAGGAAGAGCGCGGCAACAAGGGCGCGGCGCTGACCACCTACCTGTCGCTCGCCGGCCGTTACTGCGTGCTGATGCCGAACACGTCGCACGGCGGCGGCATCTCGCGGAAGATCTCGAACGTCGCCGATCGCAAGCGCCTCAAGACGATCATGGCGGAGATGAACCTGCCGCGCACGATGGGCTGCATCGTCCGCACCGCGGGCCTCCAGCGCACCAAGGTCGAGATCAAGCGCGACTTCGACTACCTCGCGCGGCTGTGGGACGGCATTCGCGAGAATACGCTGAAGTCGGAAGCGCCGGCGCTGATCTACGAGGATTCGAACCTCATCAAGCGCGCCATCCGCGACATCTATTCGCGTGAGATCGACGAGGTGATCGTCGAGGGCGAGGAGGGCTACCGTACCTCGCGCGATTACATGAAGCTGCTGATGCCCAGCCACGCGAAGAAGATCCGGCCCTATGTGGACCCGGTGCCGCTGTTCCAGCGCTTCGGCGTCGAGGACCAGCTGACCGCGATGTACCAGCCGGTCGTCCAGCTGAAATCCGGCGGCTATCTGGTGATCAACCCGACCGA